>Ga0307419_10000131_pt1 | contig 31677 bp, 31 predicted proteins | sample SalMarWE160230MG_2_FD_202512 | JGI IMG/M metagenome (GOLD analysis project Ga0307419, IMG submission 202512) | Salt marsh sediment microbial communities from the Plum Island Ecosystem LTER, Massachusetts, United States - WE1602-30 | ecosystem: Environmental > Aquatic > Marine > Intertidal zone... | reverse complement strand
AGCGGCCGTCGCCGTGCGCCAATTCGAGGTCGGCGAAGAGTCGCGGCACGCGTGCGTAGTGCACGGTGTAGCCGTCGCGGCAGGCCTTTTGCGCAAGCGCGCAGGAGAGCCACGACTTGCCGACGCCGCACAAACCAACGACATACTGCGCACGAACAGGCGTTTGATGTCGTAGTCAGGTATCCATATCACCCGCTTTCCGGTCGGCGGATCACAGCGATCCGTCGCGTCAAGCACGCTGGTCTTGTCCATTTCGTCATCGAAGGGCCCGATGGATGTCGGGCTCTCCTGCCGGCGTGGATGACCGAGACGGCTGTTGCGACGCCTCCGATCGTCGATGTTCCTCGGATCGCACTCGACGCACTCCGTGCTCTTCGGGCTATCGTCGAGGCACTTCGCATATCGTCACCGCCATTGCCCGAACCGAATCGGACGAGCGGAGGCGTCGATGGAACAGCGCAATGCATGGCGGCAGACATGTCTCCCGCTGCTCGACGAGGGATCGCTCCATCGCGCGCTCGAAATCGGATGTCACCGGCGAGGGCCGCGTTGCCTATCTCTCGCCGGAGACGAAGTCTCTGCTGGCCCGCTGGCTCAAAGAGGCAGACGTACGAGAAGGCCCGCTGTTTCGCGGTCTGCACCTCCATCGCCCCGCCGATGGCCCTCTCGAGACATCGTCCATTCGGCGGCTGATCAAGCGCGCCACCGCGCGCGCTGGGCTGGATATCAAAGTTGCGAAGGAGCTCTCCGGCCACTCCATGCGCATCGGCGCCGCCCAAGACATGATGGTCGCCGGCTTCGATGCGCTTGCGATCATGCAGGCCGGCGGTTGGAAATCCGCGAATGTGGTGCTGCGGTACGTGGAGAACGCGGCGACGCGCGATCTACATGCGCGACGGTGGGACGCACTTGCTCGCGCGTCTGAGGATCGATCGAACTCCTATCGGGCGGTCCCGACGAGGCGTCGTCCTGTTCGTGTTACTGCATCCGTCGAATAAACGAGTTGCCCAATACGAGCGCATCCATTTTCGTTCGCAGGAAGCAATCGAGCGCCTCTTCCGGCCGGCAGACGACAGGCTCGTTCTCGTTAAAGGACGTGTTGAGGACCATCGGAACGCCTGTGAGTGTCCGAAATGCCTCGATCAGCTCCCAGTATCGCGGATTTGTCTCTTGGTAGACCGTCTGCAGCCGGCCGGACCCGTCAACATGCGTAACCGCGGGGATGAGCGATCGCTTCTCCTCCCGGATCTGATAAACCTGCATCATGAACGGCACGTCTCCGTCTTCCTCGAACCATTCGCTGACGTGCTCTTTGAGGATCGACGGCGCGAACGGACGGAAGCTTTCGCGCCGCTTGATCTTCGAGTTCAGGATGTTCTTCATGTCGGCCCGCCGCGGGTCGCAAACGATCGACCGGTTTCCGAGCGCCCGCGGCCCCCACTCCATCCGGCCCTGGAACCAACCCACGACCTTTCCCTGCGTGACCGCATCGGCAGTTCGCCGGCAAAGCTCAGCATCGTCGTCGATCCGTTCCACCCCGCACTTTTCGACTGAGATGTCGCCGGCTCTGCCCTTGAGCAACGTCGCGATCTCATCGTCGCTGAAGCTAGGACCGAGATGCGCCTGATCCATAACTATCCGGCCCGAGATACGATCCCCTTCCAGGGCGCTCGAATCGCCATTGGCGCTTGGTGGCTGTCGACCCGCAATCTGATGCCACACATGCAAGGCTGCCCCAATGGCGCCGCCGGCGTCTCCCGCCGCGGACGGGACGTAGACACGTTTGAACGGCGTCATGCGTCGGATCTTCCCGTTCGCCACGGAGTTCATGCCGCACCCGCCGGCGAGCGCGATGCTGTCGAGCCGGTGGCGCGCATGGAGAGCGTCGATGAGATGGAAAAACGCCTCTTCGTACATGGCCTGGACCGAGCGCGCGATGTCACGATGACGGTCGGTGAGCGGCTCGTCGTTCCGACGGGCGGGGCCGAGAAGCTCTTCGAGAGCCGGTGAGAACAGCGTGCCGACGTGCGGGCTGCCCCCTGACCATTGGTAGGCAATCTTCTCCTTCTGATGGCGGAAATAGCCGGTGTCGAGTTCGAATGCGCCGCCATCGCGCAGCCGGACGATCTGGCGCATCTGCGGAAGATAGCGCGGCTGCCCATAGGGCGCGAGGCCCATCACCTTGTACTCATCCCCGTAGTGCGCGAACCCGAGATACTGGGTCAGCGCTTGATAGAACACCCCCAGCGAGTGCGGGAAATAGACCCGGCCTTCCACATCGATTGTTGTCCCTCGTCCCACACCCCACGCCGCGCTCGAGAAATCGCCGAAACCGTCGACGGAAACGACCGTCGCCTCCTGGAAGGGACAGACGAGGAAACACGAGGCAAGATGGGCGAGATGATGCTCGACGCGATGGGTTTTCCCCTGGAAGGAGTTGCCGGGAAAGGCTGCGTCGAGCTCAGCTTCGGTTGATTGCCGTTTCGCCTGGTTGCGAATGCGGTCGAGGACAAGTCCGATGTCCGGACGACGCCTAAACATATAGCCGACCTTCTTCAGAAAGCTCGCATTAGGATCAGAGTTGACGGCCACATGTGCCACGTCCGACAGCGCGAGGCCGGCTTCGGCGAGGCAATAGCGGATCGACTCCGACGGAAAGCCGGCCCAGTGCTTGATGCGCCGAAAGCGCTCCTCCTCCGCCGCCGCGACGATCTCGCCGTCGCGAACGAGACACGCCGACGCGTCGCCGTGATAGGCATTGAGGCCGAGAATGATCATTCCAACATCCGATCCGGAGCCGCCGATCCTTACCAATTCTCAGAAGGGGAAGTGAATTCCTGGCAAAGCTCTTCCGGGATCGCTACGGTATTCCAGCGCGCGGCACACACGTCCCCGGCACCGAGCAACGGTTTTTCGCCATCATAAAGCCTATAGCTCTCACTGAGAAACAAACGTGCGATCTCGGCAGAGGCCTCTCTGCAAACCTCGCAAACAACTACAGGTCTGACCTTTGACAGCATTGTGTGTTGGCCCTTAAAGACCTCGATTTCCGCCCCTTCGACATCGCATTTGAGGATGCGGGGAGGGGGCAAGTTGTCAAGGAGCCAGTCGAGGGTGAACGCAGGTACGATTTGGGACTCCTGCACGCCGCCCATTTGACTGTGGCCATACTCATTCAGCGAGCTTGAAGCGCGTGCGCGCCGGGCAATATTAAACACTCTGAGTGAAACTCGGGATGCGACAGCCGCGGCTACGATCGTAACCGGCGCACTGCCCGGAGATAGCTCGTTTTGTGATCGTCTCAAGAGCCGCACGAGCCAAATGTCGGGCTCGAAGGCGATAACAGCTCCGGTCGGACCGGCTGTTGCAGCAGCGGCAAACGTGAATAGCCCGACGTTGGCGCCAATGTCCCACACCACGTCGCCAAGTCGAACGAGTTCCCTAACGTTGCGCAAGAGCGACGGATCATTATCCTTCATTCGCCGAAACAAGTATTTCAGGCCAGCCGACGGGGTCACGTATATGCCTTCGTGATTAAATTCGGACGGCAGACGGCGCTTGTAGACCCACGAGCGCGTGACCCACTCAACCGCGCCTCTGAGGAGCCTTGTAGTCATTGGTCCCTTCTCTTGTCCGATTGCGCGGTCAACGCTTCCGGACCGCAGGTACGGCGCGAGAACCGACGCTCCAACACCTCGAGCGCGATCATTGTCTCGGCGAGCGTCCTTTGCAGCACGTAAAACCAGCCGGGCCAACCATCTAGGATGCAACGCTTCCACAGCAAGGTGTAGAAGAATACGAGCGGGGGGCCAACCCAGCTCGTGAGCCGCATTTTGTCGGTTAGTCGTAGCCCATTCCGTGGGGTACTCACCAGATGTTCTGCCTCAAGTTTCGCGTAACGTTGCTGTGACGTAAGCCAGTGCGACAGCGGCTTACGATCGTCGTGGTCAATTCGAGTCTTTAGCTCGGCTATTTCTCCATGGACGATTACACGCTGGGTATGACCGGTTTGCACGTACCGGGCCCGCTCACGCCGATAGAGCACGACAACAGGTGTGTAGAGCGCCCCGGACAGCGGCCGACCGCAAATGCAATAACGAAAAGAGGCCCGATACCCAGCCACAGAGTCCGGTGGAGCGAGGCGAGATATCTCTTCGAGACCTGCAGCTGGCACGGTGTAGTCGGCATCAAGAGCAAGCACCCACGGCCGACCGAGACCGCATTCGGTAAGGCCATATGTCCATTGCGAAGCGTGATTATCGAAGGGCCGCGTCACGAGTCGCGTATTCGGAAAACCAGCGACTATATCCGCAGTCTGATCAGTACTGCCGCTGTCGAGCACAACGATCTCAGCGAATTCGCGCAGTGCCCTCAATGTTCGACCTATGTTTGGCGCCTCATTGTAAGTCAGCATGAGGACGTCGACCCGGTCGAGAAAGCTCATCCGAAAAGCTTTTGATGAGTCGGTTTCAATGCGGCACACATCTCCACCTAGAGCGTTTTGCGGAAAGGTTGAATCGGGGATTCCCCTGAATTGCGAACTGTGATTCAAGCTTCCCGCTGGGGCGGAGGCCAGCATGGATGGGGAAGCCATATTCTGAAGACTTGCGCCGCGGCGTCGTGCAAGCGATCGGGGCGGGCCATACTTATGAAGAGGTTGCCGGTCTTTGTGGCGTGAGCGTAAGTTCGATAAGCCGGTTTCTGACGCGCTGGCGAAAAAGTGGAAGTGTCCGTCCCGCGAAGTTTGGCGGATATAAAGGATATGCTCTTGAACGGCATGAGAAACGGATCACGCAATGGATTGCTGCGCGGCCGGACATCACGCTGTCGGAACTTCAAGCGCGATTGGCAAGGCAGAAGGTGGTCGTTAGCCAAACCGCGATCTTCCGATTCCTTCGCCATCTGGATTTCACCTCGCCGTTTCAAGTCCGAAGTGCAACAGGGCAGCATAGATGGCATGGCGGAGTGAGTGGCGGGGGAAAGGGTCGGGGTCAAGGGCTTTAGTCGCCGGAGACGCGTGGTCGTGTTGCCACTACCCAACTTGCGGTCTGACCTGATCCGTCGTCCCGGCGAGGGACTCCGCTTCGGGAAGCCGATGTTCTGTGCTGCCCGAAATCCGTTGAACTCTCCCTGTCAGGCCGCCACAGCGGCAGAAGCGAACAGCGTTCCATCGACCAGCATGCGATGCATGATCACGGCGAGCTTGCGGGCGAGCGCCACCTTTGCCTTCTTCATGCCGGCGCGTTTGGCAAGCCGCATCGCCCAGCTCTTGAGGGCTGTGCAGCCCTTGAGCGGCTGGGTCAGGATAATGTGGCCGGCCTCGTAGAGCGCCGTTCGCACTCCCTTGTCGCCGATCTTGCTGATCCGTCCAGTGATGTCCGTTTCACCAGACTGATACTTCTTGGGGGTCAGCCCGAAATGCGCCCCAACCCCCTTCGACGATTTAAACCGTGCGGGATCATCAATTGCCGCAACAAAGGTGAGGGCCACAATCGGGCCGACGCCGGGCGTCGACATCAACAGCCGCACCCGTCCGTCCGAACCTGCGATCGAACGCACCCGCTTCTCAAAGCCGGCCAACTCCCGCCGCAGGGTCTCGTGGACCACGAGGAGCGCCGCCGCAATGACCTCCAGGGTTGCGTTGCCCTCGACCAGATCACTGATCCGCCCAGCGAACCGGCTCGGTGTCGTGGGACCGACTTTCAGGCCGAAGCCGCGCAACAGGCCCCGTAGGCTCATCTGCACATCCAACAGCTTCGATTGCACCAGCTTACGCGCCGTCAACAGCGCGCGCATCTCCTGTGCCGCCATCGACTTGCAGTGCACCGGCCGGAACCAGCCGAGCCGCATCAGTTGCGCAATCCCGCGCGCGTCATTGCGGTCGCTCTTGACCGGCATCGCCTTGAAAGCATCGCGCACGTGCCGCGTCTCCAATAGCTCAACTGCAAGGCCTGCCGCTCGCATCGCCGCATGGAGCCATTGCGACATCGGGCCAGCCTCCAGACCGATCCGCTCAAGCCCGAAGCCAAGCCCGCGGAACCAGGCGATCAGCGCCTCCGGCTCGCTCGCAATCCTCTGCTCCCGGATGATCTTGCCTGCCCCGTCCACCACGCAAACGCTCGAGTATTCCAATGACACGTCAATCCCGGCATAGTAGGTCATGGTCGTCTCTCATCGATGTTTGGAGCGGGCTCCCCCGACTCCGTTTGATGCTCATCAGTTTGAGGGACGACCACCCGGCCGCAAAGCCCAGCCGCGAGCGAGCGCGCCACCCATAGCGCCGAAGCGAGCGAGCGGCTTGCTCAATGCAGGCCCGTTACGCCATCTGGGCCATCATCGACGCCCTCACCTGCGATCCGACAGCCTTGGCAAAATCCCTCCGCCTATCGTGAGCTGGATAGCCAACCTGGGCAGTTACAAATGCCTTTTTGCGCCGGAAAGTAGCTAGCCAATGTGATTATTTGAGAGAGCTCGCACTTAGTATTTGCTTGAATTCGGATCGAATGCGTATCAAGTCGGACTGGCGAGCATCACGCTACTAACTAAGGGCCCATCCATAAATAACTGAGTCATAATTGCAACAAGTCACGAAGAACAGCTTGAAAGAGATTCACAAGAAGGAATCGCTCGACGTGGCGTCGCAGCATGATTCGGGCTGCGCAAGCACGTGCCGCGCGGAAGCGATACCGGGAGATGGCGCCTATTCTGGACGAACAGAGCCGACGGCGCTTTGTCGCGTTGGAAGCCCGCGCGTTGGGACGTGGCGATGTCAGCTTGATGGCCCGGATTACCGAACTGGCGCGCCGAACGATTTACCATGGACTTTCCGACATTCGCGACGACTTGGCGGAGGCGCCTGGTCGCATCCGAAAGAACAGGCATCTTTACTTCGATGCAAAATAATTACACCACCGCGGTCCTTCAAGGAGCTTCCTCATCGCTTAAGAAGTGGCGTCCCGCCCTTTGTTGCGGCTGTAAGTTGAAGGATTTCACGCTCCAATCGTTCCGCAATAGCTCCAGTACTAAGCTCGTTAATTACATACGCCGCCCCGGCTTTCCCCATAGCGCTTCGCAAAAGCCCGTCGCCAAGTAACTGGTTAATCGATTGTCCAATCACTTTTGGATTGCCCTCGACCACTAAACCGCCGCCCGACAGCCGAACAATTTCAGATGCTCCCACTTCGGGTGAAACGATCGTTGGTACGCCCCGGCGCATAGCTTCGACAACGGTGTTCCCGAAATTTTCATTAAGAGAAGCGAGAATAAACAGCTGAGCTGCACGAAACAGGTGCTCGGTATCAGCACCTAACACCAGCCTCGGCAATACAATTACACGATCTCCTACCCCAAGACTCTCAGCTCGCTTGAGCAATTTGGGCGATATATTTTCATCATCAGGCCCAACGATTGCTAGCTGCGCTTGGGGCGCGCACGCGAGACTACAAAGTAAACGATCTAGGCCTTTCTTCCAACTAAGGCGTCCAAAATACAAAATTAACGGCTGTCGCGCGGCAATATGCCTTATGTCTAATGACGCCTCTTTGTCGATTGCTGCAGGTTCGGAAACGGGATTAGGTAACATAATAAATGGCGGTAATGTCCAGCCGAAGCGCGTCAGGTCCAACCTCTCCAAATCTGAAGTCACTCGTATTGCGACGGCGCGTTCTATAAGTACGCGCCCGAACAGCAGCCAAATCTTTTTAAGCACCGGATTCCGTGCCCGAATAAGCTCCTTAACAAGCATGCCGTGTGGAAAAAATATATAAGGAACACTAAACCAATTTGCGAGAAGCGCTGCAATCGTCGGAGGCCATGTAAAGGCTGAGTGGACAGTAATAACATCAAAGTTCGATATATTACGCGCAATCGCTCGTGCCATAGAAACCGATAGGTACAGGCGACGCGACCACGTTGCAGAAAAATAATGCACCGTTACTCGGCCTTGTTGAATTGGACTACCCGGCGCGTACGGCAGCGTGTCATTGCCGTCCACGTTTGTCGTATATACTTCTACATTGTGACCGCGGGAGGCAAGCCCCTGCGCGATATCGTTGTCCGAGGTAATTGTTCCACCATACCGAACGGCTGGCCAGTAGGTAGGGACCACAAGTAGTACTCGCATTTATTTTATGTCAGTAGCTCTAAAAAGGAAAGCAAAGATCCGCGGGATCGCCGCTGACGTAGCTTGGCTGGCTCCGCCCGGCCGCCCGGAGCAAGCCGATCGGCTCCCGGGAGAAGCGGCGGTCCTGATGCAACGCGACGTGGTATACCAGCCCAGTCCAAGTCGTCGATATAGGCACCCTTGTTGGATGAATGACAAGTGCTTCCGGGCGAGAGAACCGGGGTAAATCCCATCGACCAGGCCGACCAGGGCTGTTCAACGCTCTCAACGTTGTGAGGGCGTTGCGGATAAGCGCCGGGGGCGACATTTTCTGCTTTTCCGGACGAATCCTCTCTGAATCTATGGGGAGCAACCTGATTCGGAGGTTGCTCCATGGAGTCGGCGCGTGAAATCCCTCCAGCCTACTCACCACCAGAACCGTTGGGTGCGCGACGTCACCCTCGCCGAAGATGCCAGCCGCATCCGCGTCAACCCGGGCATCATGGCGCGACTGCGCAGTCAGGCGCTCAACATCGCCCGCGCCAACGGCGCAACCAGCGTCTCCGACGCCCTCTGAACCGCCGCCCTCGATCCCGCCGTCAGCCTCTCATACAGGGGCCTGTAATGAGCGTTGAACAGCCCTGCCGGGCCGACGACCTCAAACCTTGCACGACTCGTTATCCTCCTATCCTATCCGAGTTTGGCCGGTGTCTTGGCTGGAACGTCGCGACCAACAAACCGTAGAACAAATAAAAAAATAGCAGAAGCGACAGCTGCTTGCCAAAGGTTACTCACCAGATTAGCCAAATCTGCTTCTATGTTAAGCAGCGATATTAATGTAACAGCGCTGATGATCCCTTTAAAAGAAAGTAGGGAAGCACCCACGCTTAGACGGCCCAGCCATCCAGAAAATAGACCAAAGATTAATCCTATACCGAGTGCTCCAAAGTTTCCAAAATTGGCGTAAGCTTCGGCAATAAGCCCCCATCCGATCGCAGTAGCGTCCGCAGCTTCTGGTGTCTGAATTCCATAATATATGTTAAGTTGTCGTTGCGACACTTGCGCTGTGACCTTTTCCGAATAAAGAAAACGAGGAACCATGATTGCGGGAATATTTATATATGTATCTCCCATTAAAAATGGCTTTGGATCGGGAGAAGCCTGAGTTACATAAAGAACCATCTGCAGCAGCGATGCTCGTTCCAAAAAGGTTTGATCGCTTCCCGTATCAGAATACACATTTTCAAGGCCTTTACCCGCCCATTCCAAAAGTGTATTGGGAATTCCGACGACGGACAGATTGGCAAACTCATTAGTGTTTCGAACCCAATATTTCTGTCGCATGTCTCCCTTGCCGGCATGAAGAACCGCCATTATGGCAAGCAAGATTATTGTAAGCTTCAACGGCACTGTTTTAGACGCGACCATATATGAAATAAGCGAGGAAAGAATAAGCATTATTCCTCCGACCAAATATAGTGATCCCCAGCTGAGGCTTACCAGAATCACCACTAGTAAGCACGCAAAGGCAAAGCGGGTGCCTCTGAAATTACAGGCAGCCCGCGCGTATCCTAACATAAAACAACTTATAGACGCAGCGGTAAGAGAGATTTGACGGGCAGTGCCGAAAAATGTCCCTAATTGACTCGTCCATCCAGCGTAAGTTGCCAAATAAAATACCAAATTAAGTATCAATCCCGAAAAAATAATGAGCGAAAGCCGTGTATTGTTGTGCGGCCGATCATGAGACAAGACGAGTTGTACTCGTTGTCGCAAGCAAGCTGCCCAAGTTAATGTTGCTCCTGTCAAAAAAATAGAAACGGTTAGGCCTGCGCTAAGCACCTGGTCCGGCGAAAAAATCATCCCTTGCATGTGGGTATTGCCGCGCACTATAGGTAACGCATAGTAAAGGAAATGCATCCCGGCCACCAACGGAAAAATCGGTAGCCCAGCAGCTCCGCCTCTAATCCAGATAAGGCCGGGGATCAGCGACGACAGCGCTACTATTACAAACGCTGTGCGCTCATCTACGGTGTTAACCCATAGACAGCCGGAGACAAGAATAAATGCGAATATAATACGATACCAGTATCCGGCTGCGGCGATTATGTTTCGACGCGAAGCGGCTGCGATGAAGTATTGTTCCATCGGCTATCTAACTATCGCAGCAATCGCATTAATCAAACTAGATTCTGTAGCCCCTAGGTCAAATGAACTTGCCTTTTTGCGAGCTGCAGAAGCCATGCCTGGAAGCTGAGAAGCATGCTCGCTAATCTCGCGAATGCACTGTTCAAGAGGCTGAATTCCTTTAGCGGAAAACGTCCAACCACACCTTTCATCTACGACATCTTGAGCACAGCCGACCCGGTCGCTGACCAGCACCGGCCGGCCGCAGGCCATCGCCTCATTGACGGCCAGCCCCCAGGTCTCGTTATGCGCGGACGGCAGGATGAACAGGTCGCCGAGCCGGTAGACCAGCGGCATCCGGCTCTGATTCTGGAACGGCAGCACCACCACGCGCTGCCCGTATTCCGCCGCCAGCGCCCGGACTTGCAGCTCCAGTTCGCCGCCGCCGACCATCAGCAAGGTCACCCCGGCATCGCCAAGCCTGTGCACTGCCTGCATGAGCTCCAGCGGCCGCTTCTTGCGCTCGAATTTGCCGGCATAGAGCAGCACGCAATGGTCTCCCGGGATGCCGAGGCTCTCCCGCCATGCGGCCGCCTTCCGTTCAAGCTCATCGGCCGGCTCGGCGAACCGGGCAACGTCGATTGAATGCGGGCAAGGCAGCAGGCGCTCCGCCCCGACCCCGAAGGCCTCGTAATAGGCCCTGTTGGCGGCACCCACGACCAGGAACGCGCTCGGCCATGAAAAGACCCGGCGCAGGATCGCGCGTTTCAGCCGCCAGCGCAGGCCCCGCAAGCTCTCGTCGAGCAGATGCGAATCGCCGCGGAACAGCGTCGGCGTGCCCTTCTTGGCAAAGGCGCGCAGCGCCATGAGATGCGAAAGCCACGCCCAGCCGGTGATGTGAACGGCGTCGGGGCCCCAGGCCTCCACCCGGCGAACCAGCGCCGGGTTGCGCAGGCCAAGAAACCGGTGCGGGCCCGGATCGCGCGACACATTGGCAACCAGTTCGTATGAATAGCGGGACAACAACGGAATGTCCCAGGCGACCGGCACGCCGAAGCCGCGATCCAGCTCCGGCCGTTCGGCCGCATGCCACGTATAGAAGACCTTGATGGCGACGTCGTCGCGCGCCGCCAGCGCCTGGTAGAGCGGCACGTAATACTGAATCGGATGCGAGACGATGAAGGCAAGCTTGATCGGCCGTGCGCGCGCCATGATATCGGGTCGTCCCGCCGCGAGTCTGGTTCAAGCCAGTGCGGAACGCAGGCCGCGCCGGAACTGCGCCCATGGCCAGCGCGCCGCGCAGGCCCGCGCCTGCGCGCGAATCGCTTTGTTGCCCGGCAAGGCGCGCGCCGCCACCTCCAGTTCCGCCACGAGCTGATCGATGGCGCCCGCCTCGACCAGCGTGATGGCGGGCGATGGCCCGAGATCGGGCAGACAGGTGTTCGGCGTTCCCAGCACCGGGCATCCTTCGGCCAGCGCCTCGATATAGACCTGTCCGAAGCCCTCGACCAGCGACGGCATCGCGAGCAAGGTGCTGCGCGCGAACAGATCCAGCAAAGCCCCGCCGCTCAGCCCGCGGACAAGATCGACGCCGGGCACGCCTTTGATCAGCCTTTCCAAGCCCGCATCGATGAACCGGCAGACCACCGTCAGCCGGCTGTCCCTGGGAAGCGCGGCCTTCTGCCAGGCCAGCACGAGATGATGCAGCCCCTTCCTCTGCGTCCCCGAGCCGACATACGACACCCTAAACGCCGGCGGAACAAAGGACGCGTCGGAGGCGGCGGGGAGATCGATGCCATAAGGGACGATGTGGCATTTGGCCGGATCGGCCCCCACCTCAAGCAGCGATCGCCGCGTGAACGCGCTCGCGCACAGGATCATGTCGGCGTGGCGCCAGCAGTCGCGCGTCCGCCGCTTCACCGCCTCATCGGCATCGTCGCCCATTTCCTCTTCATAGGAATAGTCGAAGAAGCGATAGCGCGCGCTGTCCTCGCGCAGGATCCGGCGCTCGAGATCAGGATGCGGATGAAACTGGAACAGGACTTTTTTTGGCTCATGCGCGTAGCGGCTGGTGAAGGCTTCCCAGGCATATGGATTATAGAGCAACAGGTTGCTGCGCGTCCGCCGCGCCCGCTCCGCCGCCGCCACCGAAAGCTTCCGGTCAAGCCGCGCGAAGAGCTGCCAGTCGGAAAAGCCGAGACGGCGGTACAACTGGCGTTCGGGAACCATGCTCCAGAGGCACCGGACCCGGTCGGACGGAATGCGCGGTTCCTGGCGGAAGCGCAGCCGCTCCACCAAGCGCGCCGGAAGCCGCCGCTCCAGCCAGGCAGGCATTCCGCGATAGTAGGTGTCGGTTATGAAGGCATCGAGCCTGTCGCCTTCGGCCAGCGCAATCGGCACCTGATAGTAATCGCGCCGTCCGCCGAAGGCGCAGACATAGCGGCCGGAATTGTTCACCTCGTCCGGCCCCGGATCGACGCCGCCAGGGTGCCGAGGCAGGCGCGCCACGGCGCCGGCACGCGCTCGGGAACCTCTAAGCCCAGCCGGTCGGGATGGACAAAGAGGAAATTATTGATGTAGTCGCGATAGGCCCGCCGCTCACCGCCAGTGAGGCGTTTTTCGTCCTGGTCCCGCTCCGGCCGGAATTCGCGGATGGGCAGAATGCGCTCGCCCCGCACGAAATAGGCGGCGTAGCCGCGCGCCTGCAGCAACGCCACGACGCGCTCCACCGCGCCGGCTTCGTTACGCTCTTCGGCCTCGATCAGAAGGTTGGGCTTGTCGTCGCGCAAGATGCGGTCGGCGCCTTGCAGCACCTTGATCTCATGGCCCTCGGCATCGATCTTCACAAAGCCGACTCGCCCGGTGCCGAGGTCGTCCATGCGCATGAGCGGGACGGCGACTTCCGGCCAGTCCCGGCTCGCCGCACGGGCGTCAAGCGTCGACATGCTGCCGCCGCCCGGCGACGACAGCTTCATCATGGCGCTGCCGCTCACATCCGACAGGGCGGCTTCGACCACCGTCACGTTGCGCGGCATCGCGCGGCGCAAGGCCGCCGCCTGCTGCGGCTGCGGCTCGACCGCGATCACCTGCCGGGCGTAGAGGTTGAGGCCGACACTGTAGGTGCCCGTGAACGCACCGACATCGACTGCCAACTCGCCTGGATTGCATAACCACGGCAACAAGCGCAGTTCCACTTCATTCTGGAAGAGCGCTTTCAGATAGGCAAGATAAGCGACCGGCCGAGGAAACGCATTGCGCAAGATGCCTTTCACGAAAGACATGATTCTTACTTCATAGTAAATACATTGTCAGCGCTTGAGCGCGACTGGTTTGCGAATCGAATTGAATAACTCCACATGACGCACCGCCATGTTGCGAGCAAGAAACGGCTTTACCGTGCCGCTTCGATCGAAACGCCGTTTCCCCGCCGCTTCGTCCAAGAATCTTTGCAGAACCGCGGCGGCCTCTTCGACCGGCATTTTGCCGGATTCCGAAAACCACAAAGCGTGACCGAGGTTGCTATTCTGGTGAAACTCCGCGAACGCCGGCCCCTCCTTGTGCAGTAGGGCCAATAGCGGCTTCCCCGAATAAGCGTATGTAAAGAGCTTCGACGGCATGTAGCCGGTGTCGTCGACGCCAAGCAGCAATGCGCCGTCGCTGTTTTGAAGCAACTCGAGGGATTTCCGGTAGGGAATCCAGCCCGGCCGCTCCTGCACCAGGTCGCCGACATCATGTTCAATAGCCACCTCGGTGAGGTCCTTCCGCCAACCCTCGCGCCAGCCGCGCAAGGTGCCATAAAGCTCGATGTTTGGTTCGTTCGAGGCCATCATTCCCGCGGCGCGCAAATACGCCAGCGTCTCACAAAAGAGGGCGAAAGATGCCCGCATGATCGGTCCGCCGGCTCCGACATAGACGATCCTCGATCGGCCGCACGACGGAAATTCTGTGTCACGGCCATGCCCGGCCGTGTCCAGATCGAGCGGCGATACCGCAAAGGGAATGACCTGCGTCCTTCCTGCCTCCATCCAGGCAGGCTTTGTTCGGCCATAGCGCCGGCGCAGGTCTTCGGTGTAAGCGGGCGAGACCGAAACAATCCCTGATGCCGATCTCACGGCGCGCGCCTCGATGAAATGCGATATCCAGCGCGATATAGTGTGTTTCGGCCCGGGCGTCAGCCAGGCCAGATATCGCTTCTTGTCCTTATAACAGGGATCGTGGAAATCCAGCACATATGGGATTCCAAACTCAGCCTGCAACAACTTGCCGAGGAGAAATAGCTGGAATTGGGTGGTTGAAATATAGATCAGGTCGTGGCCCCCCCGCCTGAGCAAGCGGCGACCCGCTCGCCACATGGGAAAAAACGCTCGCCATCCGATTGATCCGATACCGAGCCTGCTAAATAGCCGCTCGGCGAACGCCGGTACGTAATTCACGGCAATATTGCGCGGAAAAAACGCGCCGGAGTCGTCGTCGAGGCAGGACGCCAGTTGATAGCTCGAGTCCGGCGCCAGGATCTCGACCTCCCACCCGATCTTGGGAAGCTCCCACGCCAGATGGCGCGCGCGATGCATGTCGGCGATCATGGTGGGTGCGTAGGAACTGACGACGATGAGGACGCGCCGCTGCCCCGCGTCGTCCGCCGGTGCGCGCTCGATCGTGTCGCGGCTCATCGCGATCCCGGTCGTGGGGTCAAGTTGTTCCAACGACTCAGATCCCGCTTCGGCCCGCGTCCGCGACACGCAAGATCGCCGATTGGGTGTAGAGACCATCCCATGGAATCGGATCGCCCGCGAAGCTGAACGCCGAATAACCGAGTGGTGAGAGCAGCGCTTGAACGCCTTCAAGCTCCCACTGCGAATGATTGCTGAACACAATGACCGGCAGCGACTTTCCGATGCTTCGGATCGAACCCCGCAGCGCCTGCGCCCCGTGCCCCTGGACGTCGAGTTTGATCAGGTTCGGCAGCCGGATGCCTCCGCCGGCGACCAGGTCGTCGGCCGCCACGGTCACGACCGGGACCAGTGGGGTCCGCGCCGAGACATCCTCGTCCTCATACTGGAAGTGAGAAAATGCCGAGCCCAGTCCATGATTGTTGATCAGCGGCAAAGTACCAGCCTTGTTGGACGCGGCCGCCTGGTACAGGCGGACATGGCGCAATCCATTGATGCCGACGTGATAGCGAAGCCGCTTGAACGCCACCGGATCGGGCTCGAAGGACGCGACCTCGCCTTGCGGGCCGACCTGCATCGCCATGCCGACGGTATGAATGCCGAAATGCGCTCCAAAGTCCCAACAGACGGCGCCATCGACACGGCCGAGCGCGGCAAGCCCCGCCCTGGCATCCTCCTCGCCGCCCGAGCGCCAATTGTGCGAGAACGGAGCCAGCGTCCACCGTGCCCCCTTCGCCGGGCCGGCGCGCACGGTGACCGGCCAATAGGCTAATGGCGTCACACTGACGGCGCGCGACACGAATGTCCGGATGTGGCGCCTCGCCTGATCGAGGTTGAATACCATGTCGATACCAAATTTACGGCGTTGCGTTCACGCCGGTATCGTTCGGCGCTGCATCGGCCGCCGGCACTGCCCAGATGTTGGCACAGTCCGGCCACGTGCCATCTCGCACCGGATCGAGCCAGTTTCGCCGCACGGCAAAAAGCCGATAGCGATGCCGCCGAAAGAAATCGGCCATGACGTCAGCGCCGCCGCCGCCGCGCGGCGCATAGGCCACGTCGAATTCGAACACGATATGCGGGCGGAACCGCGCCACCGTCTGCTCGGCGCCCTGCAGGACCGGCCATTCGAAGCCTTCCACGTCGATCTTGATCAGATCGACCGGAGCAATCCCCGCTTCGGATACGAAACTGTCGAGGGGGCGAGCCTGGATACTGATGGAGTTCGTGTGCAGCTCGGTATCGGTGGTCACCACATGTCCGTTGCCGGAGTCGAAATCGTCCGCCGCCGGTGCGTGAAACACCAGCGTACGCTCGGCCTCGGCTAAGGCGCAGGCAGCGACGTCGACATGCCGAAAACCGTTGATGCTCAAATTCTCCCGCAGCCGGATGCGAACTGATGGGTTGGCCTCCACCGCCAGCACACGCCCACCGTCCCCGACCAGCTTGGCCATCAGCAGCGTATGCCATCCGACATTGGCACCGACATCGATCGCGACCGCGCCCGGGCGCAGCACAGTGCGAAAGATGTCACGGAGCTCGGGCTCATAGCTGCCGAATAAAACGACATTCCAGCCGAGCGGTACCGCCGGCTGCGCCAAGAACAACGTGCCGTCATGGATCAAGCCCAGATCGGGAACGCCTAGCCAACTTTTCGGCGGCGCGAGCCAACGTACGATCCGCTCCCAGCCGGGTGGCTTTCCGATCCTCCGGCCAAGCCAGGACAGCAGCTCGAACCTCTTTTTCATCGCCCCACCGATGCCGCTTGCATATTTAGCGCGCTGCCGACTGCCTTAAGGAAGGTGTCTTCCTGCCGCTCCCAGCAGAACACCGCTTTGGCCGCGCGCAGCGCGGCATCTTTGGCCGCGCGCAGACGGTCCGCGGAATTCAGCAGATCGTTGAATCGCCCGGCCAGAGCGACGGGATCGCCCGATGGATAGAGCATGACCGCGCCCGGCGCCTGCTCCGCGACCTCGCGCTGGCCGGCGGTATCGCTGGCGACCACCGCCAGCCCGGCCGACAGATACTGCAATATCTTGTTGGTGACCGTCAGGTCGCGGCTGCGGCAGAACAGCATTTCGCCGGCAAAGCTGATGTCGTGTTCGGCGATGCGCGAGAGCAATTGGTTCGGCGGCACCAGTTTATGCACCGTGACACGCGGCCGCCACGCTGGCGCGATCGTCGCCGACAGCCAGGCATCGAATTGGCGCACCGGCGTCCCGCGCAGGTGCACATCCACCGCGCGGCCGAGATGCGGCAAGGCCGCGAACAGGTCTTCCAGGCCGCGCCCCGGCCCCACGGTCTGCGAGAACCAATGAATGGTCGGGTTGCCGCCGGGCGGTCGGTCCCTCCGCTCGCCATCGAGCGCGCGGCGCTCGGCCCAAGGAAACGCATTATAGAGCGGCAGCGGCGGCGGACAATTGTAAGCATCGGCCAGCGCCCGGCTCATCGCCTTCGAGGGACATGTGGCGCCGGCGCCGCGGCGCAGCAGGTCGCCTTCCAATTGCCGCAGCAGCGCGATCGGCCGCGTCTGCCGCGCCTCCGGCAAGAGGTCCTCCGAATACCAGTCCTCCATATCGACCATCACCCGGCGGCCGACATCGAGCAGCGGACGCGCGGCCGCCAGCCCATACTCCAAGTGCGCGATAGTGAGATCGGCATGGCGCGTGCGCGCCTGACGTGCAAGCGCGGCGACGGTCCAGCCGAACCGCCAGGGGCTCGTCTCATCAAGCGACCGGGACACCATCCGCGCCGCGCGATCCATGACGGTATGACATCGGCGGCGCAGCATCGCCAATGGCGCTTGCCGCGTCAGGTCGATCACCGGAGTGAACCGGAAGGGGCGCGCCTTCTCCAATATCGCGGAATCCTGGGCGGCGACTTCGGCGTCGGTCCAGGCACCCAGCACCTCGACATCGAACCCCGCCCGGCCGAGCGCCAGCGCCTCCTTGTGGACGCGCGGATTGCGGCTGAGATGCGCGCCCGACAGGATGACAATCCTGGCGCTGGGGCGAGCCGTCGCGCGCCGGTCGACGGCCTCCAAAGCTGCGACGGCCATGCTCATCGCGCTTGGCCGGGATCATCCGCGATCATGCCGGCTCTGCCAGCAGATGGCAGGTCTGCTCAGACCCCTGCGATTCCGGCTCAAGTTGCCGCACGCTAAAGCCGAGATGGCTCAGCAAATCGCTGCACTCCCGCGCCAGTGCCGGCGAATGCGCTTCGAGAAAAATCCTGGCCCGGCGTTGCGCCAATGTCCGCGCCGCGCCCTTGAGAACGTCGGCCTCCGCCCCTTCCACGTCGATCTTGATCACATCGGGCAACGGCAAGCCTTGCTCGAACACCAGCGTATCGAGGCGCTGCATTTGCACCGTCAGGCTCTGCTCAAACTCTGCTTCGGATTGGAACGTGCTGGTCGCGAGCTTCCCCATGCTGGGATCGGCCATGACACTGAATTGCACCTCGCCGTCCGAATTGCCGACCGCGATCTCTTGAACCTGGATCGGCAGCGTAGCGTTCAGACTCACAAATTTGTGCAAAGCAGCGATGTTGCCCGGGAGCGGTTCGAAGGCGACGACTTGCCGCGCGCCGGCGAGCGCCATCACGCCTGACATGTAACCCCGATAACTGCCGATATCGTAGCAGATATCGCCCGGTCGGGTGCCGTTTCGTAACGCCGTGCTGAACTCCGTCTCGAACATTCCGGTCCAGATCGCCTTATCGTCCGGCAACATAATCTCAAAGCGCAGACCGGCGGCCGGTCCTGTGCTGATCGTGTGAACAAAGGGCGCTCCGGACAGCGCGCGATCCACCAGCCATCGTTGCGCCGGAGCAATCACCGGGATGCGCTTGATCCAATGCCGCATCGGCAGTGGAATCGCGTTGACGCTGGCTTGGAGTAATCGCTTCACAAAACTTGGACCTTCACGCCGGCCTTTCCGCAAACCTTGCCGCGGTGTGCCGGTCAAGCGCGCGCCACCAGTCAGGATGGTCTTGCCGGCATCTGAAAACGCGTCGGAAGGCGGCCGGCCTTCGCGCCATCGCCCGCAAGAGCCGGTACCAATCGACAGGCCGCATGTAGCGGAGCAGGCTGCGGCATTCGCGTTGTAGAAAGGCCGCCATGAACAAGGGAATCATGCTCAGCGACCACACCTCGCGCGCATCCGTGATCAGCTCGCGGCACCCCGCCTCTCCTCCGCGATAGTGCTTGAAGAATGTTGCCGCAAGAATTGTCTGCGCCATCATCCATTCGGCATGGCTTTCATTGCGCGCCGTTTGCAGCGTCCGGGAGAAAACGCCAAGCGGCCGCGGCACGTAGAGCAAAGGATGCGGCATCATACGTTCGCGGAACTGCTCGATGGCCGCCAACGGCCAATCAAGGGGAGTCTCATAGGATGCATCGTGTCGCGAGCGGAGCAGCATGGAGCCATGCGAGTGAACCGCACCCGTGATCTGCCGCACCTCACCGAATGTCACCAGCCGAGATTCCTCGCCCTTCCAGGAACTGACGAAGGTTCTCGTGTTCTTCCAAGAGCCATCGGCCAGTTCTTCCCAGATCTGCTGATTGCACCACCCAAGCACGACCGCTGGATGCCGCTCCATCTCACGATACATGATCTCAAGGAATTCCGGTTCCCACCAGTTGTCGTCCTCGAGCAACGAAGCGTAGCGCTCCCGCGTCGGCCGATAGAACAGGTTGAAGGTCGCCCGCGCCCCCAGGTTCGTCTGATGCTGGATGAGCAGGATGCGCGGATCGCCCAGTTGCCGCACCAATCGGCTCGGCGCCGGGTCATCCGGATCATCGTTGTGGACCTCGCAAACCCAGTCCGGGAAAGTCTGCGCGCGCAGGCTGTCCAGCGCACGCCCCAACAATGTTGCGCGTCGATAGGTCGGCACATAAACGCGGACCAGCGCGCGGGGCGCCTCATCGGCCATGTTGTCCAGGACAACCTAGGATGCGCTCAGCAGTTGATTGTAAGGCCCACAACGTCATACCGCAGCACCCGCCACGCGCTCGGCAATGCTGAGATAGTGCCGTGCGCAACGCTCAAGCGTGAGATTCTCGAGAATGTAGTCGCGCGGCCTGAACGAGTTGGCTCGGACAGCCTCCCAAAACGCCGGCCACTTCGCCGCGAAGTCCTGGCCATCGACGAATCGCACGCCGCAGCGCTCATCCCAATAGGGAACCGAAGTCACCGGAGCGAACACGATCTTGTCGGGGAAATAGGCGGGGTCCCGCCACGGTCCGCCGCGATCCCACGCCATGATCGGAACCCCGCAGGACAAGGCCTGCTGGTAGGCAATGCCTTGGGTCTCGTGTTCGCAGAGAAAGATCATGGCGCGGCACTTGCCGAGCGCCGCGTGGAAATCCTCCTCGCGATAGAAGCCGTAGCGGATTTCTATGACCGAATGCCCGCTCGCCCGCAGCACCGCGCGGATCGGTTCGATCAGGGACGATTCGTAGCGATCGTGCTCCCACCTCACTTTGTCATACAGCAGAACATCGAATTCCTTGTCGTCGCCAGCAGGGCGCCAAAGATCGGTGTCGATGCCGACCGGCCACACGTCGACCAAGTCCCCCCAGAACGGGTCGCACATCTTCTTGACCCACTGCGAGGGCACAAGAACCTTCTTGACGTCCCAAGGTGTCAGAACTGCAGGATCGTCAACCGGATGGATCTCGATGGCTGCACCGAGCAAAACGGGATTGCGCCAGTTCCGGCTTGTCAGCGCAATGCTCTTGCCGACGATGCAAACGAGCTCGCTGGGATTGCTATGGGCGTGGCGATAGTCGTTGACGCGATATTTCACACCAATGCGGTCGAGACCCGCGCGCAGGTTGACAAATACGCGGAGCTGGCCGCTGATTTGTGGCGCACCTCGAACCAACCGCCTGATGACACGCCGCGGATAGCAATCATAGGGCAGCCAGCGGTCGGGGTCCGGCGTTGAAAAAAATAGATTCAGCAATATCTGGCCGCCATTTATTTTCTTGCAAGCGAAGGCTGTAGCTACATTCTGCGTTGTACCATCAAACTCACCGACCGCAAGCACGTGACGGCCATTCCGTCCTTGCCGGAATGCTCACGTCGCAGGTCTGGTCATGGCAACTTCCGGCACAGCCAATCTCACGAAGCGGCGAAAAATGGCATCGGAAGAGAAGCGATCATTGAGCAAATCCGCTCGCCCACAGACGGCCCGATCGACATTCCAGTGCAACGCATCGTCGACCGCGCGCGCAACCTCCCGGGGGTCCGATGTCGAGACGATCGGACCAAGGGATGCGTCGCGAACGATGCGCGCGGTCGCCGACTTTACCGGCACCATGGCAAGAACGAGTCTGCCGACTTCGAGGTAGGAAACGAGCTTGGTCGGCAGGCAGGTCACCGCCGGAGCACTAGGCACGTCGTAGCCGTCAAGCGCCAGCAGCAACATGTCCATTTTGCCAAGCTCTTTGAACAACGTGTCGGGCGGCACGAAGTCATGCACCCGGACCTCCGATGTCTTCGACAAAGCTGTCGGTGCGCCGAATACGTGGAGCTCCCAGGCTCGACCGGTCCCGGCTGACCACAGCTTGAGACCGTCAACCAATTCCTGCGCGCGCTGCGGCGGAAGATAGCTTCCTGCATAGCCGACACGGAGCGGGCCAACATCTGCGGGCGGCACGATGACCTCGGTGCGCCGCATTTGGTCGCAGCCCATAGTGACGACCGTATTTGGTCGTTGGCTCAGGCCGACTGCGTCGATCAACTCTTCCGAAACGGCATCAAAAGATGCATCGGACCGATGTACCACCTCGAAGCCGTCGTCAATGGCCGCAACGGAAGCAGCGGAGATGAAATGATGCCTCGCCATCTCGTTCGGATGATCGTGGATCGAGAAGTGCAGATGCGTGGCGGGCCGCTGCCACACCAGTTCCGCAGCCACCGGCACGACATGATAGTCAAGCACGATCCACAAGGTGCTCGCCCCCGACTCCGCGAGGGCAGACATGATCCGCTTGGCGGCGAGCTTCGGCCAGATCGTGCGGTGAAACCAGGCCCAGAACTTATTCAGCCGAAGGCGCTGGTTGCCGAAGGCGCGATAGGAATAATGCCCGACAAGCAGCTTCTCCAGGCGAGGATCGAGCGGCGCTGATGGTGCAGCGAGTGAGAACCAGGCAACATCCTTCGGCTCGAAGCGCTCAAGCAGCGAACGAACGATCGCTCCGCCACCATATTTCATCTCGGTGCTGAAACCCGTCAGCAGAAAAATCTTGGTCACCGCCGACCTCTCCAACCCGTCAGCTGCGTAAGGTGGCGATGCACCAGCAGTTCACCAGCGCCGATTCGTTGCGGCACCACGCTCGAACAGAATAGCAGTCGTTTGCAGGAACTTGCTAACATCCGAATTGCATCTTGGTGCTGGGGCTGGAGGGAACCAGGCCTGAGCTATCACCTGCTCTCGTCAACGCATCACCAGCCAGATGCCGGGAAGGTTTGTGGGGGGCCGAAAACCGAAGCTTTTCGTTACCTTTTCGAGATCCTTGATCGAGGACTCCTCGTGGCACTCGATACAAATGCTGCCCGTGATGCTGCCCACTTTCGAAAGCCAACTGCAATCCCCCGATAACAACGCCTTTTCGTGCCCTTCAATGTCCATCTTGAGCAGATCAATCTTCTCCCAGCCGAGGCGCCTGATCATCGTCGGGATGGTCATGCAGTCCACTTCACAAGTCGATCCAACTGGAGCCGATGTCGCAATTTTGTGGCCATAATCCAGATTGCTGAGCTCCATCAATATCCGCCTGTCCGCGGTATGCACCGCTGCCGGGATCACGGTCGCATTGACTTTGTTCAGCACCAAATTTTGCGTCAGAACACGCAAGTTCTCCGGCACCGGTTCGACGCAGGCAATTCTGGCGGCGGGATAGACCCGAGAGAAACAGACGGCGGGTGAACCCGGCGTTGGCGCCGAGGTCCAGAATAGTCTCCGGACTCTGCTCAAGCGGCAGGCTGTAATATCCGTGGTTGAACACTTCGCCGAAGATGAAAACATCCGCTCCGCCATTCGAACGAACGAGGAAGCGGACGGAGCCGACCGGCGGCGGATACTGAAACCTGAGAATCCGCTCACGAAATGCCAGCTTCGCCGGCAACCGCTGGGCATAGATCCATTCCAACCGGTCCACGACGTCACGAAAGCTGGCACCGTGACGCCAGGAATTCCGAATATTCCGGGCGAGCCAAACCGGATTCAAAATAAGTCACCTGTGAAAGGATACAAGCAGGGATCAACGCGGCGGATGACCGTGGAGGGAACGCCTGAATTGTCGCCTAACATGCGAACGCTCATGACGTAGATGGCACCAACAGAAAGCTTTCATTCCCGATCATGTGCAGGTTGAGCTCAGCGATTGCACGGATGGGAACAATCGCCGGAAGCGAATAAAGACCATAGCCAATGTCCTGAGCCAGCTCCAAGAGAGCTGCCTAGGCGTGGCGGCACCCAACACGGCATGGGGGCATGAATGTGCGCCAAGCCGGCGCGCCGATACATCGGCAACGCCTCGAGCTCAGGTACCCAATGCAGCGCAAACGGCCGATACACGGCCGGGACCTCGGCAAACTCCCGCACATTGTCACAGAAGTAGTTCACGCACGGAATGCCGAGCCGCTGGAGCTCGTGGATCGCCGATGCCTCCACCTGTTTCGGATACAGATGGCCTAGGAACAGGTCAATCGGCCTCTGCGGATGCTCGCGGCGCACGAAGGCATCCACCGCTTCCCAGGTCCGGGCGCGCCAGCGATCAAGCGCGTCACCGCGCGGATATGTAAGCCCCTCGGCCCAATCGACGTCCGGAACCTCGACGACTTGGTGTCCCGCCTCCTGCAATCCATGCAAGAAGTATCCGCGCCAGAATTGGTAGGCCGGAATGGCATGCCCCGCCATGCCCTGGAGGCAGCTAAGGAGTATTCGCAACCCGGAGAGCCATTACGTGGCGGACGATAGCGAAAACGCCAGGCGGACGTATCCTGCCGCGAATTGCCCCGGGCGCGATCGCATTCACCACCAGCGTTCCCTGTGATCGATCCCGAGGCCATCGGCAATGTCACCGAGCTCATTCAGGAATGCGGCCCCGTCCTCCGCTGTGTGGGGCGCAGAGAGGAGGGTCGCCGGGTGCACGCTGAACAGACTACGCTCCTTGGGCAGGCAACTTGCGCCGCAACGCATTATCAGCTCCGCGCCTTCGCTCGAATCTATCGCCGCAGCAGCCAGATGCCGGGCAGCTGAACTGGCTGGCGAAAGTCGAATTGCTGCGCAAATTCCTTCAGCTCGAACTCTCCGAAACCCTCATGGCATTCGATGCACATCGTGTCCACGCGATGAATCCAGCTCGCGCAATTCGCCAGTAGCACCTTCTCGTGACCTTCGATGTCAACCTTCAGCAGACCGATCCGGTCCCAGGCAAGAGTCTGCAGCAATGTCGGAATGGAATAGGCCGCCACCTCGACACCACGCTGTTGCGGCGCCCGCGCCGGTTCGAGCACATGATGGCCATAGTCCAACTGCCCGACATCCATGAGAACCTGCCCATCCTTCTCGTCGATGGCACCAGCCACGACGGTTGCGACCACGTCGTTCAGCGCCAGGTTCTTCCGTAGGAGCCGCAGGTTCCCCGGCATCGGCTCGACCGCCGCGATCCGTGCAGCCGGAAAGCACCGCGCGAAATAGATGGATGTCAGCCCGATATTGGCACCGAGGTCGAGAATGGATTCCGGCGCGTCCTGCAGCCCTAGCTCGTAGTAGCGATGCTCGAAAACCTCGCTATGGATGAACGCGTCCGCGCCCAGGTTTGCCCGCAGCACGAGCCGGATGCTTCCGACTGGCTGTTGATAGCTGAACCGGATCAGCCATTCCTGCCTCCTGATGGGCGCCGGAAGACTGCTCGAATATATCCACAAGAGGCGTTTCAGGGCGTCGAGCGAGGTGCCGCGATGACGCCATGACGTGCCGACGTTGCGCGCGAGCCAGGCCAGATCCATCGCTTCCCTAAATTGCTACGTAGCTCGGACGACCTAGGCCGCCACCCCTACCCTTGCACTGACTGCCTCCGATAGAGCGACCTCGAACCGGTTGCTCAACAGCTCCGGCGTGTAGCGCCGCGCCACTTCCGCGGTCGCCTTTCCGAGCGCCAGCCGTTCAGCAGCTTGGCTGAGCCGCGTGATGAACGCGACGAACGCATCAGCGTCAGATCGCGTCACCAGGATGGCAGCCCCCTCTCCTCGGCGAGCCAGAGCGGCACGCTGGCGTATTCCGGCGCCACGACGAGGATGGGAAGCCGAAGCATCATGTATTCCGTGAGCTTCGATGGAAAATTGAGCCTGATCCGTGCCTCCAACGGATCAAAGCTCTGGACCACGCACAGGACGTTCACGCCGGCCTGCATAAGCGCGGGTTCCACATGGTCCGGATCGAGCGCGCCAAGATCGGTCACGGCCGGATGGCGCCAGACCTGCGCCGCGATCGTGCGCAACGTGCGCCACGCTATGACCAGGCGCCCCCCGCGGCCGGCCAGCGCATCCGCCAGCGCCACCATCGCCTGTTCATAGCCACGGCCGAGCGCGCCGGCATAGCCGACAACCAGCGGGGCCTCGTCCCGCTGCGGGCGGAGGCTCTTGGGCGCCTGTCCCGGTATCGGATACAGCGGCAGGCCCGGGACGCCGTAGCGCCTCCCATATTCGCGCTCCATCACCCGCGAAACGCAGAAGCGAACGGCGGCCTGCCGATAGAAGCTGCCAAGATAGCCGCGGGCGGACGGCGGCACATCTCCCTCGTAGTCATCGTGGCAGAAGATCGCCAGCGGAATCCCGCGCGACGCGGCGTATTGCGCTGCGGCAGTGAGGTATATGTCGGGCACGTTCACACTGACGACGACATCCGGCCCGAAGCCATCAGCCGCCGCCGAGAGTCTCGCCGTGACCTGTCGGCCTTCTACGCGGTCCGCGACCGCCCACAACGGGCCCCGGCGCAACCGAATCAGCGACCGCATGACAACCGACGACTCGACCGTGACCTGCCGACCGTAGTCGCCCTCCGCCGGCCGGTCCTGCGGGCCCACAACCATGACGTCCCAATCGGTCAAGCGGGCAAGATGGCGATACACGAGCAGTTCGCCGGCGCCGGTCCGCTGCGGGACCACGCTCGAGCAATACAGAAGCCGCTTGCGGACGCCGATCAACGTGCGAATCCGACCGATCTACGCGACGGCGCCAGCAGAAAGCTCTCGGTCCAAATCATATGCAGATGGAGCTCTCGCGCCGTCTCGATCCGAACTAGCGACGGCAATGCATAGAGATCATAGCTGAGGTCACGGGCCGTCTGCAGAAGCTGGTCCGGCTTCAAGCCATAGGCTGCCAGATGAGTGGCGTTCCACTCCAAGAGAATGGTCGGCCGCGTTTCTCTCAGGCATTCCTCGGCGCCATGGATAACGTCCAACTCCCCCCCTTCGACATCGATCTTGATCGCCGAGACAGGCGGCCGGCCAAGGCATGTCCATTCGGCGTCGAGCGTCGTCACGTCGACCGTCACCTTTCCGACTTCGGCGACGAGGCCGGTGGACCTCAGACCGTCAAAGAGCGCGTCGTCAGGACGCGACAAGCTGAATTCCGCCTTGTGCGGCGTCGCACCGACGGCGCTTTCAACCAAGCGCCAACGCTCGCCGAAGCCGGCGCCCCGGATGGTACGCCGCAAAGATGGCAACGAATTGGGCGACGGCTCGAACGACACCACGGTGCAGCCCGGTACCCAACTTAATATCGGGATGGCCATCAAGCCGAGGTTTGCGCCCACGTCGAACACATGACTTCCGCCACTGCAGATCCCGCCCAGCACGCGTACATTCGAGGCCTCGAAAATACCCTGTTGGCAGGCCGCCCTGAATGCGCTGGATCGGGGCGGAAAATACGCGTCGACACCGAAATAGGGAAAGCGGCCGCGGACGCCATAAATCTTGTATTTGAGCCATTGCCGGGGGGTCACGGTTCGAATGCGGCCCGCGCCCGACGGAATTGCTCTATGGACTTGATCAGGTCGTCGGCATTCGCCTGCGTGATCGCAAGGCGACCAAGCGGCTTCAGTCCGCGGAACAGGGGGGCAACCGTCGGCGATGACCCAACCACCAAGCCATCGGCGGACGTGGTTTCAAGCTCAACGTTCTCCGAGACTTCAATACGGTAACCGTGTGCCGCCAGTGCAGCACAGACGCTTTGATGCAGGTGCTCAGAGTGCGTCGAAACGAAGACGTAGTCGATCATCTTCGCAGCCAGGCATGTCGTGGAATCAACGAGCGCCTCCATTTCGGAAGCCTGAATATCCATATGCAGGATGTCGACCTTGGCGATCTTTCTTTCGGACACAAAGCCGTCGACTTCGAATTGCCCTCGCCCAACCGCAGCCTGAATGAACTCGGCCTGCTGCCCGTTCACGCGGACATTATGCCGCCCGACGGCAAGATTATGCGGGTCCGGTTCGACAAGATAGACGTTGGCCTCGGGCCGCTCCTTCTTCAGCCACATTGAATAATGTGCCCAATAGGCGCCGAGCTCAATCATTGTCGGACGCTCGGAGAGTCTCTTGATGACTTCCTGAAAGACGTATTCTTCAATCGGCTCATGAACACCACGGTTGATGATGAGGATGTCGCTGAAGCCTTCGTAATACGCATAGGGTCCGTCGACTGGGACAATGTTTCCATTGTGCAGCACAACGAAACCATTTCTTGTGCACCCGGCCAAAGGGTGCCGCTCGATCAGCAGATTGATCGGGTCGGAAACGATCTCGCGAAATCGGCCGCGCAGATCGTAAGCCTTTGCGGTCGACTCGCCCGCGCGCACCCAATCGATCACGGCTTGAACTGATTCCTCCGGCGTCATCGCAGGGCCCGCGTTGCGCCGCGCAAGAATGGCACGGAGCACGGAGACACGCCGACGCACGGGCCTCATCCATGCCATTCTCGTAAGCGCGTCGATCATTGCCCCCCACCGAATCGGCGTCGTGTGACGCTGCCGGGCGGCATAGGGCCCGTTTTGGCGGCTGCAGCAGCAGCCTCGGTGTGGATCGGCGTCACTGCGCGAGCGTCAAACACAAGCTCACGACTGAGATGCAATGCCAACGCGCCGTATCCATGTGACTGGGTGAAATTCCAGGACGATGCAGACGGATTCTGAAACTGGACTTCAAAGGATATGGCTGCCTCGAGGTAGTGGTCCCAGCCGTGGTTAACAATCGACGTGGTGATATCAAAGGAATACTGGCCGGCAGCCAAGAGCATGGGAGCAAGCTCCAGAACGCAGCCATAGACGCCCTTTTGCGCCGGAAGGGCCTGCCCTTGGAACTGATAGAGCGAGGCCAGCCCCAGTTTGACTTTGTGCGCATCCAGCAGGAACGCTTCAAGCGAAAGCCCCTGCGTCCCGTCGGTCTCGAATTCCACGGCGATGCAAAGCGGCTCACCGGGGACGTAATGGTTCGTCGCCTCGCCGCGCGCGTCGAGGAGCTGCACCGAGCGTATCCGCGTGTGCCTCCCCGCGCCGGTGATGGCCGTGCGGCCGGCATCAGCATCGCTTGCCAGGCCGCCATAGGTCTCGATGCCCTCGTGCACCGCCCCGTCATAGATCACGCTGCCGGCGTTGAGCACCAGCGCGCGCGTAGTCAAGCTTTTCACCGCCGCCAGATTATGGCTGACGAAGAGCACCGTGCGTCCGGCCTGGCTGACGTCATGCATCTTGCCAAGGCACTTCTTCTGGAACTCGGCGTCGCCGACGGCCAGCACCTCGTCGACCACCAATATCTCCGGCTCCAGATGCGCAGCAACGGCAAAGGCGAGGCGTACGTACATGCCGGAGGAATAGCGCTTCACCGGTGTCTCGAGGAATCTCTCGACACCGGCGAAAGCGACGATCTCGTCGAACTTGCGTTTGATCTCGGCTCGGGTCATGCCCAGAATAGCGCCATTCAAGTAGATGTTCTCGCGGCCCGAAAGCTCGGGGTGAAAGCCAGTGCCGACTTCGAGCAAGCTCGCGACGCGGCCGCGCAGATGCACTCTGCCCGCGGTTGGTTCGGTAATGCGGGAAATGATCTTGAGCAGCGTCGACTTGCCAGCGCCGTTGCGGCCGATGATGCCGAGCACCTCGCCCCGCTCGACCTCGAAGCTCACATCCTTGAGCGCGAGGAACTCTTCGACCTTGTCGCCTTGAACAATCTGACGGCCGTGAAAGATGTCGGCGGTGCGGCGCAGGAAGCCGCGCAGCTCCCGCCCGATCACGTCGCGCAACGCGACATAGCGCTCGCGATCGGCCGACTGATGTCCGATCAAATAGCGCTTTGTCAGGCCCTCGACGGCAATGACGGTCTCAGACATCGCGGCCGGCGGGCTTCAGATCAGGTCTGCAAAGCTCGATTCCATCCGGCGAAACTGCCGGATGCCGAGCCACAGGAAAAGCACAGTGAGGCCGACGCTGAGCGCAAAGCCCGGCCAGTAGAGCTGGCTCTCACCGTCGAGGATGCACCAGCGGAATCCGTCGATCACACCGACCATCGGATTGAGCGAATACAGCAGGCGCCAATCCGCGGGGATGACGTTCGAGCTGAACCCGACCGGGGAGACATAGAGGCCAATCTGCACGAGAAACGGAATGATGTAGCGGAAGTCGCGATACTTGACGTTGAGGGCAGTCATCCAAAGACCGGGCCCGACGCTCGCCAGGAACGCGATGATGACGAAGCCCGGCAGCAGCAGGAGCTGCCACCCCGGCAAGAACCGGTACCAGAGCATCAGCGCGACCAGGATGGCAAGGCTGAACAGCAGGTCGACCAGGGCGACCATCACCGCGGCGACCGGCACGATGAGGCGCGGGAAATACACCTTGCCGATCAGTGCCGCATTGCTCACCAGGCTGCTCGAGGCCTCCGACAGGGCGGCCGAAAAGAACATCCAGGGCAGAATGCCGGCAAAGACCATCAGCGCATAAGGCGCCGAGCCGTCCGAAGGCAGCTTCGCGATCTTACCGAAGATGACGGTGAACACCACCATGGTCAGGAACGGGCGAATCAGAGCCCAGGCAATCCCGATCACCGTCTGCTTGTAGCGGACCGACACGTCGCGCCACGCCAGCACCTGAAACAGCTCGCGGTAGCGCCACAGATCGCGCCAGTAGTTGCGCTCCGCGCGGCCCGGTTCTATTATAAGATCATACATTACGACTGGTTGCTCATAACTCGATCGCCGCCGGGGCAGTCGAAGCGCTTTCAAATATCTCGGCGAATATATCGTGAAGCGACTTTGTTACCTTCCAGCCCGGATAGTGCTGGCGCATCTTGGTGAGATCACTGATGTAGCAGATGTGATCGCCGATACGATTATCGGCAATATACTCGTACTTCATCTTGCGCCCGCTTAGCGCCGCAATGCGGTCGAATGCCTCGAGGATGGAGACACTATTCTCGCGACCACCGCCGAGATTATATACCTCGCCGCTGCGCGGCTTCTGGTAGAAGGCGTGGATGAACTGCACGACATCGTAAGAGTGTATGTTGTCACGGACCTGCTTTCCCTTGTAACCAAAGATCTTGTACGTACGACCCTCCACGTTGCATTTTATCAGATAACTGAGGAAACCGTGCAATTCTACGCCGCTGTGCTTCGACCCGGTAAGACAGCCGCCACGTAGACAGCAGGTATTCATACCGAAATAGCGGCCGTATTCCTGCACCATGACGTCGGCCGCGACCTTCGAAGCGCCGAATAGGCTGTGCTTGGTCTGATCGATCGGGAAGTTTTCATTGATGCCGTCCCCATATGTCGGATCATCATAGTCCCACCGGGTTGCCAGCTCTTTGAGTCGAATAAAATTCGGACGGTCGCCGTAAACCTTATTGGTGCTCATATGCACAAACACAGCTTCCGGCGCATGACGACGTACTGCCTCAAGCAAATTTAAGGTACCAACCGCGTTAATTTCAAAGTCATCAAAAGGCCGATTGGCCGCGAGATCGTGACTTGGCTGAGCTGCGGCGTGCACAACCAAATTTGGTTGTATTTCCTCGACGAGCTTCATTATCGTTATACGGTCCCGAATATCTTTCTCGTAATGGCGAAATACTGGATAAAGGCTTATAAGCCGCCGTTGGTTCCACCGGGTATCCCCTTGTGATCCAAAGAAATCGGCCCGCATGTTATTGTCAACCCCATGAACCGCCCATCCTAGCCTGCAGAAATACCCTACGACTTCAGAACCGATAAGCCCGGATGATCCCGATACTAGTAGGCGATTCATGAGAACCTCGATGCTATTTAAGCACAGCCGCTGCAGGCTACGGCGCCAAGCTTATTATCAAGACTTTGTCTTATATTAATTCACTGCTGTCCGGCAATTTTGCCGGGGGCATAGTGTAACGCGCTGATAAGGAATAAGAAAACGGATTTTTGGGGTGTCACCGATTCCGAAGTGATTTTGAGAAACTGGGGTCTTTCGACCCCGGAGTTTTCTCATGCCCATCGGCAAACTGGTTTTCGCCCAGCTTATGGATTTTATTCCACTTCATACGTTCCGGCGTTGCGTTGCGCGTTACCTTCGAATTATTTGACCAAAACCTTTTCGCATCTCGATCAGTATTCGAGCATGGCGTTTGCGCAATTGACGTTTCGCGAAAGCTTGCGCGACATCGAAGTCTGTTTACGTGCGCATGAAGCCAAGCTTTATCATCTCGGCATTCGCGGACACGTCGCTCGCAGCAATCTGGGCG
>Ga0307419_10000130_pt1 | contig 31706 bp, 24 predicted proteins | sample SalMarWE160230MG_2_FD_202512 | JGI IMG/M metagenome (GOLD analysis project Ga0307419, IMG submission 202512) | Salt marsh sediment microbial communities from the Plum Island Ecosystem LTER, Massachusetts, United States - WE1602-30 | ecosystem: Environmental > Aquatic > Marine > Intertidal zone... | reverse complement strand
GAGGCCAGCGTGAACCCGTACCGCGGCTGCGAGCACGGATGCGTCTACTGCCTGGACGGCGAGACGCCGATCCTGATGGCCGATGGGGTCGCGCGACCGCTCGCCGAGCTGCGCACCGGGGATCGCGTGTGCGGGACGAGGCGGGAGGGACGGAGGCGGCGCCTGGTGCGCACCGAGATCCGGGCGCACTGGAGCACCCGGAGGCCCGCCTTCCGCCTCCTCCTCACCGACGGAACGCAGCTGGTGGCCAGCGCCGATCACCGCTTCCTGACCGAGGGCGGCTGGAAGCGGGTGGCGGAGGGCGAGGAGGGGCGGCGCGGCCCGACGCTGACCCCGGGAGACCGGCTGGCGGGCTGGGGCGCAGCGGGAGCGCCGGCCCCGACCAGCGACCGGAGCGTCGACTTCCGCGACGAGCTCGCCGTCGTGCGCATCGTGGGTCTCCGGGGCGACCGCGAGCTCTTCGATCTGACGACGGGAACCGGGGACTTCATAGCCGCGGGGGTGGTGAGCCACAACTGCTACGCCCGGCCCACCCACGAGTACCTGGGGTTCTCGGCCGGACTCGACTTCGAGTCCCGGATCCTGGTGAAGGAGGACGCGCCCAGGCTGCTGCGGGCCGAGCTCTCTTCCCCTCGCTGGACGCCGAAGGTGGTGGCGATGAGCGGGGTCACCGACCCCTACCAGCCGGCCGAGCGCCGCCTCCGCGTCACGCGCGGCTGCCTGGAGGTGCTGGCCGAGGCGCGCAACCCCGTCATCGTCGTGACGAAGAGTCGCCTGGTGGCCCGCGACGCGGATCTCCTGGGGGAGCTGGCGTCGCACCGCGCGGCCCGGGTGATGGTCTCGATCACGAGCCTGGACGAAGACCTCCGACGGGTGCTCGAGCCCCGGGCTCCGGCGCCCCCTCGCCGACTCGACGCGATCGAGAGGCTGGCGGCGGCGGGCGTGCCGGTCGGCGTCCTGGTCGCCCCCGTGATCCCGGGCCTCACGGAGCACGAGCTGCCGTCCATCCTCGAGGCGGCTGCGCGTGCGGGCGCCCGCAGTGCGGGCTGGGTGATGCTCCGGCTGCCGCACGGGGTGAAGGAGCTGTTCGAGGCGTGGCTGGACACCCATTTCCCCGACCGGAAGAAGAAGATCCTGGGGCGGGTGAGGGAGATGCGGGGCGGCAGGCTCAACGACCCCCGATTCCGGAGCCGCATGCGCGGGGAGGGACCACTGGCGAACCAGGTGGCCTCGATGTTCCGGGTCGCGGCGCTCCGTGCCGGGCTGGACGGCCCTGGCGAGCCACTGTCGGTGGCCGCGTTCCGCCGGCCCCGTCCGCCCGAGCCGCGACCCGACGCGGGAGACCCCATGGCCCCGCAGATGTCGCTCTTTCCGCCGGGGGCTCCCATGAGCGGTTAGGGACCCGGCGCTCCACCCTCAGGGACCCAGGTGGAGGAGGTCGGAGAGGACGTCGCGTCCGAACACCCAGCCGAACGCCACGGCCGCCAGGAGACCGCCGAGCAGGCTCTGCTCGGGCAGGGTGCCGGTCCCGAACAGGAGGCCGGCCGTCGACACGCCGATCGCCGCCGAGCCCATCCCCACGTTGACCACCTCCCGCAGGAGCTCCCGCCGGCGACTCCGCCTCCGTCGTACGATGAGGGGATGCGGCACTCCCTCGCGTTCCATCTCCGACCGGTTCGGCCGACGGCGCAGCCAGTCGGGATTCGCGTGGCGGCTCCCGACTCCGCGCGGCGGGCGGCTGGCCCCTCGGTCGGCGGGCGGTCCCCGCCGAGACCCGCGGGCGGTCGACGAAGCCCCCCGGGACGCGCTCGAGCTCCACGTCGAGGACGCGCGAGTCAGGTTCCCTCCGATTCCAGCGAACAGATCGGATACGGGCATCGAGAGTCTCCCCAGAGGGAGGGGACTCGGTCCCGGCCCGGCGGACTTCCGCCGCCGCGATTTCTTCTTCCTGGCGGCGACCGCGGCGGCGATAGCGCCCGCGGCCGCGATCAGACCTCCAACATCCATGACTTCCGCGCTGCGAGGTGTTCACGGGATCGCGGCTTCCACTCCGTTCAAGATCGAAGCGGCCGGGGGGGCCGGCAACTCGCCCCTGGCGCGAGGAGGCTCGCGCCAGGGGGCGCCCGGCCGCATCGTCAGGATGGCGGTAGCCCCGGATGGACGCCACGCTCCGCCCCGAGGCACGAGATGTCGCCCGAAGCCAGAGGATCGACGATGATCGAAGCGCCGCGCTACGCTGAACTCTCGCCCCCCGACCGGATCCTCATGGGCCCCGGTCCGAGCGATGTGCACCCGCGCGTGCTTCGCGCCATGACCACGCCGCTCATCGGGCACCTGGACCCGGCGTTCCTCCGGATCATGGACGAGGTACAGGACCTCCTGCGCTACGCGCTGCGCACGCGCAACCGCTGGACGATCCCCGTGAGCGGGACGGGCTCGGCCGCCATGGAGGCCGCGTTCTCCAACCTCGTGCGGCCGGGCGACGCCGTGCTCGTCCCCTCCAACGGATACTTCGGCCTTCGCATGGCCGAGATGGTGCGACGCGCCGGTGGGAGCCCGGTGGAGGTCGAGGCGCCATGGGGCCGGCCGCTGGATCCGGACGACGTACGGGACGCGCTCGCACGGCACCGCCCTTCCCTGTTCGCCTTCGTGCATGCCGAGACCAGCACGGGGGTTCTCCAGCCGGAGGTTCCGGCGCTGGCGGAGCTGGCCCACGAGCACGGTGCGCTGTGTCTCGCGGACGCGGTGACCTCGCTGGGCGGCGTCGAGCTGCGGGTGGACGACTGGGGACTGGACGCGGTCTACTCCGGCGGACAGAAGTGCCTGTCGTGCCCACCCGGGGCGAGCCCGCTCACGCTCGCCGAGAGCGCCATGGAGCGAATTCGAGGTCGCGAGCAGGCCGTTCGAAGCTGGTACCTGGACCTCTCGCTCCTGGAGCACTACTGGGGGGACGAACGCTCCTACCACCACACCGCTCCGATCACCAGCATCTACGCCCTCCGCGAGGCGCTCCGCCTCGTGGCGGAGGAGGGTATCGAGGCCCGCTGGGCGCGCCATCTGCGGGTGGCCGGCGCACTTCGCGCAGGACTAGAGACAATGGGACTCATTCCGCACGCGGACATGGCGTTCTGGCTACCAAGCCTCACCACCGTCCGCATCCCGCCTGCCGTGGACGGGAAGCGGGTGGCACGCCGCCTGCTGACCGAGCACGGCATCGAGATCGCGGGTGGCCTCGGGAGCCTGGCCGGGGTGGTGTGGCGTATCGGCTGCATGGGCCATTCGGCCCGACCCGGCAACGTGCTGGCCCTCCTGTCCGCGCTTGGAAGCGTGGTGGCCGACGAGGGCGGCGCGGTGGACGTGGCGGCCGGGCTGGCCGCTGCGTCGACCCGCCTGGCCGCGAAGACGGGGGCACCGGTCGGCTGAACCGGGCCCGTGGTGAACGAAGCCGCGACTACGTGGCGGCCGGACAGACCTCGATCCGTTCCGTGCCGGCCGCAGGTCAGCGCGGCCGGCTGCCCCGTCAGTCGATCGCGAAGCGGGCGTGGACGGTGACCCGGATCTCCTTCTTGCGGGACGAGGTGTTGTACACACCATAGGCCGCGGTCTCGGTCGAGTACGGCTCGGTGATCTGGAACACCCCCGCCTGGGCCGAGAGGACGCCACCCACCTTCTCCCCCACGCTCCCGGCGATCTCGGCGGCCCGCTTGCGCGCATCCTCGGTGGCCCGGGCCAGGAGGCTCCGCTTCACGTCGGCCAGCCCCGAGTAGAAGTACTCGAGGCGGGACTCCTGGAGCACCGTGCCCGCAGGCACCATCCCGGCCGGGTTCAGCGCCAGGCCCTCGACCGCCGAGAGGTCGGAGGAGAGGACGAACAGGGACTGCATCACCTGGTAGCCCTGCGGACCCTGGGGACCGTACACGGGCTGGGTCGTGATCGGCTGCAGTGTGATGGCCGAATCGGGGACGCCGGCCTGCTCCAGGCGATGCACCACCGCCTCGACGTCCTGGTGCGTGCGAGCATAGCCCTCGGCGAGCCCCGATTCAGAAGTCCTGCGCGCCAGCTGCAGGCTCCACTTCACCTGGTCCGCCTCGAACGGCTGGCTCGCCAGACCGGTGACATCGATGGCATCACGCTGGTGCCGGGCCCCGTAGAAGAACAGCCCGAAGACCAGGGCGGCGCCCGCCATGCCCGCTGCCAGGACGAGCGCGGCGGCCATGGGCCGGGCGAGGGCCGAACGGTCTCGGGGAGGTGAGCTCATCTCCACGCGTGGGCTCCCGGGCTGGGGTCGAGGGCTCCGGCAGGATCACGATTCTACGCTCGGCCCGGCCGGGTGTGCCCGGGGCCCCCCGCGTCCGTCTCGTGCCCGGAGAACCGCCCCCTTCAGGTAGCCCGTCTCGGGAACGGAGAGGAGCTCGGGATGGTCGGATGCCTGTCCCAGGATCCGCTCCAGCACCAGAGGACGGCCCACATCGGACGCCGCCTCGGCCAGCATGTCGAGGAAGGCCTCGCGCCCCACGTGGTAGCTGCACGAGAAGGTGAGGAGCCGGCCGCCGGGCGCGAGCAGCGACATGGCGCGCAGGTTGATCTCTCTGTATCCGCGCAGCGCGCCCGCGACGGCGCGCTTGCTGCGAGCGAAGGCCGGAGGGTCGAGCACCACGAGGTCGAAGCGCTCTCCCGCGCCGGACCGCTCGCGCAGGTAGTCGAAGGCGTTCGCCTCGACCCACTCGATGGTCGGGAGGCCGGACAGGGCCGCGTTCCGTCGCCCGCGGTCCAGCGCCGCAGCGGACTGGTCCACGGCCACCACGCGGGCGCCCGCCGCCCCCAGGTGGAGCGCGAAGGAGCCGTGGTAGGTGAAGACGTCGAGCGCCCGGATCGCTCCCCCGGGGGCGGACATCCCCATCTCCGCGGCCAGCCGTCCCGCCAGGACCCGGTTCTCCCGCTGGTCCAGGAAGGCCCCCGTCTTCTGGCCGCTCCACGGCGCGGCCAGATACCGCACTCCGTCTTCCTCCACCTCGACGTCCTCGGGCACCTCGCCCCGGACGAGCTCCACCCCGAGGGGGAGTCGCTCGTGCCGCCGGACCGGCGAGTCGTTGCGGAGGAGGATGCCTCTCGGGCGGAACGCCTCCTCCATCGCGTCCACGATCGTGCCACGGCAGGCCTCGAGTCCGGCCGAGAGCATCTCGGCCACCAGGTAGGGGCCGTACCGGTCCAGCACCAGGGACGGAAGTCCGTCGCCCTCGGCGTGCACGAGCCGGAGCGCCGTGGCCCGGATCCCGGAGCGGAGCGCCGCGGCGCGCTCCAGCCTGCGCCGCCACCACGCCGCGTCGATGGCGACGTCGGTGCTATCGAGGAGGCGGAGCCGGATCTCGGAGGCCGGCGAGTAGAGCGCCCGGCCCAGGAAGGAGCCCGAGACGTCGCGCACCGCCACGATGCCCGGCCGCCGATCGGACGGTTCGACCCGCACGTCGCTCCGGTAGATCCACGGGTGCCCGGCGGCCCAACGGGCGGCCCCGCGACCACGCACCACCGCCTCCGGTGCACCGCCGGCGTGGGAAGGATCGGCGCTCATCGCCGCGAAGGTAGGGAGGGCGCCGCATGCCGGCCAGCGCGCCTCGGAGCCCACGTCCCACTTTCCGTGACACGTCCCGCTCGGTACGATGGCCACGCGCTCGCCCCACAACAGAACCTGCGAGGACGGAACGACATGCTGCGCCGATTCTTCCTATGGTGCTCCGAGAGCGGGTGGCTGGCCCGTCAGCTACCGCAGATGCCGTTCGTGCGGCGGTCCGTGCAACGCTTCGTCCCGGGAGAGAAGCTCGACGACGCCCTCGGCGCCGTCGACCGGCTCGGGGAGGCGGGCCTGTCCTCGGTGCTGACCCGGCTCGGAGAGCACGTCCACAGCGAGGAAGAGGCCGCGGCGGTGGCCGCCCACTACGTACACGTGCTCGAGCAGGAGGAGGCGACGGGCCGCGCGGCCGAGATCTCCGTGAAGCTCACCCAGCTCGGACTCGAGCAGTCCACGGCGATGGCGCTGCGGAATCTGCGTCACCTGTGTGCCGAGGCGGCCCACCGGGACAACTTCGTGTGGGTCGACATGGAGGACAGCTCGTACGTGGACCAGACGCTCGAGGTGTACCGGGGCGCGCGAGCCGAGCACGACAACGTGGGCCTGTGCCTCCAGGCCTACCTGCGGCGGACCGCCGCGGACCTCGAGACGGTGCTCGGCGTGCACGGGACCGTGCGGCTGGTCAAGGGAGCGTACGACGAGCCGGCCGACGTGGCCTTCCCCGACAAGGCCGACGTCGACGAGAACTACTTCTCCCTCGCCGTCCGGCTCCTGGAGCACATCCGGGAGGAGGGAGGACGGCAGGGGCTGGCCACGCACGACGTGGGTCTCCTGGAGCGCGTGCGCACGGCGGCCCGGGCGGCGGGCGTTCCGCCGCACGCGTACGAGATCCAGATGCTGTATGGAATCCAGCCCGAGGCGCAGAAGAGGCTGGCCGCCGAGGGCGAGCACGTCCGCGTGCTGGTGAGCTACGGGAGCGAATGGTTCGCCTGGTACATGCGGCGCCTGGCCGAGCGGCCGGCCAACGTCACGTTCGTGCTCCGGAACCTGCTCTCGGGCTGAGCGCTCGGCGCGCCGCCCGTCGACAACGGGCGCGCCGAGGGCCGCCGCGATCCGGTCGTAGGCCCTTCAGCGCCGTCGCAACCGCACGCACCCGGTGGGATCCGCGCGCTCCCCGGCCCTGCGCACCACGAAGCAGATGTCCTGGTCCACCCACACGCCCACGGTCCGGTCCCGCGCCAGGGCCGGCATGAACCGCATGCGCTCGCCGATCTGAACGGCGGCGCGGTCCAGTGCCGGATGGCCGCTCGGACGGGACACGCTCACCCGGTCCACCTCGCCGCTGGGCTCGACGAACAGCCGCAATCCCACCTCGCCGCCGATTCCCGCCCGCCGCAGCTCCTCCGGATAGAAGCGGGCCCGCGCCCGGGCCAGCCGCCAGTCGTCCCGCAGGAGGGGCGGCACCTCCGCCCGGCCCACAGCGGAGCGGAAGCCTCCGTCCCAGCTCAGGCTCGGTGGCGGAGGGAGCGGGACCGGCGCGGGGGGCGCGAGCCGGCGCTCCGGGTCGACCGCGGGCGGAGCCGGCTCCACGGCACGGACGAGCGGAGGGTCGGGGCGACGGACGGCGCCGGGAGCCGGCGGAACGCGCACCTGGGGCGGGAGGGCCACGACCACGAAGACGCCTCCACGTCGGGCCAACGGCCGGCGCGTCCGGGACGGAAGGGAGCCCAGTGCGAGGAGGAGACCGTGCGCGACCACCGACAGCACGAAGGCGGCTGGCAGGGCGCGCGACCACAGCCTGCGCAGATCGCGGTCGTCGCGGGACGACACCCGTCCCCCGACCGGGTGTCCGCGCTTCCGGAGTCCACCGGATGCGCGGCGGGCGAGCTCGGTGCGGGACCGGCGATGGAGCATGGCTCGGTCCTATCGATCGGGAACCGGCCGGTCCGCGGATCCCTTCGACCCGCCCCGGCCACTTGCCGTCGTGGCAACCTAGGCGTCGTCGTCTCCGAGCGTCAACGCGTCTCCCCGGGCCCCGCGAGCTCGAGACCACCCGACCCCTCGCGCACCGGCGGCAGGTACGTGCCCACCTCCCGGCGGCTCCACCACAGCCCCGTGCGGCGATGCTCGGCCGGCGTGACGAACCGGTACTCAAACAGACGGGCGCGGAGCTCGTCCGGCGGCGTCGCGAGAAAGGGGCTGTGTCGATCCAGGAGCGCGGTGACCGGGGCGCTTCCCGCCAGGAGCCGGGAGACGAACGCCAGCAGCCAGGGATCGTAGCGGGCCGAGAGCGGAGCGCCGACCGAGAGCGCGCGCTCGGCGGTGAGGGCGGCGAACCACATCTGCCAGTCCAGTCGCGGCATGTGCGGCGTCACCTGGGGCGGGGGCCGGCCGAGCGGTCCCGGCTGGTCGCGGAAGACGTACTCCCTCCACAGCCCACCCCTCCTGCGACCCTCGAGTACGATCTCCGGGCGTGTGGTGGTCATGACGGCGAAGAGCCCGTAGCCGTTCACGAGGTCGAAGGGAGCGATCGCCGTCTCCAGACGGACGATCGGTTTCGGAACGATACCGGGCCGGCAAGCGCCGGCCACCTCTCCCGTACCCGCGACGGCGGCCACGAGGGCGTAGACGATGAGGACCGACCCCCGCACTCTCCCGGCCAGGTGGCGCGCCGGTGGGCCCAGTCTCTCCAGTAGGCCGTGTAACGGCGGCACACGCACCGCGATGGAGCGCCACGCCGTATCGTCGAACAGGAGGAGAGCCAGCACGACGGTGAGGAGGTTGAAGAAGCCATAGTTGCCGGTGACCATGATGAGGAGCTGGAGGCCGATGATGCTCCACGCCCCCACCCGCCGCGGACGCCCGGGCACGAGGAGGAGAAGCGGTCCCAGCAGCTCGGACGCCAGGGCGAGCGCGGTGGCCGGCCTCGTGACCCACCCGGGCGCGGCATCCGCCCAGAGGGACACCGGGTTCGGGAGCGGCTGGGTGTGGAAGTGATAGCCAAGCGCGGTGAGATGCCGCCAGGTCGGGTCGCCGCTGGCGAGCTTGACGACGCCGGACTCGAACACGAGCCGGAACAGAAGCCACCACACGAGCCACACCGCCAGGCGCGGCGGTCGAGGCAGCGTTCCTCCCCACGCGGCCCCCCGGAGCGGAAGCAGGAACAGGGCCGCGAAGCCCGCCTCCACCAGGAGCACGTCCCATTGGTATCCCAGGAAGGTCTGTCCAGCCACGGTGAGGGAGAGATAGGCCGCCCACGCCCACGCACCCGCCACCAGCGGAGCCACGTCGCCCGCGAGGAGAGCGCCCGCGAGGGCGCCGCTGGCGGCCAGCGCCACCAGCCACCGGTCTCCCTGCCCCAGCCACACAAAGGTGGGCGCCAGCCGGTAGGCCCGAATACCGAACGCGGACCGGAGCGCGGGAAGGTAGCGGGCGACCGGGAGGATGCCGCCCCTCCCCACGAGACCCCTCACCTGCGGGAGGAGCGAGAGGAAGGCGGCCACATACACCACGCCCAGGAGCCGACCGAAGACCCAGGCCGAGAGGGCGTGCTCCGGAGCGCGGAGCCTCGCTCCGAGCGCCGCCGCGCGACTTCGGGCCTCGCCCGCTCGGGGCGTCGCCGTGACCGCGCCCCCCCGGCCGGGCTCTCTCACCGGAGAGTGAAGTCCCGCACCTCCGGCCGCTCGCGCGCCGAGGGAGGCACGACGGTCATGCGCACCGATCGATCGGCCGGATCGAAGTCGAACGTCCGGAGGACCTCGGCCGTGGCGTCTCGCATCCGCTCCAGGGCGCCGGCCCCCAGGCGCCGCAGCTTCCAGAAGTCGAACGTTCCGATCTCCATCTCCGGCGCCGGGGCGAGCACGAAGCTGGTGACGGGCTTGATGTGGATGTCGGACCGGGTCCTCGGCGCGCCGAGGGCGATGAGCTCGTTGTACAGGCTCACGTCGCGCAGCGCGTCCCTCTCCAGCGTCCCCTGGCGAACGTCCATCACGCGCGCCAGGCGCCGCAGGATGGACCGGTCGGAGTGCCGGCTCTCGAAGGAGGCGTGCAGCGGGAAGATGAACAGCAGGTTGCACCCCTCGTAGCGCGTCGTGTAGCGGATCGGGAGGTTGTCGATCACGCCCCCGTCCTCGTAGGCCATGCCGAGCGGGCCGCGCGCCCTGGGGAAGAGGGGCGGAATGTCCATCGAGGTGAACACGGCCTCGAGCACCTCCTCCGGGGAGGTCACCCGGAACCGGCCCGCGGCCGGGTCGACCACCGATGCCACCGGTTCGTAGCCGCGTCCGGAGGGAGCCACCCGGTAGTAGCGGTAGGAGGGGCTGCGGTTGGTGGCCACCTCGAGCCGGGCCAGGTCCACGTTGGTGCGTGTGAAGTAGGCCCACGGAGGGCCGCCGGGCAGGACGCGCGACAGCCCGTGCCCGAACAGCGGGAGGAAGGAGCGGCGCCAGGCCCGGTCTCGCAGGAGGTAGTTCCTCAGTCCGGGAAACCAGTGGGCCGGCTCTACGAGCCGTGCGGGAGCCGCCGTCCTCCACCAGCGCTCCAGGGCGCCGTCGGCCACCCGCCGCGTGAGCCAGAACATCGCGTTCCAGGCACCGATGGAGGTGGCGGCCACGGCGCGCACGTAGCGGTGCGCACCCTCCCGCTCGAGGAAGTCCCAGAGCGCCAGCAGCGCACCCGCCTGGTAGACCCCCCGCGCCCCGCCGCCCGACAGGACGATCCCGATGCGCAGCTCGGTGTCGTCCACCTCGGGAGGGGCCCGGTCCTGGGCCACGAAGCGGGCCAACCCGCGGGACCCATCACCGGTCCGCGGCGCGCTCGGGCGCTCGAAGACACCGGCCGAGGCCCGGTCGCTCCCCTCCTCCGCCGCCGAACGGCCCGCCACCGACCTGGACCTGGCGACCGGCGCCACGGGGTCCTCGGCACCCCTGGACCCGGGCGCCAGCACACCCAGGAGATCGTGCACCCACGGTACGAGGACGATCCAGGTCAGGAGAGCGAGGCCGGCACCGGCGGAAGCCACCGCCACGCCGCGCGCCGCCGGAAGACGGAGGAGCCCCCCCGCCATCCATAGCGCGGCCGCCAGGCCCGCCATCAGCCCGATCTGGAAGCGCCACGACAGGGAGCGAAAGAGCTCGATCAAGCGGGCCTCCGGACGCCGTCGGTGGGAACGAGAGCGGACGTCGGTCGCGGCCGGTGATGCAACGTAGATGCGGCGCGCGGTGGCCGGAAGGGCGCGGCTCGAGACGAAGGGGCGGCGGTCGAGCAGGAGCCCGAGCGGCGAGGCGTTAGCACCACCCGGCCGCCCGGAAGCGGCCACCCGGCGCTACGCCCCGTCGGCCCACGCGAGCGCCAATGTCGAGCACAGGGAGCCCGCCCGGGCGGCGGGCTCGAGCTTCGCCAGCGGACCCCGGGTCAGGGCGACGTATTGCGTGACTCCGGCCACGGCCTGCGGTACGCGTGGCTCACCCTGCTCCACCTCGGCCGCGTAGAGACGCATGCGGAGCCGGTAGCCCGCGCGCTCGATCTCGCCCTCGCGGAGCAGCGGGCCGGGCCGAAGCGACACCCCGAGCTTCTCGCGCCCCGCCCTCCGGACGGCGTCCTCCCAGCTCTCTCCCTCCCGCAACGATCCGGCGGGGAGCCCCCAGGCATCGGGGAGGTCCTCGTCGTCGGGGGGACGCCGCACGAGGAGGAAGCCGCCCGCGCGGCCGTTCCTCGCCGGCCCCGCCACGGACCGCGGCGCCTCCGCCACGGAGCCCTCCGCGTCCCCCGACCTCTCCTCCACGGGCTCGATCAACAGGGCGATGGACCGCTTGACCGGCTTCATGCCCGGCAAGATCGGCTCGTTCGGGCCGCGCGTCGAGTGACCGCGACGCACGGCGAGCATCGGGCCCGGACCTCGACGGCCGGGCCCGGTCGCCGGCCGCCGGGCTCCGGCACGGCCGCACTCCCTCCTCCGTTGACGAACCGGACTCCCTCGGCTCACCTTGCCGACGCACGCGGAGCGTGCGCGACCTACTCGTACCCTGGCGTCGGAGGCTCTCCCATGTCCATCACTCTCTCGGTGAACGGCAGTTCTCACCAGGTCGACGTCCCCGACGATATGCCCCTCCTCTGGGTGCTGAGGGACGTGATCGGCCTCACGGGGACCAAGTTCGGGTGCGGCATCGGCCAGTGCGGCGCCTGCACCGTGCACCTGGACGGACAGGCGGTACGCGCGTGCCTGACGCCGGTCTCGACGGTGGGCTCGGGAAAGATCACGACCATCGAGGGTCTCTCCGACGACAACAGCCATCCGGTCCAGCGCGCCTGGATCCAGGAGGACGTGCCTCAGTGCGGCTATTGCCAGTCGGGGCAGATCATGAGCGCCGCGGCGCTCCTGGCCGGGACCGCGACTCCCTCCGACGCGGACATCGACCGGGCCATGAAGGGCAACATCTGCCGCTGCGGCACCTACCAGCGCATCCGGAAGGCCATCCACACCGCGGCCGATCTGGCGGGGAAGGAGGCCTGAGATGGCCTGGACCGAGGAGGGCGCGGACAGCGTGTGGGCCAACCTGGTCTCCGGGGATCTGGCCCATCTGGCGGACGGTCCCGGAGTGCGGGCCTCCGACGGCCTGAGTCGCCGTGACTTCGTCCGGGTGGCCGGCGCGGCGGGCGCCGGCCTCGTGCTCGCCGTGTCGATCCCGGGCTGTTCGCCGGCGGACCGGACCGGGGGAGGGCCCGGCGGCGGGGCGAAGGGCGCCTTCGCCCCGAACGCCTGGATCCGCATCGGCACCGACGGCGAGGTCACCTTCGTGGTCGACCGCTCCGAGATGGGCCAGGGCGTCACGACCGCGCTTCCGATGATGCTGGCGGAGGAGCTGGAGGTGCCGCTCGATGACGTCCACTTCGAGTTCGCGCCGGCCGCGAAGGAGTACTTCAACCGGATCTTCGGGTCGCAGGGTACCGGCGGCTCGACCAGCGTGCGAGCCGCATGGAAGCCGCTCCGCAAGGCCGGGGCCGCCGCCCGGATGATGCTGGTCTCGGCCGCCGCGAGGAAGTGGAACGTGGATGCCTCGACCTGCACCGCGGCGAACGGGAAGGTATCCGACGGGGCCGGGCACAGCGCCACCTACGGGGAGCTGGCGGAAGCCGCCGCGAACGAGACTCCGCCCGAGGATCCGCCGCTCAAGGACCCGAAAGACTTCACGATCCTGGGCAAGCGGCACCCGCGGCTCGACACGCCCTTCAAGACGAACGGCTCGGCCGTGTTCGGCATCGACGTCCGCCCCGATGGCGTTCTCATCGGCGGCGTGGAGCGCTCGCCCGTATACGGCGGCAAGGTGAAGAGCCTGGACGAGTCGAAGGCGATGCAGGTGCCCGGTGTCCACAAGGTCGTGAACCTGGGCGACCGGGTCGGCGTCGTGGCCGAGCACTACTGGGCGGCCGCGAAGGGTCGCGAGGCGCTCCAGGTCGAGTGGGATGAGGGGCCGTGGGCCGACCAGTCGAGCGAGAAGATCGCGGCCACGCTCCGGCGGCTCGGGCAGAAACCGGGGGCGGTCGCGAGGAATGATGGCGACACCGACGCGGCGCTTCGGAAGGCCGGATCGCGCGTCCACGAGGCCACCTTCGACCTCCCCTACCTGGCGCACGCGTGCATGGAGCCGATGAACGCCACGGCCCACGTACGTGCGGACGGTTGCGACGTGTGGGCGCCGACCCAGTTCCAGACCGCCACCCAGCAGACCGCCGGCAAGCTGGCCGGCGTAGATCCGTCGAAGGTCCGGGTCCATACCACCTACCTGGGCGGCGGCTTCGGGCGACGCGCCATGCAGGACTTCATCGCGGACGCCGTCCTCCTGTCGAAGGCGGCCGGCGCCCCGGTCAAGGCCGTCTGGTCCCGGGAGGATGCCACCCGCCACGATGGCTATCGCCCCGCCAACCACCACGTCCTGCGCGCCGCCCTGGACGGGAGCGGCCACCCGGTGGCCTGGAGCCACCGGGTGGTGGCGCCGTCCATCACGCGCGTCTTCTCTGGCCAGCCGCTCAAGAACGGGCTGGACAGCGAAGCCGTGGAGGGGGCCGTGGGCATGCCCTACGCCATCCCCAACGTGCAAGTGGACTACCACGACGCCGAGGTGGGCGTCCCGGTGTGGTTCTGGCGCTCGGTCAACAACAGCTTCAACGGCATGGTGGTCGAGTGCATGATCGATGAGCTCGCCCACCTGGCGGGCAAGGATCCGTATCGGTACCGGCACGACCTCCTGGCCGACAAGCCCGTGCACCGCCGGGTCCTGGACCTGGCGGCCGACAAGGCGGGCTGGGGTAGGCGCCTCCCCGCGGGCCGCGCGCACGGGATCGCCGTGTTCGAATCCTTCAACTCTCACGTGGCCCAGGTGGCCGAGGTCTCGATCGAAAAGGGCAAGCCCCGCGTGCACCGCGTGATGGCGGCCGTGGACTGCGGCCCCGTGGTGAACCCCTCGATCATCGAGGCCCAGGTCCAGAGCGCCATTGTCTACGGCCTCACGGCCGCGCTCTACGGCGACATCACCATCGAGAACGGTCGCTGCCAGCAGGGGAACTTCAACGACTACCTCATGCTGCGAATCGACGAGATGCCGGAGGTCGAGGTGCACGTCGTGATGGACAGCGACGCCGAGCAGGGAGGCATGGGAGAGCCCGGGCTGCCCCCGATCGCACCCGCCGTGTGCAACGCGCTCCGCGCGCTGACCGGCAAGCCGATCCGGAAGCTGCCGATCCACGTGTAGGCGCCGGACCGGAGTGCCGGTGACGGAACGTCCGCACGGCTGTGTGGGTCCGGGACACCCCGCTGACTGCAGGAAGACGCCGCCTTCCTCCCGGTGGCACGAAGAGCGGGGGCGAGAGCGCGCGGTCCGGCGGAGTCGGTCCAGGCCGCCTCAGACCGGCTGAGCCTCCCGCCGCCGCTTCTCGTCTCTCAGATCCTGCGTGATGCGGAGGCTGCAGAAGCTCGGCCCGCACATGGAGCAGAATTTTGCCGTGAGCGCTCCGGCCCCCGAGAGGGTCTCATCGTGATACGCCTGCGCCGTCACGGGGTCGAGCGCCAGGTGGAACTGGTCCTCCCACCGGAACTCGAACCTCGCCTTGCTGAGCGCGTCGTCCCACTCGCGCGCCCCGGGGTGGCCCTTGGCCAGGTCGGCGGCGTGCGCGGCGATCCTGTAGGCCATCACGCCCTGCTTGACGTCCTCCCGGTCGGGGAGACCCAGGTGCTCCTTGGGGGTCACGTAGCACAGCATGGCCGTCCCCAGCCAGCCGATCATGGCGGCCCCGATGGCGCTGGTCATGTGGTCGTAGCCGGGCGCGATGTCGGTGGTCAGGGGCCCCAGCGTGTAGAAGGGGGCCTCGTGGCACCAGTCGAGCTGCTTCTCCATGTTCTCGGCGATCTTGTGCAGGGGCACGTGGCCGGGCCCCTCGCACATGACCTGGACGTCGTGCTCCCACGCCACCTCGACCAGCTCCCCCTGGGTCCTGAGCTCGGCGAACTGGGGCCCGTCGTTGGCGTCGGCGATCGCGCCGGGCCGCAGGCCATCTCCGAGCGAGAAGGCCACGTCGTAGCGGGCCAGGATCTCGCACAGCTCCTCGAAGTGCGTGTACAGGAAGTTTTCCTCCCCGTGCACCACGCTCCAGTGCGCCATGATCGACCCGCCCCGGCTCACGATCCCGCCGATCCTCTCGTCGGTGGCCTTCACGTGGTCGCGGAGCACGGCCGCGTGCACGGTGACGTAGTCGACCCCCTGCTCGGCATGCTCGATGAGCGTGTCGCGGTAGACTTCCCACGAGAGGTCGGCCGGGTCGCCTCCCACCTTCTCGATGGCCTGGTAGATGGGCACCGTGCCCACCGGGACGGGCGCGTTGCGGAGGATCCACTCGCGCGTGGCGTGGATGTCCTGCCCCGTCGACAGGTCCATCACGGTGTCGGCGCCCCACAGCACCGCCCGGCGTAGCTTGGCCACCTCCTCGTCGATCGAGGACGCGACGCGCGAATTTCCGATGTTGGCGTTGATCTTCACCTTGAAACGCCGGCCGATGAGCATCGGCTCGAGCTCGGGGTGGTTGATGTTGCATGGGAGGATGGCGCGACCTCGGGCGATCTCCTCGCGCACGACCCCGGGCTCCATGCCCTCGCGGAGGGCGGCGAACTCCATCTCGGGCGTCACGATTCCCCGCCGCGCGTAGGCGAGCTGCGTGGGGGTACCGGTCCCGCGCAGCACCTGCTCCCGGCGGATCGCGGCGGGCACCGCGGCCCGCTGCTCTCCCGGCACACGGGCCTCCCGCGGTACCTCCTCGACGTCCCCCCGGCCCCGGATCCACGCCTCCCGCATGCGCGGCAGGCCCTCGCGTGGGTCTCGTCCCTGCGGACCGCTCGTGTCGTAGAGGCGGACGGGCGCCTCGCCGCCCGAGAGCGTGACCTCCCGGACCGGGACGCGGACACCGCCGGGGCCCTCCAGGTACATCTTCCGCGACGAGGGATAGACCGTCTCGAATCGCTCTTCGTCGGGGGTCGGGCCGTGCCCGTGGGGGGGCGCGGTCGTCGTGGCGTGCGTGGGATCGGACACGGAGCTGGCCTCCTCTGCGCGTGCGCCCGGCCATGGGGCGGACTCCGGCGCCGAGGCACGGCCCGCGAAGGGGCCGACTCGTGTCGGGGCCGCGCTCCCTACGCCGGTGTGAGCCGGTTCAGGTTCCTAGGGACTCTCTCAATCGCCCGCTCGTCGGCGGGTGATACCCCTGGCGGCGAGATTCAAGCTACCGGAGCCGCCGGAGAGCTTCAAGCGAGCCGGGGCCGTTCCTCTCTCAACGCGACCGGGGCGAGACCTGCCGGCGGAGCGCCTCGAGAACCCCTCCGATCTGTCCTCCCAGCAGAACCCTCCACGCTCCTCCGGATCGCTTGAGGCTCACGACCTCCATCTTCGATACGGAGAGGCCGGTCGTATCCCCCATCTCGACGCGCATGACGACGTGCCTCAGGCTATCGCCCTCGGCCACCGCGCCGACCGGATCGCCGTGCAGAGAGCCCATGACCTCGGCCAATCCCGGCTGACTTCGGAACAGGCCGGAGAAGAAGCGCGCCGTGACCTGCTCCGAGTCCAGCGCCGCGAACGCCTTGTTCCCGTCCACGCCGAAGATTCCCTTCACGAGATTTCCCGCCGTGTCCCTGGCCACGAGCAGCGACATGAGGTCCCGGATCTGGGAGAGTGCCTCCGGGTGCATGAGGTGAGCCATGCTGTCGTACCGCCCGCGGCCGAGCGCGGACAGGTAGCGCACGGCGACCGCCTCGGCGGAATCGGCGGCCGAGGCGCCCCCGTCCCGACCCACCTCGGGCCCGGCGCCGCCGGATCGGGCTTCACCGTGGCAACCCGCCGCAAAGCCCAGCAAAGGGAGGACGAGGAGAATGCGAGCGAGGGTGTGGAGCCGGCCGGATCGGGACATCGGTCACCTCGGTTGGGGCGAAGGAGCTCGCGGACGAGCCGGCGGTGGGTCGAGGTGACGCCCCGTCCCCGGCGCTCGCCGGCCGGTCACATCAGGATGCGGCCGCCGGCGTCAGCCGCGCCAGGAAGCTGCCGTCTTCCTCGCGGAGCACGACCGCGGCGAGCCACCCGGCGCGTCCGGCCACGGCCGCCAGCGTGTCCGGGTCCACGTACAGCTCGGGGAACGGCTCGCCCCACGCTCCGCCGAAGGCGAGCTGGATCTGCGCCTCCCCGACGTAGCGCCCATCCGCTCGGTGGGCGAACGGCTGCGCCCGGTCCGCCGGCGGCCGGAGGTCGGCCGAGTCGAGGAGAAGTTGGCCGCCGGGGGCGATCAGCGCCCGCAGCCTGTCCAGCAACCCGGCCAGGCCGGCCAGCGTCCCCGCGATCCCGGCCCCGTTCATGAGCATCAGCACCGTGTCGAACGAGACGCCCCGGAACGGAAGCAGGAAGGCGTCGGCCCGCACGACCGCCTCCACGCGCCGCTCCCGGAGGATTCGGCACGCCACCGGGTCGATCTCCACCGCCACGACCTCCACCCCCCGTCGCTGGAGCTCCAGGGCGTGCACGCCCGTCCCGGCACCGAGGTCCAGCACGAGGCCGCGACACCAGCCCAGGGCCTCCCTCTCGAACGAGAAGAACTCCGGCGACTCTCGGAAGAAGACCTCCACGGGGAGCTCCTCGTGCTCTCCGAGGTCGGAGCGCATCTCGATCACCGAACCGCGGTCTCCTTCGTGGTAGGCGCGCAGGGCCCGGCCGAACGGGCCACCCGCGTATCGGCTCACGGTTGCCTCCGGGGAGCGAGGGTGGTCGGATCTCGCGGGGCCGCATAGGATGCAGGCAGCCGGCGGGCCCACGCCACGGCCGTCGCCGCCCGTGCACTTCGACCGAGGAGCCGGCCCAGGTGCAGCCCGCCCTGCTGACGCTGTTCGCCTCCGGCGCCGCCGCCTCAGCGGCGGCGCTGGGCGTCCTCCCCCTCGTGGGCCGGGAACGCGTGCCGCAGGCGTGGATCGGCTGGTCGAACGCGCTCGCCGGCGGCATGATGTTCGGCACGGCCTTCGCCCTCGGAGCCGTCGGGGGCGCGCCGGCCTGGCCGGCCGCCGCCGGCGCGATCGTCGGCATCCTCTTCATCGTCTGGACCCACGCGGTGACCGGCACGGAGGACCTGGATCTCAATCGGCTGGACGAGACGGGCCCCGAGTACGGCTATCGGGTGGCCCTCATCCAGTCGCTCCACGCGGGCTCGGAGGGAGTGGCCATCGGCGCCGCGATGGCCGTCGGGCTCCCCTTCGGACTGTTCACGGCCACCACCATGGCCGTCCACAACATCCCCGAGGTGACGGTGCTGGCCGCCGTGCAGCGATCCCGCCGCATGAGCCTGGCCGAGTGCGCGCTGCTGGGGGTGGCCACCAACGTCCCGCAGGTCTTCGTGGCCGTGGCCACGTACGCCGTCGTGAGCGCGGCGCCCCCCATGCTCCCGTGGGCGCTCGGCCTGGCCACCGGCATGCTCGCCAACCTGGTGCTCGTGGACCTGCTGCCGGAGTCCTACCGGCAGGCCGGTCACACGAGCATCGCCCTGGTGGCGAGCGCCGCCCTGACCGTCGTGGCACTCCTCATGGGGTGGATCGTCTGATGCACCGGCTCCTTCTGGTCGGCTTCTACGGTCTCCTCACGGCCCTGGCCACCGGGCTCGGCGCCGTCCCGTTCCTGTTCGTGAAGAAGATCTCCGGTCGGTCGGTGGCGCTGGCCAACGCGCTCGCGGCCGGCCTCATGCTCGGCGCCTCCTTCGGTCTCCTGGCCGAGGGAAGCCGCCACGGCGCCGTGCAGACCATCGTCGGGTCGTACGCGGGACTCCTGTTCGTGCTCCTCGCCCACCGGTGGATCGGCCACGATGACGTCTCCTTCGGCGACGTGACCGGCGCCGGGGCGCGGCGCATGCTGCTCATCGTGCTCGTGATGACCGTGCACTCGTTCTCGGAGGGCGTGGCCGTCGGAGCGGCGTTCGGGGGCGGGACCGAGCTGGCGTTCCTCATCACGGTGGCGATCGCGGTCCACAATATCCCCGAGGGGCTCGCTATCAGCGCCGTGCTGAGGCCGGAGGGCACGAGCGTGGCGGGGTGCGCCTGGTGGAGTATCTTCTCCTCGCTGCCGCAGCCGCTGATGGCCGTGCCGGCTTACCTCCTGGTGGAGACGGTCCAGCCGGCCCTGCCCTACGGCATCGGCTTCGCGGCCGGCGCCATGGTGTTCATGGTCTTTCTGGAGCTCCTGCCCGAGGCGTTCGAGGATGCCCCGCGCTGGATGATCGGGCTCCTCACCAGCTCCTCGATGACGCTCATGCTCCTCTTCCAGCGGATCCTTTGACGTACACCCCCAGCCATGGGAGGAACGCGAGATGATGCGATCGACCCTGCTGACCGTGACCGCCGCCCTGCTCCTGGCCGGACCGGTCCGTGCCGCGGCCCAGGCCACGGACACCGAGCGCCAGGCCGCGACCGACATCCTCCAGCGAATCGACTCGCTGGAAGCGGCGCTGAAGCCCACCGAGACCGCGCAGGCCCTGGCCGGACGAAAGGACGCGGGCCGCGATGAGGTGCTGGCGCGCGTCGAGGCGCTCTGGAACGGCTCCCTGCAGGACGTGTCCGACTGGATCGGTCATCACCCGGAGGTCGGCTGGCACGAGTTCCGGTCGGTCGACACGCTGACGGCCGTCCTCCGGGACTACGGCTTCCAGGTCGACACCGGGGTGGCCGGCCTGCCGACGGCGTTCGTGGCCACCTGGACGTCCCCGGCCGGCGCCGGCGGGCCCACGCTGGGCCTCATCGGGGAGTACGACGCGCTGCGGGGCACGCGGGGCGACTTCCACGGGGACCAGCACAACGCCCAGACGCCCGTGGCGATCGCGGCCGCGAAGGCACTGGCCGAGCACATGGAGAAGGCGAAGCTGCCGGGCCGCATCGTCCTCTACGGCACCCCGGCCGAGGAGACGGATCCACCCGCCAAGACCATCATGCGCAACGCCGGCGTGTTCAAGGGAGCGGACATCCTCATTCGCAGCCACTCCCTGGACCACACGCAGCGACACCGGCCCGGCTTCGGGGTGTGCTGCCTCAACATCGACGCCGTGAAGTACGTCTTCACGGGTCGGCCGGCGCACGAGCTGGCCTCGTGGAACGGCCGCAACGCGCTGGAGGCGGCCGTGCAGTTCTACTCGGCCGTCGACCACCTCCGCTCCACCTGGCGACCGGAGCACCGCGTGCAGGGGATCATCCCCGAGGGCGGCGCGGCGCCCAACGTGGTGCCGGACCGGGCGGTGGTCGACTACTTCATCCGCTATCCCGACGACATCTACCTCGAGCACATCGCCCGCATGATGCGCGACGCGGCGCAGGGCGCGGCCCTGATGACCGGGACCCAGGTGGAGGTCCAGCGATACGGTGAGTTCCGGGACGGGGTGACCGACGCCACCCTCGAGGAGCTGTTCTGGGCCTACGCCAAGAAGCTGGACGCCCCGGGGCTGGTCGAGGAGAAGGGCCGCCCGTCGGGCTACGAGGAGACCGGGTGGGTGAGCCGGGACATTCCGGGGGTCGGGATCACGGTACGGAGCTCCTCGCACGCCAATCATACCTACGGCATGCTCGAAGACGACTTCCAGGAGATCGGCCACCGTGGCTTCCTGCTGGACGCGAAGATCGAGGCCGCCATCCTGTACGATTTCCTGACCCACCCGGAGTTCCGGAAGAAGGTCCAGCAGGAGCACCGGGTGCTGGCGGACCTCCAGGGCCGGTACGAGGAGGAGCTGCGTCGGGTGTACGGGACGGAGATCGGCGCGGACACGGCCCTCTCCCGAACGAGTCGCATGAAGATGGAGGTCCCGAAGGTGGAGCGTCCCTCGGGTGGGGAGCGCTGAACCGGTGACGCCGGCGCTTCCCCCCGGCACGGTGCCGGAGCTCCCGCCGGCGCTCGGTCCCGGGCGTCTGCGGGAGCTGGCCGACCGGTACGGCACGCCTCTCTACGTCACCGACGCGGGCGTGGTTCGCGACCGATTCGCCCGCCTGCGCGAGGCGTTCCCCGGGGCGGAGATCCACTACGCCGCCAAGGCCAACACCCACCCGGCCCTCCTCCGGCTGCTCCGGGACCTGGGCGCGGGCGTGGACGCCGTGTCCCTCGGAGAAGCCGTGGCGGCCCGCCTGGCCGGCTTTGATCCGGGGGACATCACCTACACCGGCGTCTTCCCCAGCGACGCGGAGCTCGAGGCCGTGCTGGACATGGGGGTCCGGATCAATGCGGATTCGGTCGGGGACCTGGACCGGATCGCGCGGCTGTCACCGGGGCGCGAGGTGGGACTGCGCGTCAATCCGGGAGTGGGCTCGGGCCACCACGAGCACGTGGTCACGGGGGGACCCGCCGCCAAGTTCGGCGTTCCGCTGGAAGACGTCACCGGGGCCTGGAAGCACGCTCGCGAGCTGGGCCTCCGACCGGCCGGACTGCACATGCACATCGGGAGCGGCATCTCGCAACCGGACGTGATGCGCGAGGCGCTGATGCGTCTCGCGGCGGGGTTCGCGGCCCTCGGCGAGGAGGGCCCTGCGCCGCGCTTCGCGGATATCGGGGGCGGCATCCCGGTGCCGTACCGGCCCGGGGAGGTGCCGGCCGACCTCGCGGCACTGGCCGACGCCGCGCGCGAGGTGCTCGGTCCCGGCATCGACCTCGTCCTGGAGCCCGGGCGCTACCTGGTGGCGGAGTCCACCGTCCTCGTCACCCGAGTCACGGGATGCAAACCCGGGTTCGTAGGCGTGGACGCCGGCTTCCACACGCTGCTCCGTCCCGCCCTGTATGGGGCGTACCACCACGTTTCGAACCTGACGCGACCCGACGCGGAGCTGGTGCGGGTGGACGTCGCCGGACCCCTGTGCGAGTCCGGTGACGTGCTGGGACGGGATCGGAGCCTCCCTCGGCCGGAGCCCGGCGATCTCCTGGCCATCCACTCTGCCGGCGCGTATGGCTTCTCGATGGCCTCGCGCTACAACTCGAGACCGCTCCCGGCCGAGGTGCTGGTGGAAGGAAGCGAGGCGCGGCTGGTGCGGGAGCGCGAGACCCTCGAGGATCTGCTGTCACGCGTGGTCGGCTTCGCGGCCGAGCCGGCAGCGTCCCGCGGCCACGCGCCGTGACGGCGGTAGGGTCGCGGAAACGCGCGGACGGCCGGCTCCGTAGTTCGGGGAGCGAAGCCGAGCACGACGCGGTTGCCCTCCGCGGCGTGCCGTCAGAGCTTCGTGGGCACCGGTTCGGCCGGCGGCCGACGGGAGACCTTTCTCACGCAGGGATGGGGTCATGACGCCGAAATCGTTCGACATACCCGACGTGCCGGACATTCCGGGCCTGGATGACGACGACTCCGGCCACCGCAGAGGCGGCACGGGAGGTGGCTCCGGCCGGAGCCGCCAGCGGCCGCGGCGGTGGCTCTGGCTGATGGTCGGGATCGTCCTGGGAGTGCTGGGGACGATCTTCCTCCCCGGCCTCACGCGACCGTACCTTCCTGCCGCCCTGCGCGGCAATGCCAACCGCGTGGAGGGGCTCGTGGTCCGGAAGGGACACGAGAACGGACGCTTGCTCCTGACGGTCGACACCAAGCAGGGGGCCATGCTGGCCACCTTCGACAAGAAGGTGCCGGAGATCGACCTCCTGGTCGCCCAGGGAGACTCGGTGACACTGGGTGTCCAGGCCTACCGGCCGTTCATCCAGGAGCCCGACCTGCTCGGGGTCCGGAAGTTTCCGGCCGGCGCCGGCGCGCGGGTCCCCGAATCGGGGCCCGCTCCGGGATCCCCGGCCGCGGGCGCGGCGGGCGGCGCTTCCGCGACCGGAACCGACACGGCCAGCTCGCCGGACTCCGGGAGCATGTCGCCACTCGACACCACGGGGTCCGGCAGCCACTGAGCCCCGGGGGTTCGGTATACCATCCGGGCCGACCCGACCGTAGTTTGCCGCGCACGGAAAATGTGCGGACCATACGAGTCTTGTGGGCGGGAGCGGCGTGGATGAGCGCGACCAAGGACCGGGGCGAGGGACCGCTCCTCAACCGACCTCCCCTGCGGGAGCAGATCCGGGCCATCGTCCGGGATTGGCTCATTCGTGGCACTCTCGCGCCCGGCTCGGACCTGAACGAGCGTGAGCTCGCCGAGGAGCTGGGTGCCAGCCGGACACCGGTCCGGGAAGCCCTCCTCCTGCTGGCGCTCGAGGGTTTCATTTCGGTGAGTCCCTACCGGGGCTACTTCGTCGCGCCGCTCACGCTCGAAGAGGCGGACGAGCTGTATCGACTCCTGGGGGTGCTCGAGCGACACGCCCTCATCATCGGAGGCCTTCCCGGTGCCGAGTCGCGGCGCCACATGTCGGACCTGGACGGCGAGCGTCGGGCCGCCCTGGACGATCCCTCACGGCTCATCGAGCTCGATCGTGCGTGGCACGATGCGCTCCTGTCTCGATCGGCCTCCCACACCGTCCTTCACGAGGAGGTCGCCCGGGTGAAGAACCGAATCACCCGGTACGAGCGCGCCTTCCAGAAGGACGCGGGGGAGACGCGCCAGGCCCTCGATGAGCACGAGCGCATCCGCCGGGCCATCGAGGGGGAGGAGCTGGACCGGGCGGCCGATCTCCTCCAGGAGCACTGGGAGTCCGCCCTGGACCGCCTGCCCGCGTGGCTTCCGGAGGAGGGAGCCGACTGATCCGCAGGCTCCTCGGGACCGGGGCTGCTCGGCTTTCGTCGCCCTCGCCCACGCTGAGCCACGGTATGACTCGTCGTCCTACGGGCAAGACGCGTCGCCTCTTGCAAAAGGAACCCGCGCTCTCCGCGACGGGATCCGGGCATCTCTAGATCGACGGCGCCACAACTTATTGTATAGCACTCATTTGTAGCACCGCATCACCCGCGGTCACCCCGCGGGGCACGACGCCTGCGCCCCACGAACGGCTCGATCGAGATTCCGAAAAGTGACGATCGGAGGTTTCGACCTTGATCCGCGCTGCACTTCGTGTCGCCAGCCGCGTGCTCCATCGACTCACCTCCACCTTCTTCAGCCGCGCGCACCGCCGTTTCTGGTGAACCGATCCTCGGCTCCCGCGCCCCTGGAGGCCTGAAGCCCTTCAGGCGCCCGTGCCGCAGAACCGGAGGGCGGCGAGCGCCACCACGCGAGCCACCGTGAGCAGCTCGCCTACGGGGACGCTCTCATCCGGCGCGTGGGCCTCCCGCACGTCGCCGGGACCGAAGTGCACGGTCGGGATGCCGCCGACGTGTACCAGGAGCCGCATGTCCGATCCGTAGCGCAGCCCCCTCTCCACGGGGACCGTCTGGGTGATGTCGAGGAAGGCCCCCTCCACCTCGCCCACGACCCGCGCGGACGGGTCCGTACGAGCGGATTCGAACTGCGCGCCATTCCACGCCACCACCGGTGGATGACCGGCCAGCCAGCGATCGGAGGCGGCCACCCGTGCCACGACCTCTTCGAAGGCCCGGCGGGCCTCGGCCACCGACTCCCCGGGCGGCGAACCGAGCCGGCCCTCGAACACCAGCGACTCGGGCACCGTGGAGGCCCACGTGCCCGCCCGCACCTTCCCGATCGCCAGGGCGAAGGGCAGCTCCTCCCCGGCGAACATCGGGTCGTCGATGTCCCGGTTGCGCTCCGCCTCGAAGGCGCGCAGGGCCTCCACGATTCGAGCGAAGGGCTCGATCGGGCTCACGCCCTCCTCGCGGTGTGCTCCGTGAGCGGCTCGGCCCGGAACCGTCACCTGGAAGCTGAGGGCGCCACCCTGGGAGGGCCCCACGACCAGGCCCGTCGGCTCCAGAAGGACGGCGCCATCGCCGGTGTGGCCACGCACGAGGGTGGCCAGCGTGCCCGAACCTCCGTCCTCCTCGCCGATGACACTCTGGATCTGAAGGGTCCCCTCCAGGGCGGCGCCCGCGTCCACCAGGGCGCGAGCCGCCGCGAGGGCGCAGCACAGGCCCCCTTTCATGTCGCAGGCACCCCGCCCGTACACGCGGCCCTCTTCCACCGTGGCCTGCCACGGCGGACGGCTCCAGCGCCCGGGGTCTCCGATGTCGACCACATCCACGTGGCCGTTCAGGATCAGGGTCGGGCCACGACCCGCGCCGAGAGCCCCTACGACACCCAGCCCGGAGTCCCGTTCGATATCGACGGTGTAGGCGGGGTGACGCCGGAGCTCATCGAAGTCGATGGTCCACACGTCCGGGGCGAGACCCATCGCCTCCAGCCGCTCCGCCACGGCCTCCTGCGCCGGCGTCTCCTCGCCGCCGAGGCTCGGGATCCCGACCAGCTCTCGCAGGCAGTCCAGCAGGTAGTCTTCGTCCACCGCCGTTACGACTCGACGCTCGATCTCCCTCACGCTCTCTCTCCTCCCCCAGCGCCGACCTGGCTCGGCGCCGACCGTGACGATCCGGACGTTCGGCGCGAGAATGCCGCCGCTCGTCGCATCCGGTCAAACCATGTGGACCCGGAGTCGGTCCAATCTGACAGAGAGGTACGATGCAGATCCACCCCGGCCCCGACGTGGAGGGCACCATGAGGCACGCCGCGCGATTCCACCCGTCCCGATGGCCCAGCCCCTTTTCCCTGCTGGCCTTCCTTCCGGCGGTGCTCCTCGCCCAGGAGACGGTCGGATCGTCGCGGGTACCCGCCCCGGGCGTGCGAGTGGCGGCCGCGCACCGCTTCGTCCAGAGCCGGATTCCCGCTGTCCCCGTCCGCGTGCACGCCTGCGAGCCGTCCCGGATGGCGTCGCTGGCCGCGCCGCTCGAAGGCGTCCAGCTCTCGGCGCTCGAACCGCGCCCGTGGCCGGAGCCTCCGCTACCCGTGACCGCCCACAGCCCTCCCGGGGCCGGGGACGTCCCGGCGGTCCAGTCTCCCGACATCGCGTCGCTGGCGATCGACGAGGGCCTGGTACTCCCGGACCCGGCACCGGTCCCGTGGCCGACGCCGCCCGATGTGACCGCCGGGGGCCAGGCGGAGCGGTTGGCGACGGGAGAGCCCCACGCTCCGGACATCGTGGCCATCGAGGTCCCGTGGGGTGCCTGGCCTCGTGCGACTCTGGAGCCCGTTCCGTGGCCGGAGCCGGCCCCGGTGGAGGGCGCGGGTTGGGGCAGCTGTCCGGTGGCATGAAACCCTCGGAGCCGGGACCACGTAGAGAGAGCCGAGACAGGGACACCACTATGAGATTGGAGACCAGAATGAGGCTACATCGACGCTGGCAGGCTCGCCGACCCGAGATGCTGTTCGTGAAGCGTCTGGGTTGAGCCCCGGAGGGACTGGAGTCCCATGAGGAGGGGGGTGGCTTCGGCCGCCCCCCTCTTTTTTTCTCCGGGATCGGCTCCCCCGCGCGCACCTCCCGGCCGCACCGGTGTAGAGCGTGCTACAGGAGCGGTCGGAACGCCGGAGCGGCGAGCTCCACGACGCAGAGGCGGAGGAGCGGAGAGCGTGGCCAGAACCTACATGGATCCGACGCACCGGGATGCGCGCGACATCCGCACCGGCGAGGGCGAACCGGGAGTGGTGTTCGTGGGCACCCGGAAGCGGATCCCGCTGGATACCCACCTCGATCCAGGCCGACCCGTGCCCCGGGGCACCGTCTCGGTCAAGATCCTGCGACGCGACACGGGGACCCCGATCGGACAGTTCGCCGCGGTCCGCGAGACCGTGGACCGACTTCGCGGCCTGTTCGCCGAGCCCCGCCAGGTGGGCATGAGTTGCGCGGAGGAGTACCCGGGCGTGGTGGGCCAGCTCCTGGTCCTGCTGCCGCCCCTGGCGGTGACCGATCTCCTGGGGGAGGAGGCGGAGTCACCCGACGAGGCCTGGAAGGAGAGCCTCGAGGAGGAGCCGGACCTGGGAGCCGCCGACCTGGATGACCCCTCGGGCGAGGAGAAGTCCAACGACCGGCTCGCAGCGCTTCACGCCGGCAACGTGGTCCGATTCGCCGTCGACCGGACGCACCCGGACAGCCTGGCCCGCGAGGCGGCGGACCTCCTGCGCGAGGCGCTGGAGGGACCGCTGCCTCCGCTCGCCGAGCGCCTCATCCAGGAGCTGGCCGCCGGAGCCTCGCCGGAGCCGTAGCCGGAGAGCCATGGACGTGGGAGGTTCCGGCGCGGCCGGGGTTCATGGCCCGCAGCGCGGAGTGACCGTGCCGGGCTACTGGAGCCGCACCACCCAGACCTGCACGCCGGCCGGCAGGTCGGCGTCGGCCGTGGTCCGAACGCGCACGGCCGTGGCGGGATGCCCCGAGCCGGCGAGCCGGAAGTACGCGGTCGATCCGGAGCGGACCGCCTCGGTCACCGACCAGCCGGAGAACCCCTCGTCCAGGGGTTGGAGCCCCGTGTCGGTGCCGTACGGGTCGAAGATCGCCTGGAGATCCCAGCTCGTGAAGGTGACATCCGGGTCCGCGCCGGGAACCCGCCCGTCCACGTAGAGAGCGGCTGCCCAGTCGGCCAGCAGGTTCTGCCACGGCTCCCCGACCACGGCCTGGACGTTCGCGAAGCCCGACACCCCGTCGTCGACCAGGGCCCGATGCAGGTTGGGCTCGCCGCCGAGCGCTGGACCGAACCGGTCCGAGAGCCAGCGCAGGAACGACCAGCCCGCCGTGTACCACCCCGGGACCCCACCGCAGGGCGAAGGGTCGCTCATGAGCCAGCCGCACGAGGCGGGAGCGTAGGACAGGCGGCTCCCCGTGCCCTCGTATCCGAAGTAGTCCGGGAGACCCTGGAAGGGCTCCCGGTACCAGTGGGTCCCGTCGACATCGCTTCCGTACGCCGTCTGGAGACCATAGTCGTGGCCAGGGGCGTTGCCCAGCACGGCGTGGCCCGCCACCTCCTGGGCCAGGACCGCCTGCGCCTCCATCATCCAGGCCGCCATCCACGGTCCGCCGGCGGCGAACCTGCGGCCCTGCTGGATCACGTGTGTGAGCTCGTGCGCCATCAGAACCGGTGCCCGTGCCCGCAGGTCGGTGGCGGTGAGCGGGTAGCCGTACAGCCCGGTCGGATCGGGAGCCTGCGAGTAGTAGACCTCGCCCTCATCGCTGGACGGACACGAGAAGCCGGAGGAGGCCGAGCGCGGGAAGAGATCGCCCGCGAACACCAGCGCGGCCATGCCCGACCACGTCCGGTTCACCTCCCGCGTGAACACCGCCGCGATGCGTCCGTTTCCATCGAGGTCCGTCGGTGCCCCGAAGTAGTCTACCAGGGTTCCCATGATCCGAGAGTCGAGTTGGTCGCTCAGGGACTGGTACTGGGCCGTGGTCAAGCCGCCGGACGGGTTGGCGACGTCCTCGAGAAGAATCGCTTTCGCGCCGACCACCCGTACCACCGCGCGAATCTGCGTGTAGCTCGTGCACGGATCGGCCGCGCGCCCATCGGGGACCCGGAGCGTGAGGGTGTCCCCCACGGCCGTGCCGGAGCTGCCCAGTGACGCTCGGACATCGCCCCGGCCTCCAGGCGCGAGCGACGCGGCCGCCCGGCGCGCGGGCAGCGAGGCGGCTGGATCCAGGTGGGCCCGGGACCAGTCCGAGAGGCGGGTCTCGCCCGCCGCCTGCGCGATCCAGGCCGAATCGGCTCCGACCGGGAGCCCGGTGTCGTCGTCCCCTCCGCGAGAGTGATGCCGGTCGGCCGTGAGCGCGGTAGCGCGGGTCACCGGAATGGCCCGACGAGCGCCGGAGACCGCGGCCATCACGGTCGAGCCGTCCGCGACCGCGGTCACCGCCACCTGCGTCAGCGCGTTCGCCACGAGATCCCCTGCGGTCGGCGCCGCCGCCTGCACCCCGACCAGGTAGCTGTCCGGGCCGGCCGCCGAATCGAACTGGAGGCAGAAGGTCGAGGGATCCTGGAGCAGCACCCGCCGGCCCACGTCCAGGGACACCACCGTCCCCTCCCCCTGCACGCGCACGGTGGTGTCGGCGGGGGGGCCGGCCGGCGTCGACACCTGTACATCCGCCGTGCGCGTGGGGCGACAGTCGAAGGTCGGGACCCGGATGCGAAGCGAGTCCGGCCATGCGGCCAGGACCGTGGCCGGGGCGCCGTCCACGACGACGACGTTGTCCGTCACTCGAGGCCGGAAGGCGGTCCCGAGGATCGTCGCGTCCCTTCCCTCCCTGAGCGGCAGCGGGAGGAGGCCGCTCACGCCCACCGCTCCCGCGGCGAACACCCGGAGCATCGAGCTCCCGGAGAGCCCCGTCGCCAGCCTGGCGGTCACGACCGTGATGCCCGAGGAAGCCGTGCGGGCCAGCCCGGACGAGTCGATGGCCGCGACGCTCGAGGCGGATACGCTCCAGGCGAGGTGAACGGAGCCGGACACCGGATGCCCCAGGGCGTCGACACGGTGCGCCGAGAAGCGAACCGTGTCTCCGGGCCCCACGACGTCCGCCGTGTCCGGTGTGACGGCGAGCCCCACCGCCCGCTGGCGCACGACCAGCCGGGCCGTGTCCGTGACGGCGCCCGCCGACGCGATGACGAGGGTGGTTCCATCGGCCACCGAAGTGGCTACGCCGGCGGAGCTGATCGTGGCCACGGAAGGATCCGATGAGCGCCAGCCCACCGTCACATCCTGGAGGTCCGTGCCGCCCCGATCCGTCGCGACCGCGGAGAAGCGCACCGTCTGGCCGATCGAGGCCGCCGTATCCAGCGCCGGCGTCACCGTCAGGCGTGCTACGGTGACCGCCGAGGGGCCGGTCGGGGCCGCGGATCCACAGGCCCACCCCAGAGGGGCGAGCGCCGCGAGGGCGACCATGGCACGTGATCGGACCATCCCACCTCCGCGCAGGGCATCGGCACCCGGCGTCCGGGGTCCTGGCCGGACGACGTGATCGCCCTCGCCGATATCAAGGGACGTGCCGGCGGCATGTAGACCACAAAACGTTATGGGACAGTGTTTTACGCGGCGTACTGCAGCAGGACCAGCTCCCGCTGCCCCGCAGGACGCGAGGGACGTGGCGATCCGCGGGGTCGGCGCTCGCCCGTGGCTCCGCGACGAACCGGAACCACCCGATCGACACCGACCCGGGCGGGAGACGCTCCGGCCCGATCTCGCCTCCTTGTCGGGGACCGGACCGCCGGATACGATCGGGGACGATCCAGCCTCTCACTCCCGGGCCGGAAAGGAGTCTCCATGCGCGCGCGCTCGCACCCCGTGTCCAGGCCGCGAAGCCCAGCGACCCCACCGACCACCCGACTCGCGATCCTCCTCTTGGCCGGGCTGGCCGCGCTGCCCGGAGCCCTGCGCGCACAGGAGAGCGACGTCGATACGTCCGGCGTCGCCGGTTACCGGCGCAGCCAGGTCATGATCCCCGCCCGGGACGGGGTGAAGCTCCACACCGTGCTCTTCGTCCCGGAGAACGCCGCCGGGCCTCTCCCGATCCTCCTCGAGCGCACCCCGTACGGCGTGGACCACTCGGACCGGGCCTTCCGGGTCGCGTTCAGGGAGCTGGCGCGGGATGGATACATCTTCGCGTTCCAGGACATCCGGGGGCGCTTCGGCTCGGAGGGGCACTTCGTCATGCAGCGTCCACCGTGCGCCCGCGCCGACAGCTCGTGCATCGACGAGGGCACCGACACGTGGGACACGATCGACTGGCTGGTCCGTCACGCCCCGGACAACAATGGACGCGTCGGGATGCTCGGCGTCTCCTACCCGGGCTGGCTCACGGTCATGGCCCTCCTCCATCCGCACCCGGCCCTCAGGGCCGCCTCACCGCAGGCCTCTCCCGCCGACATGTTCATCGGCGACGACTTCCACCACGGTGGGGCCTTCCGGCTGAGCTACGGCTTCGAGTACGCGGCCATGATGGAGACCGGGAAAGTGACCACGCAGTTCGAGTTCCCGGTCCACGACACCTACGAGTGGTACCTGCGACTCGGGGCCCTCTCCCACGTGGATGAGCGGGTCCTGCACGGCCGGATCCCGACGTGGGAGGACTTCGTCCACCACCCCGACTACGACGCGTTCTGGCAAAGGAACGCCGTGGCACGCTACATGACCCGGGTCACCGTCCCGACCCTGAGCGTGGCGGGCTGGTGGGACCAGGAGGACTTCTACGGCCCGCTCACCATCTATAAGGCGCTTGAGATCCACGATAGTAAGTCACAAAACTACATAGCGATAGGTCCGTGGCGACACGGCGGATGGGCGGGGGAGGCCGGCGACAGCCTGGGCGCGATCCGGTTCGGCAGTCCCACGGGCGAGCACTTCCGGCGTGACATCGAGGCGCCGTGGTTCGCCTACTGGCTCAAGGACAGGGGCCGTCCCCCCGCGGCCGAGGCCACCACGTTCGAGACGGGCTCGAACCGGTGGCGGACCTGGGCCCACTGGCCGCCGCGCGAGGGCGTCACCGACCGGGACCTCTACCTTCGGTCGGGCGGCTCCGCCTCCTTCCAGGCGCCCGGTCCCGGCGGCACTCCCCCGGCCGCCGCGGCCGCCGGGGGACCGTCGGCCTCACCCGGCACCCTGGCCTACGACGAATACGTCTCGGACCCCACCCACCCCGTCCCCTACCGGCGGCGGCCTATCGAGCCCACCTACGACCCCGCCGGCTCGGGCTGGTACACATGGCTCGTCCAGGACCAGCGCTTCGTGGACGACCGCCCCGACGTCCTCTCCTGGGAGACCCCGCCGCTCGACCAC
>Ga0307419_10000129_pt1 | contig 31716 bp, 24 predicted proteins | sample SalMarWE160230MG_2_FD_202512 | JGI IMG/M metagenome (GOLD analysis project Ga0307419, IMG submission 202512) | Salt marsh sediment microbial communities from the Plum Island Ecosystem LTER, Massachusetts, United States - WE1602-30 | ecosystem: Environmental > Aquatic > Marine > Intertidal zone... | reverse complement strand
TCTTAATTTCAATTCTTTTGGATAATGTTTCATTCCTTTGATGCCTGCCATAAAAAAACACCTCCTGATTGTTGATTTTCTCACAGGGGGTGTTTCTTTTCGTGTCTATTTTTTGGGGTTCAGTTCAAAATTGGCCAGGAGCTTTTATTTTATGGAATATTCACTGCCTTTTGATCATTCTTCAGTTTGATCATCTTGATCAGCTAGATATTTTTTCTTCCAGTTGAACAACAGATTTAATGCCTCCAGGGGACTGAGTTCATTCATATCCAGCTTCCGCAATTCACCTAACAGCGGATTGGTTTTGGGGAATAAGGCCATCTGTTGGGGACTCTCCATATCCTGGGTGACTGCTTTGCCAGAAGACTTCTCAAGCTGCTGCAAGATCTCTTCCGCGCGCTGAGTCACAGTTGACGGCATACCGGCGATTTGGGCTACATGAATCCCGTAGGATTTATCTGCTCCTCCAGCAGCGATTTTATACAAGAAAACGACCTTGCCATCAATTTCGCTAACAGAAACCCGATAATTCCTGATCCCGGGCAGCAGATCTGGCAATTCGGTCAATTCGTGGTAATGAGTTGCAAAAAGGGTTTTAGCTCTTTTTGCAGGATGGTTGTGAATATATTCAATCACAGCCCAGGCGATGGAAACCCCGTCATAAGTGCTTGTACCTCGCCCTATCTCATCCAAAATCAATAAACTGCGTGAAGTTGCATGGTTAAGGATATTGGCTGTCTCAACCATCTCAACCATGAAAGTAGATTGCCCGGCGTGGATCTCATCCTGGGCGCCGATCCGGGTAAATATGCGATCAATCAAACCGATCTTCGCAGCCTCAGCCGGCACGTAGCTGCCCATTTGAGCCAATAATACGATTAAAGCGACCTGTCTCAGGAATGTTGATTTTCCTGACATATTAGGGCCGGTCAATATCCGAATCCGTTCTCCCATTTCGAATATTGTGTCATTGGGAACAAAACCAGTTCCACTCAGAGTTCGTTCAACAACCGGATGCCGTCCACCAGTGATCTCCAGCAAATCTTCTTCGACTACTTCCGGGCAGACATATCCCTGGCTTGCCGCAGTTTCAGCCAGTGAGGCCAGAACATCTAGATAAGCCAAGACCCGGGCGGTTTTCAACATTCGGTCTACTTGGACAGTCAGCCGTTCACAAACCTCCAGGAATATGCTTCTTTCGATTTCTTTGATCTGGTCTTCAGCATTAAAGACTTTGATCTCATAGTCTTTTAGCTCTGGGGTGACGTATCTCTCAGCATTCACAAGGGTTTGTTTGCGAATATAATGTTCCGGGACAAGCTCTGATTTAGCTCTGGTCACTTCGATATAATATCCAAATATTTTATTGTGGCTCACCTTCAGAGTTTCAATTCCGGTTTTTTTTCTCTCAACTGACTCCAGGTTGGCAATCCAATCCCGGGCATGTTTTGTGGAGGAAAGGGTTTGGTCCAGTTCTTCTGAATAACCTGTTTTTATAATGCCGATTTTTCCCAGCACTGCAGGCGGATCTTCCTCAATCGCAGAATTGATCAATTCAAAAGCATCTGAGCAAAGGGAGAAATTGCCAAAGAGTTCTCCTAAATATGTACCAGCCTCAAATTCATCTGGCAATAAGGATCGCAGACCAGGAAGTTGGGCCAATGTTTCCCTAATGCCTACCAGGTCACGTGGTTGGGCAGTCCCACCGCTAACCCTGTTGGCTAATCTCTCCAGGTCCTGGAAGACCTTGAGTTTTTCTCTCAATTCCGCCCGAAGCAATCCATCATTATAAAATACGGTCACTCCTTGATGCCTTTTTCTGATATTCTTCACATCCAAGAGAGGTTTGCTGACCCATTGCCTAATCAATCGTTTTCCCATGGGTGTTACAGTTTGGTCGAGTATTCCCAAGAGGGATCCAGCCGCAGTCCCAGCCCGAATGGTCTCTGTCAACTCCAGGTTTCTGCGCGTTGCCGCATCCAGGGTCATGAACTCTTCCAAACTGTACTTAGTTAAACTGGTCAGTAATTTCAGCGAATCTGCCCTGGTTTGGGCCAGATACTGGAGGATAGCCCCTGCTGCCCTGATAGCAGATGGAAAACCTCGCACGCCATATCCATCCAGCGTTTTTACCTTAAAATGGGTCTGCAGCACATCAATACAGCGTTGCTCTTCAAAACGCCAGGCAGGGAACGAAGTAAAATGAGTTTGTAGGCCCTCGCCATCGATTTCCGTATTTTCCGGTAATAAGGTTTCTGCTGGGTTTAATCGTAAGAGTTCTGACCGTATCAGATCTTCCAGATGGTTTTCCTGGATTTCTGTTACTGCGAATTCTCCAGTTGTGATATCAACATATGCGATCCCGGCTCGATTTTCATCATATACCAGGCTGACGAGATAATTATTTCCATCACCTGGAAGCAAACTTGATTCCAGGATCGTACCTGGCGTGATCACCCGGACAACTTCCCTGGGCATTAATCCATTAACTGGGACATCACCGATCTGTTCACAAATAGCAACGTGGTAACCCTTATCGATCAAACGTGATAAATAATTCTCTGCCGCATGATGGGGGATTCCAGCCAGGGGAACCCTGGTACCTTTGCCAACATTACGGGAAGTCAAAACAATATCCAGAACTCGCGACACTATTTCAGCGTCTTCATCAAAGGTTTCATAAAAATCCCCCAACCGAAAGAAAATGATTGTTCCAGGGTATTGTTTTTTAATATCCAGGTATTGCCTTCTTACTGGAGTATCTCGTTCTTTGGACATGACCCAATTCTATATTGAGAGGGGGTAAATCACAAGGGATAAAGTCATCCATCGTTTGAACTCAAAATAAAAGATGAAAATTTAGATCAAAGAACTTGTTTTTTTCAAGACACATGTTGTATAATAATTTCCGTATGTAAACCATCCGCCTAAATAACTTTTTAAAAGGAGAAGAGCTTCATGGCTAGCGTTAAGTATGAACACGTATATAAGCGTTTTGACGATGTAGTTGCCGTCAACGACCTCACTCTTGAAGTTGAGGATAAGGAATTCCTGGTATTAGTTGGTCCTTCGGGCTGCGGGAAATCCACAGCGCTTAGGTTGCTAGCTGGCCTGGAAGAAATCTCTGAAGGAACCCTGATAATCGGTGACCGCGTTGTGAATGATGTCGCACCCAAAGACCGTGATATCGCGATGGTGTTCCAAAGTTATGCTCTCTACCCCCATATGTCGGTTTATGACAACATGGCATTTGGATTAAAGCTGAGAGACTATCCCAAAGACCAGATCGCCGAACGAGTCAATAATGCAGCTGAGATATTGGGCATCACAGCTCTACTGGAAAGAAAACCGCGCCAGCTCTCTGGTGGACAGCGTCAGCGTGTTGCCCTGGGTCGGGCTATTGTCCGTGATCCCCAGGTTTTCCTGCTCGACGAACCTCTTTCCAACCTGGATGCGAAACTTCGCGTTCAAACCCGAGCGGAAATTACCAAACTGCATAAACGATTGGAAACCACTTTCATTTATGTGACTCACGACCAAACGGAAGCCATGACCATGGCCAGCCGGATTGCTGTCATGAATCATGGTGTGTTAATGCAGATCGACTCCCCTCAAAACTTATACGATAGCCCGAATAACCTCTTTGTGGCTGGATTCATCGGTTCTCCTGCCATGAACTTCTTTAATTCAGAGCTTGTCCAGGAAGGCGAGGATATTGTTGTTAAAACTGAATCTTTTGCAGTAAAAGTACCACCAGCCCGCCGGGCTTCATTAAAGAATCATGTTGGTAAAACTGTTGTATTTGGACTGCGCCCCGAAGACATTCACGATCCCAACTTCGCCCCTCCCGCAATTATTGCTCAAAACGTGGAGACCGTTGTTGACCTCACCGAATTGATGGGTAATGAGATCTTCCTGTTCTTAAAAAGTGGCGAGGATGAATATGTTGCCCGTGTTGACCCCCGCACAAGCTACAAGATGGGTGATAAGGTCACCATGGCCTTCAACATGAATAACATGCACATTTTTGACAAGGAAACTGAGCAGGTAGTCCGGTAAGAGATATAGAAAACAAGTAAACCTAACATCTCCTCGCCGACTGCTTGCGAGGAGATGTTTTCATGTAGGAGGAAAAATGCCATATTCATATATAAAACCCTTATTGGAGGATAATGGATCCAAAATCATCTTATTGGTTTTGGACGGCCTGGGAGATATCGCCACATCACCGGAAGGGAAAACTGCCCTCGAATTAGCCAATACACCTAATCTTGACAGATTGGCCAGAGAAGGCACCCTCGGCCAGACCATACCTATCCGCTATGGCATCACACCTGGTTCGGGTCCAGCTCATCTGGCTTTATTTGGCTATGAACCGCTGGAATATGTGGTCGGTCGTGGTGCCTTATCCGCGTCTGGGGTCAATCTCCCTGTTAAGGTTGGTGATATCGCTGCCCGGGGAAACCTCTGCACTCTTGATAAGAATGGAAATGTCACCGATCGGCGGGCAGGCAGGATCTCACAGGAAGATGCAGCCCCAGTGATCGAAAAACTCAATCAAGTCCAAATACCGGGCGTTGATATAGAAGTCCGCCAGGTGAAGGAATACCGGTTTGTATTAGTAATGCGGGGGGAAGGTCTTGATCCCGCTCTGAATGACACAGATCCGCAAGAAGAGGGCGTTCCCCCCCTGAAAGTGGAGGCTCAAGAACCTAACGCCGAAAAAGCTGCCGGACTTGTGCAGCAATGGATAACTAAAGCTCATAAAACACTGGCAGATCAACCTATCGCCAATGGCTTTCTACTGCGGGGTTTTGCAACAGATCCCTGCCTGCCTTCCTACGAGGATGCCTATCAATTGCAGGCTGCCTGCATAGCCGAATACCCAATGTATAAGGGTGTGTCCAGATTGGTAGGAATGGATGTAATCGAAGTAATTGGAGCAGGCGCTGAGGGAGAGTTTAAAACCGCCGAAAAACACTGGGATGAACAGGATTTCTTTTTCATCCACATTAAAAAGACAGACAGTTACGGGGAGGATGGCAATCTGGAAGGTAAAGCTAAAATCATCGAAGAGGTAGACCAGGCTCTCCCGATCCTGCTGGACCTCAAACCCGATGTCTTGATAGTAACAGGCGATCATTCCACCCCCGCGTTGTTAAAGTCCCATTCCTGGCACCCGGTACCGTTTTTGATCTGGGCGCCGGAAACACATCGGACAGATTGGGAAACTGCCTTTAATGAGAAAAATTGCGCCCGAGGCGGGCTGGGAACATTCCCCGCTGTAGAAACCATGTCCCTGGCCCTGGCACATGCCAGGAGATTGCAGAAATTCGGCGCCTGATTCTTGACCCTACCTCAATAAAAAAGCAGCGCCATGGGGCGCTGCTTTTTTTTAGTTAACCTTAATTGTCTTATCCCTCTCCATCGTTATCACGAGCCATTTTTATTCTGGACGGCAAGATCCAACCCAGCAGAACTCCCCCCGCCAAAGTCAGGATCCCAAATACCAGGAAAATATCCTGCCAGAATTGAACTGGGAAAAGCCGGATCAGAGAATCTGAATAAAAAAACAACCAGCTATCACCTTCAAAAAATAGCAAATGAAAATTGGTGAATAAAGCCTGGAAACTGATCAACGTCAAAAACAGAATCATGACCACTAACCCTGCTGTTATTTTTCCCCCCAGGTAAATCGATTTTAAATAAATCTCCTGCCAATTTTTCACACTGGCGATCAAACCACCAAGAACAAATACTGCTCCCGCCGCGTAAAATACCTTGAGGACTCCCTGAAGCACGATCTTCACATCCTCCAGATGAGATAATTCACGTTCGATATAGATAGGATCTCCGTTTTCAAAAACCAACAGCTGAAGATCTTCAAGAGTGTCATTGCTGATCAAATAGCGCCGGGTCTGATTACCAAAATCCAGCCGCTCCGCTGTGGTAAAGCCGTAACTATCATCGGGAAAACCAGGGCGGCGGTATTCCAGGTTTGTGAATATCGGACTCAGCAATACCAGGATCGATAAAACGCTGATAATTAGCGGAATTGTCAGTGTAATCAGGACACTGAAACCTTTTCTTAATATAATCATTGGTTATCTACTCCCAGCAAAGCCGGATCTGCAAAAATATTGCTTAATACCATTCGATTGGTTATCTGCTCAATCGGAGCTTTATCATCAGTAAAGACCATGCCGCCAGAAGGCAGAGGTCGTTTATTCTCCAGGGCTATTTGGATAGATTGGAGCAGAATTGGATGAGTTTCTTCTTCTGCCGCTAAAATTTTGAAATTCTGTTCCAGATTTTCCCAATTGGTGAGTTGAACGGTCGCGTAAATAATCGAATTATAGGTTCCCGGCACATCCATTACATGCACCGATCGAAAAACCGTTTGAATAGTAGCTACTAAACCGGACAATAATTTCTCGTCCTCAGGAACCCGTCCGACATTTAATACCAGGGCTCCATTTGAATCCAGGTGATTAAAAACTTCCTCAAAGAATTCACTTGTTGTCAAATGCCAAGGAATATAAGGTGGTCGATAAGCATCAATACTGATCAGCGAATATTTTTCCTCTGAATGGGACAATCCCCAGCGGCCATCTTGAGCGATAGCATTCAGGTTTGGTTCTGTCAGGGCAAAAAAGGTCTCTCCTACCTTGAGAATTTCACGATCGATTTCATAACCGTCAATGGGAATGGGGCCAAATGCGGCTGTGGCCTGTCTGGCTGAGGTACCCGCTGCCAGACCGATAATGGCCATATCCTCCACATCATGCGGTGTAAATGGCGGGGCGTTGAAAAATGGAGCCGGCAGGACTTGCATCCAGGTCCCCCAATAGGCCAGGTGTTCAGGATGGTAAATGGAATGGATACCCTGGCCTTCATTTAACCGTAAATAACGGTAACCTTCCTGTTCCAATACCTGGATGTAGTTATAGGAGGATTCTTTCTCATAGATCTGGGAAGTGTGAGTTTTCACCGGACCACGGCCCCACAATAAAGCCAAAACAAGGATCAAAACAGGCATCCAGATCCATTTCAGTACACATCGCCAACCTTCAGCGAGGAATAATCCAACAAGCGCAATCACAAGAAGGACCAGGGAAAAGACCACAAAGGTCAATCTGGTTCCCAGCCAGGGGATTAATAACAAATCAGGTGTAAATGTTCCCAGAAATGACCCCAAAGTTGAAATGGCATAGATCCTGCCGGCTGTCTTTCCTGCATCTTTAGAATCAGTCAAAACCAGGCGAATAGCAAAAGGTGAAACGGTCCCTAGTAAAGTGATAGGGATTACCAATAACACCAAAACAGCACTGAATGCGCCTAACAGTACTCCTACCTGAAGCTGGTCAAATGCTTCTGCTGCTGCATATAAAACAGGTCTGGCGATAAAGGGAATGATCCCGGCGCTAAATGCACCCCAGACAAGGATCGTATAGAAGGTTTTATAATTGGGATTTTTATCAGCCCATCTTCCCCCCAGGCTGTAACCGGCAGTCAGATAAATCAGGATCAACCCGATAATTGCAGCCCAGACCAGATTGCTGGTCCCAAAAACGCTGCCCAGCAAGCGTGATGCGGCAAATTCTATGCCCAGGGTAGTCATACCAGAAATAAATACCGTCAGGTATAAATAACGTTTCATAAATTTTAACCAGATGTGTTTTACTCAGCGCCCAGCAGGAAGTTAATGGCAATAGCTGCCAGGCCGGCCAGCAGGGTCTTGAACCCATAACCGATTAAACCCTTCTCAGACACTTTCCCGAGGAACATACCCAGGGCAAATAAGCTTAGTAGAGCTAATCCACCAGCTAAGGCATAACTCAGGACTGGGTTTTGGATCAAGGATCCGAAGAACAGCGGAGTCAAAACGATCATCGCTGCCAGGGCTGGAGCAACTCCATCAACAATAGACACCACAATCGCCGCAAAGCGTGATGCTCTGCCGATCGATGTTTCACTCTGGTCGATCAAAGAAATCTTTTCTAAGTCCGCTAGTTCCCGTTCCCTTTCAGCTGTTTCTGTTAAATAAGCACCCCACAAACCGGAAATTCCCATAGCTATGGATGTAGCAATTCCGGTCCTAATTGGAACGGATAAATCGCGCACTCCAGCCAGATAATTTCCTGCCAGGACACCGATAGTTGTTAGAACGCCATCAAAGGCATTCATGGCGAAATAACGTCTGGCAATTTCTGCAATTCCGGCGATCTGGTTATAGTTTTGGATTTCTTCCAGAAATTCAGCTATGGATTTCCAACGTAAACGGTTGTTATTCATTAACGGTCTTGATGGGTTTCAACTTCTTCAACTGTTCTCTTTCCAGCAGCTACCTCATCAATCGAATGAACAGCTCCCCCGTTCTCGACGATCAGGTCATGCAGTTCCTGATAGGATAGCTGTTCTCCCTCAACTGTAATTTTCGCATTCTCTACATGATGATCAATTTCGTAAATCGTGATGTTCACACCTTCCACACCACTGAGGGTGGAAATTTTCCGCACCAAATCAACAATATTGGGTTCCAAGGGTTTCAATACATCCAGTACAATTCGCCTTAAGTTGCCCATTTCTTTCTTTATCCTCCACGGTAGTGGTTAATTTCTAATCACCGGAAAGGTTCTATGCAGTGTTATCCGGATCAGTAAACCGTACAAATTCTACCATATCCAGGGAAAATCAATCTCATTCTGATGTGAGGAGGAACCCTCAGAAACTTCCGAAAAATAACGCCTGACTTAATTCTTGGTACTAGCCCATGCTCCAACAATCCTGTATAATATCTGGAATGAACAAGATTAATTCCAGGTATTATTATCAAAATATTTCAACACCGGCCGCTGCTTTGCAGGCGGCTGCCGTAATCGGCTGCGCAGCCGCCTCAGATACATCATCAGAGCCGGGCAGCACAATGCTGGATTGATATGCTTGTGATAAAACGATTCAAGATCTTGCCCGGACAGTAACAGCGTCCGGGTTTTGATTTTATAAAAAGTGATTGAAGGGATAAATATGGCTAATAAACCAAAAACCGGAAATGAAATCAGACAATCATATATTGATTTCTTTATTGGTAAAAAACATCATTTTGTGCGCTCCTCCTCGCTGGTTCCTGGCGGAGATGCCACTTTATTATTTACAAATGCAGGGATGGTTCAGTTCAAAGATGTCTTCCTTGGAACAGATCAGCGTAAGTATAAAAGGGCAACCAATTCCCAAAAATGCATGCGGGTTGCCGGTAAACACAATGACCTTGAAGATGTCGGACAGGATGATACTCACCATACCTTTTTTGAGATGATGGGCAACTGGTCCTTCGGGGATTATTACAAAAAGGAAGCAATCTCCTACGCCTGGGAACTGCTGACTGAAATATGGGAACTTCCTAAAGACCGATTGTATGCGACAGTATTTAAAGATGAATTAGGACAGATCCCAACTGATGAAGAAGCGGTCGAATACTGGGCGGAACAGCCCGGGTTTTCAATGGACCGACTCTTTTACCTGGGAAGAAAGGAAAATTTCTGGGAAATGGGTGATACAGGTCCTTGTGGCCCTTGTTCCGAGATCCATTACGATCTCCGGCCTGAAGAAGGTCCGGTAACCGATAAAGCCGTATTGGATACGGACCGGTTTACAGAAATCTGGAACCTGGTATTCATTCAATACAATCGTAAGGGACCAGATAAACTGGATCCCCTCCCCAGAAAACACGTCGATACTGGATTGGGACTCGATCGAGTAGTAGCAATTCTGCAGAACGTCAGCTCCAATTACAGGACTGATCTGCTATTACCGCTCGTTGAAGCCGTCCAAGAATTGACTGGCGATTCAGACCAAGAAAGAGATCAGAATTTCACACCATACAGGGTTATCGCTGACCATGCTCGAGCGGCTGCATTCCTGATTGCTGATGGCGTAGTACCCGGAAACATGGGGAGAAATTACATCTGCCGGATGATTATCCGGCGAGGGTACCGTTTTGGTGGTCACGTAGGTTTGCACTCCCCTTTTCTGGGACGCATCGCTGAATTAGCGGTCGATCTCTACCAAGACGCCTATCCGGAACTTAAACAGAACCGGAAGATCATCCTAAATACTATCACCAGGGAAGAAGAGCAGTTCCAGCAGACACTTGAAAACGCCACCCTCCATCTGGAGGATTTGCTCAACGAATTGAAGGTTGGGGAAACCCTGCCCGGTGAAGTAGCAGCCAATCTCTACACTACTTTTGGTATGCCACTCGAGATAACCAGGGATATTGCCAAGGAAAGAGGTTTGGCAGTCGATCAAGAAGGCTTCCGTAAGGCCATGGAGCTGCACCGTGTAAACTCCGGCGCAGGACATGCGATGGGTGACATTGGGGGAGAAGAAGTAGAATTTTACAGGGAGCTGCTGAACAACCTGCAAAAAGATAATAAGTTGGATTCAGGCGGCGTACTATACAACCCCTACGAAGAGCTGACCGTTCAGGGTCCGATCCTGGCACTCATTAAGAACGGAAAAGCAGTGGAAACAGCCAAGGAAAAAGATCAAGTCCAGATCATTCTCGCTAAAACGCCTTTTTATATGGAGTCTGGCGGCCAGGTGTCTGATACCGGAACAATCGAGGGAGACAACTGGTCAATCGTGGTCCAGGACATCTATCAACCAGCTGCCGGGATGATTGTCCATAAAGGAATTGTGCAGCATGGGAACCCCAAATCCGGCGATCAAGCTACGGCAAAAGTGGACCTGAAACGACGCCAGGATATTATTCGCAACCATACTGCTACTCATCTGCTTCATGCTGCCCTGGACAAAATTGTAGGCGAACATGCCCGTCAGGCAGGTTCCCTGGTTGCCCCGGATCACCTGCGATTCGACTTCACTCACAATCAGGCATTAACGGATGAACAGATCCTGGCTGTCGAGGAAGAGGTGAACCGCCGAATTTTGGAGGATCATCCTCTGGATATAAAACAAAAACCGCTTCAGGAAGCCATTGATGAAGGCGCCCGGGCTTTATTCGGGGAAAAATATAGTGACGTTGTCCGTACCATCAAGATGGGAGATTTTTCCTATGAGCTTTGCGGTGGTACTCACTGCAGCCGCAGCAGCGAAGTTGGTTTATTCCTGATCACCAGCGAGGGAAGTACAGCAGCCGGAATCCGCAGGATCGAAGCAGTGACAGGCTCTGCAGCATATCAATTAGTACAAAACCGCTTCAAGGAAATGAAAACAGCCGCTAAATTGCTTTCTACAGGACCTGATCAGCTTGCATCTCAGGTGAGCTCGCTGCTCGATCTGCAGAAAAAAGCTGAGAAATCCAGAGATAAATTGCTGCGAAAACTGGCGGTAATTGAACTGAAAACTGCTCTGGAGAATTTGGAACAGGTAGATGGTATCAATTTACTTACCAGCATCCTGGAGGAATCTGACCTCGATACCATGCGCATGATTGCAGATCGTTTTCGCCAAGAGGTATCAAAACAGGGTATTGTTGTCCTGGGCACTGTGATTGATGGTTCACCAAGGCTGATCGCAGCTGTGACAGAGGATTTGATCAAGGAAGGGATCAAAGCTGGAGATCTGATCAAACACGTCGCCCAGCAAGTAGGAGGCGGTGGTGGAGGCCGCCCCAATCTCGCTGAAGCCGGTGGTAAGGATTCGGAAAAGTTACCAGCAGCACTGGACAGCGTCGCTGGCTGGATTAAGGAAAAGAAGAATAGTTAACTTTCCAGAAATGGAATCCCTAAATGCAATGGGATATATTTGCCTCTGGGGTTTGCAGCACAGAGGCAACCATATCCTTTTTCTGTTTTTGGTACAATAAATTCCGTGAAAACCCAAATCATTCAGCTTGAGGCCCATGACGATACCATCTCCGTGAGAGATAAAATGGACTGGTCTCAAACTCCGCGAGTCCTGCTGGTCTGGCCAGAACGTGGGAAAGTTCTTCGCAATCGGCTGGATTTGATTTTATTGGAACGGTATTGTTCTTCCAATGGAAGCCAACTGGCCTTGTTAACCCATGATCCTGAAGTAACATTCCAAGCTCGTGAAGCAGGGATTCCAGTCTTCCAATCCCGAACAACTGCCCAACTTCAACCCTGGCGAAAGTCCTTCCGAGAATTCAAACGGAGGGATTTAGGAAATAAAACTGTCGAAACCAAGGATATTGATTTGTTTTCTAGTGAACACAAACCTCTTCAAAAAGACTTGCCTCCCTGGACCAGGATCTCAATTTTCATCGCGGCAGTTTTAGCGGTCCTTGCCATTGCTGGGATGCTGCTGCCCAGCGCATCCATAACGATTGATAATGAGATCGATCAAAAAAGCCTGATCATTCCAATCCGGGCTATCATTGGAGAGGATCAGGTTCAGATTTCGGGTCAGGTACCTGTCCGGGAACTGTCAATCACAGTAGAAGATAATCAATCCCTCCCTGCCAGCGGGACAACAGCAATTCCGTTTGGATATGCCGAAGGAGAGGTAGTTTTTACAAACCTTGGTGAAGAAGCCATAACCATTCCTGAAAATACAATTCTTAGCACAGACTCCGGAAACCCAGTTCAATTCCTCACATCTGACTTTAGAAAATTGCCAGCGGGTGTAGGTGAATCGATCACCGTCCAGGTAACAGCCATGTATCCCGGCAAATCAGGAAATATATTATCCAATCAAATCACAACGATCAGCACCTCTTTGGAAGCCGAAGTTGTTGTCAGTAATCCGCTACCTATTACAGGTGGAACGGATATTTTTATTCCGGCACCCACCAGTTCAGATCGGCGGCACCTCAGTCGAAATCTATCTTTCAGCTTGAAAGATTTAGCTGGAGAAGAGATTGGCAACCTACTGACTCAGAAAGACGTCTTGCTAACACCCAACCTGAGTGATTTTGAAATCATTGAAGAAATATTTACTCCCGAGGAAGGTGCACCTGGAGCTGTATTACAGGTGGAGCAGAAAGTCCAGTTTATGGTTCTTTACGCGTCTGGAGATGATCTACTTTCCCTGGCGACCAATCTGGTAATAGCCCAATATCAAGGGGATACATTCGAACCATTGCTGGAGAGTATCACCATATCCCAACTCTCATCCCCGGTTGCGGGGACCACTCAATCCTATTCATGGAAAATGGAAGTTACCTGGAATGAACGGAAAGTCATGGATCAAAACGAGATCATACAAACGGTGTTGGGCAAAAAACCAGCCGAGGCGATGATCTATCTCCAGGAAAGCTTAAATCTCAATCATCCACCCCGGATTGAACTATATCCAAATTGGTGGTTAAGGATCCCGGCCCTGCCATTCCGTATAAATATCAACGAGGGAGATAGTTAATCCATGGATAAAGATCCCGGCAGGATCCTGGCGGTTGATCCTGGAGAAAAACGACTGGGGATCGCTATCAGTGATCCGTCCCAGACAATTGCTTCACCACTATGTGTTATCGAACACCAAAACAGGAACAAAGACGCCAAAGCAATTTACACCCTGGCAGAAGAACACAAAGCTGTATTGATCTTGATCGGTCAACCACTTGATTGGAATGGTACCCTCAATCCCCAATCGGATAAATCTATTCGCCTTGGAGAAGAAATCCAGACTCTAGGAGATATTACAGTTAAATTCTGGGATGAATATGGCAGCACACAGAAAGCCCAGGATTCAAGACGGCAAATGAACCTACCCCGCAAAAAGAGATCAGGTCATCTGGATCAAGTTGCTGCCGCTGTGATACTGCAATCCTACCTTGATCACTTGATCGACCAGGAGGTTGAATAATGGCAAAGAGGGACTCTCGGGGTAAAAAAATCCTGGTTCTGTTTATCGTTCTGTTGTTAGTCGTTGCCCTGTGCTTAATAGCTGGCATCACAGCCACAATCCCGGCTCGAACTGCACAGTTATTTGGTCCCCCAGTCTCGGATCTCTCAACAGTAAAACTCTATCAACAATCCCTGGCGCTGCTGCTCTCGAAAAACGATCTATTTGAAATTGGTATTGAAAACAACGCTGAAATCCTGTTTCCGATAGAACAGGGGGACTCCCTGGACAAGATACTCACAGGATTAACACAACTGGGTTTGATACGCCATACAAGTGAATTCAGAGCTTACTTAATTTATTCGGGCATTGATACAAATATCCAGCCTGGTGAATACTTATTCAGTCCAGGTTTATCCGAACTGGAAGTAGCCCAGATACTGGGCACTCCAGCTGCTCCCGTGACAACGGTATCGATCCTGGCTGGTTGGCGAGCAGAAGAAATCGCACAAACCTTCCCAGGGCTTGGATTGGAACTTGATCCAGATCAATTTCTTCAAGTCGTAAAGGAAGAAAATAAGGAAGGGTATCTCTTTCCCGGCAATTACCAGGTATCAAGAGAAATCAGCGCAATATCACTGGTAAATCTGTTATATGAGCGTTTTATCACCCAAATCACTCCGGAAATGGAAGCCAGGATCAGTGAACAGGGCTTATCACTTGATGAGGCGGTCATCCTGGCATCCATTATCGAACGGGAAGCTGTTGTTGAGGAGGAAATGCCCCAAATAGCATCGGTGTTCCTTAACCGATTGCGCGGAGATCTAAACCTGAGCGCGGATCCGACGGTACAATACGCTTTGGGATATAACGAAACACAGGGAGTTTGGTGGACTAACCCTCTCTCACTGGATGATCTTAAACTTCCATCTTCCTATAATACTTATGAAAATCCGGGATTGCCTCCCGCTCCAATCTGCAATCCAGGTTTAAAAGCATTGCAAGCAGTTGCCAACCCAGCCGATACAAGTTTTTTATTCTTCCGGGCAGCATGTGATGGTTCAGGACTCCATGTATTCGCAGAGACTTTTGAGGAACATCTGGAAAATGCCTGTGAATAGCAGGCGTGATCAATCAGTTTGAGATCAATCAGGATACGTCTGTCTCCAAGGAACTCTTATCCTCTGACTTACTGCCAGTCGAACTCACCCCCGGGTCCGATTTTCAGTTAAATGGATAGGCGGTTTTTAAATCCCTCACGCCCGGGGACGTGTGAGAAAGCAATCGAAGTTAGAAAAAATCTCACTGCGATTGATCATCAAATTTCTCAAACCAAGCGATCCGGGCACTGGCAGCCACAAAAATAGAGCCTGCGATCACCACAAGTTTTTCATTCCCTGCCAGACTAAGGGCTCTTGTTAATGCATTCCCCACAATCGGGATAGCTTCCTTCAAACAATCATAAGATTCAGCTCTATTTAACAATGCAAACGGATCCATCGCCCTTGGATGATCAGCCTGAGTACAGATCAAGTAAGAGGTCCTTGGTAATATCTCCTGGTACATCCCATCCAGCTGTTTATCTTCCGATATTCCAAAGACAAGGATCAAAGGTAGATCAGGAAAATACTCAGCAATGGTATCTCTGAGTTTACCCATTGAAGCCGGATTATGGGCTGAGTCAACGATCAGCGGAGGCTGACGACGCAGGATCTCGAATCTGGCCGGCCAGTTCACTTCTTTAAAACCTTTTTTGATGGCAGAATTTTCTATCGGAAATCCCTTGGTCCTCAAAGCATCCAGAGCTGCATAAGCTGTTACTGCATTAATAACCTGAAAATCACCCAGGAGTGGAATCTGGAACACTTCTTCAGTTTGTTCGGATACTTTCAGGTTAAATTTTTGGCCGTCCAGGGTTTTTGAAAGGATCTCATATGGATAATCAAGCTCAACCTGGATCAGATCGGCTTTATTCCTTGCCGCAATTTCCTTGAGCACAGAAAGCGCGATCTTCTCCTGGGGAGCGCAGATAACAGGAACCCCGGGTTTGATGATTCCCCCTTTTTCCGCCGCAATTTTATCCAGCGTATCACCCAGAATCGATACATGATCCAGGTACAGCGAAGTGATAACCGCCACCTCAGGTTTGATGATATTGGTCGCGTCCAATCTGCCGCCAAGGCCTACTTCGATCACCGCAAGATCGACCTTCTCTCGAGCAAAAAAGAGAAAAGCCAAACCGGTCATGATTTCGAAAGTAGTTAATCCGGTAATGGAAGCTACAGCTGGTTTGATTTCCTCAACAATATCGACCAGGATATCACGTGGGATGGGTACTTGATTGACCTGAATCCGTTCCTCAAAATCCTTTAGATGGGGAGAAGTGTACAGAGCGACTTTGTATCCAGCAGCCTGCAGAACAGAGGCGCAAAACGCACTGACTGATCCTTTACCTTTGCTCCCGGCTATATGAATTGAAGGGAAATCATCCTGGGGAGAGCCCAGGATCTCCATCAAACGTACCATCCGTGTTAAATCAAAATTTTCCGGGCTGAGATTATCCTGGTGGGTCCGACTGAAGTCCACAAAACTATAGATATAATCAAGAGCCTGTTGGTAATCAGAAGAATTAATCATACGGGGCATTTTATCCTTTTGAAAACTGCTGGACAAGGTACTAATCACCCAATTTGAAAAATGCCTATCCGAAATCTAGCAGGTGATATAATAGAAATCATCCTTGATAGATTCAAAAATAGTGAGTATGATAATTATTATTGTTCTTCAATCTCGAGGATTGGACATATCCAAAGTTAATAGACCATCACTTACGTATTGAATTTTGCTGCCAACCTATCAAATTAGGCACTAATCTCTTGATATGCTGTTTATTACTCTAATTTCTACATTTTTCAGGATTACTTGTAAAGGAGGTGGTAAGACTCAACTATATAGTACATCCCCGTATTCCTATTTTATCCAATTAAGATGTAAGGAGTAGAAGAATGAAAACAAAACGTTTCTTTTGGGCGCTGATTGCCCTCTTGATCGTCGGTTCTCTCGTTCTCAGCGCTTGCGGCGGAGCAAAAGAAACTGCCGCTGTTGAAGAACCTGCTGCTGTCGGACCGATGGATGGTACTTACTACGAACGCGCCATGGCTGGCGAATTTGCTGGCACTGTTGTTACAATGACTGGCCCCTTCACTGATGAAGATGCTGTTAAATTTGATTCCTCTGTGGCTGCCTTCGAAGAAGCCACAGGCATTGACATTCAGTATGAAGGTTCCAAGGAATTCGAAGCCACCATCACCCTGCGTGTTGACGCTGGTGATGCCCCCGATATCGTGGACTTCCCTCAGCCCGGCTTGCTCGCCACTATGGTAGCTCGCGGCGCAGTTGTTGATGTATCCACCTTCCTGCCCCAATCCTCCTTTGATAATTACAATCAAAGCTGGTGGGACATGGCCACCATGGCTGGACCCGATGGCGATATCATTGCTGGTGTCTGGCACCGCTTCAACGCCAAGAGCCAGGTCTGGTACCCCCAAGCCCAGTTTGAGGCTGCTGGTTATACCATTCCAGAGACCTGGGATGAAATGATCGCACTCTCTGACCAGATCGTCGCTGATGGCGACACACCCTGGTGTGTTGGCATCGAGTCAGGCGCAGCCACCGGTTGGCCTGCCACCGACTGGATGGAAGAAATAATGCTCCGCACAACCTCCCTCGAGAACTATGACGCCTGGGTGAGAGGCGACCTGCCCTTCAGCTCTCCCGAAGTCAAACACGCTCTCGAAGTTCTGGCCGACCTATGGAAGGATGAGTACGTCTATGGCGGTTCTGAAGCCATTGTCACCACCTTCTTTGGTGATGCCCCCACCCCCATGTTTGAAGATCCGCCCAAATGCTGGCTCCACAAGCAGGGCAACTTCATCACCAGCTTCTTCCCCGAAGGTGTTCAGTATGGAACCGATTATGGTTTCTTCTACCTTCCCGGTATTGATGAAGCATACGGTAGCCCATACCTGGTTGCAGGCGACATCATGGCCATGTTCAGTGACCGCGATGAAGTCCGCGCTGTCATGGAATTCTTCACCCATGGTGAAGCTTTGAAAGAATGGCTAGCTGCCGGCGGCGCTCTTGCAATGCAGCTGGACACCGATCTGAACTGGTACAGCGACGAAGTCGAGAGAGGTATTGCCGAACTCGTTAACAATGCCACCTCCGTACGCTTTGATGGTTCCGACCTGATGCCCGGTGAAGTTGGTTCAGGCTCCTTCTGGACCGGTATGACCGACTTCTTCTCCGGTGTTGCTGATGAGGACACAGTGTTGGCTGAAATTGACGCCTCCTGGCCTCTGAAGGTTGCCGAAGGTGATCTCGGAAGCGAGACCAATCCAATCCAGGTTCTCTTTGTTCCGTCCGTCGATGCCAACATCATCGTTACCGGTGGTGAGATCATGGCCGATGCCCTGTCTGCTGCCACTGGATTGAGCTTTGAGGTTTCAGTACCAACCTCCTACGCAGCGACCATCGAAGAGATGTGCGCTTCCCCGGATAAATCCATGGGCTTTATCCCAGGCTTGGGCTATGCCCTGGCCAGCCAGCTCTGCGGCGTGGACGTATCCTTTAAAGCTATTCGCTACGGATATCCTGTATATTGGGCGGAATACATTGTTGCCCGCGATAGCGATTTCCAGACCCTGGAAGACCTGGAAGGCGCGAGCTGGGGCTACCCCTACCGAGCCTCAACCTCTGGTTACATGGTTCCCTATGTTGAATTGACCGAGTTGGGTGTTAAATGGGGTGATGAGATTGAGACTGGTGGTCACAACCAGACCGTTACTGCCGTCTACAACAATGAAGTGGACTTCGGCACCGTCTTTTACAGTGTGCCGCTGACTCCTGATGGTCCTCCCCTTTTCACCTGGGATGAGTACCTCGCTGGCGACATTACTACACTGGACCAGTATCTACCTCCTGCTGATGTCGTTCCGAACTGTGCCCTCAATGAAGACGGAAGTAAACTCCTCTGCGATGGATACCGCATTCTGGATGCCCGTGCCAACATTCGCACCGAGGCTCCTGATGTGATACAGAAAGTACGCGTTCTGGCGATCTCCCAGATCGTCCCGAACGACACCCTGGCCTTTGGTCCTGATTTCCCCGCGGATGTCCGCGCCAAGGTCGAGTCAGCCCTTCTTTCCTTCGCTGATACTGAAGAATGGAGTGCATCAATCGGCAACAACGACTTCTACGGCTGGACAGGTATTGAGCCTGCTACCGATGCCGAATACGATGTCGTTCGTCAGATGGTTATTCAAACTGGCTACGAGCTGGAAGAGTAGTCCCATCTTGTTTAAACTAAATTGGGGCAGGGAAAATTCCCTGCCCCAATTGTGATAAATTTATCCGAGTGAAAAATTTCGACGTATCAGAAAAATCAATCCCATATGCTTTTTTTAGGCGTGAATTGCGCCCAGAACTTATTTATGAATAAGGATAGTTGCTAATGTTACAAATTCGTAACCTAACCAAGATCTACGAAGGGGGTGTCAAAGCCCTGGATAATGTCAGTTTTGACGTACCGAATGGTCAATTCCTGACGGTGATCGGGTTGAGTGGATCCGGCAAATCTACATTACTGCGCTGCATCAACCGCTTGATCGAACCCACAGAGGGACAGATCATCTGGAACGGTGAAGATATTACTAAAGCCTCGCCGGAAGAAATGCGCCGTATCCGCCGCAAGATCGGTATGGTTTTCCAACATTTCAACCTTGTACACCGCTCCAAAGTACTTACAAATGTTCTGGCAGGTCGATTGGGTTATGTGAACCCTACCTGGAGTTTGTTGAATCGTTTTCCAAAGAAGGATAGTGAAAAAGCCATTAAAAAGATGGAGCGTGTGGGGATCGCTGACAAAGCCCAGAGCCGGGCGGATGAGCTGAGCGGTGGGCAGCAGCAGCGCGTAGGTATTGCTCGCGCCTTAATGCAGGATCCCGAAATGATCCTGGCAGATGAACCGGTCGCCAGCCTTGATCCAGTTTTAGCCCACAGTATCATGAAGCACCTTGAAGATATAAATAAAAATGACGGAGTTACAGTATTATGTAGTCTGCACTTTCTTGATCTCGTCCACCGTTATGCCGATTATGTGATTGCCTTGAATGAAGGTAAGCTGGTCTTCGAAGGTACACCCGAGCAGATCGATGATAATAAATTTAAGGATATCTACGGCCGCGATGCCGAGCGAGTAGGATAAAGAGTTATGAAGAATAAAAAAGAGAACAAAACCTCCTTATGGAAATCCTTGAAAATCGGGGTGATTACTTTGCTTATTATGATCATCCTGGCCTACGGGTTCCAGATCACTCGAGTAGATTTGGAAGAGCTGAGCAGCGAACAACGTCAGGATAGTCTGATCCGAGTAACCCGAGCACTGGCTAAACCCGATTTTTTTGAATACAACAAGACAGAAGAGATCGTCAATACCCCGTTTTACCTCCCATGTCCTGAAGGTGGTTCAATACCTGAGGTTCCATCACAAGATCAATCCAATCCTTATCTGGTTATCACCCCCGCCTGTGCCAGCAGCGGTGATACCATCACGGTCGAGGGATTTAATTTCGCTCCTAGTGCATCTGGTCCCCTGCGCTTTGTGCCTGGAAGCGACCAAGAGAATCTTGTTACCCTGGGACGTGTATCTGTAAAAACCGATCTTTCGGGCCATTTCATATCCAGTATGGATCTTCCTGACCGCGAAAGTGATGAGGTGCAATATATACGCGTCTCACTCTCGCGCAACACGGGAGCACCTCATTTTAGCCAGTCTGCTCGGGACACATTGGAAAAGATCATTGAGACGGTCTTCCTCGCTTTGTTGGCAACAATCTTCGGTACGATAATCGCCATCCCGATGAGTTTCTTTGCTGCCCGCAACTTGATGAAACCGGTAAAAAGCCCATTATTGAGCATTTCTCTATCTGTCCTGGGCTGGCCTATCGGCATAGCAGTGGGTTTCATGATTATCCAAGCCCTGGGCAATTTCAGCGATTCGATCGGTGTGAATGTATGGGTCAACCTGGCAAGTATTGTGATAGCCCTGACCATTATCTGGTTTGCCTTTCGCTGGGCTGTACCACCAGAGGAACTTGTCCCCCCATCTCTCATCATTCGCGTGGTCCGCATCGCGGTGTTATTCATAGGAGTGGTTTTTAGCTTCTATGGCTTATTCCAACTGATCAGCGTGTTGAGAACCCTTGGAGCGAATCTTACTGATAGCCTGGGTTCGTTCGGTTTTTTGGGAAATTTCCTCTTCCAACTCAGTGATATTAGCAAACTTCTGATCCCCGTTCTCGGAGGTTTGGCAGCCGGGGGCTTTCTGGGCAGCTTCATGGGCCGCATCGGGCAACGAGGCTCAGAGAAAATTGCTGAAAGGGGATTGAAAATCATCAATTTGATTACTGCGTCCACCGCCGGAGCCACCCTGCTGGTCTTGCTTGGGCAGTTGCTTGAGTGGTTATATCAGATCGAAAATCCTTTATATACTCTTTGGGGTCCATTAGCTGTTGGCGGATTGATGGGACTCCTACTGGCAATCTTCACTAAAGCCAAGGAGCCTCTGCCCACAGGTCTGGCGATTTATTACATTACCCGCACCTTCCTAAATGCCTTGCGTTCGGTAGAAGCTTTAATCATGGCGATTGTTTTTGTCATTGCAGTCGGCATCGGTCCCTTTGCCGGTGTGTTAGCCCTCGGCTTACATACCATTGTCAGCCTCGCTAAACTCTACTCCGAACAGGTCGAGAGCATCATGTCCGGCCCGTTGGAAGCCATCCAGGCAACAGGAGCCAACCGCCTGCAAACTATCATCTATGCTGTTGTCCCTCAGATTGTTCCGCCCTATATTTCCTATACCATGTACCGTTGGGATATCAACGTTCGCATGTCCACCATCATCGGTTTTGTAGGCGGGGGCGGGATTGGCTTCTTGCTCCAGCAGAATATCAACCTGCTTAACTACCGCGGTGCTAGCGCTCAGATGGTGGCGATTGCCGTGGTTGTGGCGTCGATGGATTACGTCAGCTCTGTAGTCCGGGAACGTATGGTCTAAAGATCTTTTTACTACCCTTGAACAAAACATCCCGGAGGTTTGAAAACTCCGGGATGTTTACTTAATGGTAGACTAGGTGACATGAAAAAGAAGCTGGAATCTCTGCGAAAATATTTATCCAAGATGGACCACACCCTGGTGGCTTATTCAGGCGGAGTGGACAGTACCCTCTTGACCAAAATTGCCCGGGAAGTTCTGGGTGAGAAAGTTACAGCTGTTATCGTTTCTTCTCCCACACTACCAGCCCGGGAACTTGAGGAAGCCCGCGAAATAGCTGCTTTGATAGGAGTAAACCTGGTTGAGATGGCAAGTGATGAAATTGACCTCCCGGATTATGCCGCCAATTCTGAACAACGCTGTTATGTCTGCAAAAACCACCGCTATCAAATGCTGCGGAAATACGCTGCTGAAAACGGTTTTCAAACCATCCTGGATGGCAGCAATGCGGATGATCTGGGCGATTTTCGACCCGGCCACCGGGCAGCACTTGAACATGATATATATAGTCCTCTTCAGGAAGTGGGTTTAACAAAATCAGATATCCGCAGCCTGGCAGAAGAAATGGACCTACCCAACTGGGATAAACCATCCTCCGCCTGCCTGGCATCCCGGATCCCTTATGGCACAAAAATCACACCCGAAGACTTATTAAAAATTGAAAAAGCTGAGGATTTCCTTCTTCAGCTTGGTTTCCGACAACTGCGCGTCCGCCACCACGGTGATATAGCGCGCATAGAAATACAACCAGAGATGTTTGATATACTGCTAAATAACAGGAAACTGATCACACAGAAACTGAAAGAGATGGGTTATTCTTATATTGCCCTTGATATTCTAGGGTTTAGGTCTGGCAGCTTAAATGAAGGAATAAGGAATAATGGATCAAATTAAACTGGAAGAAGTATTATCCTCTGTCAAAAAAGGGGAATTATCTGTTAACGAAGCTCTGAAACGTCTCAAATCATTACCTTTTGAAAACCTTGGGTTCGCCCGGCTGGATCTTCATCGTGATCTCCGGCAGGGTCTTCCCGAGGTGGTCTTCTGCCAGAATAAAACCCCAGAGCAGATCATTACGATCATGGAAAGACTCTGGGAACACCATGACCATGTCCTGGGGACCAGGCTTTCTCCCGAGGCCGCCAGTAATGTTCAAAAAGGATTGCCTCAAGCCCTCTATGATCCTATTTCTAGATTACTGCGTCTCTCGCGAGGAGAACGCCCACTTCCCGAGGATGATGCCCCTTTTGGAATGGTAATCTCTGGAGGCACCTCTGACCAGCCAGTGGCCGAAGAAGCTGCAATGACCCTGGAATTCCTGGGCAGCCGGGTGATCCGGGCCTACGATATTGGTGTATCAGGAGTGCACCGCCTTCTTGACCAGCACGCGCTGCTTACCGAAGCAGACGTGATCATCAGTGTTGCCGGAATGGAAGGAGCTCTCACCAGTGTTGTGGGCGGCCTGGTCTCCTGCCCGGTTGTTGGTGTACCGACATCAGTCGGGTATGGCGCTAATTTCCAGGGGGTCGCTGCCCTGCTGGCCATGTTAAACGCCTGCGCTCCGGGTATCGCTGTCGTGAATATTGATAATGGGTTTGGTGCGGCAGTATACGCACATTCGATTTTGAGGAGAATTAACAAATGAAAGTCCTTTACTTTGACCTGATCGGCGGAGCGAGCGGTGATATGATCCTGGCTGCACTGATTGACGCTGGTGTTCCAGCTGATAAATTGGCTGAGATGCTGACTGGTTTGAAGTTAGACGAATTCGAACTTAAGTCTGCCTCAATAAATAAAAATGGTTTTCAAGCTACTAAAGTAGATATCCAGGTAGGCAAACAACCCCCAGAAAGACATTTGAAAGAAATCCTTGATGTGATCCAAAATAGTTCTCTTCCTGGACCGATCCGCGACAGGGCAACCAAGATCTTTCAAAAGATCGCGGCTGTAGAAGCGGGCATTCATAACAAACCGGTTGATCAAATCCACCTCCATGAACTGGGCAGCACTGACACCATAGTTGATGTGACCGGAGCGCTGCTGGCCCTCGACTATCTAGGTGTGTCTCACATATATGCTTCTCCCATTCCCCTGGGCAGCGGTTTTATCGATGGTGCACATGGTCAGATCCCCCTGCCGGCCCCAGCTACTATTGCATTATTAAAGGGTTTGCCGGTAAGGAAAACTGAAATTAAAGCTGAACTCATTACACCAACTGGAGCTGCCTTGCTGGCTGAGCTTGTGGATGATTTTTCCCCACCCCCGGAGATGACGATTGACAAAATAGGATATGGGGCTGGAACCCGTGATTTGCCAATACCAAACCTGCTCCGGGTGATGATTGGAGAAATAGCGGAAAAAAGAAATCAGACCCTAGAAAAATTAATCCTGTTGGAAAGTAATCTGGACGATATGAACCCGGAGATTTATCCTTATGTTATGAATTTATTATTTAATGCAGGAGCACTGGATGTCTGCCTGCTTCCAGTTCAGATGAAAAAGAACCGTCCTGGTACTCAGATCCAGGTCCTGGTAAATATTCAAAACGTACAAGATATGAAGGATATTCTTTTTCAGGAGACTAGCACGCTGGGTATCAGGCAAACGTTAGTTGACAGATATTCACTTCCCAGGATTATCCAAGAAGTATCAACTACTTATGGAGTGGTCAGAATTAAGGTTGCTGGGGAAGGGACCAATTATCAAAAAGTATCTCCCGAGTTTGAAGATTGTCAAAAATTAGCCCGGGAGAATCATATACCCATCCAAAAGGTCTATCAGGAAGCGATCAAAGCCTATTACGAAGGGAATAATTGATCCCTTTTTACTCAATTTTTGCTGATCTCACGCCAGAAATTCCCAATTCCCTGCATGTTAAGATTGGATTAGATAGCCTGTTGAAAAAACTTCTCATGGTACAATTCGCACGTGTTTAAGAAAAGAAGAAAAATGATCCTCTATCTGCTGCTGTTGATAATTATCGTACTGATCGGCGCCCCGCGCGTCATTATGGTGCAGCAAGCAGGAAAACAAATCTATTCAGCAGAAGATGTACCCCCTGCCCGGGCAGCTGTTGTGTTTGGCGCAGGTTTAACTTCTTCTGGCGGACCTACAACAGTATTAAAGGACCGGGTGGAAACAGCAGTTATCCTATACCAATCCGGGAAGGTCGAAAAAGTCCTTATGAGCGGAGATAACCGCTTCATTAATTACAATGAACCGGGCGCAATGAAAGCTTATGCCCTGGAACTTGGTATGCCGGAAGAAGATATCGTGCTGGATTACGCCGGCCGCAGGACCTATGATACCTGCTATCGGGCCAGGGATATCTTCCAGCTGGATAATATTATCCTGGTCACCCAGAATTTCCATTTATCCCGGGCTTTATATACCTGCAAAACCCTCGGGGTGAAATCTGTAGGAGTCTCAGCGGATCTGCGGCCTTACCGCGAAGAAGGGTATTGGAATGTTCGTGAGATTCCTGCTTGTATGATGGCCTTTATCCAGGTCCATATCACAAAACCCGAACCTGTTTTGGGCGATCAGGAACCTATCTTCCCTTTGGAATGAATCCTGCACTGTTAAATCAAATAGAAAACCTATATCAGCTAAAAAGCTGAGGAGTTTGTTATGAAAGTGTCCCTACGAAGTATTTTTGTGCTTGTTCTGCTGGCGATTCCTCTCACTGGATGTGGAATCAACATTGAACTACCTTTTAAAACAGAACAAAAAACCGGTCCCTCGGTAACCGATAATATCCAGGTACCTATCCCAGACGCGCCAATACCATTGGACGTCAATTTGTCATTCGGCGCCGGAAAAATGACCTTGCTTCCCAATCCCGGAGAGAATCTGCTCTCAGGCACTGCAACCTATAATGTGTCTGATTTTAAACCGGAAGTGACAGTCGATGAAAATGGAGTGACATTAAAACAGGGTAACCTGAAGTTCAATGCCGTGCCCACAATCAATGAGACCATCAAAAATGAATGGAGCATCGCCATAAAGAACCACCCTATCGAATTAAGTATCAAAGCAGGTGGTTACAGCGGTGATTTTGAATTCGGTGGTCTGGCTATTAGCGATTTGCACATCGCAGATGGGGCAGCAAATGTAAAGCTAAAGTTTTCTACACCCAACACCACCCCTATGAACGCGTTCCGATATGAGACAGGAGCCTCTAACATCACTATGGATAAATTGGCCAACGCCAATTTCCAGACCATGATCTTTCAAAGCGGTGCCGGGAATTACAACCTGGACTTTTCAGGTTTATTGCAGCGGGACGCATCCATCTTTATTGAAACTGGACTAAGCCGACTGGTGATCGGTGTTCCAGATGGTGTACCCGCCCGGGTGAATTTTGAAGGTCCTTTTTCCAAAGTGAACATTTCAGGTAATTGGGAGCAAGTAGGGAATGAATACTACCTGGAAGGCCAGGGTCCCCAGCTTTCCTTTACCATTGATACCAAAGCCGGAACAGTCACACTGCAAAATCCATAAACTCCAGGGAGTTTTCTGGCTGAAGCAGGACTCACCCTCTCTATTGACAGGGTGAAAGCCCTCGTGTAAACTTATGGTATTGGCTATACGAAAGGATTACGGAGATGATCAACGAAGGCGTTTTCCAAATCAATCCCAGGATCACTCTCGCTCCCGCCCTCCAGGCCTGGGAGATCTATCTGAATGATCAGGGCAGTTCACCCCATACTATCACTGCCTTCCTGGGTGATTTACGGCTCTTTGCCTCCTACCTGCCCCCTGATCGCCAGGTCGGTGAGATCAGTCTGGCAGATCTGAATAACTTTCTGCGCTGGATGGAACACGAGCGTGATGTACCCTGCAGTCCAAAAACACTCGCACGAAGGATCACTTCCCTTAAATCCTTCTTTCGCTGGCTGCATGAAGGTGGAGTGATTCCCTCCAACCCGGCAGAACAAGTAGTTCAAAAATCTGTCCGCAGTCCCATTCCAGAGATTTTATCCCCTGAAGAGACGGAAAACATCCTCAATACCGCCCTGGCGTACCGTCAAAAACCAGATCCGGATCTGCGTTCCTACTTGTTATTTAAACTCATTCTGGAAACCGGTATTAAAAAAGGTGAATGTCTATCATTAAGTCCCAATCACATCCAGCTTGACCCTCCGGAAGATCCTTTGGTTTTCATCCGTTACGCAAGCCCCCAGAATCGATATAAAGAAAGAAAATTAAAACTCAGCCAGGATTGGATTGCAGCTTATCAGGAATATCGTCTCCACCACAACCTGGATGATCGTCTTTTTCCCTGGTCTGCCCGCATGCTGGAATATATTCTGGAAGATCTCGGTAAGGATGCAGGCATCACAAAACGGGTCTCGTTCTCCATGTGCCGCTGGACCTGTGCAGTTCAGGACTGGCGGTCAGGAATGGATCCAAATAAGATCAGACAGAAACTGGGAATATCTGAAGTGCAATGGCGCGAGATCAGCCGCAAACTTCAGATCCTGAGCAAAAATGAGTCCTCAGAAGAGAATCTTGAGGAAATAGAAACTGTAATCTGATATTTTTTCGTTTTATTATTTCCGGCGGATGAACTTCAGTTCCAACAAAGAATCACTTTCCCTGGTGATACTCGCTTCTTGACTTAACCTTCCCCCTGGAACCCAAAGAACCATGTCATTTCTACTGATCAAGGGCCAGTCTTCCCGATAGGAGGCCGGGATCTTCTCATTGATCATCATATCCGACACTTTCATTGAACTGCCCCCCATACCAAGGGGCTTGATCATGTCTCCATCCTTGCGGGTTCTAAGTACAGCTTTCCCTGTTATTGCGGATCGATCCATCCAGACCAGGAAATCTTCACCCGGGATTTCAGTTCGATCGAACTGATCCGGGGAATATTCTACGGGAGATATGATCAGGAACCAATCATTTCCCAGGGAGATCTCTCCCTGATCCGGAATCTGGTAATGATCATGACCCAAGAGCTGGGGAAACTGATTTTTAACCACATCTGTTTCCCAGGTTGATAACACCACCATTTTGGGGGATTGAGAAAGATTAACCTTGGCTACCCAATTAGTGGATTTACGGGTTGGATTCCTAACAAAATCCAGGGCAGCCTCAACCTGTAAGAAACTCAATTCGAGGTAATCCGGACGGAGGGTTCTTAAAGCCTTGCGGATCAAACGTCTTTGAACAGCCACCGGATAATCCAGCAGCCCATTACGGGAAAGCTGTATATAACTGGCACCCTGACTGTGTCGACAATTTTTCCAGGCGATATCACAAAAATACTCTAACGCCTGATCTTCTGCAGACAGTATCTGGGCCGTCTGCAGCAGACGTTGATGGAATCCAGGAGTAAGTTTCTCCAGGAGTGGGACCAACGTATGGCGGATCTTATTGCGAAAATAGATCTCGTCCTTATTAGACAGGTCTTCGATTACTGGGAGTTGATTTTCAAGCTGATAGGCAACCAGTTCACTTTTTGAAACCTCCAGAAGAGGTCGAACAAGCGGAATAGTATCATGCCAGGGATTAGGGATGGATACAACCTGCATCCCGGATAAACCCTTGGTGCCTGCGCCTCTGAGCAGGTTCATCAGTATTGTTTCTACCTGATCATCCGCGTGATGGGCAACTGCCACAGCTCCAGCCATTTCAATAATTGCCACTTCGAATAAAAATTGGTAGCGCAGAATACGAGCTGCTTCCTCGATGGAATATCCTCCTTCACCTGCGAATTGGCGCACATTCCCAGACCCAGACCGAAATGGAAGGCCAACTTCCAAACAATAAGTTTGGATTAATTGTGCTTCCTGGTCAGCTTCATCTCGAAGTTTATGATTGAAGTGAGCAGCTATGGGTGTATAACCTTTTGTCTGCATGGCATGCAGAAGGACCATACTATCTAATCCACCGGAGATTCCAACAACAATTGGCGGTTCGATAAGTGGAAGCACTTGCTCGAGGGATTTGAATACCATTTTCACATTATAATCTATGGTATAAATTATTAACAGGTTTTGATCGTTAACCCTGAGGTGCATCATGGCACAAACGATACTAATCATTGATGATGATATTGATACCTTAAAGCTTGTTGGCATCATGCTTGAGAGGAAAGGTTTTCGTATCCTGGCTTCCACAACCGGGGAGAAAGGCCTTAAATTGGCTAACAAGGAATATCCTGACCTGATCCTTCTGGACGTTATGATTCCGGATATCAATGGTTATGAGATCGCCAAGTCCATCCGTGCCAATCCAGCCACTGAAAACACTCCCATTATCATGTTCACTGCCCGCAGTCAAGTGGATGACAAAGTAGAGGGCCTGGAGGCCGGAGCGGATGCCTACATCACCAAACCTGCCCGCCCCAGAGAATTATTTGCCCAGGTTAATTCCGTCTTAAAACGTGCTCCACAACGTTCCTCAGCTTCCGCAACATCAGTTGTTGAGAAAGGCACTCTGATCGGCATCATATCTGCCAAAGGTGGTCTTGGCAACTCTACTCTGGCAACAAACCTGGCGATTGAAATTCACAATCAATCAGATCAAGAGGTCATTCTATCTGATTTCAGGCCCGGCCAGGGAACGATCGGTATGGATCTTGACATGCAGAACACCAGCGGCTTGATCAAATTACTGGATGAAGAACCTGGAAGCGATATATCTGATTTCTTCCCGAACATTTTTATGGAACATAAATCCGGTATTAAGACCCTTTTATCATCCCATCATCCTTCGGATTCAAAATACATCACTCATGTGGAGCAATTTCACCAGATCGCACAAGAGCTCCCCAAGTGGGCTGCTTATACCATACTAGACCTTGGTCCTTCGTTAACACCGATCAACTCAGAAATCCTTCCAGTGTGTGACAAGATCCTGATCTGCCTGGAACCAGCACCTGCAAATATTATCCAGACCAGAATCCTGATCCAAGACTTGATCAACAGCGGGATAGGAGAGAGCCGTTTCGTGACAATTTTAATCAACCGGCAGATTTCTGGCGTGCAGCTCAGTTGGGAACAAGCTGAAAACCAGCTGGAGAGAAAGATTGACCAGATGTTTACACCAGTACCAGAACTGGCTTATCAAGCAGCTCTGAAAAATATACCCATCATTCAGCGTCCTGAAGAGAGCATGACGGCAGATCAATTCCGTAGCCTTGCGAAACTGGTCCTGGATTAACTGGATTATGCTTCCCATTACAGAAAATAATACCCTGATCCAAAAAGCCTCAAACCTGATCTGTGAGGCGAATTATTGTGTTGCATTATCTGGTGCTGGAATCTCCACACCTTCTGGGATTCCCGATTTTCGTTCACCGGGCAGTGGTATCTGGACTAAATATTCACCTATGGAAGTTGCTTCCCTGAGTGCTTTTCGCTATCATCCTGACCGTTTTTATGATTGGTTGCGACCATTTGTAGGCAGGTTATTCGCGGCGGACCCAAATCCGGCCCATCATGCTCTCGCCAGATTGGAAGAGAATAACTTTCTGAAAGCCATTATCACCCAGAATATTGATGCTTTGCACCAAAAAGCTGGCTCAAAGAATGTCATTGAAGTGCATGGCACATATCAAACGCTCACCTGTCTGGGCTGTTATAAGCAGGTAAATACCAGTCAGGAAATTCTTACTGCCCTATTAAACGATGCCAAAAAACCATACTGCCCCTACTGCGGAGAACTGCTGAAACCGGATATCATTCTTTATGAAGAGCAGCTTCCAGCAGAGAAATGGAGGTCTGCCAGAAAAGAGATTATGGCCTGCGACCTGTTATTAATCCTGGGCTCCTCTCTGACTGTGACACCGGCATGTGATCTGCCGTTAACAGCTCTCGGGAATGGAGCAAAGATCATCATCCTGAATTATTCCCATACTCATCTTGATGAACAGGCTGACGTCAGCCTGCAGGGAGATCTGGCTGAAGTTTTACCCCTCCTCACCGCGAAGGTACTCAATGAAAAAGAATAAAACCAAACCGACCCTGATAAATAGCTATCAAAAACTCATCAATATATCTTGTGACCTGGCATCGGAATTGGATCTCAATATCCTGCTATCCAAGATTGTGAATGCAGCCAGTGAGGTTTCAGATTCAGAAGAGGCTTCCATCTTGATGTTCGATCCCGCAAAGAACACACTTTACTTCCAGGCTGCGACCAATTTGGACACAGGGCTCAAACGGGGATTGGTCGTTCCTCTCGAGGAAAGTATAGCTGGTTGGATTGTTAAAAACCAAAAACCAATTATCGTTGATGACCCCCAGAAGGATGTACGACATTTCAACGATATTGACACTATGACAAATATCAAAACCGATTCACTCATGGGTATACCTCTCTTGTCAAAGGGAAAAGTGATCGGTGTGCTTGAAGTGATTAATAAAAGGGGAGGAAAATTCACCCGAGAAGATCAGGACATTATGCTGGCATTGGGAGCCCAGGCCACAGTGGCTATCGATAACTCGCGTTTATTCCTGCAGTCTGATCTGATCGGTGAATTTGTCCACCAGATCCGCACACCCCTTTCTGCTTTGAATGCGGCTACTCATTTGTTAAAAAGTAACCGAGTAGATGATCAACAAAAGAAGAAGATGATCGATATTATGGAAGCGGAAATAGATGCGCTGTCCGATATGTCAACATCATTCCTGGACCTGGCTCGTTTGCAATCCGGAAGAAAACAATATTCTGTTTCTGAGTTTAGCATCCGCGAACTGCTTACTGAATGTTACGATATCTTCTTCTCAGACACTCAACATCAAGCCATCAAGTTCAACCTTGATCTGCCAGAGACACTCCCCCGTGTCACAGGTGATCGGAAGCAGCTAAAACAAGCC
>Ga0307419_10000127_pt1 | contig 31844 bp, 21 predicted proteins | sample SalMarWE160230MG_2_FD_202512 | JGI IMG/M metagenome (GOLD analysis project Ga0307419, IMG submission 202512) | Salt marsh sediment microbial communities from the Plum Island Ecosystem LTER, Massachusetts, United States - WE1602-30 | ecosystem: Environmental > Aquatic > Marine > Intertidal zone... | reverse complement strand
TTTTTCATTGACCCCGTAATTTCCAATAAGAGGGTACGTCATGGTCACCATCTGGCCGCAGTAGGACGGGTCGGTAAGGATCTCCTGGTATCCCGACATGCTGGTGTTAAAAACCACCTCGCCCACAGTTTCACATCCGCCCGTGAAAGACCGGCCCGAAAAAACGGTCCCGTCTTCAAGCGCCAGCAAAGCCTTTTTGTATCCTTTGAGATGGTTCATGGATGATATCTCGCTCCGAGTTCCCCCTCTTTTTTTGTACAGGAATGCTCTTACCATTTAATGGAAAATAATGAAATGAAAATCGTCACCATTCAAATGCAATCTTCATCGTTCTTGACTGGAGAAAAAATCGAACCGCTTGAGAAAGAGGAGCGCCGGAATCGCTCCTCTTTTTTGCTGTTTTGTGATAAGAAAAGACCTATTATTCTCATCGACGATTGAAAAAGGAGTGAAATATGCTGCAAGTGGATATCCCCGGATTCGGTCTCATTACCCTGGAACATCTGATTTCGGACTTCACCGGAACTCTTTCTGTGGGCGGAAGACTTCTGCCCGGCGTGGACGCACGGCTCAATCAAATAGCCGAGTTTCTCCAGGTGCAGGTCCTCACCGCAGATACCTTCGGCGCTGCACGGGAGGAATTGAGAGGGGTCAATTGCGCCATCCACATCCTTTCCGGCGCCTCCCATGACCAGCAAAAAGAAAAGTATATCATGGATCTCGGGGCGGAAAAAATCGTGGCCCTCGGGAACGGCAACAATGACCGGCATATGTTAAAAGCCGCAAAGGTGGGAATCGCAGTCACTGAAGGTGAGGGATGTGCTGTGGACGCCATCATGGCGGCAAACATACAGGTGAACCGTGCCGTGGACGCCCTTGATCTCCTGCTTCACCCGAAACGGCTGAAAGCAACCCTCCGATTCTAATCTCATATGGGATGAGCCCTTCTCTTATTCATTCGCACGGGAGGATTTGTGTCTCACAAACCCCCTTGTATCTCTGACCATGGCAGGGATCAGACACACAAGCCCGGCCATTCCAGGCAGAAAGAGTGTGGTACTCCGCCACAATATATTGTAATACGGTGCAAACCCGACGGGGATAATGCTCCCCATCAATGCGAGAGAGGCACCTTCGGCCAAACCGGAAGCGCCGGGCGTGGGTGCAAAGTAAACGAGAACTATCAGCGCCATTTGCACTGCCAGGACATGACCCAAGGTTGACCCATCGATACTGAGACTGCGAAGGCAGAGGAATGCCATCAGGGAACGGGAAAGCATGAAAGTCAAGGTCAAGAGGAGTACCAGGCCTAAATGCGCTTTGCCCCTTGTGAGAAAAAGACGCACCCCTTCATGGTAGTTGGAAACAAGGTCAATCAGCCATGAAGCCAAGCGACCCATGGGATACTGCGGATGATCTGATTTTGTTTTGTACGGGAGTAACCGGCACCCTGCTAAGGCGGTTCGGTTGCTAATCCAAGAAAACGACCGCGAACACTGGGAAATGGAGAAGCGTAAGGGACCGGGGCAGAATGCACCAAGCACCATCAACGAGCAGATCACCGTGAAGGTCCAAATCGCACCCCTGAAAAGAGGCCCGCTGAAGACCATCCCCGGATCCAGGACAAAGTACAGCCCGACACAAAACAGCCCCATGACAGTGCCTAAGAAAGAAATCAGGCTGACAGTAAGTGCCGTTGCCACGCTTGCTCCGCCACGTTTCAACATGTATATCTGGCCAAGTCCCCCTCCTGTCTGGGAGGGCGTCAACATGGATATCCCTATATTGGCCCACTCCGACTTCATACATGTCCAAAAAGTCAGTCTGGGTTGAATAACGCGGGCCACAACCCAAATTCTGAGGCTCCCTGCAAGTGTTTCCAATGGAAGACAGAAAAGTATTAACAACAAGTACTCCCACCGCACATCCGTCCAACCGGGCACGTCATCTCCGGGCTGTATCCTCTGGAACTGGTACCAAAAAATCCCGACCGTCAAAAAAATAAAGGCCAGGCTCCCCAGAATCATTCGACTGAAGCCCTTATTTTCTGATCTCCCGAACTCCCTTTCCCTGCAGAAATACCCTGAATCTCTGACGGCACCCGTTCCCATGGCGGGGAGCATTTTTTTGTCAGGAATGATACCGGTTGAGTCAGACATCTAACTTCACCTTTCAACTGCTTCCAGACAATTTGATGCACGATGGCTGAAGGATAAGGCCACGTTCTCATTGCGCCTCTTCCCTCCGCCCTGCATGGAATGTTGGGATGCCTGATACATGAAGGTTCTTAATGCTGCCTCGCGGCCTGGTTGAAAGCTTCCGTCACAAGGGTAGTCCAGATAAGGGATACCTAATTCTGTGAGGGCCGGGCGAATGATTGCCGAAGTGGTGTTGCTGGGCATGCAGGTGAACGGATAAACGTTAACCACCCCATCGTATCCGGCCTTTGCCGATTCCAATATGCCGGACACACTGAGGCAGGTCTCAGTGGGCACGTCAAAGGCAAAAATGTCATCTTTCTTAAGGATGCTTTCAAGGTGAGAAATTTTGTGATCCCTGGCCAGATCAATGAGTGGCAAGGCCCTTCCGTAGACCTGCCTTTGCCTGAATTGCTGGTAAGACAGTTCCACGCCAAAACCCATCATTTTGCTCAGGCAGGTCTTCATTCCACCGAAGTTCCCTTGTTTTAGACTGAGACGAAAATCTTTCCAGGCCTCTCTCAGCCCTTCGTAGCTGACGTAATTCACCCATTCGGCGAGGGATGAGTTCACCACCTCCGCACCGTGTCGTTCCAGGCTCCTGACCAGGTTCTGATTGGCAGGAGCATGCATCCTCACGAAGATTTCTCCCACGATTCCGATCCGTGGTTTTCTGGGGATGCCGGGTTTCACGAGGGCCTTTGCCTTCTTGATGATCCCGGGCAGACAGTTCAGTGCCATTCCGTAAGGTTTGCTACTGGCTTTTTTCTCAAAAACGGTTCCCATGCCTTCGATGGCCTGCTCCATGAGCGCATCCATGCTTCCGGTTTCCCTTTCATAGGGCCTGATCCGCCACAGAAGCCTCTCCAGAATATCGGCTACCACCATGGCAAAATAGCCCACCTTTCGCAGCTCCATGGCCCGCTTTCTGTCCAGCATGCCGTCCAGGGAGTACCCGTCCTCCGTGGTGAGAGAAATGATCTTCAAAGGCCTTAACTCCGCGAAGGTGTCCAGGACCATCCGCTGGTAATTATTGTACAGTCCGAAACGGCAAGGTCCGTCCGATTTGGGCAGAAAATAGACATAATCCCCGGCCTTGAACGCCTTCCCGAGCCGTTTTCTTTCTTCTGCCATGAAATGCAGGATGTCCCCGAGGGTCACCTGGCATGGATAGCACTCCTTTCCGGACGTGTTAGCCCTCCCGAGTTCCATTCCTTTGCCTGTGGGCAGTATCCTGGCATTCAGACCAAAGCCTCTCATGCTGGCGGCAATGAGATGTGCCGCAACCCGGTTCATCTCGGGGATGAGGATCATTTTCTTTTCCAGCTCGAAATTGCCATCGCCGTCACTCAGGCAACTTTCACTTACCATTTTTCTTGATGTTGATTTCATAACGACATCTCCCTTAGGGATCGCGCAAAAATAAGTTCGCAGAATTGGCGCCCAGATTCAGGTCAGATTTGGCTGCGCCGATTGAGCAAGACCACAGGAATAGTAATACTATTTCGAGGATCTTGCGATTGAGGCACGGCCGAAGATGACCTGAAGATGAGATGCGAAAATGTGAAGTCATTTTTTGCGTGATCCCTTAAATAGGTTCTCATCTAAAACGCCTTTCTATGCCGCCTCGCGCCGGTTCACCCATTTCCTTTTCCCCGCGGAAGCCGGTTCCGCATTTCCCATGGTGTTCTCGATCACATTCCGGTAGGCCTCGAGTCTCGTCATCACACCGGCCGTTGCGCTATGTTCATCCAACTCAAGGATCAGATACGGCTTTCTTCCCATAATGAATCTGTAGAAGTGCTCGATGAAAGAATCAGCCCCGCATCCGAAGTTGGTCAGATGGAGGCCGAAAACATTGGGCTGATTTTTCACTACATTGGCCGTTTTCAGGATCTGTGCACCCAATCCCCAGTACATGTGACGAAACGTGGACAGGTTCTCCGAGGAGACATCAAGGAAATCCATGGGTATCCCCCTGATCCCGACCTTCGCCAGGTTTTGTCCAAGCCTCAGGTTCAGCCGCTCGTCGTAGAGGTTGTATGGTCGGCCGGTAACCACCACGATCGGATCATCTTTCCTGTGGTCATTGAGCATTTCCTCCCCTGTTTGAAAGAGCTCTCTGGCAAATGCCTCCTGTCTCTCCAGACCGATAGAGAGGGCCTGTCTTACCTGTCTTCTGGTCACCTTGAGAGAACCGAGCTTCCTCTTTATCTGCTCGAAGATCTCAGTTGCCAGGGTCCCGGGATCGTATTTGAGGTGGATGACCGGGGAGAGGACCCTTGCAGGCTCTAGTCCGAAGGCCGCACGAACTATATAGGAGTTGGCCTGCACCATGGGACAGAAGTAACCTCTTTCCGCCGCAGCAGGCGTGGACATATCAATCAAGGTAGGCAGGAAAAGATATTGTGTCTTGCCGGCCAAAGCCTTTACATGTCCATGGGACACCTTAACCGGATAGCAACTTTCGGCCTGCACGGCCTCAATGCCCGACCTGGAGATCTCCTGGTTGGTAGGCGCTGTGAGGACAATGCGACACCCGAGTGCATCGAAAAAATGTGCCCACAGAATGGCGTCTTGAATCCCATAGAGGGCCCGCTGCATTCCCACCGTCGGACGTCCCTCCACCTCCATAAGGGGATGCTCCGGCAACGGCTCATAAAGACCTTTCATGTGCTTTTCCCAGAGTCGCTCGCGCACCTGGAACAGGTTCTCGCCCCCCCTTTTCCGCCCCCTGACCAATTCATAGCGGCCACACTCACCTCCCCACACGCTCCGACGGCCTCCGAAGTCATATATTTTCAACTTGCATTCGTTGTGGCACTGGGGGTTGGCACGACAAATCTTTTCGGTGCAGTTCATCCGGTCCTCAATTGCGCTCCTGACACCCCTGAATCGAGTATTCATTCGCTCTGAAAGCATTTTCTGCCGTAAGCGAATGGCAGCTCCGTATGCGCCCAGTACTTCCCGGTGACGCGGAACAAGAATTTCCCTTCCGAGCACCTGCTCGAAGGCGGCCACGATTCCCCTGTTCAGGGATGGTCCACCCAGGAACATAATCCTTCCGCCGATCTTCCGTTTTCCCACTACCCGGTTCAGGTAGTTGTGGACAACCGCGTAACAGAGCCCCGCGATAAGGTCTTCCCTTGCCACGCCCTTTTGGTGATAGGAAACGAGATCCGATTCCATGAAGACCGTGCACCGCTCAGCCAGCTTGACGGGGTTGCGCGAAGAGAGGGCGATCTTCTCGAACTCCTCCACAATATTGACTCCGTATTTGTTGGCAAGCTCGTGAAGAAAACTGCCGGTTCCCGCGGCACAGACCTTGTTCATGTCGAAATCCAGGGGATTACTATTCTGCAGAAAAATATACTTCGAGTCCTGGCCCCCAATCTCGAATATGGTATCCACCGCAGAGTCTATCTCGACGGCCCCGGCGGCGTGCGCGGTGATTTCGTCGATGATCAGGTCCGCGTTCAAAAAATCACCTACAACATAGCGTCCTGATCCGGTAGTAGAGACACCCTTTATCTCTGCATCTTCACCGATCGCACTCTGGAGATTCTGCAGCAGACCCTGTGTCACTTCGATTGGTTTTCCCTGGGTAGGAAGATAACGCTTGTGGATGATCTCCTGCCTTTCATTGACGAGGGCATATTTTGTGGTGGTGGATCCGATATCTATGCCAAGGTAGGCAGGCGACTTCCTGGCCAGTGCGATGACGGGAATCTCATTCGATTCATTGAAGCGGGTCTTTTTCATGAGGAGTCTCGGAGCCACGGGCACAAAGGCTTTTTGCTCTTTCTTTCGGGTCTCCCACACGGAGAAATCCATCTCCACTCTTTTTCCGGACTCCAGAGTTTGAAGAGCAACCCCGATAGCCCCAAGCGAGGTACTGTGCTCCGGGACAATGAGATCGGGGTAATACTCTTTAAACGCTTTTACCTGGAGAACATTGAGGGAAAGGCCCCCAACGAAAAGGATGGGTCCTTCGAGAACACGATTGGACACCATGGTGCTGATGTAGTTCCGGGTATTCCCCACGTGGAGTCCGAAAATGATGTCTTCCAGGGCCTCGCCTTTGTTCTGGAGATGAATCATGTCCGATTTGGTAAACACCGTACAACGGCAAGCGACATTCGCCGGCTTCCGGCTCTTGCTTCCGAGGGAAATAAAGGTATCCAGAATCCTGTCGATGTGGCAATGGGACGCTGCCTTTTCCCTTTCATACAAGGCCGTGGCCAACCGCTCTGCCTGCTGGTCGATAAACGATCCGGTGCCGGAAGCACAGGGACCGTTGGTCTTGAAATATGTCAGGCCCCAGGTCCCGTTTTCGTGTCTGATTTGCATCAGGGCCGTGTCCTGCCCTCCCATGCTGATGATAGATCGCACATCCGGTTGGATGTGCACGGCGCCCAACACCTGGCTGATAGTTTCGTATTCATAGAAAGCCCTAAACCCTTCGCTGAGCACCTTCCCGTGGTTCCCGGTGAAGCCCACTGATCGGATGTTCTCTTTCCCGAACCTTTCCAACACGTCCTTCATAACCGTTTTCACGTTCTCTTCCACGCGGCCCAAGTGCCGTCTATATGGAGATTCATAGACGATATCCTTCCCTTCACTCATGACCACGCAGTTAATACTGACCGATCCCGAATCAATGCCTACGACTACCTGATCTTTTTTCATCGTTTCCCTTCTTTCCCCCATGATCTGCTCCTTCCTTATTTAACGATGACAGTTCCGTAACGCTCGCTTCTCTGCTCGAAATCTCTTGTAAAAGGCCCGCTCGTAAACCTGGCAGAGGAACGAGGAGACCCCCTTTGCCAGACCGAGATCCCTTAACCGGCAGTAAATGTGCAATGGATCGAGAAAATGCTGCATTCTTGCTGTCACGGCCATTCTCCTTTTTCAGGTTTTGATCCCTAGTTTAGCAAGGGGTGTACCAAAGGAGTCGATGTCCCGTTACCTCTGCTCCAACTTGCTCCATTGAGCGGGCAGAGACGCTCAGTGGATATGAGCTATATTATTGATATTAAATAGAATAAATGCAGGCCAGGAGCCATAACGCAAAATCTGTAGACTTCTCTCCTCCGGGTTGGAGAGTCCGCCTTGAAAATGCTTGTTCTGGAAGGAAGGATGCAAATGCAGTTGACATCGTGCTGGTTTCATCGAGGGAAGAGTAGCAAATTCAACTGCTTGATAAGGCGCAAGGATGGTTGAAGGTGCAACAAAGGTTGCAGCGTTCAGGAGCTCTGGTTCATCTTCTTAAGACGCTTGTTCAGGGCCTGGCGGCTAATACCCAGCGCCAGCGCGGCGATCGACTGGTTGTCGCATGCCCTTTTCATGGCCTCCTCCACCAGCAGGTCCTCAATCTGTTTGAGAGTGGGCAGGGATTCGGAAAAGGTGACGCAGGTCTTGCCTTTGCCCACCGGGCCCGCGGACGTTTCCGCGTGCGTCGAAGGCTCCTGAAAAATATGCGACTTGAAGACCTCCATGGAGAGCTTTCCCGATTGGTGACGGCTCAGGGCATCGTAGATCATGGACTCGAGCTCACGCACATTCCCGGGATAGTGATAGCTGGCGAGGAGGGCGATCAACTCCTCCGGTGGGGTCGGCCTTTTCTTGCCGAGGTTCCTAGCAGCCTTGTCCAGGAGATGGTCCACAAGCACGGGCAGATCTTCGAGACGCTCCCTTAGCGGAGGGATGTGGATCTGATGGTCACAAAGCCGGTAATAAAGATCCTTCCGAAAACTTCCTGCAGCCTGCATGGCCTCGAGGTTCTGGTTCGTAGCCACGATAATCCGGGCGTCGGACCGTTTGGCCACATCAGAGCCCAGGGGCAGGTATTCTGCTTCCTGAAGAAGCCTGAGCAGCTTGACCTGAGAAGGGATACTCAAATCCCCGATTTCGTCCAGGAAAAGTGTGCCTTCGAACGCCTGCTCCACCAGGCCGCTTCGTGCCTGATCAGCGCCCGTAAAGGCGCCTCGTTTGTGGCCGAAGAGACTGTCCGAAAAGATGTTGTCGTCAAACCCCGCCACGTTGACCGCTACGAACTTTCCCGAACGGTTGCTGAGGGTGTGGACGGCCCTTGCAAACAGCTCCTTGCCCACACCGGTCTCTCCGCTGATCAGCACCGGCCTGGGGCTCGTGGCAATCGCCTCGGCATACTGAAAAATGGACCGGATGTTCAGGCTGTTCGTGATAATCTCTGAAAACGCCTCAGGATGTTTCAGTGTTCCGGAGAGAAAACTCGCCTTGATGGACCGGTTTTCCCGCTGCAGTTCGCGAAGCTCTACCGCCCTTCGTACACTACCGACGAGACGGCTTCTTTCCACCGGCTTGACCATGTAATCGAATGCCCCCAGCTTCATGCACTTCACGGCCGTTTCCACGTCATTCGCACCGGTAATAACGATGACAGGGATGTCCGGAAAATCGCCGATGATTTGGGGTAACAGCTCTTCCCCTGAAATGTGGGGCATCCTCAGGTCGAGGAGCATTACCTCGATCTCCCTGCTGGACAAACAGGACATGACCTCCCGGCTGTCCTGGCATCGGATGATATGGTTCATATTGGCGGAGCGAAGCGCCATCTCGAAGCTGGCAAGTGCCTGCACCTCATCATCCACCAGCATCACCGGAAGCTGCGGGTAAACAGACTCACTCATGGTATAGTCCCTCCCGGGGAAGGTTGACGGTCGATCGGCAGCCGGATTTCCGCTGTGGTCCCCCTGGCTGCCTCTGAATGAAAGCATAAGGTGCCGCCGAGTTCTTCTACGATCTTTAAAGAGATGGACAGGCCCAGTCCTACCCCTCCCTGGTCCTGTCTGGTTGTGAAAAAGGGGTCCGTGATGTGGGCAAGTGCCTCCTCCGGTATCCCCGAGCCCTCGTCACGAACCAGGATGACGACCTCCCCTTTGGCCGGGTCAAAAGAAGATGAGACAAAAACTCCACGTTCCTTGTCATCGATGGCCTGGCAGGCGTTCTGGATCAGATTGATCATAACCTGCTCGAGCCGCTGGAAATTGCCCATGATCGCTGGCAGGTCATTACCGTATTCTATGACGAATCGGTTTGTGGACTTATTGATCATGTTTGCGAGAAGGGAAATCGCCGATGAAAGGACAGCTTTCACGTCCAGTGACTGTCTCATATCACCGGATTCCTCCCTGACGTAGTTCTTCAGATCCTCGACGATCCGCTTGATCCTTTTTGATCCGTCCAGGATCCCGGAAAACAGTGCCGGCACCTTGCCCCGGATCTCGGTATACCTCATGCCTCCCAGGAGAAAGTCACCGTTTTGCTCATAGTATTCCTTGAGGATCGGCATAGCATGGTCCCATGCCTCTTTCAGAATGGGTGCATTCAGCATGATGAAGTTGTTGGGATTGTTCACCTCATGGGAGACTCCAGAGACAAGCGTCCCGAGGGCCACCATCTTGCTCGCCTGCATCAGCTTCTGTTCCTGGATCATGGCCTGTTTTTCCGCTTCTTTTCTTTCAGTAATGTCCCGGGTAATCCCGCGAAAACCAATGGGTTCGCCATCTGAATCGCGCATCAGGGAAATGGAAATCTCAAGAAATCGGCGGTTCCCGCTCTTCTGGATGGTTTCCCACCCCAGTGCCCTTGAGGGTTCCCCGGTCCTGAACACTTCGTTGAAGGTTTCATAGACCTTTTTCGCCGTCTTTTCGCTCATATACTGTCGGTTATTCATCCCCTTGAGCTCTTCCTTTTGGTAACCCAAGATCCTGCACATGGAATCGTTGAAAAAGGTCAGGTTGCCCGCAAGATCAACCTCGTAGTAACCGTCTTCAATACTGTGCAAAATCGTTCTGTATTTCTCCTCGCTCTTACTCAGGGCGCTTTCCACACCCATTCGTTCCGTGATCTCCTTTTTATAGTCCTTCAGAGTACCCATCATTTCTTTCTGTTGCGCTCGGATGGTGGTTAACGCCCTTGAAAAGCGACGAGAAAGGAAAAGCGACTGGAAGAAAATGAATATGAAGAAACCAAAAGGAGCAAGATACCCGGTTCCTATTATCCGCTCAGCATACATCACATCATTGAGTGCCGCCAGAGAGAGGATGACATACCCGAAGAACAAGGCAGACGTTCCCTCACGCCCGTGCCTCCAACAGTCGATGAGGAAATAGAAACAGTAAACAGCGGTCCCAAGCATAAAGATCTCGCCCAAGGGAAGGGTCTTGGTGAAAATCCTCGCATTCGTAGAAACTACGACGGCTGAAAGGATCAGGAAACTGATGGTGACAACTTGGAGAAATCGTTTTGAAAACTCACTGAACAGGGATCTCAGATACAGGCAGAAGGCAGGGATAGCAAGGTAAAACGAAAGATATTCAAGCCTTGTCATGAGTGCCCAGTTCGCGTTGGGGAAAAAGAGTGAAAATGGTCTTTCACCGGTATCAAGGAGACGCAGACCGATCAAAAGGCAGAAAACACTGAAGTAGAGGGAGGAGCGATCTTTCCTTTTGAAATCAACCAGGCCGAGGTTATACATGGCGATGATAAATATGCCTCCTAACAGAAACAGGGCCAGCCCGATTCTCTTCTCTCTCATCCACCTGAGCTGATCCCCATCACCAAGCTTCACTGCTTCCCAAATCCCGCCTCGCCTGTGGTGAAAGTTCGAAACGAGGAAAATTATCTCTATTTCCTTCTTTACAGGGTCCAGGTTTACTACCTGTGGGAGGAATCGCGGCACTGTTGTTTCATGACTCGTCCCCGCGACCCCTGCAGAGGCGACCTTTTTTCCGTTCACATAGATAGTATAAGCTGTCCCCATATCAAGAATTCTCAGGGCCAGGCTGGTCCATTGGTGCCCCAAAAGAACCTTCACCCGGTAGGTCGCATATCCAACGCCAGGAAACCTGCGCTCGCCATTGATGCGCCGGTTCCAGTATCCGGGCACCTTCATGAATCCGGTCTTACGGGGTGTCTCCTCCCCGGAGAAATCTGACGGAATGAATTGTTTTTTCCAGTAGAATTCAAAGTTTCCTGCGAGATCGACAGGGCCATCCGTTTTGAAATCCCACTTTCGCAAATCCATTACACCATTTATCGCCTCAGGGGATTTTTTCGCCGAGGCATTGCTGTTACACATAAAGACCACATGAGGGAGAAGAACGAAGAACAGGAAAGCACATCCAATGTTGAGCCTTATCAGAGGACCACGGTTGTCTTCATGGCAAGCACGGCTCATGAGCATTGAGACCCTCCAAAGAATAAGGTTTCAGCGACCAGCCCGAAAAAATCGTCAAGTGATGCATATAGATTGAGCGCCTGCTCAATCGTGGCCTACTGGTTTCGGCTACTCGGGGCAATAACAGATCCTGGCTATAGAAATCCATGGTTCCCAAGGGGACGAGAGGCATGCGTCAGGAGGCACGGGGCATACTTTGAGCAAAGTCTCCAAGGAAACCTCAGCGCATGAAGTCAAGAAGAGGAGGAAAAACAATGACTTCATTAGAGAACAAAAAACCCTAAGAGTCAAGAAAAAGCGTATTTAAAATGAGAGTTTCGCGATCACGACCGGTAAATCAGGAAAGCACCAAGCAGACCGAGGAGAATGAACATGACCTTCTTGTACTGAACGTCGCTGATCTTGCCGTAACACAGGGCACCCACATAGGTCCCCAACAAGAGTGCAGGAAAAGAAACACCGAAATATTTCAGGACGACCGTTGTAATGAGACCATTTAGCGTATAGAAGAGAACCACAATCGCCCCGATAACAAAGAACATCCCCTGTAAAGAGGCTTTTATGCGATCCTTGGGCCAATCCTGCAAGGAGGCGTACACGATGACTGCGGGCCCCGACGCACTGAAGGCACCCCCAAGGCACCCCCCGAGAAAGCCGAACAGATATCCCCACCTTTCAGCGGTTTCTCTTGGTCGTCTCTTTGATACCAGGCTGTAGACCGAATAGGCAATGAGGAGGCTCCCGAGAACAAACTGGACCATGCCCTTGTCCATTTTCTTGAGGAACAGGACACCGAGGGGTATACCCGGCACGGTCCCGATCAGGAAAGGAATAATTTTCCTCCACGCAAGATACTTCCAGAGCTGAATCAAGAGAACGGTAGTCATGGTGAGTCCCATCACTGCCGTCAAGGGTATCACGGTCTTGATATCGAGAAACATTGCGAGGAGCGGTATGGCAAGCAGGATTGATCCAAACCCGGATAGCCCCTGGGTGAAACCGGCAAAAAAGATAATCGCACAGATCAACAAATAGGTTTCCATCAGCCGCCAGCCTTCTTCATTCGTACCTTGATGTGGCTGAAATTCGGACCTCCTCCAATTTGTTGAAAGGTGCCCGGGGCAAGAACATTCAACGGGCTTCCATCAAGACCGATGAGCGGCCGCGGCGCCCAGAGAATTCCGCGCTTTACCTTTTCATTGACCACGGCCGTCACCACGACGCGCCCGAGTTCATTGTAGAGGGCCACGGTATCACCTTCACCTATCTCCATCGCGCGGGCATCCTCTTTATTGATCCAGACGATTTGAGGAATGGGGCCGTAGACATCGGTAAACTGGCTGTGCGTGTATTGAGGGATCGAGCTATTCAGTAACAGGTATACATCCTGCTCCGTGTTCAATTCGCCCTGGAAGGGAATGCTCCGTGCCCCGGTTTCGAGTGCCTTCGAGGAAGAGAATTCAATTTTTCCGGACAGTGTCTGGTATTCATTCCTTTCGCGTAGTCTGAGTTCGAGAACCTCGCCTTTCATCAGGTCGTGAAAACATTTTTCTTTAAAACTCTCCTGCAAAGCAACCTCCAGGACCTGCCAGGGATCTTCGTACAACCAGCGCTCAGACAGTTTCAGTCTCCCGGCGATCTCCCGCATCACCCCGATCTCATCCCGGGATTCTCCGAGTGGTTCAATGACTTTGTTCGAGAGCCTGCAATAAAGATGATGATCGCAGAAATTCACGTCGATCTTCTCAAAGTTCGTGGGCGCGGGCAGGACCAGATTCGCGAAATGGGCAGTTTCAGACCAATGGGAATCCTGTACCACGACGAAGACATCGTCCCTGGCAAGGCCCTTCCGCACTGATGCTTGATCCGGCAACGTCAATACCGGATTGGTCCCGAGCACAAAGACAAATTTGAACTCGCCAGATGCCAATTTCTGCCCAATGGAAACCTGGTTGACCACCCGGCCTTTCCGCCTTGCAAGGCTACGCCCGGTAAGAGAACCCCAATCCACCTGTCGTCCTTGTGCATCGCTGTAATGGAAGCCCCTGTGGTACCCGAGCAGGGCAGGCAAGAGAGCTGCCGCTCTTGCCGCTTCCGCGCCCGCACCTGATTTCTGCAGCCCCAGACCGATCATGAATGCGGCTGGACGTCTCTTCATGTAAATGTCTGCAACAACCTCAATCTGCTTCCGGCCAACCCCCGTCATCTGCTCCACTCGATCCAGTGTCCAGGACAATGCCTCCTTTTTAAATTCCTCATAATCGACAGTCCATTCATCGATGAACCGTTCATCAACACCATCATGCAAAATCAACTGTCTCGCGATGCCGTACGCCAATGCGACATCACTCCCCGGGCGGGGATGTACCCGGATATCAGCACGCTCAGAAGTCGGGCTTTCCCTGGGGTCTACATTAATAATGATCGCCTTACGGTTTTTTCTTGCCCTTGCTGCAAATGCCCAGTGGTGAGGGGCACTCACCTTCGCATTATTTCCCCAAAAGGTAATGACGTCCATCTTCTCCAGTTCTTCCAATTGGATTCCATAGGACAGCCCATAGTGGAGGCCTATGGCAGCATAACCGGAAGAAGCGCACAGGCCATAATCCGTGGTCGTGGCCCCCAGCGCATGCCACAGCCTCCTTGGAAAATACCAGGTCAGGAATCCCTGGTTTCCGGCATAATCATAGAGGAGCACGGATTCAGGCCCGTGCGTTTCGAGGGTATGTTGGAGCGTTTCGGAAAGTCTAGACAGGGCTTCATCCCAGCTTACTCTACTGAACTTCTGGGTACGACTCCCTTTTTTTCTCATATGCGGGTAGAGAACTCGATTCCTGCTATAGACCCTTTTCGGATCTCCCACGCCCCGTGGGCAAACAAATCCCCGGGTGATCGGATTTTCCTTGCTCCCTCGAACAGAAAGGATCTTCCCCTCCTCCACGGTCACATCCAGGAAACAGGTATCAGGACAATCCCGGTGGCAAACTGTTTTGATGACGTCCAATTTTCAACACCCTCCTGGTCGTATTTGTCAACCGAAATCTATGCTTGCACGAGCTTACAGCCGGAGAGCCTTGTGCTCATTTTCCTGGAAACAGGAGCATCCAGCCGCCCAGGACAATGAAAAGCACCCCGGCTCCAACCCTGATGTAGTTCGGGGGAATGAATCGATTGATAAAAGAACCCAAGGCAACAGCAAGCAGGGAAGTCAGTGCAAGTGCGCCGGCTGACCCGAGAAAGACCGACAAGCGCGATTTGCTTTCCGCGGCAAACGTGAGGGTCGCCAATTGTGTCTTGTCGCCCAGTTCTGCCAGGAAAATCATCCCGAATGTCGCGAAAAATACCTTAAAATCCATTCCTTGATCCTCCATCCGTACTTGAAGCAGTTCCGTTATACCTACGTTGAGCACAGGTGCAAGTCAACTGGTTTTCCCCTGATTCACCATCAAGGTATCATCTGCGGCGTTGCCTTCGCTCGCTCCTCCTTGCGACGTATTGTTTATACGACTCAGTCGTCGCTCCTCGGCGCCTTGTATTCATGGGACTCTCCACCATCTCGCGACGAGGATCGGTGAGAAACCCGGGTTAAGGAATATGAAAAGTCCCACACCACAAAACAAGGGAACGACCTTTCGTTGTTTCTTACCATTTGGTGCGGGTCATAGAACTATACCAAAGTCTGGATCAGGAGGACGACCAGCAAGGCTGCCAGTACATACGCGGCATAGGCATTCACTCTGCCCGAGTGCATACGTGCCAGCTGTTCTGCCAGGGAACGACCATACTGGACAATGGGTCTGCCGAAAAGCCGGTCAATGAGATGGATTTCAATTTCGTCTTTGCGTATGGCGCTCAGGAAATGGCTTGCAATGGTTTCGCGGGCATCACGCACCGGGATAGGCTTGAAAATGGAGCTGAAAATGACACGCACGGGATTTGAAAACCCTGTGGCACTATAGGTCATTTCGGGCAAAAGCCGCCTGACGCCCCCGCTCCAGGCAGATTTTCGCGACAGGGATCGGTGTCTGGTCAGCAAACGTACGATCACAAAAGCCGCTCCGATAAGCAAGAAGAGCACCGCCACGGTATAGGACGGAGACATGGCAAAGATGACCGGGTTTCGCTCCGATCCCCGGTGCATGATCACCAGACCCCTCCCCGGAAGTACATCCCTTCCCACTTGGGCCCCCAGCTTGTGGAATTCCGACACAAAGCCTTCGCTGAATTTCTTGTTTCCTTTTCCTACCGTGAAAAACGGGGGCACCAGTTGGTCAACAGCGCTCACGTGCACATAGGGTTGGACTACCCGATCCATCACCGGGATGACATAGGTGGGTAATATGCCGAGGAGGAAGCAGATCACCGCCAGCATACCCATTGAGACAGTCATGGAACGATGGGCCTCGGCCGCCTTTCCGGCCTGCTCCGACCGCGCCTTTCCCAGGAAGTTCATGGCAAAGGCCTTTACAAAACAGGTCACCGCAAGGGCTGCTGTCAGGGCCAGTCCGGCGCCGCAGAGGGCGAATACAATTTTTACCGCCTTGGAAGACAACACCGCACACTGGAGCATCGTCTGCAGGGTCAGCCATTCACTCACAAACCCGTTGAACGGCGGCAGGGCGGCAATGGAGAGAGCGCCCATTAGAAAGAACAGGGCCGTCCATGGCATATTTCTGATAAGCCCGCCAAGGCGGTTCATATGCCTCGTGCCCACCTGCATATCCACGGTGCCTGCACCCAGGAAGAGGAGCGCTTTATAAACGGAGTGATTGGTCATGTGATAAAGGGCCGTAATAAAGGCAAGTCCCGCGAGCACCTGGTGGCCTGATGCCAGAAATACAAAGCCTGCTCCAAGACCGGCGGTGATAATCCCCATATTCTCTACAGAGCTGTGGGCCAGCATTTTTTTTATGTCATCTTCAGGCGTGGCATAAAGGATACCCACCAGGGCCGATACGGTGCCGATGACCAAGACAACAAGGCCCTTTCCCGTACCTGCAACAGGAAGCAGATCCATATTCATTCTGATAATTCCGTATAACCCAAGGTTCGAAGCAACGGCTAATAATCCGGAGATATTTGACGGAGCAGCGGGATAGGCAAGGGGAAGCCAATTGTTCACGGGCACAAGACCGGCCTTTACCCCGAAGCCGAAAAAGGACAGCAGGAACACGAACCAGCAACCGGTCATACCAAGAGCGGCTGAACCGTCGCGCAAGGATGCAAAGCTGATATTCCCGCTAACCCTTGCGATAACCATGAACGCCAGGATGACCGCCAGGGTTCCCGCCTCGCTCATCAGGAGCATAATAAGACCTGAGCGCGTAGCCCTCTCTCGCTCATGTTCATAATTGACCAGCAGGTAGCAAAGCAGGGACATGGTCTCCCATGCAATGAGAAAAGAGAGCACATCCATGGCTATGAGGGTCAAGACAATGGAAGCAAAGAGGAGATGGTAGAAAAGCCCGAAGGATCTCAGGCTGTACTTTCCAAGATACCTCTTGAGATACCCTGTAGAAAAAATTGACACGGGGAAAAATACCAAACCCGTTATAAAGAGGAAGAGAGAGGAGATCCGGTCAATACCGATAACCAGTCTTCCAAATGGGGGTACAGCCCAGAGTTTCACGGAAAACAGATCTCCGGACAAAAGCACGTTTCCGCCTACCCACATGAGCACCAGAGAGGCTGCCGCACCGATTACGGAAATGGTCAATGCAATCTTTTTTTCCTGAATCACCATGCCCGCGAGAATACCCAGGCTACAGAGCACGAAAAAGAACACCAGGAGAAAATCCGTCTGCGCCATATCCTACGCCCTCCCCTTTTTCTGTCTCTTCCCTGATCGCCCGGCTGCCATGAGGAGGGCATGCAGGGTGGCAAGAGGCGGCGGTGGACAACCCGGCACCTCTATATCGACGGGAATCGTTTCCCCGATACCCGCGCCCACGGCAAAACTCGGCCCGAAAATTCCTCCCGAGAGCGCGCATGTTCCCACTGCTATTACTCTCTTGGGCAAGGGCATGGCCTCGTAGCATTTTTCCAGGGGCAGCCTCATTGGGTCGGTCAAAGGCCCTGTCACCAATAAGATATCTGCCGTCCTGGGAGTCGGGGTGATAAAAAAACCAAGACGATGGATATTGTAATAAGGGCTGCTTATCTGTTTGATCTCGCTCATGCAGGCTCCACAGGCCCCTGCATCCAGGATCCTGATATGAAGAGAACGGGAAAACGGCTTGTCGAGTCTGCAACTTTCGGCGGTAAAACGGGCCCATTCATAGCCCTCTTCCCAAGTGAGCGATTGTTGCTTTTCCCGTTTGCACCTGAAACATTGGATACAGCGGGCTTGATCAACCAGGATCTCATCCTTTACGCCGGCTAACGCGCTCGTGGGACAGAGATTCGCCACAGCCCTCGCCTCTTCTTCCCGGGCGAACTCCGCACCGGCAGGTCTCCCGGGCGACACCCCGACAGCCGTCTCTTCGGCCTTTGGATAGGCTGTCGTTTTGATTCCCGTCTGAAGTCCTTTGAACACCCATTTGGTCATTTCATTTTCTCCTATTCAGTGTCCAAAATTTATTTATGGATAGACACTATCGGTCACACTCCGCATTCGACAACCCAAAGGTAGCCATGATGATGGGGAAATCCTGAAAGGCGAACTCTTCCGCCGCAAGGTGAAACCCATGCCAGTTGACAAACGAGGGCGTCATGACACGGTACCGCGTAACCGTCCCTTTTTCGTCAAGGCAGACCCAGTGAAAGGCCGCACCCCTGGGGGCCTCGCTCAAGCCCAGAGCCGCACCCTTACTCAAGACCGGCTTCATTATCACAGGGCCTGTGGGCAGAGACGAAGCGATCTGGTGGATCAGGTTGACAGCTTGTTCCGTCTCGCTGAAAATCACCCTAAGACGGGCGTACCCATCTCCCTCCTGCTCGCGCGGCACCTGGAATTTCAACCGGCCGCCATAATCACTATACGGTTGTGCCTCGCGCAAATCACGTGACACACCCGATGCCCGCGCAACAGGCCCCACAAGGCCATATGAGACGGCCTTTTCCCTTGAGACAATCCCCACCTCTTCCAGCCGGTCAAGAAATGAGCTGGTGAAACGCAGCATCTCCTGGAGTCTTTTCAGGTTATCGAGGATGTCCCAGGCTGCTTCACCTATCTCTTTGCATTGGTCATCACCCAGATCCGCCGCCAGCCCACCCGGGATATTGAGGCCAAAGAGATAACGATGGCCGGTAAACCGGCAGGTCAGCCTCAAAAGTTCTTCTTCCAGGATACTTGCCTGGCTGGCGGCCACGGCAAGGGCAGTCGAAGAACAGATTCCCGAGATGGTGGCCACATGGTGACGAAGACGTTCCAGTTCTGCCAGAAGTACTCTCAGACTCTTTGCCCGGGCAGGCACTTCCGTGTTGCAGATTTTCTCCACGGCCTGACAGAAGGCCAACGAGTGGGCAAAGGCCGACGTACCGGAAAACCGTTCTGCCAGAAAGAGTACCCGGTCAACGGAGAGCCCTTCGGCAATCTTCTCTATGCCACGGTATTTGTAGAAAAAACGAGGGATTGTCCGAATGACATCCTCCCCGACGGTTTCAAGAAGAAAATGAGCGGATTCGGCAAAGTCGGAATAGACCGGCCCAATGGGCATCATAAAGGCGCCCGGCGCCTCCAAGATAGTCCGGGGCCGCCAGTCGGGATCAAGCTCTTTATGGGAATATGGCCGGACGGCGTCAAAAGATTTGCGCATGGGATTTACCCCTTCGGGCCACTCCTCGTGCAGCACAAAATCACCCAGTCGCGGGTGTCCCTCGAATAGAAGGCCGAACAGGTCTTCAATCTCCCGCTCCTGCCAGTCTGCGGCATGGATACGAGGACTGATGCTCGGCACTTTGATGCGGGATAAGGGAAAACGAACGGTCACGTGCACCTGTCCACCTCCGAGATTGCCATAGAAGATGTAACGGATAACCCACTCCGTCTCCTCTTCTTCGACTACCATGGTGGCAAAGCTGTATCTCTGGTCTGAGAAAAGCCATCCGCAGAGTTCCTGCAGAACCCCTGGATCGCATATAATGGAGGTTCGCAATTTTTCCTGGTCCATCCTTGGTCTTGCCTTGTCCTTCCAGCGTGATGCCACTGCCTGGGGCAGATCCACGAATTTCAGAATATTGTTCAAAGTAAGGTCCATTTCGTCTAACTCCCGAATGCAAGTGCCGCAGATTGCAGGATATGATGCAGGGGGGATGGAATAAAGAGGCCCAGAACCACCACGGGGATTACTGCCAGGGCCAGCGTTACAACAACGCTTGCAGGCAGGGGAGACGCCTCCGCTCCCGCTGATGGTCTCCCGAAGACCATCCGGTTTATCTGGTACATGATCCCGCAAAAGGCAATCGCAATGAACAGGGTAAGCAGACCTGTGATCACATAGTGTTCGGAACCCAGGCCTGCCTTTATGATGGAAAACTCACTGAGGAATACGGCAAACGGTGGTGCCCCTGCAATAGCCAGCCCCCCGATCATCAGAGAGATACCGGCGAGCGGCGATATTCGGATTAGCCCTCGAACCGAACTGATATCCCTGGTACCGGAGACCAGGAGGGCCGTACCTGCCGCAAAAAAACAGAAAGACTTCGTTACGGCATGGGCAAGGATCTGTGACAGAGCGCCCAGATGTGCAGCTCCGCTGCCCAGGCCTGCTGCCACAAGGATGATCCCCATGTGCTCAATGGTGGAAAAGGCGAAGAGCCTCTTGTAATCCTTGACCTGGAGCAGGAGAAAAGCGGCCGCACCCGCCGATATCAACCCAAAGGTGATGAACCAGGTGGCCACCGGGCGACCGGGTACCCCGTTGAGGACCGGCAGGAGCCTGATAATGACGTAAAGGGCCGTGGTGGTCTCCACGCCTGACAAGAGAGCACAGACAGGGGATGGGGCCTGGCTGTGCGCATCAGGCAGCCAGGTATGAAGCGGCACAAGCCCTGCCTTGGTCCCGAATCCTAAGAGGATAAAGAAAAAGGCGATCTTGAGAAAGACCGGCGGAATTTTTGGTGCAGCCAGAACAAGACCGGGCCAGGTGAAATTCTCCGCCCCGGAAATCCGCAGTCCCCAGTAGAGGATCAAGACCCCGATAAGGGCAAGGGCCGCGCCCAAACAGGTGAGGACCACATATTTCCATGCTGCCTCCAGGGCCTCCGGGCTGTTTTCAAATCCCACCAGGAACACGGAGAGAAGCGTGGTCAGTTCTACTGCAATCCACACAAGGGCAACCTGGGAAAGCAGCGGGACTGCCAGCATGGAGACCAGAAAAAGGTTATAGCGGGTGTAGTAACGTCGAGCCCGGTTGAGACTATCTCCACTGATTGTCCTTCCTATATATCCCCATGAGAACAGGGAGGCCGTAAAGCCTACGAATGAGACCAGCAGAAGAATCAAGGCGCTGAGGCCGTCGCAGGAAAGCCAGCCTCCAAGGGCAACGGTCCTTCCAGGAGCGCCGGGTTGAGAGCCGAAGGCAACATGCATTGCCAGGAGAAAGGTTGCCAGTGTTCCAATGATCGTGCCACCGGCCGCAAGATTCCCTTTTTTATCACTCCTGAGTGAAAGTGCTGCAGCAATCACTGGGATCAACAGGATAATCAGAAATTCCATGATGCACTATTCCTCCTTCAGGCTTGCCATTTCTCCCACCAGCGTGGTGCCGACACGTTTATGGATACTCCGGGTAAGGAGCCCGATCACCAGGGCGATAACCAGGACGTCAAAGGCCGCTGCCAGTTCGGAAATCAAAGGCAGGTCCGGGGCAATGGCTATGCCAGCCATAAAGGCACCGTTTTCCATGGTCAGGATTCCCAGGAGTTGCGGCAAAGCTTCCCTCCGTACTGTGATGGCATACCCACCTATGAGGAGACCGGCCATCCCGATCGGCAAATTTATCCGCACGAAGGGCGTTGAACCGACCAGCAAAAGGGGGTGCACAATGAAATAGGCAAACATGGTTAGCCCGGCCGCTATGAGCAGAGATGTGGGGATGCCGAGGGTCTGCGTTATCTCACGACGGGCATGGATTTCATGGCTGAGCACATGGTAGAGGAGCCATGGGATCACCAGGGCCTTGGTCCCGATGGTGATCCCGGCCACCACAAAAAGGTGGATCGATGCATGCTCAATCCCGAGGATCAAGGCGGATGCCGCCAGGAGGACTGATTGGACGATAAACAACCGCAGACACCCGATCACCTGGCGTACGCCTACGATGCCGAGCACGGTGAGGATAAAAAGACCGCCTGCAAGGGCGTTTAGTTGAGCCATTTTTTCCTCCTGCATTTGATGGAATCGTAAAAAGTCCATCCATGGACTTTTTACTCGCGGAATCCGAAAAATGTTATTTTCGGCTTGCTTACAAATCAATGGGTTGCAGTGCACCCCATTGATTTGCGTGCCCTTCCATGGGCACGTTGATGACTTCTACGAAGTCATCACATTTCAATGAGCTGAACAATAACCGCAACCACCGAGGTAACAAAGGCGGCCCCCATAAACTCGGGGATCCGGAACAACCTCAATTTGGAAAGAGACGATTCTATGACCACGAGGATGACCACGAAAACGAGCATCTTCAATAATATCAATGGGATCGCCAAAAGGAGTCCCCACACGGCATCTCCGCTGGCCAGCCCCCAGGGGCAGACAAGCACATTGAGGAAGATGCACAAGAGCACGAAAAACTTCATGCACCCGCCCCACTTCATGAGCGCGGCACCGCGCCCTGAATATTCCAGCCCTTTTGACTCGTCGATCATGGCCAGCTCAAAATGCCCGGAAGGATTGTCCACGGGTATGCGCCCGTTTTCCGCAATGATGAGCATTAAAAACGCAAGCAGGACTAGCACATGCGCGGGGGTGAAAAAATTGGCAACAGGGGTAACCCAGGCCTGCTGTACAATATAGGGGATGGTTGAACCGGCCACAAAAGACACGGTGAAGAATACGATCATGAATACCGGTTCGGCAAGAAAACCGACCATCCGTGTCCGGCTGGCTCCCATGGGGCCGTAAGGGTTTCCCGTATCAATGGCCGCAAGGGTCGCAAAGAAACCGCCCAGCGCCAGGATGGAACCACCCGCCAGCATATCACCCATGAAGGCGAAAAAAAGCGGATAATCTGTAAGCACCGGGATGAGCAGGGTCACAAAGATGGGGGCGACAAAAACCATATATGGGGTAAAGCGAAAGATCCACGAACTCTCCTCCGGAATCACTTCATCTTTATGAAAAAGCTTCCAGATATCGCGGTAAGGCTGAAAAATACTCGGTCCTTTCTTAGACTGGACCCGCTCCTTGAGGCGGTCGATGATCCCCTTGATGAGTGGGGAAAAGATCATGACCACCAGAACCTGCATGATGTTGAATACAATTTTCTGCGTCATCTATTTTCTCCTCCGAAATGATACAGCAGGTATCAAGTCAAATAGATGTATGTAAACAATGATGGGAGCGTCGCTGCCGGGGAATGGAAGAGCGAATACGAGCAAAGGGTACTGTGCTGACTTGTGCCCTGTTTTGGACATAAAAAAACTCCCGACGTGGTTTCCGACAAGAGTTTTATAAAGATGGATTGGCACTGCTCCCGTCGGGGTCTGTCTTGGCAGGAGTCATCAGCACTGAAGTGCGGTTAAGGGGTGAACTCCATCACCTCTTTACGAATATAGTCTGCTATGCTACATATTAATTCCTGCCTGTCAAGACTTTTCCCTAGAAATCAATGGTCAATGACCGGCACGGCAGGGTGAAATCAGGAGATCATTCCTATGTATTTTCCCGTATCCGGAGTCGATATTTCTCCTTTTGTACCCTTGGTGGTGGCCTTTGGGGTCTCCTTTTTCACCTCCATGGGCGGCGTATCAGGGGCGTTCCTCTTGCTTCCCTTCCAGGTGAGCGTGCTCCACTTTACAAGTCCTTCCGTCAGCCCCACGAACCTCGTGTATAACATCGTCGGCATTCCCGGGGGAGTCTACCGGTACCTGCGAGAGGGAAGAATGGCCTGGCCTCTGGCCTGGGTCATCATCTCCGGCACGTTGCCGGGGGTATTCATCGGCGCCATCTTCAGGATCAAATACCTCCCTGACCCAAAACACTTCAAATTCTTTGTGGGGTGTGTTCTCCTCTACATCGGGGCCAGGCTCCTCTATGACCTTACCGCGCGTGCCCGGGCCCGGAAGGCAAAGACCAGTGAACTGGAGGAACGGTTTAAACAACGGGCAGGGAGAAGGCGTGCAGGGGAAAAATCCTCCGGCAGGAGCATGATCAGGACGGTCACATTTTCCCTCACCAGGTATACCTTTGAGTTTTACGGCGAAACCTTTTCATTTCACACCATTGTCCTATTGCTCCTCACCTTCGCGGTCGGTATCGTCAGCGGGACCTACGGTATCGGGGGCGGCTCCATCATAGCGCCCTTCCTGATCGCCATATTCGGGCTGCCGGTCTATGCCATTGCCGGCGCTGCGCTCCTGAGCACCTTTCTTACCTCCATTGTGGGGGTCCTCTTTTACACCCTGATTGCGCCCCTCTATGCCTACACGGGTTTGGTCATAGCCCCTGACTGGAAGCTCGGGATACTCTTCGGCATCGGCGGTCTTTTGGGCATGTATTGCGGGGCGCGGGTACAGAAATATTTTTCCGCCCGGCTTATCAAGCTGATCCTCGGCATGGTGATTGTTTTTCTTGCTATCAAATATATCATCGGTATCTTTGCGTAGAGCACTGGACAGATAAACAGATTGACAAACAAGGCAATTTGTACTATATTTCACAGCACAGCATAGCGATGAAGTCCGCTATAAGAACCGCCCCTTCGGACGGGCTGATGACTTCTACCTCGCATCTTTGATATGGGGTAGGGTCTGCATACCTATCCCACCTCAACTGCCAGGTGGGGTGTTGTATCGATACCCTGCAGGTACTTTGACCTGGCAGGGTTTTTTTGTAGGAGGCGTCCATGCTTGACCACTATAAGGAAATCAGGACACAACTTATTGAAAATATCGATCATCTGACAGAGATCTCTTCCGGGAGGGGCAATGAAAAAATTGCACATAATCTCAAAGAGATCCGCGAAAAACTCATCGAAAACAGATTCCACCTGGTTGTGCTGGGCCAATTTAAGCGGGGAAAATCCACATTCATCAATAGCATCATTGGAGACAAAATCCTCCCAACCTCTATTGTCCCCCTGACCTCCATCGTGACGATGCTCAAGTATGGGCAACAGGAGGAGATTGAGGTGATCTTCGAGGAGGGAAACCGACAGGTCATCGCACAGGAAGAGTTGCCGGATTATGTCACAGAGCGGGGGAACCCGAAAAATGTAAATAAAGTAAAACAGGTTGAAATAGCCTTTCCTTCTGCCTTCCTCAAAGATGGGGTATTCATTATCGATACCCCGGGAGTAGGGTCCACCTTCGAAAACAACACTGAAATGACCTATAACTACCTTCCGAAAGTGGATGCCGCCCTCTTTCTGCTGGCCGTGGACCCGCCCATCAGCCAGTCGGAGATCGAATTCCTGAAAGATGTTCAGCAGTACGTGGAAAAGATATTTTTCATCCAAAACAAAATCGATTACCTAAACGAGGAAGAACGCCAGGAGTCCATGGCCTTTTCCAAACAGGTCATTGAGGAGGCCCTGGGGAGGGATGATATCGACATCCATCCCCTGTCCGCCAAACTCGCTCTGGAGGCCAAAAAATCAAGTGATGAGACGATGCTGGGACAAAGCAGGCTCCCGGAATTCGATGCTGTGCTCGGCCAATTCCTGCTCAAGGCCAAGGGCAAAACCGTGTTGCGGTCTGCCTTGAACGGCACCAGGAAGCTCCTGTCAGACGAGGAGCTCACCGTTCAGTTGGAAAACCAGGCCATCGAGACCCCGCTTGAACAATTGGAACAAAAGATCCACCTGTTCCAGGAAAAAATGGATGTCATCAAGCAGGATCGTGAAGACATCAAGTACTATTTTGAAGGAGAAATACAGCGCGTCATTGATGTGCTCGACCACGATCTACAGCGGTTGAAAGACCGTGAAATACCCAAGATGCTCACCGAACTGGAAAAAAGAGGGAAGGCAAACAAAGGCAAAGGCATCTCTGAATACATCGAGACCATGGAGTCCACGCTCCATCACGGGATTGTCCGCACGTTTGATTCTTGGGTTATTCAGGAAGAAGAGCGATTGAATGAACAATATGCGCGGGTATCAAAACGGTTGTCGGAGAGCACCAATGAAATAATCGAGGCAATCCTAAAGGCATCCGAAGAACTCTTTGATCTCAAAATTGAAAGATTCAAGACAGATGAGACCATCGTCAGCGACAGCAACCTCTACTACCTGCTGGGAGACCCCCCGAAATTTTTCGATCTTGAAGGCGCATTTGATTTTTTCTCAAAACGCATCGTTCCCCGATCATTTTCACACAACATGGTCCTGAAGGATCTCAAGAAAAGGCTCCCCGGTATGATTGACAAGAACTGCGGCAGGGTCCGCTGGGATTTCATGGACCGCATCAAGCGGAGCTTCATGAATTTCCGCTGGGACCTGAACCTGAAAATCGATGCTACAGAACAGGGCATCAGGCAGGCCATAGACAAGGCCATTTCCCTGAAAAAGCAAAGCGCTCCGGATGTGGAAAAGGCAAAGGCAGCTATCAAAGGCGGGTTTGACAAGATCCGCGCCCTGAAAACAACGCTCAAAGAGATTGAATTAGCCGTACAGTCCCTTTAGGGTCCAACGCTTTTCCGATGGGAGATATGTTTCATAAGAAAATCCTTGATTTTGTCCTGGCAAGACGCGATGCAACGGGCGGGTTCGGTGCAGCACCCACGCTCCCGCACAGTGTTGCAGATACCTATCTCGCCCTCCGAATTCTCGAGCACCTGCTTCCCCGGGCAGGGGGTGAAGTGTCTCCTCTCCTGCATGATCCTTCCCTGGTACAATTCCTTCAGGATCCCGAAGATAGAGAAGAATGGCATGCCAAAACCGGGTATCACTATGTGTATTGCTGCCGGGTTGCAGGGATCGTCCCTGACAGGGAATGGATACGGCAATTTATCTCTGATCGGCTGAGAGAATCAACAGGGCTCGCTGATCACTTCTATTGTGTCAGGATGTTGCGGGAAATTGAAAACGAACCCTTCAATGACTCTATTCCCATCCGGTGGAGGAGTGCGAAAGAACTCTGGATGGCCCTTGTTCTGGCCGATGGACATCCTAGAAAGCTCGAGGCCGGCAGGGACGATCTCATCACCTGGATCAGAGCATGTCAGAACCCCGACGGCGGGTTCGGGTTCCTCCCCGGTACCACCTCGTACATGGAGAACGTGCACTCCTGTTTGCGGGCCCTGGCAATGCTGAAGGCCGGTCCCTCGGATCCTGCAGGTGCCTCCAGATTTATCCTGAGCGCATGGACAAGGAGCGGCGGATTTGCGAGGAAAAATGGAGGTGCACCCTTCCTGGATGCCACCTGGCATGCCGTTGCCAGCCTCTCCCTTCTATAGAAAATGGGGACGTTCTTCACTTTTTACACTTATTCTTGAAAGCTGTCCGCCACTTTCCCAAGAGTGGGTTAGTCAGCATACCCTCGTTCGATGACAAGAGCCCACCCGCCCCGACAAATTCTTTTCTCACTCCTTCGTCTCTATTTCTTGACTTTGTGCTTCTTCCTGTTCTTCCTGGTGACCAATTGCCTTCTAGTTTTTCTCTGGAGTTAGTGTAAAAAGTGAAGAACGTCCCGCAAATATTACCGGGTTAGTCTGTTAGACAGGACCAGGAGATCTTTTTCCACCATGTTGTCGGTCCGGATTTCATTGAACGGGATGGCGGACTCCCTGCCCGACAGTACGGCCGGCATCAACCGTGACGTACCCGCGTCCAGGTAGGCGGCCACGTTGTAAGCCATGCGCTGGGCCAAGGTGATGTCCTGGTTGTTGGGAGCCCCGCCCCGGATGTCCCGCGAGAATGCCTCGCAGACCACCTTCCGTTTGATCTCTATGCCTGTCTCCAGAAGTTCGCGGCAGAAATATTCGGCGGCGTTGCACTCAATCCCCTTGTCCCTTCTCTCCTCACGCTTGTATCCCTCGGCCACCACGATGACACATTCCTCCCGTCTGTTCAGGGCCTCCACAACCTTCCCCGGGTCGATCCTCGTGCTGGGAAGAACCGCCAAATGGGCCCGTGCTCCCAGGCAGGAGTGGAGGGCGTGGAAGCCGCTGCTCGCACCCATCACTTCGATGATATAGGTGCGCTTGTGGGTCCGCGCGTCCGCCATGTAGCACCGGATCTTTTCGGACCCCATCTCAATTCCGGTGTGCTGACCGATACATTCCGTCCCAGCGATATCGCTGTCAATGGTGACCGGGATGAAAAATGCCTGTATGGAGGTGGGAAGGAGATTGCACAGGGTCTGGAGTCCCAGGAATGTCCCGTTTCCCCCGATGGCAATCAACGCCTTAACCTTTTTTTCTTTGATCGTCTCAGCGGCCTTCTTTTGGTTCTTCTTTTTGACAAAATTCTTGTATCGTTCACTTCGAAGTTGTGCGCCCCGGGCCTCAGAAAGGGGGGCAGTGTGAAACACCCCGGGGATGTGATCAAGACGCTTAAAAAGGTCCGGGTCATAGACGAGGCGAAGAAAATCATCTTCCTTACCGGAGACGAGAGATTTAAATCCCTCACGGGTCCCGTAGACCTCCCTTCCCATTTCTTCAAGGTGATACGTAATGAAGGCGGTGACCGGGTTGTACCCGGGGGCACACCCACCGTCCTGGATCAGCAGGACATCGATGTTCTCGAACATCCTGCGCTTTTCGAACTCCGTCCTCTTGATATGAGCCGTGATGCGCTGTGCAACCTTTATCCTTGCCCGCAGTTCGTCCGGATCCACGGGCTTTGTCAGGTAATCATCAGCTCCTTCCCTCATGCACTGAATCTTATCTTCCTTGCCTTCACGGGCGCTTACCATGATCAGATAAATGTCAGCCAGCTCGGAATCAGGGTCTTTCTTGAGATACCTGCAGAGTTCCAGCCCATCCATCTTCGGCATGGCCAGGTCGGAGAGGATAATGTCAGGTCCCCAATCCTTGATAATACCCACCGCCTCTTCCCCGTCACCGACCTCCTTGAGCTGTAAATCCGAGCTCGCTTTCAACATCTTTGCGAGGAGTTTCCTGGTTGATTCCTCGTCATCTACAATAAGGACCCGATATTTCTCATTCATAGGTATTCCTCCACAACCTTCGGTTTTTGACTCTTGCAATTATTTCAAATACTATATAGGCTGATTTTACTTTGAGATCAAGCATTCTCATTGAACAATTATCGTGGGAAACAGCAACCGTATGCGGCTCCGGCATATCTTGACCATGCCCATGACCTTTTTTCAGACCATCATTATTCTGGGTCTCCTCGTCCTGCTTCCGGTTCTTTTCTACCCCCGCATCGAGAACTTCTTCATTTTCTATCCTGGCAGGGTTCTCGAAGCCGCACCGCCGGACTATCATCTCCAATTCGAAGAAGTTTTTTTTGAGACCCCGGACCATACCTGGTTGCACGGCTGGTATTTCCCCGGTGACGCGTCAGAGCCCGTTGTCCTCTTCTGTCATGGCAATGCCGGCAATGTCTCCCATCGACTGGATAACGTGCGCCGCCTGCTGGACCACAACCTCACTGTCTTCCTGTTTGATTACCGGGGATATGGAAAGAGCGAAGGAAATCCTTCAGAAAAAGGGATCTACACGGACGGCCTTGCGGCCTGTGATTACCTGCTCAAACAGAAGCACGTGCCACCGGAAAAACTCGTCCTTTTCGGCCGATCGCTCGGTGGTGCCGTTACAACGGAAATCGCCCTCAAAAGAAACGTGCGGTCCTTGATCCTTGAAAGCGCCTTTACCTCCACCAGGGACATGGCCCGGACGATCCCCCTCTTCATGCTTTTCAGTCCCTTGATCCCGCGCCATTTCAACAATCTCAAAAAAATTGCGAGGATTACAGTACCGAAGCTGATTATTCATGGAACCCGGGATGAGATCGTGCCCTTTTCCCTAGGGGAGAAACTTTTCAAGAGTGCTTCTCCCCCCAAATATTTCTTCCCCATAGAGGGAGCAGGGCATAATGATACGTACATTGTCGGCGGGACCCGCTACTTCCAGACAATTTCTTCTTTTATCCGCGATTCGAGCATCCCCCGAAAGCTGGAAAATCGGAACAGCCTGCAAAGGGGATAAAAACATCGTGAAATTGTGAACTTAACACAATAGATGGCAGCATAAGATAAAAAATTAAAAAGCCTTCCCAAATACGGAGAAATTTAGGTCGATAACACTTGACGCTTCATTTTTTTTGTGATAGGCAGATCACTATTTTGAAGAGGTATGCACGGGACAAAAGGAGACTATTTTCCAGGACACCCGGGTATCGCAATTGGGGCAATGCCCTGAGTTTTCATATCATATTTCAAGGAGGTTAGAAGAATGGCATACAATGCAGTAGAAATGCAAGACTGGCAGATCTCCGAAGCTGCCGAAAAGAACATGCCCACACCGGAAGAGTGGGGAGAGAAACTGGGACTCCAGAAAGAGGAAATTCTGCCCATGGGCAGGCTGGCTAAGCTTGATTTTCTGAAGATCATCAATAGGCTCAAAGACAAACCGGATGGAAAATACATCGAGGTAACCGCCATTACCCCCACTCCCCTTGGTGAAGGAAAAAGCACCACTTCCTGCGGTCTGATGGAAGGAATGGGCAAAATAGGCCTGAATGTGGGCGGGTGCCTCCGTCAACCCTCCGGCGGTCCCACCATGAACATTAAGGGAACCGCGGCAGGGGGCGGCAATTCCATCCTCATTCCCATGACAGAATTCTCCCTCGGATTGACCGGAGACATCAACGACATCATGAACGCCCACAACCTGGCCATGGTGGCTCTTACCGCCAGGATGCAGCATGAACGCAATTACAATGATGAGCAGCTCCAGCGGCTGACCGGCATGCCGCGCTTGAACATCGATCCCACCCGCGTTGAGATGGGGTGGATCATGGATCTTTGCGCTCAGTCCCTTCGGAACATCGTCATAGGCATGGGCGGCAGGTACGATGGGTTCACCATGCAGTCCAAGTTCGGGATCGCGGTTTCGTCAGAGTTGATGGCCATCCTCTCCGTGGTGCGGGACCTCGCAGACCTGCGCAAGCGTCTTGACGAGATCACCGTGGCCTTTGACAAGAGCGGCAAGGCCATAACCACAGGCCACCTTGAAGCAGGCGGCGCCATGACGGCATGGATGAGAAATACTATTAATCCTACCCTCATGTGTACGGCTGAGTATCAACCGTGCATGGTGCACGCTGGACCCTTTGCGAACATCGCGGTGGGGCAGTCTTCCATCATCGCCGACCGGATCGGCCTCAAAATGTTTGACTACCACGTCACCGAGAGTGGTTTCGGTGCTGATATCGGCTTCGAGAAATTCTGGAATGTCAAGTGCCGGTTCAGCGGCCTGAAACCTCATGTCTCCGTGCTCACCAGTACCATTCGCGCCCTCAAGATGCATGGCGGCGGACCCAAGGTCGTTGCCGGAATTGCCCTGGATGAAGCCTACACCAAGGAGAATCTTGGTCTCTTGGAGCAGGGCGTCGCCAACATGGTCCATCATATTCATACCATCCGGAAAGCCGGGATCAACCCGGTTGTCTGCATCAACTGCTTCCATACGGACACCAAGGATGAAATTGCCATGGTCCGCAAGTATGCTGAAGAAGCAGGTGCCAGGTGTGCCGTATCCACCCACTGGGCGGACGGCGGAGACGGTGCCATTGAATTTGCAGAAGCCGTGAAAGAGGCATGCGACGAGGAGAACGAATTCAAGTTCCTGTATCCCCTGGAAATGAAGCTCCGCGATCGTGTAGACACCATCGCAAGGGAAGTGTATGGCGCTGATGGCGTTGCCTGGAGCCCCGAGGCAGAGGCCAAGGCCAAGATGCTGGAGGCAGATCCCAAGTATGACGAGTTCGCAACCATGATGGTCAAGACCCATTTGAGTCTGACCCATGACCCAGCCATCAAGGGTGTTCCCCAGGGCTGGACCCTGCCCATCCGTGACGTGCTGATCTATTCCGGCGCCAAGTTCCTCTGCCCCTGTGCCGGAACCATCAGTCTCATGCCCGGAACGAGCTCTAACCCGGCCTTCCGCCGAGTGGATGTTGACGTAAACACCGGGAAAGTAAGCGGCCTGTTCTAATAAACGCAAATCTTAGACAAAAAAAGAGGGCTGATTTTTCAGCCCTCTTTTTTTTCGTCTCTTTTGAGCGCATATTTTGATTTACTTCCCCACGCCCGTTCGGCCCCTGGCCTCACTAGAGGCACAGAGCAAA
>Ga0307419_10000121_pt1 | contig 32044 bp, 29 predicted proteins | sample SalMarWE160230MG_2_FD_202512 | JGI IMG/M metagenome (GOLD analysis project Ga0307419, IMG submission 202512) | Salt marsh sediment microbial communities from the Plum Island Ecosystem LTER, Massachusetts, United States - WE1602-30 | ecosystem: Environmental > Aquatic > Marine > Intertidal zone... | reverse complement strand
CCGAATGCCAGGCGGTCGATGACCAGGAAATTCCGCCCGGGAGATTCAAACAAAACGATCTCCTCGCCCGATTTGCTCAGCCGGAAACTGGCATGGTTGGGTCCCTGCCCGCTCTGCCCGTCCGCCCAGATCAGGATGAACTGCCCGGGATCAAGAACGGTCTCAGGCAGTTTCCATTTTTCAGGTTCGTTAATGTCGTCAGACAGATACTTGTCCCCCAGCCATACCGGGTTGACATCACCGTTATAAATCTCCAGCCAGTCATCGTATTCCCCGTACTCATCCGTTCTGGTCGAAAGATTCCCGGCCATGAATTCGTTGATGTACAGGTCCGGGGATACCGATTCAAACACCCGCATCTCCAGTCCCTCGCAAGGTTCGGCCGTACTGCCTCCCTGCGAGGATGCCCTGACTCTGAAAAGAATAGTGGCGGAAGAGTTGACCGGGTCGGAGGCAGCGGTGAATACCCGGTCACCGGCCACCAGGTCCGGCTCCGCACCGTCATCAGCCATAGCGCGGGTTTCCGGGCTCCCACCGTCAATGGAATATTCGAGTTCAACCCCCGTTCCGGGATCATCAAAAGGAATAAAAGCGGAAACAACCGCGGGTTCACCAAGCCTGGGATGATTGGAGACTATGTAATTGATCACCGGCACGATTCCGTTATTTTCCAGGCTGGCCCTGATAGAAACGGTCCTTACGGTGATGAAGTTCTTCAGGCCGTACACAACATGGCTGCCTAGTGATTCGTGGTAGGAACGGTGAAAGTCCTCCACGGTGTAACCATAGGAAAGCGGATAAAAGGGATCATTCTCCACGGAGGGTGTGATCATGGCGTGGATGGAATCGATGCGGGGGAAGAACTCTGTGGTGTCCATGATCCGGCCGGCCAGCTCATCGAGGTAGCGGGAATACTGGTCCCTGTACTTCTGTATGGCCAGGATGCGCGAGTGCAGAGGCCTTAACTCATCCGGATTCTTCCAGTTGTAAATGTCCCGCGTTGCCCAGTCAATTCCGAACCAGTCTATTCCGAAGGTATTGTCCAGGTCATAGGGGATGTACTCAAATTTTCCGGTGGCAGTATTGTGATACAGGTAATAATTGTTTTTCAGGTAAGAATAATCGTCCCAGTTCCCGCAGGCCGCGTCGAATGCCAGCACCTTCAGGAAATCATCGACGTTGAAGATCTTTTCGATCTCACAGGGCAGGTCCCCGTCCGGTGTTTTATTCAGGATTTCAATGAAATGAAAAAGGTCATCGTAGTTGTCCACATCTTCGTTAGTGCAAAGGTCATAGGCCCTCCTTCCCTCGGATTCAAATTTATAATCCTCGGGATTGCTGCTGAAATAAACAAGATCTGCAGGCCAGAGGCACTTGTATAGGTTCCCGTCCCGGTTCCCGAACCTTGAAAAGGCAAATTCCTCATCAATGTGCTCAACATTGATATAAAGTCCGTAATAAGCGCCGTTGACATACAGCTCAACATGGTTGGCCCGGGATCCCGGCACGCCCATCTGCCGGAGGATATCCCAGCACAGCTTTGACCGGATCACGGAAGGGTCGTTGTGCTCGCCGTTGATGTTCATTTTTTCCAGCCCGTAAAATCTTCTGCCGGGGACAAAGGTGTTGAAGGAAACTTTGAAGGACTTCTTTGGTGAAAACCTGGAGGTGTTCCCCCTCAGCCGGAAACCGATCTCACCGACCGTATCTGCCGTGTTGCCTGCCCTGAAAATAAAGGTTGCCGGGTATTCATGGTAGGACGTTACATCATTAAAAAGGGCATCCAGGGAATCGGGATCAATAAGGATATCGATCCTGGGAATGATGGAATCGGTAAAGACAGGGTCCATTTCGGGGAAAACAGGCTGGGCCTCCATCCTGAAGGCAAAACAAATCAGCATAACCGGCAACAGGAAAAGCTTCCCTTTCATCTCGCACACAGTATTATCCGTCCTCCAATATAGAATAAAAAATCATGGGACAGGGGAGTAGGTGGCTGAAAAGGATCTTTTCCCTAAATTTACAACAGGGGAACCGGGTCAAAACATATAAATTCTACGCATGGTTTCATTCGACAAATTGAAGCTTTTCTTTGAACGGGTCAAAGCCGCGGGGTTCTGGCAAAGGCTTTTCGGATGGAGATCCATCAAAGCCCTCAGTTACGATGCCTATGAGGAATTCCGCCGGATCTCGGATCAGATTCAGGATCTGAACGACCGGATCGACGCTCAGAAAACACAGATCGCAGAACTTGAAAAGAAGAATGAGATCCAGGGGAACAGGCTTGAGGATTCAAGGGTGAACGTCCAGAAACTGGAAGAGAAGATCCGTTTCCTGGAACAGGACCAGCAGCGTCTGAACAAGGAGAAAACAGAGCTCAGCAACCGGATCGCCAGGTACGAGGAATCCGAGGAAACGCGTAAAGCTTCCTATGAGAAAAATGTCACTGCGGTCAATACCATCCGGACAAGCCTGGAGAACGAAAGGCAGCAGTTGAAGGATCAGCAGCTAAGGGACCGGGAAGAGGCATTCGAGAAGATGAAGCAGACCTGGAAAAATCATGAAAGTCTTGTTGCATCGGCTATACGCGGCATATGCAGCAGGAACATCATCGAATATATGGAAGAGGTCCCCTTTCGCGGCAAACCCGACAATACCATCCGGATTGCAGGCGAATTTGTGATCTTCGATGCCAAGAGCCCGGCTTCCGATAACCTCGCAAACTTCCCGGCCTACCTGAAGGCACAGACCGAGCAGGTAAAGAAGTACATCAGGAATGAGAACGTCAAGAAGGACATTTACCTGGTGATCCCGTCCAATACGGTCGGGGTGGTCGACCAGTATGTCTACAACATGGGGGATTACAATGTATTCATTGTTACCCTGGATTCCCTGGAACCGATCATCCTGTCGCTACAGAAGATCGAGGAATACGAGTTCGCCGAGCAACTGGCACCGGAGGAAAGGGACAACATCTGCCGGATCATCGGGAAATTTGCACATACCACGAAACGAAGGATACAGCTAGACGGGTTTTTCACTTACCAGTTCCTGGAGATCCTCACCAAGATCAAGGCCGACCTTCCACGTGACATTTACGATATGGTGGTTGAGTTCGAAAAGGCGGAAAAGCTGAATCCGCCCCAGGAAAAGAGGGCCAAGCAGATCCTGACGGAGGACCTGATCGCTGAAAGTGAGAAACTCGGGATTGAGGCCAAGGCAAGGCTCGAAGGACGCAAACCCCAGGAAGAAACCTGATAATATCAAAAAACCCGGCGGGCTGCCGGGTTCTTTTAACTTTCAACTCTTTGATCATTCCTTTTCGGCGGTCATTCTGATCAGGGCATCGGCCGTGTTTACCAGTTTTATGAATTCCCCGCGGTATCCTTCCGGATCCTGGCCCCTTCCGTCACGGGCAAGGGCGAGTACATCCGATATGCTTGCATTTCCTTTGAATTCGGAATTCCTCAGGATCATGCCGAATTCAGCTACGGCTGCTGAAAACCTGAAGGAGACCGAGGTGGACCTGGCATCCAGGATTTCACCCCTGACGGGTTCTTCAAACTTGGTACTCGTGGTGCCGTCGGGCTCCTTGTAACGGAGCTTTACGGTAAGCAGCTCGGATTTCAGATCGGGTTTTACCGTCTCCTGGTTCTCCTGGTATTTCAGTGGATCAATGCTCCCGGTATTATCACCCGATCCGGCAGGGATCAGTTCGTAAAGTGCCGTGACGTTATGGCCGGCACCCATTTCCCCGGCGTCCTTTTTGTCGTCGTTGAAATCCTCGTCGTTCAGGATTCTGTTCTCGTAACCTATTAAACGATAGGATTTTACCCTTGCCGGATTGAATTCAAGCTGGAACTTCACATCCTTGGCGATGGTAAACAGGGTCCCCCCGAATTCGCTTACCATGACCTTCCGGGCTTCCTGGATGTTATCAATGTAGGCATAGTTCCCGTTTCCCTTGTCGGCAATGATCTCCATCTTGTCATCCTTGTAATTTCCCATGCCAAATCCCAGGACGGTCATGAATACTCCCCGGTCACGCTTCTGCTCCACCAGGCGTTCCATTTCCGCGTTGCTGGAGACCCCGACGTTGAAGTCTCCGTCGGTGGCCAGGATGATGCGGTTGTTCCCTCCTTCAATAAAGTTTTCCTCGGCAACCTTGTAGGCCAGTAGCAGTCCCTGTCCCCCCGCCGTGGATCCGCCCGCAGAAAGCTGGTTAATGGCATCCAGTATTTTCTGCTTTGCGGCTCCTGAAGTGGATTCCAGCACGAGTCCCGCTGCACCGGCATAGACTACTATGGCAACCCTGTCCTGCGGACGGAGCTCATTGACCAGCATGTGAAATGCGTTTTTCAGCAGCGGAAGCTTGTTGGGCGAATTCATGGATCCCGACACGTCGAGCAGGAAAACCAGGTTGGAAGCCGGCAATTTCTCCTTGTTTATGCTTTTCCCTTTCAGACCCACATGCAGCAACTGGTGATCCCTGTTCCAGGGGCAAACGGACAGCTCCGTGTAGACCGAAAACGGGTGGGGTCCCTTTGGCTCGGGATAATCATAGCTGAAGTAGTTGATCATTTCTTCGACCCTGACTGCATCAACAGGAGGCAGTTGTCCCATGTTGATAAACCTCCGGACGTTAGAGTATGAAGCTTTGTCCACGTCGATCGAAAAAGTCGACAGGGGCTGTTTGAGCACGTCCTTGTAACCGTTCTCATGGATGGTCGAATAGCCTTCTGTGTTAAAGTCCGGCTGGTACTGGATGTAGGTTGCCGAACCTGCATAATCCTGCGGAGCGGATTTTACAGCATACCCTGCCACTGATCCGGTCAGGGACTTTCTACCCCTGACAGAATAACCCGTCACAGCTACCTCTTCGAGGGCAACAGGGCAGGGCTGGAGCATAACATTGATTACCGTGCGGTCCCTGATCTTTTCTTCCCTGGTATCATACCCGACCATGGAAAATACAAGGTATTGATCTCCAGACCTGAGGGATATGCTGTAATATCCGTTCAGACCGGTTACCGTACCGCGGTTGGAATTTTTAACCGCAACGTTAACTCCGGCAAGGGCATTCCCCTGCTCGTCGGATACGATACCCGTTACGGTACCTGGCTGTACAGCTGCCGTGAAGAAGGCAGCAATCAGCAGCATAGCGATGGATGAAATAATTTTTCTCATGACTGATTGTTTTTGTTTAACTTCACTATCAGGATGCAGGGGTTTAACGGATTCCATAAAAAAATCCGTTTATGGAGAAAAATTAACTGCCGGTATTTCACGTACTGTATTATATAGCATCGGTAAACATTGAAAATTACACACAGCAAGAGAACAGAGCCGGAAGATAAAATCCTGCTGATGGAATATAAGGCTTCCGGAGACCTTAAAGTTCTTGGCGATCTATACACACGCTATATGCACTTGGTATACGGTCTTAGTCTTAAATATCTTAAGAACCGTGACGATGCCCAGGATGCGGTCATGCAGATATTCGAAAAACTCATAACGGAAGCGGAACGGCATGAAATCCAGAATTTCAGGAGCTGGCTTTACGTCCTGTCAAGGAACCATTGCCTGATGCAGATCCGTTCCGGCAAAGCGAAGGAAAATAATCTTGATCAATGGATCAAGGAACAGGATAAATCTATGGAATTTCTGCCCGGGATGCATCCTATTGAGGCGGAGGGCGGCGATGAGCATCCTGCCCTGGCCGATTGCATTGAAAAGCTTAAAGCAGAGCAAAAGGATTGCATCCGGTTGTTTTATTACCAGAACTGGAGTTACCGGCAGATAGCCGAGATCCTTCACATGGAAGAGAAAAAGGTTAAAAGCCATTTGCAAAATGCGAAAAGAAATTTAAAAATTTGTCTTGAGGAGGCCGGATCGAAAAAGGAGGATGAATATGAACATTGACAGGGAGGAATATTTACGGTATCTGGAAAACCGGATGAGTGAAGCCGAACGGAACGCTTTTGAAAAGAAGCTTCAGGCTGATCCATTCTCCATGGAAGCCTTGGAGGGATTAGAAGATCTTCAAGCCCGGGAGCTGAAGCAGGATCTTGACGTTCTCCAGGCCAAACTCTCTGCACGCACCGGTAAAAAACTAAATACAACGCCGGCCAGGATACATTTTTACCGGATCGCCGCCGCTGTTGCCATCCTGATCGCAACCGGCTCCGTTCTGGTCAGCCTTCTGTTAAGGAATCCGGAGAAATTACAAAGGAGAATTGCAGATTCCGAGTTGCCGGTTTCAGAAGATAGAAAAACCGGAGAAACAGCAGGCAGGGAGCAGTCCATCGTGGAAGAAAGACAGCGAACCGAGGAATCCGCACCCGATTCGAATCAATTGCAAAAGGGGGAAGAGAAATCAACCAAAAGGACTGAAACGGCCATAAGGGTTAAAGATCAGCCGGTTATTTCTGAAGAACAAGAAGAAGTGGCGCAGATGGCGGAAGAAACAGCAGGCCAGACGGAATCCCGGACCCTGGATAAGATTGTTGCCGAGGAATCCCCACCCGAGGAAGAAATTGAAACATTAAAAGTTGAACCCTCCCTCCAGGAAGTCCCGGCTGCAAGATCCGAACTAAGGCTGGCGTCAAAATCCGCTGCACCGGCAGTTGCCGTGAGCGAACCGGATGATTCCTTCGCTGCAGGTTTGAGGCTTCTAAGGGGGAAGGTTTTGTCCTCCGAGGATAATCAACCCCTTCCGGGTGCAGTTCTGGTATTAAAGGGGACCAATATCGGTACCGTTGCGGACCTGCAAGGGAATTTCTCCATGGAAGTCCCGGACAGGGAGAAAGAAATACTCGTAGCCAACTTCATTGGCATGGAATCCGGGGAAGTTGCAGTGGGTAACCAGTCCGAATATACGATCACACTGAATCCCGATATCATTGCACTTGATGAAGTGGTAGTGGTCGGATACGCACCTGAGCGCAAAGCGTCTTTAACCGGGGCAGTCAGCACGATAGAAATACCGAAAGAAAATGAAACTTCCGGTTACCAGGAAGCCGAACCCTTAACCGGATACCCTGAATTTCAGAAGTATATAAAAGAAAACATACATTTTCCGGAAGGGGAAACCGGGCCTGAAAGAGGGATTGTCGTATTGAGCTTTGATATTCCCCTGGATGGCAAACCGCAGAATATTACCGTTTTAAAAAGTCCGGGCGATCCGTTTACCGAAGAAGCGATAAGGCTGATCAGGGAGGGACCTTCCTGGAACCCGGCGCAGATGAACGGAAAAGCATTTAAATCCAGCAAACGGATAAGGATCGTCTTCACAAAATAATTCACCACCGGGATTCTCATCTTCTGCCTTTCCGGTCCATTATTTTCCCTGGCTGTACTGGTTCAAAACATCAATGGTATGCCGGTAAAGTGATGTATCCCCGGGTTGGCCGTGCCCGGGGATTACTACGATGGCTTCCGGGAACCGTTTGCCGACCCGTTTTATACTTTCTGGCCAGGCCTCCATGTTCGCATGCTCAATGAATCCAGGACGACTGGTCTGCATGGAAAGCATCATGCAGCCCCCGAACAGGATCTGTCTTTTATGCAGGTAAACCACGGTATTATCAACGGTATGGGATTCTCCGGGGAAAAAGACCTCGAAAACCTCATCCCCGAATTTCAGCCTGAATCCCTCTTCGATGGGAAATAATTTATTCGGCGGCACCAGTTTAAGCTGGAGGTAAGATTCATAATAATGCTGGTCTTCCAGGTCCCGTGTCGATTCGAGAAGCAATGATTTCAGTTCATCCCCGCGCTTTATAATAAGTTCTGCGGTACGGTCGGGACCGTAAATATCTATGCCCTTTGAACGGAGATACTCGTTTCCTCCAAGGTTGTCCTGGTGCCAGCCGGTATTGATTGCCACCAGTTTCGTTTCTACGAAAGTACTGTCGATCCATCCGAGCAAGGCACATGTGCCGGTGGATTCATGCGGGGTATCAATCAGGACTCCCTTATGGCCGGGCAATGCAACAAAAAGGCTGTTGCTTCCGAACCTCGGAAAATAATGGGTGATCAGGAAGACATCCTCCTGCAGCGGGGTGCAGGTAAGATCACCGGATATCCGGATTACATTCTGCGAAAGCATATGGTGCGAAAAAAGGATCAGGATGTAAACAGGGAATAATCTTTTCATGACAGCATGGTAATTCATTGTTTAAGGGTGATACAGGCCGTATAATAAAAATCATCCATTCCGTCCTTTCCGCGCAAACACATGAAGTCTATTTTTTTCCTGATATCGAAACGGGATTTCATGCAAAGGGAGCGTATGAATTCATCCGTATGTCGGTATATATTCAGTCCCGATTCTCCATGCTTTGTCCTGAAGACACCTTTCTTCCCGGTTTTTTGGTATGGGGGGGACTTTCCCGGGCTCATCTCATCGTAGGTGAATCCAAAAATGCCGCCTTTTTTCAGGACCCTGGATGCCTCCGAAAATACCGGGGATGGATCCTCAATCATATGGAAAAATGAGTTTGCGATTGCATGGTCAAAATATTCATCGGGATATGGAACCGGTTCCCTTAACAAATCTACCTGTTTCAGTTCCACGGCCACTTTCTTTTTTTCACATATTCTCAGCATTTCTGCTGAGCCATCAATCCCGAAAACACGGTTTCCTGCCTTCCTGAAAAGTACAGCGTCCAGGCCGGTACCAATGGCAATATCGAGGACGAGGTGACTTTCTTCAAGGTATTCAAACATCAGTCCGAAAATCACTTCCGGTCCATGATAATCCTGTTCGGCAGCGCCACGGTCATAATTACGGGCATACTTTTCGGCCTGTTCCAGGTATTTATTCATGGGTTGATGTAAGAGACCTGATCAGGGCAACCTCTTCCTGCCGGTAAGGTGTTCCATCCTTTCTGAAAATGTCATGATGCCAGGGATCCGGTTCCGCGGTATAGACGGAATCCCAGGAATTCCAGGGGTATTTTGTCTGGGTCTTCCCGTCCACCAGTCCCCAGTTAAATGCCCCGATCCCGTTTTCCTTCAATACGGGCAGTATGTTTTCGAAGGTATTGCCCCGGCCACGGGCCAGGTATTCCGTACAGAAGACGGGCCTTCCGAGGGTCGTCAGGTATTCGATTTGCCCTGGAAGCTCACCGGGAGGGCCATAGAAATGAAAGGATATGATATCCGATTGTTCGAGTGAGAACCGGCTTATTTCAGACAGGACTGTATCGCTGAGCCATCCATCCCATACTCCTGCCGTAACCGGCTGAGAAGGATTCATTTCCCGGGACCATTTAAGGGTTTTCTTTAACAGCCTTAAAGCCAGTTCAGCTTTGTTGGGCAGTATTTCATACTGACTGCTCAGGTTATCCGGTTCATTAAACAGGTCCCACATCAGGATCCTGTCATCATTATTGAAACGGGACATGACCCCTTTGACGTATCTTTCAAGGGCCGGGAAACTCGTGGTATCCAGCAAGGCTGAAGTCCCGGGGCTCTGGACCCATCCTGAATTGTGCCTTCCTGGGAAGGGTTCCCGCTGGGGACCGAGTTCCGGGTAGGGATCCCAGACCCCGTCAAAAATGACAAACATGGTACTTATCCCGTGCCTGTGAGAAATTTCAAGATAGGTATCGATCCGGTCGAGGAATCCCTCCGGGTCCTGTTCCCATAAAAGGTTATGCAGGAATACACGCATGCTGTTCATGCCGATGCCGGATGCCCATTCCAGTTCCCTGCTAATGGTAGCCGTATCGAATGTACTTTCCTGCCACATCTCCAGCTGGTTTATGGCGGTACTCGGGATGAAATTGGCCCCAACCACCCAGTCCCTGTCCGATGCCCAGTTCCACGCTTTTTCCGCGGTCCATCTTTCGTAGGAAACCGGTTCCCTGCCGGTGCAGGCAGAGAGTACAAGGAATGCGACAAATAATGTTCGTAAATTTTTCATATCAGGTTATTTAATCAGAGATCAGCGTTTTGTCCTGAGCAGAAAATAGAGAAATAGGAGAATTACAAATCCGGCGACAAGGAGAACGATCATGGCGGCTTTTGCGGTTTTCTCCCTTCGTTCCGAGGCCGGGGTTTCCATTTCGTCACCTTTCCTGTATGCCCGTTCCAGGGCGGCGCCCAGTCCCGCTCCGATGGCAAACCACTTTCCCCTGCGATGGCTGTTTTTTTCTTCCATTAGATTTCGAGATGGTTTGGATTACTGTTTTGTTCGAACGGAATGCCCGTTTGTTTGGTCGGAGATCTCCTTCGTTTTAATTGAGATTTCGGCAGGCTTAAGTCCCTCTCCAAGCGCTTTCAGTGTAATGGTGCCGGGCATGTCACCGGCCTTAAGGATCACCTGGCAGACCCCGAGGTACGTCCGCCGCTCCGGTTTCTGGAAGCTTTCAGTGCTCATCGGATCGGCACTGCCAACGGCGACGATCTCTCCCGGTCCCCCGACCGAGAAGGAAATCAGGTTCCTTGCAAACGGATGCCGGTTGCCCTGTCCATCGGTAACTTCAACGGTGATGTAGCAGAGATCCTGCCGGTCTGCCCGGATTTCCTGCCGGTCTGCCGTCAGCCGTATAGCCGAAGGTTCGCCTGCGGTTATAAGCACATTCTCAGCGACAACCTCATTTCCTATGTATCCCTTTGCCAGAAGTTCCCCGGGCTTGCAGGCAACATCCCAGGAGGCCCTGAATTCGGTGTTGCGGCCGGTCGGCTTTTTCCCCCGGGATTCCCCGTTCAGGAAAAGTTCAGCCTGCTCGCATGAGGAATATACATCCACCTTCATTGTCTGTCCCTCATAGCCTGTCCACGTCCAGGCCGGATAGACGTCATCCCATCCCCACCACCGTGTGCCTCCAGGTTCGGCAAAGGAAGGCACGGGATTGTGAACGAAAATGAATACCCGGTTGCCTTCCTGCCACAGGACATCCCGGTAGAAGGATTGGGGCCTCTTGTTTCCGAGCAGGTCGACATCCCCGCAGTACGCATGGGTCCACGGGTAGAGATCCGATTTATAAAACGTATGCCAGCCAATCGAAGCTTCACCAAGGTAATCGTAGGAGGTCCACACGAAATCACCGAAAACCCAGGGGAGATCGAGCACCGGCATCCAGAATTCAAATGCCCGGCTGGGATTCGATTCAGAGCAGAAGATGATCCTGCTGGGATGCTTTTCATGGTCGGGGATATACTTTTCGGGATGGTAATTATAGCCCACCACATCGAGCGGGGCCATGAACCGGGCCAGGCTGTCCCAGTTCTCCTGCCTCCAGACCTGCACGGCGTTGGTTACCGCCCGGGTCGGGTCAAGGGTCCTGATATAATCGGCCAGTTTTGCGCTCCATTCAATCGTTTCCTCAAGGTGCTTGCCCATGATCTCGTTACCGGTGCTCCACAGGATAACGGAGGGATGGTTGCGGTCCCGGAAAACCATGCTTTCGAGGTCCCTTTTCCACCAGTCGTAAAAGTAGAGATGGTAATCCTGCGGATTTTTTTCCACCTGCCACTGGTCGAATGCTTCGTCGATGACCAGCAGACCAAGCCGGTCGCAGGCGTCCAGAAAGGCAGGTGAAGGAGGATTATGGGCAGTCCGGATTGCATTGAAACCGCTGGCTTTCATGATCTCCACCCGGCGTTCTTCGGCACGGTAGTAAGCCCGTGCGCCAAGAGGCCCGTTATCGTGGTGCATGCATCCACCCTTCAGAAGAATCGGTTCACCGTTCAACAGGCATCCTTGTTCCACGGTGAATTCAACCGTGCGGATGCCGAACGGGGTGTTTAACCGGTCGGTAAGCTTCCCGTCTGCATAGACTTCCGTTTCCAGTGTATAGAGATAGGGGTGGCCGGGGGACCAGAGTTCCGGATGGGGGATCGTAATGTAGGTATCCGTCACCCTTTCCTGTCCCGCTCCGACCTCAATACTTTCACCGGCCGGTGAAATTTCTTTTTCCCCCCGTATTTCTTTTCCCTCCTGTATTTCGCTTTCCTCCTGTATCTCCCTTCCCTCAGGCTCGAGGATGCGGTTTATTACAGTTGTTTTAACTGCCCCGGTCCCTTTGTTTACCAGCCGGCAGGATACCTTCACGATGCCTCCCTGATCAGTAAGGGAGGAGGTGGATACGGCAATGCCCCAGGGGACGATGTGTACCGGTTCAACTGCAAACAGCCAGACGTGGCGGTATATCCCGGAGCCCGAATACCACCGGGAATTGAGTCCCTCGTTCTTCACCTGGACGGCTATTATATTCTCTGCACCCGGATTCAGATGTTCGGTTATATCGTACCAGAAGGAGGTGTATCCGTAAGGGTGATTCCCCAGGTGAGTGCCATTGATCCATACATCCGCATTCATATAGACCCCTTCGAACAGCAGGTATATGCAACGGTTGTGTAAATCACGCGGCATCCTGAAATGCTTCCTGTACCAAGCGGTTCCCCCCATGGTAAAACCGGTCGACCTGCCCCCGGGGGCAAAGGAATAAAAAGGGCCTTCCCAGATCCCGCTGTCAGGAAGCGATGCAGGATCAAGATCCTCTATACTCCAGTCGTGTGGAAGGTCAATGGTCCGCCAGCTTCTGTCATCAAATCCCGTTGCATAGGCCCCCTCCGGATCAGCTTTCAGGAATTTCCATCCGAAGTCAAACTTTGTTATGCCTCGTATGGTGGTATTATCAGTGTCCGGATTACTGCAGCAAAGCAGAACCGGAGCCATGATCAGAATCGAAAGGAAGCGCATAAAATATATGTTACTGAGGTTGAATTCTATTATTGAGGCTGACTGCCCGGCTCACCTGAGTTTGATCCTCATCAGGAACATATCCGCGGTCATATACAGCCAGCCACCTTTCGCATCAAGGGTGCAGTTGGATGTCCGCTGGCCCGTCAGAACGGTCCCCAGGTGGTTTCCCTCGGGGTCGAATACAAATACTCCCCCGGGACCGGTGGCAAAGATGATGCCGTCACGGCGGACCACCATTCCGTCAGCTGAGCCCGGCCTGTCTTTCTTCATTTCCCTGGCATCGTAAAATACCTTTCCCCCGGCCAGGGAGCCATCGTCTGACAGCTGGTATGCATACCAGCGTGCATCGCTTCCGGAAACCGAAACATAAAGGGTGGATTCATCCGGTGAAAGCGCGATCCCGTTCGGTGCCGACAGGCTGTCAATCAGCAGGCTCACTTCCCCGTCGGTGCCAAGCCTGAATACCCCGGCAAAATCCATTTCCCTTTTCGGGTCCTCCCACCTGAATTCCATACCGAAGGCGGGATCCGTAAAATACAGCACGCCTTTACTGCTGCATACGGCATCGTTGGGACTGTTAAAGCGTTTCCCGTTCCACCTGTCCGCGAGTGTGACAAACCTGGGTTCCGGTTTGTCAAGCGGGGCATCCATCCGGGCCATTCTGCGATCCCCGTGCTGGCACAACACCAGCCTGCCTTCCGGATCGAGCAGCAGGCCGTTCGAACCGGTCTCTCCCCCTCTCGGGATGGTATCGGTGTAACCGGATGGCTTGAGGTAAAGCTTTAAACCATCCTTTGCTGTCCACTGAAAAACAGAGTTTTGAGGAATGTCGGAGAATAATAACATATTAAGGCCTGGGACCCAGACGGGACCCTCCGACCAGTCAAAACTGTCGGCAAGGATTTCGGGCAGTACTCCCGGTTCAATGATATCGTCCATAAGGGGACTGAGTCGTTCAACCGAACCGGTTTGCCGGTAAGCCGGGGCCGGTTGGTTCTTGCAGGAATAAATTACAAGGGCGGAAAGCACGAAAACGGTCAACAGGATTTTGTTGTTCATCATGGTTATTTTTGATTATGGTCTAATTTAATAAATAATGCAACACAGCAGGGTTGAGCAGTCCAGGTAATTGATGAAAATTCAGGGGTTCATTCACCTGAAAGCAGAATGGTCAGATCCCTGATGCTCCCGACTTTTGCCGCTGCAACACTGAAATCATGGGTATGTGTAAATTCATTTTCAACAATGATGCAGTCGATTCCGGCTGAGACGGCTGATTTAAGGCCCCTGGCAGAATCCTCGACGGCTACTGCCTCGCGGGGGAGGGCACAGAACCTGCGTAGCGCGGTCAGATAGGGTTCCGGGTCCGGTTTTGCCCTGCTGTAATCCTCGACTGTCAAAACGAAATCCATGTATTTTAAAATGGATCGCCCGCGGTGTATGAGCTCGAAATCTTCCCTTTTCGATGTGGTCACAACGGCCATGGAAAAATTCCGGGACAAAGCCTCGAGCGTTTCTGTGACCCCGGGGATCTCGATGTTCTCGTTCAGCAGGCACTCCCGGTAGTAAGCATTTCTTATGGCCTTGTGTGTGCTGATGACCTCTGCGGGGATCCCTTTTTCAGAGGCGAGGGTCCACAGGCTTTTCCCGTCTTGCATGAAATCAAGGTAAAGGTCCGCCGGAACATCAATCCCGATTTCGGACAGGGCTTTCCGCGTCGCCTCATAATACCATTTCTCAGTATCCACAAGGACGCCGTCATGGTCCCACAGTATGTATTTTTTCCCGCGCAGCGTGTGCATTGGATCAGGTCTTCAGCTCCTTTTGCAGTAGTTCATAGAATCCCCGGGATGCATGTTTTTCATTCCACGGTTCGTGTCCGCATTTTTCAAGCAGGATAAATTTAAAGTCTTTAATCCTTTTCTGCAGGGGGAGACTGACCCCGTCCGCAGGATGCGGGTCGTAGTCCCCGTGAATGGCCAGGACGGGACATAGTACCTTACCTGCCCGCTTGAGCAGTTCCCCGCTTCGCCTCAATTCTTCGGCTTCCTGCCAGACGGACCGGTACCTGCCATAATCCAGGTGAACCGGTTCATCATCGTTTTCCTGAGCGTCGCAATCATCTGCTTTTTTAAGTATTCCGGCGATCTCACGGAAGATGGAATCACGGTCTGAGTCTCCCGGCATTTCCAGGCGGCTGACAAGTCCTGAAAGCCTTGTTATTTTCTCTGTATCCAATCGGTTCATACGGGTTTCATTGATCCCGGGCACATACTTTTCTTCAAGCGGGGCAGACGCCACAAGCACCAGTTTGCGGATCAGGCTGGGATAACTGCCGGCAAACAGCAGGGAAAGCCATGCCCCCCATGAATGCCCGAGCAGCGTTACCGGAAGTTCGGTGTGGCTTGTGATTACGTTAAAAAGTTCCTGCAACAAAGCATCGATGTTATCCCCGGTCTGGTATGCATCGATCACGCCGGTGAAACGGGACAGCCTGCCGGCCAGGGGGGCAAGATATCCGGCAGCTCCGGGGCCGCCGTGTACCAGGACAAGACGGTAAGGCGCGGGACCAAACTTCCTGAAATCTGGATTAGCAGAATTCATTTTGCAGGGGGGATTTCGGATGACCGGCAGCCAAAACGGATAGGAGAGATGTGCGCATGGGATGTCAGGGCGTCCATAGCTTTCATCAGGATGGGATCATCTCCTGGGCTTGTATCTATCCCTGTCGGCAAAGAAATCCATCACGTAAGTTTTCTTTTTGAATACTGCGGAGTGGGGCACGCCTGAGGGAATAAAATAAGAATCCCCTTTCCGGAAGGTACGGGTTTCCCCTCCGATGGTTAGGTCCATTTCTCCTTCGAAAACCGTTCCCCACTGGGCTCCGTGGCTGTGCTCTGCCACCTCCCCGATGGCTTCGATCTTAAAAAAAACGATCTGGTGGTCCCTTGCCTGAGAAAGCCATCCCCTAACCCCTTCAAAAGGGATGTCTGCCTCGGGCAGACCGGTAATGATTCCGGGATAGAAGAATTCTGTGCTCATTCCGATTGTCAATCAGGCACCGATGATGCTTTTAAGGTCCAGTCCCACGTAGTCTTTTGAAAAATCCTTATGTGCCGCAACTTTCTTGTAAAACTCCATAAGCGTTTCAAAATCCGAGCCCGTCGTCCAGGTATGGATGAACTTATGTTCCGGGTAGATCCTGAAATCATTCATTGTTCAACGTGTTGAACGAATAACATTATTGCCCTGAGAATATCAAAGAGTGGTTGCCCCTCCAGATGATAGTGGTTTGTGCGATACGGAGTGAAAGATAAGAAATATCTGGTTTCACAGAATAGGGTTTCGAAATCTTCATCATCAAGTACCCTCTCGAGGTAGGGGACGAATTCAGGGTTGCCGAATTCAAGAAGGATCATAACGGCTTTTCTCCTTACTCCGTAATATTCGTCTTCCAGGGCATCGTATGCATACCGGAATGATCCACCGGGATTGATCCAGAACAGGGCATCGAGGGCGGCGGTCCTGACCCACCAGGTTTCGTCTTTGAGTCCCCCGACAAGGATATCTATTGATCCCGAGTCCCGCGAGAAAAAACATACTCAGAGCAAACTGGCCGAAGACCGGAAGAAACAGGGCAAGTGCACCCACCCATGCCCAGCCGGTTTTCTATAATCTTTTCGAGCTTCAGACCCAGGACCTCCTCGTAATATTTTTGTGCCCGGTCAAGGTCTGATGTCGGGATCTTGGTTTTTGTTTATCATATGCACAATCTTTAATTTTCAGGGGATCGTTCAGGATGAACAGGTCCAGTCATGAGGCTGTAAACCCGGATCGTGCCTTTCTCCAGGACCAGCTGATCGAGAAAGGGAGAGATTTTGGGATCCTCGTCGATCGCCCTGCTGTCGGAGTAAAGGTAACGGGCACCCCTGTCAATCATTTCCTTGAGCTGATCGGCCTCCAGGTTATCCCCCGTGAATGTCCAGCCTTTTTTATCAATATAATAGAGGAAGATCCGGTAGGATTCATCGTTTCCGGCAACACAGAGCGTATCGTGGGGGACAACCTCGCGAAGTTCCTGCTTGAAGGTCAACAGGTTAACATTGAAACCCGGGGATCCGGTATCCCAGCGACCCTGCATGCGCGCGTAACACACAAAGGGTGCTGCCAGGATGAGTGCCATGCTGAGGTATTTCAGCCATACCCTGTTCGCAGTAATGAGCTTTTCCGCTCCATATCCGACCGGGATGTACAGCAGGGGAAAAAACGGGAATAAATAGTAATCATGGACCTTACCGATCGCGGTGAGTTCAAACAGGAAATAAACCAGGGCAGCGAGTCCCCATACAAAAAAAACAGAGAACCATTCTTTCCGATATGCCTTGCTTCGGAAAAGAAAGTAAAAACCTGCCAGGAAAAAAAGCAAAGACCCATAACCCAGCAAAATTTCCGGAAGTGTTGATATCAGGTTATGCTGGAGGTAATCGAGCACAGTCAAAAGGGGAACATCACTCCCCAGGATTCCCCTGACAACCAGATTGCCTGTCCAGCGGGGGATTACAGCGGCATACCAGGCAATTGGCAGAATTACCGGAAGAAGAACGGCAAATAAATGGACCGGGCGTATCGCAGCCGATTCCTTCCGGCGGATTAAAAGGATGAAATACATCCAGGGTACGGCAAAATACATTATGAAGGGCAGTTTTGAAAGGGCCCCGAGGCTCAGTAACACGCCGCCGGCTGTGAGGGAATAAATATTTCCTTTTCTGACCCAGAGAAAGAACAGTGCCAGTCCCCATACCGAACAGCACAGGGCAAAATTATCGGGCATTGGATTGATGGTATAGTAATAGAATCCCGGGGAGAAATTGAATGTCCATGCAGCGATCAGGGCAGGGAGTTTCCGGTTGAAGATCCGGAAAACCAGCTCATAGATTCCGGCAACGGTAAACAACCCGGTCAGGAACATGAAGAGCCTGGTGATGATGAGGTGATTCCCGAATATCCTGTAAATTCCCGCAACCAGCCACTGCATCAGGGGGAATTCCATCCGGAAGATGCCATCCCCGTCTCCCCTATTATTCCGCCTGGGGTTCAGGATGTTGAAATCCTCCTCATAAAAATTAAGTATGGTCGTCTGAGTCTCAACCTGCCTCCAGACATGCAGGCTCACCAGGTCTTTCTGGAAATGCGGCCAGTGCATGAAAAAGCTGATGAGTACAAGGATCCCCAGCAGCAGGTATTTATTGATGTTTATACCGGATAAAGTCACTGGAATGATTATAAAGATTTTATGCTGCGGTTCTGGCTGTTGCGCCGTTCAGAAATAACATTCTCCGAAAGGGACAGGAGCCTGGGCTCCCATTCTTCGATCAGGGATAACAATTCCCTGTTGTTTGATTCAAACTTTCTGGCAATCTCTTGATTCATTTGAAAGATGTTTTAATCCGTTACGATAATCCCTTTTGCCTTCAATTGAATTATCTGGTCTGAAGGAATTTTATTGCCGATCAGGTTCAGGTATTCGAGTTTTTCCAATCCGAACAAAGGCGTAAGATCATCGATTTCATTTCCCGAAATATCCAGCACCCTCAGCCTGGTCAGGTTGCATAAAGCATCAATATATCCGATCTGGTTATCGGCCAGATACAATTCTTCCAATCTTTCCAGGTTCCAGAGGTCCGAAATATCCGTGATGTTATTGCTGGACAGATCCAGGGAAATGGCATGCCTGCAATGTTCTATCCCGTCGAGCAGATCAATCTGGCTATCGGCAAATTCGATCTCTTCAAAATCCTCCAGGTAATGCGCCGGGAATTCGATTTCAGGATTTCCATACATTCTGACTTTAACGGCATCATAAAACGTACGTTCATGACCGGTGTCGAGCACGTCCTCTTCACTTTGCCGTTCACTTGCTTCGCTTTTATGGAAATAACGGAATCCTTCATGTGCATCATCCCATCCGTAGCCGGGATCGTACCCGATATCCTCCCGGTCTCCGGCAGCAGGGATACCTTCAAAATTTTCGATCAGAAAAATATGTGAATACATGTGGAGTTTTTCTTTATTCCCGCTGTTAAAATAACCGGTCAATGCATTGCGGATGGACTGGCCCCTGTCCGGGTGGTACAGCCTGATCAGTCCGGAAAAGCATCTTGCATCCGTTTCCGTTTCAAAAGAAACAAACCCGGAAATTTTTCCGGCCAGGTTCCGGATGGAACTGAAATCTTTCGTTCTATGCCATTCAATCAACTTCCCTGTGATCCGGTTCAGGTTAGCGTCGGAATATGCCTCAATCAGTCTGGGGTACAGCCCGGCGGCATCCATATTTGACCATTCATCAGGCATGGTTTTATTCCTGTATGGATTTCCGGCAGATGACAATGAATTCCCTGGATTTCTCCGACAGATCATTCCCCTGGTAGTCGCCCAGTATTTTATAGTCTGAAAAATCCGACTTTTCCACCAGGTGTTCCAGCTCGTACCGGAAGAAAAAGCGCAGGGGAAGTGAAAAATTTTCCACTTTCATTTCCCCGTCCTCATCCCATTCCAGTCTGAAATGTACATTTATCCGCTGGTTGATCAGTTCCGGGGTCGTCGATACGGTCCGTTTCACTTTTTTCCCCGGTTCGTATTCTCCCTCGAAATCCGTCAGGTTATCAAGGCCTTTTATGATCTGTTTCAGATCGGGCACAAACGTGTCGAAAATAAATTTTCCTCCGGGATTCAGGTGCCTGTAAACATTATTGATCGCCTTTAGTTGATCGGTTTTTTCCTGAACATGCATCAGGACCCGAAACGGGGCAATGACCAGGTCAAACGAAAAATCAAAATGAAAATCAATGATATTCTGCCTGCTGACCCTGCTTATTTGATCTTTCTCAAGTTTGTTTTTCAGGATACCGAGCATGGAATCGCTGATGTCAATCCCATAAATATCGGCCCCCTGTTCCAGCGCGTCCACGAAGAACCTGCCTGTTCCGACCCCGACTTCAAGCACTTTTCCGGGAGTTTGCCTGATCTCATTAAGAAAAAATTCATTGTCTACGCCATCCCTGATCTGGTGGTAGATCAGATCGTAAAAGCGGGCAAAGATTTCAGGGTAATCCTGTGACATATTTTATCCGGGTTTTTTATTCACACTAAAATAAGTTAAATAAATAAATCCATGGTTCCTGTTGTTGGTAACTTACGGGTGACCATCATGGGATAATCAATAATTTTAACCCGCAACCTGTTTTTTGTGGCATATGAAAAACCTTGGAGTAAACTATTTTGATCTCATCTTCGCGATTCTTCTATTGTGGAGCGCGTACCGGGGGATCACCAAGGGTTTCCTGATCATGGCGGCATCCCTGGCGGCGCTTGTCCTCGGGGTATGGGGGGCAATCCGTTTTTCTGATCTGACCGCCGGTTTGCTGATCGAACACCTGGATCTGCAATCAAAATATACCGCTCTTATTGCCTTTGCCATCACCTTTATCGGCATAGTGATCGCCGTGCATCTGCTGGCCAGGGCGCTGGACAAGCTGGTCAAAGCAGTCGCCCTCGGGTGGGCGAACCGTCTGGCGGGACTGGCATTTGCCGTTTTGCGGACCGCATTTGTGATCAGCATTGTACTTGTTATCCTTAATTCGATTGACCGGAGGGCGCCTTTTATACCGGAGGAACACAAGGAGAATTCATTGCTTTACAAACCCCTTTCAAGGCTGGCACCGGCCATTTTTCCTTATCTGAATTTCGGGGACATCAAAGACCGCATTCAGCAGGCAGGTCCCACGGAACTTGAAACCTGATCTCCGGAAGTTGATTCTGGCCAGCCATCGGAAATCTGAAACTGAAAATCAACTAAGAGAGAACTTTGCTATCTTTGGGCAAAATTTTTTCATGAATTTCATCGAGGAGCTTCAATGGCGGGGCATGGTCCATGACGTCATGCCGGGTACGGAGGAGCAGCTGGAAAAAGAAATGACGACGGCGTACGTCGGTTTCGATCCGACGGCTGATTCCCTACACATCGGCCACCTGGTCTCGGTCATGCTGCTCAAGCATTTACAGCGGGCGGGACACCGGCCCGTGGTCCTGGTCGGGGGTGCAACGGGCATGATCGGCGATCCTTCGGGAAAATCCGAAGAAAGGAACCTTCTCGATGAAGCCACCCTGAGAAAAAACCAGGAAGCCCTAAAGGAGCAATTCAAAAAATTCCTGGATTTCAGTGCGGATGCGCCCAACGCTGCCCTGATGGTGAATAATTATGACTGGATGAAGGAATATTCCTTCCTGAACTTTATCCGGGATATAGGCAAGCACATCACGGTGAATTACATGATGGCAAAAGAATCGGTTAAAAAGCGCATTGGTCCGGACAGCAAGGAGGGAATGTCATTCACGGAGTTTACCTATCAGCTGGTACAGGGATATGACTTTCTTTACCTGTACGATACCATCGGCTGCAAGCTCCAGATGGGCGGATCGGACCAGTGGGGGAATATCGTAACGGGGACAGAGCTGATCAGGCGCAAACGGGAAGGGGAGGCCTTTGCCCTTACCTGTCCCCTGATCACTAAAACTGACGGCGGGAAATTCGGTAAGACGGAAGACGGGAATGTCTGGCTTGATCCGGCCTATACCTCCGCCTATAAATTTTACCAGTTCTGGATCAACGTCAGCGACGAGGATGCCAGAAAATACATCAGGATATTTACCCTCCTGTCAAGGGAAGAGATCGAAGGGGTTATCAGGAAGCATGATGAGGCCCCCCATGAGCGCCTGCTTCAGCAAACACTTGCCAGAGAGGTGACCGTTATGGTCCATTCCGCGGAAGATTACGAGGCTGCGGTGGAAGCCTCCAAAATCCTTTTCGGCAGCTCGACGCGGGAATCACTCGGCAAAATACGGGAAGACCTGTTCCTTTCGGTCTTTGAAGGCGTCCCCCGCTTCACGGTTAACAGGGAAATGGCCGGATCAGGACTTATTGAACTTCTCACGGTACATACTGCAATATTCTCCTCGAAAGGAGAGTTAAGAAGGATGATACAGGGAGGGGGACTGATGATCAACAAGCAAAAAGTGGAGGATCCCGAAAGCAATATAGGCCCAGAGGATTTCATAAACGGAAAATACCTTCTCGTTCAGAAGGGCAAGAAAAATTATTCCCTCATCATTCTTGAAAATTAACAACATCGGATAAACCCTTTACAGACATGACTGATAATAATTCAAAGTACAGTTTTGAGACTTCGGATCTGCTTCTTTACCTGTGGAAAAGGAAGATCCCTCTGCTCATCATCACGCTGTCGGCAGCCATCATATCCACCGTGGTATCCTTTACCATAACCCCCATGTTCAAGTCCACCGTGGTACTTTTCCCTGCCTCAGAATCGCCGGTTTCAAAGTCCCTTCTGCAGGTCAACTTCCAGGACCGTGTCGGGATCCTGGGATTCGGTGACGAACTTCAGCTGGAAAGGATCCTGCAGGTGTTGCATTCGGATGACATACGGGACCATGTCTTCCAAAAGTTCAACCTGATGGAACATTACGACATTGACCCGCTGGGGCACTATCCGAGGACCAAGCTTTACGCTGAATACAACTCCAACATCAAGTTTAAACGGACAGAGTTCAATTCAATCATCATCCAGGTAATGGATAAGGATCCGCAGATGGCGGCGGATATAGCCAACGACATAGCGGCGCTGGTCGACTCGACCATGAACCGCATGAAACGTGACCGCGCCATCACGGCCTTTAAGCTCGTTGAAAGGGAATATCTCCAGGCCCAGGAACGGGTGAAGCAAATTACCGATACCCTCACCTATTACAATAAAAAAGGCGTCGTTTCTTATGACCGTCAGATTGAAAGATATACCGAGGCTTACGGAAGGGCCATCGCAGAAGGGAATTACAATGCTGCAGAAAGGATCAATAAACTGATGCATAATCTGGAGGAAATCACCGGTCCCTTTCTTTATTTCTGGGAAATGCGGACCAATGAAACGCTGAGGCTGAGGGACCTTACCGCAAAATACATCGAAGCAAAAGCCGAAACGGAACTGGCACTTTCATCTGTCTTTATCCTTGACAAGGCCTATAAAGCCGAAAAAAAGGCCTATCCCAAGAAATCCGTGATTGTGATGGTATCAACACTGGCAACTTTTCTGCTGGCCGTGATCCTTTTCCTTTTCTTCGAAAGCTTTTTTAAAAAGATACGTTCTCAGGAATGAGACTGAGCCTTGCACATAAGCAGGAGACCTACTGGGTTTACCTGTTCACTTTTCTTTTTATTGCGATGAATGCCTTTCTCATCGCCAGGGAATTTTATTATTTCAGCTTTGTCCCCCTGCTTATGCTGATTGTCCTGATGGCCTTTTATTCGCTTGACAAACTGGTTTACGTTGCCGTATTTGTCACACCCCTCTCGATCCAGCTGTCCGACATTTTGAAAGGGTATGAATTTGACCTTTCCCTGCCATCCGAGCCGATCATCATTGGAATCATGTTGTTTTTTCTGCTCAAATACCTGTTCGAGGGGAAATTTGACCGCAGGATCATACGCCACCCGGTTTCCATCGCGATCTGGCTGAACATTGCATGGATCTTCATTACCTGTATTACGAGCACCATGCCCATGGTATCCTTCAAGTTCCTGGTATCCAGGATATGGTTCGTTGTCGTTTTCTACCTGGTAGCCAGCCAGGTTTTCAGGGACAGGGAAAACATCCAGCGTTATATCTGGATCTACATCAGTGCATTTCTCATCGTCATAGCCTATGCCTGGTCCCAGCATGCAAGGTTCGGTTTTTTCAACCAGCAGGCTGCCCACTTTGTAGTGCAACCCTTTTACAATGATCACACTTCCTATGGGGCCATACTGGCCATGCTGATCCCTGTTGTTATTGGTTTTCTGTTTACCCTCCACGGCACCAGCCTTTTCCGGCGTGTTTCATCCTGGATGGTTCTTTTTATTTTTCTTGCCGCCACGCTGTTTTCTTATACCCGGGCGGCATGGGTAAGCCTGATGGGAGCACTGGGTGTATACATTATCCTCAGGTTAAGGATCCGTTTTGTTTTCATTGCCCTGATCGGTATCGTGGCCATAACCTATGCCTACAACCGCCGGGCGGACATATTGCTCCAGCTGGAACAGAACCGGCAAACCTCATCGGAGGACCTGATGGAACATATGAAGTCCATATCGAACGTCGCCACCGATGCCTCCAACCTGGAAAGGCTGAACCGCTGGAGCTGTGCCTTGAGGATGTTCAGGGAAAAACCGTTGTTTGGCTGGGGACCCGGCACCTACATGTTTAACTATGCTCCCTTCCAGCTGGAGCGGGAAAAAACCGAGATCAGTACCAATGCAGCCACCATGGGAAATGCGCACAGTGAGTACATCGGTCCCCTTGCCGAATCGGGATTCCCGGGCACAATAACCTTCCTAGCCATCGTGATTGCCACCTTTATAACCGGGATCAGAAACTGGTCCCGTGCGACCGACCGTAAAACCAGGATCATTTCCATCTCCCTGGTACTTGGCCTGGTCACCTATTATCTGCACGGCCTGCTGAACAATTTCCTGGATACCGACAAAGCATCCGTCCTGTTCTGGGGATACACGGCCGCGCTGGTGGCCGTCGATGTTTACCACCGTAACACGGAACGGGGGATTAGCGCAGCAAACGCGGAACTCTCAGCCAGTCAGGCCGGGGGGAAATAGCACCGGATCCGGGAAAATCGTTATGCATGATCAGTGGGAAGGAAATGGTCCGGCCTATCAGTTGGGCTTGAAATCGATTCCAAGGATGGTGATGTCATCAAAAATGGCCTGGTTCCCGCTAAGGATTCCCTGGGCCCTTATGATCTCCTGGATGTTGTGCTGTATGGACCTGGGATTCGAAAGATGTTTTTCAATGTTCCCGGTACCGAATTCCACCCCCTTCTCATCCACGAGCTCCACCAGTCCATCCGTATAGCAAAGAAGTTTCGAAGCTTCTTCAATCCTGTAATCCCCAATCTCAATTTTCGGGATCCTGTCGAGCATTCCCATGCCCACACAGCCTTCCCTAAGCATTTTCAACTTTTTTTTCTTCTTTTCGTACAGGATGGGAGGATTATGGCCGGCATTGATATACCGCAACTCATTTTTGCTGATGATGTATTTGCCGATAAAAAGGGTCAGGAATTTTTCACCTTTTGCACTGGCCATAACGCGTTCGTTCAGTTTTATAACCAGTTTGTCAAGCGGGATCCTGTTGGTAAAGAGGGCGCGCAGATTGGCCTGGAAATTGGACATCAGGATGGCTGCGGACATTCCCTTGCCCGAAACATCCGCTATGCAGAACCCGACCTCATCATCATTCAGGGCGATGCAGTCATAATAGTCCCCCCCGACCGAAAAATGCGGATGGTAGAACGCATTGAAACGTATATGCGTATACTGCGGCAGGGTGGAATTTTCCGGGATAAGCATGTTCTGCATCCGGGAGGCAAGTTCAAGCTCCTTCTTCATCGCCTCCTGGCGAAGGCTTTCATTGAAGAGCCGGATGTTTTCGATGGCCACGATGATCACATTCGATATGGTCTGGATGAAATGAAGGTGTTTTATAGTGGGACTCACACCTTCGGCTTCTTCATCGATATCGCCGATCAGCACAAAGGCAAGCGGGGTATCCTGGGTGATGACCGGGATGATGATATCGAAGCTCTTCAGTCTCTCATTAGGGCTGGAGGTTACAAAGCTGATCTCTTTGATGTGCAGCAGGTCTTTTTCAACATCGATGCTGGCAACATCGGCCCTGTCAAGTCCCGTTGTAAGGATGGTATCCCAATGTTCGTTCAATTTGAAAAGAGCGATCTTGCCGATATTCAGCTCATCCTTCAGGATGGTTTCATAGCGTTTCAGCAGCTGTGAAATGGAAAGATTTTCATTGATGGCCTGGGTGATCTCAAGCAGGGCATTCAGCTTGAAGGTGGATAACTTTAACCGTTTGAATGAAGCCTGTTCTGCCATGGTTTATCAGCTTGTTTTGCCGGCTAGTCTTTCACCCTTTCCACGTATTCCCTGGTACGGGTGTCTACTTTTATTTTTTCCCCCTGGTTTACAAAAATCGGGACATTAATGGTTATTCCCGTCTCCAGGGTTGCGGGCTTCAGGGCCGTGCTCGACGAAGTATCCCCCTTGACACCGGGTTCGGCATAAGTTACCTCCATGACTACAAAGGGAGGCAGATCGCAGGTCAGGGGAGTTTCCGTGTCGGCATGGTAAACGATCTCCACTTCCTGTCCCTCTTTCAGGAATTCTGACCCGTCTATCATGGCCGGTTCCAGGTTGATCTGTTCAAACGTTTCCAGGTGCATGAAATGATAACCGGTATCGTCCTGGTACAGGAACTGGTAAGGCCTTCTCTCAATCCTTGCAACCGAAATCTTGACCCCGGCGGAAAATGTATTTTCGATGACCTTGCCGGAGGTCAGGCTTTTGAGCTTGGTACGGACAAAAGCCGGACCTTTACCGGGTTTTACATGCTGGAACTGCACGATGGTGTAAAGGTCATTGTTGAATTCAATGCAAAGGCCGTTTCTAAAATCTGCGGTATTAGCCATAAAATAAGAAATGAATGTGTTGCCAAAGATAGTAAAACCCTCAATATTTCAGACCCGACCATTCGATCAGGTCACATTTTACAGAACCCACGATCAGGTCGAATTTTCCACGGATGGGAACGCAGTTCGGATCATCTGAGAACCAGAGGGTCATGTCGTCCTCCTTCCTGAAAATTCGTCCCGGATCAACAAAGGGAACCAGTTTGATGCAATTGAAGGTCCCCCCCCGGGTGGTTATGGTCTCCCTTCCGCGGAATCGCATATTAAATGGGAACAGTTCATCATCGAAAAAAGTATTAAAATAAATGATGTCATCGTACTTCATGGTGTCATAATTGATGGTCCTCGCATAATAGAAAACCGAGACCATGTCCCTGATGTTCCCGGGGATTTCATGGTTGCCGGATTCGGAACTTATTGCCCTAAGGCTGTCGTGGTAATAATCGACCACCTCGTATTTACGGTAGTTCCCTTCCCGGATGTCACGGATTGATTTAAAGGGAAGCAGGGTTTCGGGGTCGAAAAAACCGCCGTACATGTCCCGTATCTTATAAAGCTTATCTGCGAGCCCTGTACTGCTGGCGATCGTTTCCGCATAATAAACCTGCCTGCCCCGGATGCTGTCAAGCCTGAGGAATGCATCGACCCGGCCGGCATTAAGGGGACCGTAATAGACCTGGAATACCAGTTTTTCACCCGGCACAAAATTATTCTTTTCCATTCCTGGTCCGGGGAGATTCTGTGCCTGTCCATAAAGGGCGCTGAAGAACATGAAGCAGAATATGGCTGGTATGGATCTCATTTTGTTTTCCCCGGGAAGATTTTATCCTTTGGTATGGTGGCGACAAAATCCTTCAGGTAAAAAGGCTCAAAGTATGCAACGTCCTCAAACTTCTTTTGTTGCCAGGATTGTTCCGCCAGGGGTATCATAAACCGGGCAGAAGGTATAATATTCCCTATGAATAAGGCATTTCGGTTATGGATTTTTTCCATGCTTTTTTTCGCACCGTTCCCGAAAAATACGATGAGTCCGTTCGCCAGCCTTTCCCGAAAACTGTTTTCATCAATAACCATGGCGGAAACTTCTTCAATTTTTTCCCCTTCACGGGTATACAGGCAGGTATATACCTCCATCCTTCGTGCATCGATCATGGGACAGAGAAGGGTGGATGCATCCTTCTCCAGGATTCCTGTGATGGCTTCATTCTGAAGAGCCCCTGCGACCAGTATATCCAGGGTCCCGATCCCGATCAGCGGCAGGGCGGACCCGTAGGCAAGTCCCTTTGCCGTCGATACGCCGATCCTCAGTCCGGTATAGGATCCGGGTCCCATGCTTACGGCGATGGCATCAAGCCCGGGGACTTCAAGACAGTTTTCTTTTAAAAGGTCCCTGATGAAAACGGCTAACTGGCTTGAATGTGATTTCTCATCATGGCTTTCCTTTATCCCCAATAACTTTCCATCCGCCGACAGGGCAACCGAGCAGATCTGTGTGGATGTATCAAGATTGAGTATTAAGGGCATTATCCGGCTCCGCAGGGAAATTATTCCTTCTTCTTTTTCTTTTCCGTCTTGAAAAGGTCCTCTTTTTTAACCACTTCAACTGCGATTCCCGGTTTCAGTTTCTTGGAGACGGCATTATATGGCGCAACGATGATCTCATCGTCATCTGCCAGTCCCTCGACAATCTCGATGTAGTTATCATCCTGAATGCCGGTTTTCACTTTCCTTACCTCTGCCTTGCCATCTTTTACCATGAATACAAGCTCAACGAGGTCCTCCGCCGATTTGCCCTCATTCATGGCCAGCTGTTTCCCGCCCAGGGTGTCGGAAAGGACGGAATCCGCCCTTGTGGTTACGGCCTGGATGGGCGCGGCGAGCACATTTGTGACGGTATTGGTCTGGATATCTACCGTTGCAGACATACCCGGACGGAAAGGATCCGAGTAACCCTGATCATAAAGGCTCTGGTAGGATTCACGCAGCAACAATACCTTGACTTCAAAATTCGTCACCTGGTCCGTCGTCAAACCGGTGGTTTTTGCCGAATTGGCAATTTCCGTTACCACTCCCTTAAACTTTTCACCAAGGAAGGCATCGACCTCAATCAGGGCAGTATCATTCTGGTTCACCCGCACGATGTCGTTCTCATTCACCTCGACCAGCACTTCCATCCGGTTCAGGTCCGCAATCCTCATCATTTCGGTTCCCGTCATCATCTGTGCTCCGACCACACGTTCCCCCTTTTCAACGTTCAACATGGAAACCGTTCCGTCCATGGGCGAGTAGATCGAAGTTTTTACCAGGTTTTCCTGGGCTTCCGCCAGGGCGGCTTCCGCGCTTTTAACCGAATAACGTGCGGCATCCAGTTCAGCCTTGGCGATCTGGTAGGCCGAAAGTACGGTTTCATACACGGACTCGGAGATCGCCTTTTCATCCCAGAGTTTTTTATTCCGCTTATAATCCAGTTCCTTCTGAATGAACTGGGCTTCCGCCTGTGCGAGCATGGCCTTCGAGGAATTCAGGGATGCCATGGACCGGTCGCGTGTGGAAATGTATACTTTCGGGTTGATGCGGGCCAGCAGTTGTCCGCTCTTTACCATATCCCCCTCCTTGACTTGCATCTCCACGATTTCACCGGATACATCCGGACTGATCTTGACTTCGGTTTCAGGCTGTATCTTGCCATTTGCCGTGATGGTTTCGGTGATATTTCTGCGTTCAATTTTTTCCACGGCAACCTGCACGGTTTCTTCTTTGCCGAACCAACCTGCTTTTTTCCCCACTACGGCGAGAACGATCAATACTGCCGCTGCCATGAGTATATAACGCAAAAGTTTATTGGTTTTCATTTCTGCTTTGATATTAGTTGATTTAAGTTCAAGATTCGGGGGTCACAAACGGACGGGATTGCCCCTGTAAAAGTCGAGGACCTTCATTTTAAAGATATAGTCGTATTTGGCCTGCAGCAGGTTTGACTGGGTTGCTGTCAGCCTGTTTTTTTCCGCATTGTAGTCCACCGTATTTACCAGTCCCACTTCAAATTTCTCCTCCGTATACTTAAAGGATTCTTCCATCGATTTCAGCGCTTCTTCGGTGGCCATGTATTTTTTCCTTGCGGCAATGGCATCGGCGTATGCCTGCTGTATGCTTTTATAAAGGTCCATTTTGGTGGTTTCAAGGCTGAGTTCAGAACTCATGACATTGATCCTGGCATTGCTGATGCTGGTATTGACCGTCCAGCGGTTGAAAATGGGTACCCTGAGGCCCATGGAAATCGTGGTGCTCTGGTTCCCGTTCATCTGGTTCCAGAACGGGACATCCTCCCATTGACCCGTATTGAGATTGATCCTTTGCCTGGCATCCGAAAAGCCGGTCCCCCATTGGGCACTCAGGAAAAGACTGGGACTCCGGCTGCCATGCGCAATGCTCAGTCCCTCGTGGGCACTCTTCAGCCTGTATTCCGCACCCTGGACCTGTGGCAGTGTCTCCAGGGCATCACGGTAAACGCTTCCAACCGTCAACATTAAGGGTTCCCTGGCAACATCCCCGAATTCTGGGACCTCAATTTCAAAATTCCCCACGGAGTCCAGATCAAGCATCTGGGTGAGATCGAGGTAGGATATATCGAGCCGGTTCTGTGCCTCAATCACATTCAGTTCCTCCGATGCAGCCTGGGCCTGTATTTCGAGCAGGGATCCACGGGCCAGGCTGCCGGCATCCACAAGCTTGGAAGTTCGTTCAACCTGTTGAAGGGTGAGATCGTGCTGGTTAATGGCCACCTGGAGGAGTTCCTTGTTGAAAAGGATCTGGAGGTAGGCGGAAGCCAGGAGCAATGATATGTCGTTTTTCAGTTTTTCCAGATCCTGCAGGCTGGCAAGAAGGTTGAATTCATTTTGCTGTATGGTATTCAGCTGCTGTAAGCCGTTGAAGAGGCTAACCGAGGAGGAGAGGTTAACGTTGTCGGACATGATCGTCTGGTTCTCCTTGAATTCATAGGTGGTCTGGTCCAGTGCACGGCCAAAGGAAAAACCGTGGTTGACACCTGCATTCAGGTTGGGAGCAAGTTCCACCTTGGACTGGTTCAGGAGGTTTTGGTAATAATGCGTATTCAGCATTTGCTGTTTAATGTTGATGTTGTTGTCAAAGGCATATAATATGCAGCGCTCAAGTGACCAGACGTTCTGTGCGTTGATGCTGGCAAAAAACGTCATCAGAAGTATGGGGAACAACAAGATTAATTTCTTACTTTGCTTCATGCCTGACATGGTTTAAAAGAAACATAAAGATAATTAATTACACATATAAAAAAGGAGATAATCCATGGCTTTCTCAGAGAAATCCTTTGACCATAGAAATTTTGGTAAAATAACCATAGTAAAGAGTCCCAGGGCAAGCAGGATCAGCATTTCCATGAAACCATTCGAACCGCTCAGGCTAACCGTTCCCATGCTGGTATCCTATAAACGTGCCGAAGAATTTCTGAACCAGAAAGAGAGCTGGATACAGAAAAACCTTGAAAAGATCCGGAAACTCGAGGACCGTTATACCCTATTTACCGAAGAGACGCAATTCAGGACAAATGAGCATGTGCTGGAGATTTCCCGGCATCCGGAAGGGGACCCAGGGGTGAGCCTTAAAAACAAAAAGATCCTGGTTCATCTGCCGACGCATGCCGATGTAAAAGATCCGGGGATCCAGGAAATGATCCGGTGGGGCATTCAGGCTGCATGGAGAAAGGAGGCAAAAAGATATCTTCCGGAAAGGCTTGGTGAATTATCACGCAAGCATAACCTGCCTTACAGCAAGGTGATCATAAAGAATAACAAAACCCGCTGGGGTTCCTGTTCCCACAGGAATAATATCAATCTCAGCCTGCACCTGATGAGGCTGCCGGATCACCTGATCGATTACATACTGTTGCATGAACTGGCGCACACGGTAAACAAGAACCATAGTAAAGGATTCTGGAGGGACCTTGAAAAGTTATACCCCGGCGCAAGAAATGCAGACAGGGAACTCAAGGAATACCGGATAGATATTTATTAGGAAGTATCGTGATGGAAGCAGTTGGAATCAGCCTTCGTGGATATTCCTTTCGAGTATCCTGTCCAGGCTGCTGACATACTCCAGGGCCTTCTTCTTGCCAAAGAGCTTGGTGAATTCAAGGATAACAAAATCCTTGATATCGGTGATCCAGTCCAGGTAGGAAAGCGTCGATATCCTCCCGTCCTCCTGTTTGTCCATGTAGCGCTTGACAATGTTAACCTTGGAATGGTAAGCCATATAAGCTTTAATGGATGTTAAAAGAGGCTGATCGAGGTGATTCTCGATATACTTCAATTCACTCGGGATCACTTCGTAGGTGATCTCGTAATAATTGCTGAAAGGAAAGTTCCAGTTGATGTAATGTCTGAAAAAATTGGCGATGTTGAAAGTTTTTCTCATTTCTTCCTTGTCCACCGAATCCAAAAATAGTTTGTTCAGGCTCTTACGGTAAGCATCCTTAATGCTGTTGTCCAGTATCTCGGTGATCTCGGTGACATGTTTCTTGTAGTCGGCCGAAAAATTATTCAGGGAGAATTGTTTGTTGTCGAAAGGATTCTGGAACTTGATTATCTTGGTTATTACGGCAACTTCATCTTTCATCAGATTGACAACCGGGAAAATGTTCTCCTCCCAGATCCTTTCATAAAGTTTTTCGGTAAAATAACCCGAAAG
>Ga0307419_10000120_pt1 | contig 32067 bp, 25 predicted proteins | sample SalMarWE160230MG_2_FD_202512 | JGI IMG/M metagenome (GOLD analysis project Ga0307419, IMG submission 202512) | Salt marsh sediment microbial communities from the Plum Island Ecosystem LTER, Massachusetts, United States - WE1602-30 | ecosystem: Environmental > Aquatic > Marine > Intertidal zone... | reverse complement strand
ACCGTTGAAGAGCCCATTGAGTACAAAATCCCCTTGTTGCGTCAAACCCAGGTGAACGAAAAGGCGGGTTACACATTTGCCAATGCCATTCGTCATTTCCTCAGGCACGATCCCGATGTGATCCTCGTGGGTGAGGTCCGGGATCCCGAGACCGCGGCGACGGCGGTCAGTGCGTCGACCACCGGCCACCTGGTGCTCTCCACCTTGCATACCAACAATGCTATCGGAGCCGTTCCTCGACTCAGAGATCTGGGCATCAGGCCGTTTTTGATCGGTGACTCGCTGATCGGCGTGGTGAGCCAGAGGCTGGTTCGACGCATATGCAACCATTGCAGGGAAGCGTATGCCCCGTCCGAAGAGGAGAAGGCCTACTTGCAAGATCCCTCCATCACGGAGCTTTACCGGGGCAGGGGCTGTGACTTGTGTAACGGGTCCGGATACCTGGGCAGAACCCTGGTCTATGAAGTCCTTTCCATAGACAAAGAGCTTTCTCGTCTGATTAACGAGGAGGTCGAGCTGAGTGTGATCACCGACAAGGCAAAGGCAAGGGGATTCGTGGAAATGTTTTCCGTGACCGCGGCCAAAGTCAAAGAAGGCATCACCACCACCGCCGAAGCCGTTCGGACTCTCGGCCACGTCAGGTACGGTCATTCCCGGCAGGGTGAGGCACAGGCGGCCCGTTCCGCAGACAGTGGCGCTATTAGAAGGGTCTCGTGAACTACTTCAGATACAAAGTGATGGAGCCTACCGGCCAGATCGCTTCCGGCGTGATCAGGCTTCCCTATCAAGACGTGATCTCGGCCATGTCGTACCTGGAAAGATCTGATAACACGACGCTCTATGTGAGAAAACTAGGCCCTTTTTTCTCGTTGCTTTTTCAGCTGGCGGGTCTGAGGCTCAAAAAGAAGATCACAAGACCTTTTCAGGCGGAGTTTTTCAGCAACGTCTCCCTCATGCTCCGTTCGGGTGTCACGCTGACCACGGCATTGGAGGAGGCGGCGACCAGCTCGGGCAGGCCCGATTTTGAATCAGACATCAGGGACATGATCTCGAACATTGAGGGCGGTGCGAGCTTTTCTCAGGCCGCAGAAAAGTACCCATACATCTTTCCCGGGACAGCGGTTCATCTTATTCGGATAGGAGAAGAGACGGGCAAGCTTGACAGGATGCTCACGGACGCCGCTGAGCACCTGAAGCGGATGCAGACCATCCTCTCCGATACCAAGCAGGCCCTTTTATACCCGAGTTTTGTCTTCATTGCCTTGGGTGCCGGACTCGTGTTCTGGTTCTATTACGTGGTGCCAAAAATCGTCGGCCTGTTCAAAGAAATGGATGTTTCCCTGCCACCGCTGACCGTTTTCCTGATAAGGCTCTCGGACTTCGTCCAGGATCATTTCCTGAGCATGATCTTTGGGATCGCGGTTGTGGTCCTGATCACCATGCTGGGCTACAAGGGCAACCGCAGGATAAGAAAGCTTTGCGACGCCATCCTCCTCAAGCTTCCCGTTTCCGGCACGATCATTTCTGCCTCTGCCATGGCTTTTATCACGGAGTATTTCAGCCTCTTGTTGAGCGTGGGCATCGATATTCTCCAGTCCATGAACATCCTGCAAGACTCCATCAAGAATGAGGTCTATCGGGAAAAACTGGCAGAAGTCAGGGAAGAACTGGCCACGGGCAAGGGAATCTCGGAATCTTTCGAACACACGCCGCTATTTCCTTCTTTCGTAGTCAGGATGCTGAATGTGGGTGAACAGAGCGGTACACTCCCCGAGCAGTTGAGCCATATTGCAGAAGATTATCGCAACAAGCTTTCCATCATTGTGGCAACGATCGGCAAGATCATCGAACCCGTGGTCCTGGTGATCGCCGGTGCCATGTTCGCGGTCATTATAGGCGGGCTCTTCCTGCCGATCTACGACCTGGTGAGTAAGGTCAGCGGCCGATAAAGAAGAGGGGGTCAGAAAGAAGAGGGGATCAGGTCTCAACATTCAACACGATGTGCTGAATGTTGAGACCTGACCCCTACTATGGTCCTCCGGGGCAGGAGTGGCTCAGATTCATGTCCTGCCCAACCTCGCCGGCTGACAGGCCTCTGGTGTAAACTCGTAACTCATCCATCAGCCCGTTGTATTTGTAACCATCGGATGACGACCAGCCGCTCATGTAAAATGTGGGATTTACGGTTTTGCTGGCGGGCGTGCCCTGAAGGAGGGTAATCGGCTGAAGCACGCCATCAATATAGAGTTGGTTCTTTAATGGTGCATTGTTGTTGAAGACGGCGGCCACATGATGCCAATTGCCGGCCAGGGCGTCCGCGCCGGAAATGCCATAGAGGTCTCCTGCCCCTGTATTAAATCCGAATCGGGTGGTCCCCTGAAAGTAGAGATCATAGGCAGTCGACCAGCCGATCGGCATCTCAGAGCCTGTTCCAGCCCATTTCATCCAGAAGCAAATCGTGGTCTTATCTCCGGCTGTTGTGGAGACAGGCAGCCCTGTAGCGGTAATGCAGCTATCATTTCCTGGCGCATCGGCGAACTCACCTGCATAGCAGAGATGGCTGTCCGATTGATTCACCGTGGCATCGCCCGTGGCCGTGCCGTGATAACCGTTGCCCGAGGCATCCTGGACCTCATCCGGCACCCCAATGGTCCACGAGTCTTCATCCATGTAGTAGGCAGCCGCGGGGGCCGCGTAACAGCCACCTGAACAGCTATGGCTGACAGACAAGAGGTTTGTGACATCGCCCTGAGAAAGGACTTTGTTATAGACCATGACCTCGTCGATCCAGCCATGAATCACCTGGTTGGCCGCAAAGCCGCCGCCAAGGCTGTCCTGTTCCTGGCCGATGATGGCACCACCCGCATCCAAAGTAACGTTCGCAGTATTGACCGATCCGTTGCCGTCACTCAGGGCGGCCCCGTCCACATAGACCACCTCTGTGCCGCTGGAAACCTGGCGTGTCCAGACCAGATAATGCCAGAGGCCGTCGTTGACAGTGCCCCCGATGGAAAAGCTCCCGGTCTGTACCCCATTCACCCAAGTAAGAAAGGATGCGGCCGTGGCGTCCAGGTACATGAGCATATTGTTATCAGCGCCGGCCCTGGCCCCGGAGAAAAGGGTTTGAATACTGGAGGAAAGGGTTTCCAGCCTGAACCACATGCAAAGAGAAAAGTCGCCCAGGTTGCTGAAAGCGCCATGGTCCAAGGTGACGTACTGGTTCGTTACGCCATCAAGGTTAAAAGCGCCTGAGTAACAGACTTTTCCGATCGAGCGGTTCACATCGTCGCCCGATCCCATGTTGTGGCTTTCACCGTGAGCCCCCGTGCCGCTTGAGTCCAGGACCTCATTGGCGCTCCCGTCCCACGTGCACTCATCCATGTGCCATTCACCCCCGAGATCGGCGTAGTAAGGCGCATCCACGCCCTGGCCGCTGATGTTCAGGGTGTAATAGCCCGAGTCCACGTCATTGTCGTTGCACGTGCTGTCCCTGGCGGTCAGTTTGAACTGAAAGCCACTGCCCGCGGTGGACGTTCCGATCTTTCTGAACGTGGCGGTGGCAGCCCCGGTGCCGATGACTTCAAATCCGCCCGGATTGCTGCCGAGCCACGTGATGGCCCAACTCTCGAGGCTGCCCAGTCTGGGCCCGGATACGCTGAAATCCTGGTCAAAGGTCGATGCGTCGCAGTTGTAGGTTTGGGGGGCAGCAGGCGCCACGGACAGGGCCCCGTTTTCCACCGTCAGCGGCAGGAGCCGCTCATCCGACCGGCTGGCAGCATCCGTTACCCTGACCGTGATGTCATAGGTGCCGGCGCAAACATTGATGGTGCCCTGGAGTTCTCCTGTGTTGGGGACGATGGAAAGACCCGAGATGGGGTTTGCACCAACAATCTGCCAACCATAAGGGGTGGTGCCACCAGCGGCGACAATCGTGGTGCTGTAGCTGTTGTTGATGGTCCCGTCGGACAGAGAAGTCGTCGTGATGACCACGGTGTCAGCCGAGCAATCGCGACTCTCTCCCATGTCAGCCGTGATTTCGTTTTCACTCAATGGGCGATTATATATCTTGACCTCATCGATCATGCCGCCAAAAAAGTTTGTGGGACTGGCGCTCCCCCGCGCTGCGATAAGCAGTTTGCTGCCGTTGCTGCCGATGGCCCCGGTCTGGCTTCTGGCATAGACCTGAACCCCGTCTTTGTAGAGGATCTGTTCGGAACCATCATAGACCATGGTGACGTAGGCCCAGGTGTCCGCTGTCACAGGGAAGGTCGAACCCCCATCCCACGCCCAGTGCGGTTGCCAGGCATATTGGACATATCCGCCATTGACTCGCACTTCGTAGAGATTTTCCTTGTTGTAGATGATGTTTTCTCCCCCGGAGCCGTCCCACCTGATCCAGGCAGAGACCGTCCACGGATTCGTGTCCGGGTCCAGGTCGCCATCAGCCGGGTCGCCCAAGTCCAGATAGCCGCCATTGTTGCTATCCACGCGGGTAAATATTCCGGCCCTGCAGACCTTTCCTCCGGAGGCCGATGTCTGTGTCGGCAAAGAGCCGGAGCCGCGAGAGGCCGCCTTGCCGCGACTGCCGCCAGAGCCCGAGTCAGCTATCTCATTGTCCGCTCCGGTCCACGGATAGTTCTCCATGCGATATTCAGCCAGAGTGCCCGTATAGCAAATTCCGGAGCATGCGTGGGTCATGCCGGCCAGATCCTGAATTTCTGCGTCGGTCAAGGCCGTGGAGAAGACCCTCACCTCATCGATCTTGCCGTGGAAGTAGTTGTCTGTATGCTGGGAACTGCCTATAGTAAACTCTGAACCCGTGGCATCATCCGGGGTGCCCCCACCGCTCCAGGTCGTGGTGTCTTCGTCTTTGGTGCCGTTGACGGTGACGGCCGCGATGCCATTGTCGTACGTGACCGCCACAAAGCTCCAGGTGTTCAGCGCAACGCTTCCGGCCCCACTAAAATTGGCATCCGCGTCCTGGCCGACGGCATCCAGATACATATGCACGGTCCCGTTTGTGTCCACGCCGATTTCGAGATTGTCGTTGTGAGCGTCGGAGGCCTTGGCCAGGAAGCAGTTCTGGATGTTGTGGTTCGTCTGGGCGGCGTTGAGTGAAAGAGGTCTTATCCACAGGGTCACGGAAAACGAATTGCTCGTCGTCCCGAAGACGTCGTTCAAGACGTCTCCCATGTCCAGATAGTCGTCCGCGCCATCAAAGAACCCGGCACGACAGATCTGACCGGAACCGACAGTATCGGCCCCGTTTTGGGCTGTGCCGTCCAGGGCGTCATCGCCCGAATCCTGGACTTCTCCTGGCGTGCCATTCCAGCTGCATTCGTCCAGAAGCCATTCGGCCGTCAGATTGACCGTGTAGGGGGCATGGGCTCCGGAGGATGTGACCTGCACGGTGAGGATGATGTTAGCCGTGTTGCCGGCACAGCTTTGATCGGTGGCCGTCAGGGTAAAGGTATAATTGGCAGGGGGCGTTGAGCTGTCTTTCCTGATGACGCAGGTGTCGCTCCCCGTGGAGACCACGGTGAAGCCTGTGGCCCCACCCGTGGTGAGTTGCCAGTTGATGTCTCCCAGATGCCCGCCATTGGCCTTGAAGGTCTCCTGCTGGGTCGGGCTGTCCCAGATGATGTTCGTCGTCTGGTCCCCACTGGTTCGGGCTACGGACAAGTTGGCGCCCACGTCGATATCGAATGACTTGGTATCTGTTTTGGGGCCCCCGTCTGCCGGCAGGGTGGCATCTGTGACCAGGACTGCGATGGTGTAGGTGCCGGGGCACTGGCCCAGAGAGCCGGAGAGCCGTCCCGTATAGGTATTTAAGAAAAAGTCACTGAAACCGCCGTCATTGGTGAGAGTCCATTCGTAAGGCGTAGTGCCCCCAGTGGCCTGGAGGGTGACTGAATAGTCGCTGTTGATGGTCCCAGAAGGGATCGAGGAGGTGGTGATGGTTACATCTGTTCCGCCGGCGCCGCATCCATCAATGCCGTAACAATCCTGGTCGTCGCAGTCGACGTGGGCGTCGCCGTCGTCATCGATCCCATTGGTGCAACCGTTGGGATAGGTGTTTTCCCCGCCAGAGCCGCCGGGGGGCGTACCGCCCGAGCAATTCTTCTGATTCAACTCGTTGAGGGAAAAGGCCCGCATCAGATCATCATACTGGCTGGACGTGGGCGTGCCGTGAAATTCAATCCTGGCGGGATCGTCGAACTGGAGGTCACCGCCTTCATTCAGCCCATCCAGAAAACCGTCAAGGCCGTCTTCATCCAGATCCTTTGGCCCCCCGCTGACAAGGATATAGGCCTGATTGGTGATTTGTGCCGTACCCTGGTCGGTGGTGTGGATCTTCCCTGAATCGTTATAAATCGTGATGCCGCTGAGGGTTGTGCAGAAATCACTACTGGTTGTCGTGGTCAAGGTGTCATAGACGCCGTATTTGATGGTGTTTCCCCAGACATCGGTGCCGGAACCAAGACCCAACGTGTGGAAGGGCAGGTTGCCGACATAGACGCCCGTGTCTTCATCACCATCGGTGCCGCTATCGGCCCAGGGCAATCGATGATTGGCGAGGCTGTAGCCTTGCAGGGCATAGTCGACCTTTTCCAGGATCGCCTGGGCCTTTTTGATCTTGGCGGACCGGATCAGGGAGGGCAATACAGAGGCCACAATAGAGACGACAATGCCCACAATGACCAGGACGATGGCCATCTCAATGAGAGTAAAGCCCCGGCTGTGCTTCACTTTTCTCAAATCGAAACTCCTTTGTTGGTTGCCTTTTCGAGCCCTTAGGGGCGGGGTGTCTGTGTCTGGTTTGTTCGTGCAAATCTTGTGCCTTCAGGTGGGGAATAGGGGTCAGGTCTCAACATTCAACATCAAGTGTTGAATGTTGAGACCTGACCCCTTATTTGGACGTGGACGTTCTCCGGGTCTCCGGAGGCATCAATGACCCGAAAGCGTTCGGGCTCAAGGGCGGCCAGGGTCAAATAGCCCTTCCTTACCTTGTCGTGAAAGGCGAGGGCTTCTTTTTCAAAGCGATCCTCGGCAGCACCGTCGACCTGGCCCTTGATACGTTGCCAGGCCCGCTTGAGACCCAGCTCAACCGGCAGGTCCAGAAGAATCGTAAGATCGGGCTTGAGCCGGCCGACCACCATGCGATGCACTTGCTCAATGACCTTCAGGTCATAGCGCCTGGCATATCCCTGATACACGGTGGTGGCGTCGAAGAATCGGTCTGAGACCACTATCTTGTTGGCTGCCAGGGCCGGCTCGATGACCTCGCGCACGTGCTGGGCGCGGTCCGCCTCATAGAGGAGCAGCTCTGTGATGGGAAGCATGGCGGTGTGGTTGGAGTCCAGGAGGATGGCCCGGATCTTTTCCCCGATCCGGGTGGCGCCGGGCTCACGTGTGGCAACGCAGTCATAGCCCTTTGCCTGCAGCACGGCGACAAGAAGCTTTATCTGGGTGGTTTTGCCGGAACCCTCAATGCCTTCAAAGGTAATGAACATGGACCATTTTCAATGCGACGTTTATTGTCCTCGACCAATCAAAAGGGGTTCTTCTCCCGATTGGTTGGTACTAAGGGTTCGAGGATTCAAGGATTCAAGGGGTCGAGTGCTTTTCTTTCCAATGATTTAATGAGTCCTTTAAGCATCCTCTCAACCTCACCTATTCCCTCCTGTAGGATCTCTAATTTACCAGTCTCAATATAACCCAAGTCCCCAGATAGTAATACCTGGGTTTCCATCTCACAATTTGAGCCATAAGCTATATATAAGAACCGAATATATTCTGGGGTTGTTTTTCTTCCATATCCTTCTGCTATGTTACTAGGGACAGAGACTGCGGCCCTCCTTATTTGCGATGTCAGGCCGTATCTTTCTTCATTAGGGAATCTTTTCGTTATTTTATAGATTTCTAAACACAGCTGATATGACCTTTGCCAAACTTTTAATTCTTTATAACTCTTAAGCATTTCACTCGAATCCCTGACCCCTTGGCCCCTCGAATCCTTATGATCTTCAAACGGTAACCACTTGCTGTGCAGATTAGTCTGTCCCAGTTATCGGAAAACGTCAAGGACGTCTTGGCCCTTTTATCCCTGGTGGCAGGGTCGCGCCACACCTTTGCGGCTTCTTTCCATGTCTGCCGGTGATGACGATACTCAAAGTTGGCAACTCTTTTCTCAATTGCTAACCAGAGTTACCCAATATTCCAGAGGTCCGTTTTGTCGCATAGCGTGCTAACTATTTGAATCTTCCGCAAAAACATGGCATCGCCCAACTTGGCACGGTGTTTGATCATGGCTTAGTGTATCTGCATAGGAACCGATGTCTCGGGGGTGAAAGAAGGAAAGGAGGAGAATGAAGCGGTTTCTGGGGGTCTCGTGCGCGATCATGCTCATCGTGGTGGGCATGGCAGTCACCGTGGTGGCTCAGCAAATGGTGCCGTTTCCTGAACCCTCCACCATGGTCCTGATCGGTGTGAGCCTGATCGTGCTGGTGGCGCTAAGGCACAGGACAGCTCACCGCAAAGACGATGAAACCGCGGACTCGCGCTGACACACATAGACTAATGGCTCCGCGACCTGCGGGGCCATTAACCGTCAATGCCCTTCGGGCATAATGAAACTAATTGAAAGATGCTATCGTTGATATGAAAGACATCAAGCCCATTCGGCCGAAGGCGGCGAAGGATGCGCTCATGCTCATGCGTAGCAAGATCGTCGGATACTTTCTCGAGCTGGTGGCGGTGGTTTTTTTTATGGCCGCAGCCGCCTATTATGGTGATTACAGCCATGATCAGATGCTGGGCGCCTTGCTCACGGCTTGTGTGGGGTTCGTGCTTCTGGTCTTGGGTGTCAGGGAGGCAAGGGCCGATCATTCCAGCGGCAAGCCCAAGAATTCCTGGTAAGGGGGAGGGGGCGGTTTTCTTAACCCTTGCTCCACTTTCTTGGTCTTTTCTACGGCCTCTTCATCCAGGCGCTTCCGCTCGGTTTCCAACACATAAGGCGTAATCAGCACCACTAGTTCGTCCTTTCCAATGCTTCGAGAAGTGCTTCCGAACGCCCGGCCCAAACCGGGAATACTGCCCAGGCAAGGGACCATTTCTCTGGTCTTCGTTTTCTGATCCTGGATCAAACCGGCAATAAAGACCGTCTCCCCGGTCTTGGCCATGAGCCATGTGGACACCGTCGTGGCCTTCACCGTGGGGATCCCGCTGGCAGCGTCAATCGTCACCGAATTGATGCTCGGCTTCACATGAAGGAGCACATTGCCTTTGCTCCCGATGTATGGGGTGATATCCAGGATGGTTCCCGTGTCCAGGAATTGCACGCTTTCGGTGGCCAGGCCCGTACCGGTTACGGTGGTGACTTTGTAGCCCTGTTGTCCGCCCACTTGCACTTTCGCCTGTTTGCCGTGAATGGCCAGGATCTTGGGGGCAGAAAGGGTGTTCACCTTGGTCTTGGCCTGCAGGGCATCCAGGGCAACTGCGAACTCATGCCTCGTCCCGGCACCGGTGATCATGTTGGCAAAAACACCCGTTCCCGTGCCGGGCACTGGGGAGATCCCCTCGGCCGTGGGCGGCACTGCCGTGCTGAAGCCCCCTGTCCCGATCCTCAGGTCGCCGAGTATCTTGTCCCAGTTCACACCCAGAGACATCTCATCCGTGAGGCGGATCTGTAGAATCTTGGCCTCGATCATCACCTGCCTCGGCTTCCGGTCCCAAAAACGGATGATGGTTTCAATCTTTTTGATGTTTTCAGGGGTATCCTGGACAATAATGGTCTTTGATGGCTCATGTACCTGGATGACACGCTTTCCGGGGATGGCATCCAGCACTTCCTGGACCTTGTCGACCTCGGCATATTTCAGCTCAAAGATGCGCATCTGGAGCCTGTCCGCCTGTGGATCTGCTTCTTCTTTGGGTTTGTAGATGACGTGCATGGTTCCCTCTTTCATGTAGGCAAAACCACCGGACAGGGCGATCGCGTGAAGGGCTTCATCCAGGGTCACCCGGTAAAGATGCAAGGAGACCATGCCGGAGACGTCTTGGGCCATCACGATGTTGATCTCCCGCTTGATCGCCAGCGCCGAGAGGAGCTCTCGAATGTCCACCTGGTGAAAATTGAGGCTGATCAGGCCATCAACGGCAATTTGCTCAACTACCTTGGAGCTTTTCTTAACAGGTTTGGGCGCGGACGCTTTGGCTCGTGTGGTTTTTCCCTCCGGCTTGTTTTCCTTGACCGTCGCTGCGTCCGGGGCCTTTTCCACGACCAGGGCCAGGGGCTGCAAGGCCTGCTTGTCGGGCGCAGGCGCTGCCTGGCTGTGACCGGTTGCCATCTCTTGAGGTGAGGGGGCCAAGGGCTCCTTTTTCTCATAGAGGTTGAGGACCAAGCGGTCCGGGTGTCTCATACGAAAATGGCTCATCTTCAGGAAATTTTCAGGAAGGCCCACCCGGACATTCAGGTCGCTGCCGTCCTTTTTCAGCATGACCCAGGAGTCGAAGCTCTTGTATTGACGAAACGGGATGAGTCTTGTGGTGACGTTTTGCAGCCTGAAGAGAACTTCCTTTCCCTGAACCCTCGGTTTTTCAGACAGGACCCCGCTTCCGAACTGAAACACAATGGACACATAGCCCGGATGGCGCCCGCCGCGGATGGTTTCCAGAGTGACGGGGAAGGCGGAAAAGACGTCGCCTGGGAGGGCGGCCCCCGTGACCATCCCTGCCAGCACGAACACGATCAAGGCACAAGCGGCCTTGTGGATGCACTGCCCCATAACTGCCCGTTTATAACACTAGATATAGCGCTGTCAAGGTAAAAGCACTACAACATGAGGGATGGCTCTGGGGTTGGGATGGAGACGGTTTCTACGCGCAGGGGAGGGGGTCCCACACACGAAAGGTTCGCCCATCAGATGGCGTCATGGATCTTCAAGACTTTCAAAACCATTTGATGGGTGTCAGCAATCAAGACCACCTCATTCTTGGCGATCCTCACGACCTGGTATTCGGCAATCCAATCACCGGTATGGACAAACTGATCATTGATCACCGCAATGGGTTGCTCTCCTCCCACAATAGTCCCTTTGAGGTTCAGGGCCACGGTCGGCTTTGAGGGCCTTTGCTTCGGTTGTTGAATATCCTTTTTCGGTGGAGGGGTGTTCAACGGCTTGAAAATATCCCTGGCAATGGCAAGCTTTGACTCAGGGGCTGACATTTCGGGCTGTTTGGCCGTTTGCACGTTGGGTAACCGGACCTGGGGCACCACCAGTCGAGCGACGCGAGCCTTGTATCGTGCGGGAACGGCCGCATGGGTGGTCTTCTTGTGGAAGAAACGAAAATAGACCACCACGATCAGCACCATGGACAGCACAACAATAAGATAGATTTTGACGCGTTCTGGTTTTTTTTCAGACATGCAGCGCTACCTTCTTACGTGTATCCAAATCTCTACCGTTCAAAAATGCTCGTTGTGAGGTCAAACCGGCATTCCCCTCCCTCGTTGACGCTGGTCAGGATGGTGTCTTCCACATCCACCAGGCGGCTCATGGTTTCTAGGTCACTGATGAGCCGGTAGATGTTCACAAAAGAGCCCCTGGATATGAGGCGAATGGGGATTCTGGTAAAGCGTTTCTGTTCCACCACGGGCAGGGGCTCAAAGCTTTCCAGGACGATGTGTCTTTCTTTCATCAGCGCGTCCAGCTGCTTCAAGAACTTGCCGATCTTTGCGGTGTCCGGGATGCGTTCGTCCAGGGCCTTGATCTGCTTTTTCGTTTCATCAATCGCCGCGTTGAGCCGCTGCAGGTTGGTCTCGGCCAAGGCCAGGTCCTGTATGCTCTTGGACAGCAAATCATTTTGCTCCCGGATCTCCCGGAGTTGCCTCACGCCGCCATTGACCACCCAGTACCCGCTCGCCAGGGAGACAACAACCACCATGATGAGGCAGATTCGATCCAGCATTTTGATGTCAAGATGCATAGGGAGCCCCGTTTCTACAGGCTATTGCCCAAATCCCTTTTCGCTTGTTCTGAAACGTTTTTTGATAAATCTAAAGCTCACTCCAGGCGATGTCAAAACTCGCCTTCCCGGCTCAAACAGTTGACATCGCCGGTCTTCCGCTTCGCCAAGATTGATGGACTCGTAAAAAGTATTTTCCGAACGACATTGAGCATTTTGGGGGAAAGGCACTTCAGATGTTTAGCGTTAAAAAATGCTAACTGTCTGAGGGCGTTAGCCCGAGTTTTAGCATTTTAGCTGAACATCTTAAGGGCCCCCAAAATGTTCACGGAGTGAGTAAAATCGACTTTTTACGAAACCATCAAGATTTATAAACAAAAAAACGTTTCAATGAACCGCTTAAAGGCATTCCTGTTTGGGCAACATCCCGTCTAAACATGACAGTCGATCTGGAACTGAACCAGGGTCAAAGGGACGGCCGTCTTCTCCTTGGAACGTCTTTCTTTGGTTTCCTTGGCGAAATTCAATGCCACGGCCTGGAACATGGGCTCGCCGGCCAGCTGGTTCAGGAAGTCCCCCAGGTCCTTGTTGGACTGGGAGAATCCTGCCAATTTCACATTGGCCCTGCCGGCCACCTCCTTGTCGGCCTCGACGGCCAACAGGGTGAGCCAGGTATGCTCGTTCATGATTTCTGCCAACCTTTGGAGGACCTGAGAATAAGGCCGGTTCTGGGTCATGTGGCCCATGGCGCCCTGCTCCTCCGTCAAATTCTGCAATTGTTGTTGGATCTGCCTGATCTCCTCGATTTTAGCGCCAAGTTGCCGGTGTTGTTCTTTGAGCTTCATGAGGTCGCGCTTCTTGGCTGCGATCGCGTGCGCCTGGTACCCATAGATAGCGAATACAAGGGCCAGCGCAATGGCAAGGCATCCGCTCCAGAAGCAGACATGACGTACCAAGTGCTGCCGGTACACGATTTCGGGAGGAATGAGATCAATCTCTCTTATGGCCATAGCACCTGTCTCATGGCCAGGCCGAGCGCCAGGCTGAAGGGGCCCCCCTCGGACGGGTCGGTCAGCATGCCGTCCTCAGGCAGCGCCATGTTCGTCACTGGATTAACGAGTTTGATTGGGATGTTCAGTGTGCTTTCCAGGTAACGATCCAGATCCCGGATAAAATTTGCATGCCCGTAAACGTAGCCTTCTTGAATGACGGCGTCCGGCTCCTCCGACATCATGTAGCCGATCACATTGTGAAACTCATAGATCAATGCCTCAAGGTATGGCGTGATGATTTGACGGACCGCCCGCAGTACACTCTCCTGCATCGTGTCCTCATCCGTCAGGCCCTTGCCTTCATCAGGAAGCTTGCGACCCCTGCGCAGAAAACCGCATGCCATGAGCAGGCCCCTGGATTGAGCCCTGGATAGCTCAAGGTTTTTTTCAAGCTTGACGAGAAGCGTCTCGATGCCCCAGGCAACGGTGCGGTGGACAATCATGCGGTCTTTGGTGGCCACAGCCAGCAGCGTTCGTGTGAATCCCACGTGGCATAACATGGTGGGCGTTTCATTGACCTCGTGAAGATAACCATGCAGCCGCATCAAGGAAGAAATGTCGGCATCCACGGCCTCCACGCTAAGCCCGGCCTGCTTCAACGTGAGAAGGAATTGCCGGACCTGTTCGGTGCGGGCCGCGATAATGGTTGCCTTGTGCTTGTCTGCCTTGCCTGAAGCCACGGAGGCGATGGAGGGATAATCAAGGGTGGCTTCCTCGATGGGAAAGGGAAGATGCTTTGCCGATTCGGCAACAATGGCCTCTTCCAGGGTGCCGCCCTCGTCAACCCGAACACTCACGGGGAACGTGTAGAGGTAGGGTGACGGCAGGTGCACCACCGCCCGCTTGCCCCGGAAACCCGTGTTCTTTACCATCCCCTTCAGTTGAGAGGCAAGGCCGTTGCCTCCTTCCAGGGCCTTCTCGGCCCAGCCCTCCCCTTGTCGGTGGGCCAAGGCCCGAACGGCTAGGCCGCCCCCGGATTCTTTGAGCTGGACCGCATAGATATTCTGACTGTGGATGTCAATCCCGATCGGATAAGTAGGTCTCAGGTTCAGCATATGACGTCTTGAACCCCTTCATGCCCTTATAAATGGTCTGCAACGCGCCAAATAATTGACGGCTTCTAAAAAGTCCATCTGCGGCGTTGCGCTTCATCTTTCGTCGCTGCGACGTACCGTAAGTACGCCTCACTCCTCAAGGTTTGCGCGCCTTGCATCTGGAGCATTTTACTTTGCCGTCCGCCTGATGACTTTTTACGAAACCATCATAATTGACAGGCTCCAAAAAGTTTTTCTTTGAGTGCCTATTTGAGCGCAAAAGGCCCTTCAATCCTTGGTAGTGCAACAGCAATATCCATACCACCAAGGGAAGAAGGAGGCTTTATAATGAGGGTCAAGGTCCGGCAAGGGCCGGTGGGCTCAATGAAGGGCCCTTTGAGAGAAATCGATCCATAGGGCATCAGGGGTTAGTAGGGTATTTCTGGCACCGGCTGCAGGGTCAGCATACGGATGCGGTCATTTTCCGTGTCACTGATAAAGATCTTTCTTCCCCCCCGGATAGCCGCCATGACAATACCAGCAGGCGCATTGAGTTCAGCCGTGACGGCCGGCAGGTCGTCTCCGTTATAGCCGTTATTCCCGTCTCCGGCTGATGTGTGGATGGTGCCGTCGTGGGCGCATACCATTCGGATCACATGATTCGCCGTATCCGCGATAAAGATATTTCCCGCGGCATCCACAAAAACGTCTTCTGGTTTGTTGAGCAAGGCGGCGGTAGCGGCCCCCCCGTCGCCGGTATAGCCGCTGTTCTCAGGCGTGCCGGCTACGGTGGTAATGACAAGTGAGGAAGCATCCACCCTTCGGATGCAGTGGTTTTCCGTATCAGCGATAAAGATGTTTAAAGCTTCATCCATAAACACGCCGCCAGGCTTATTGAGTTCGGCGTTGGTGGCCAGGCCGCCATCTCCGCTGTAACCGTTGCTGCCAGTCGTTCCTGCGATGATGTACATCCATCCTGTTCCATCTACTTCCATAATGCGGTGGTTTTTTGTATCAGCAATATCAAGGAGAAATGTGCTTGCCGAAACACCGCCAGGCGTGTCAAGCTCCAGTGCCGTGGCCCAGCCGGCGTCTCCGTTATTCCCGTGTGAACCGGTACCCGCATAGGTGGTAATCATGCCTGTTGCAGCATCTACCTTTCGGATGCGGTGATTGCTCGTGTCAGCGATGTAGAAATTTCCTGATGGGGCCACACAAACGCCTCCCGGCTTGTTGAGCTTAGCGCTGGTGGCCGGAATCCCATCTCCGTCGTAGCCGCCGGAGCCTGTTCCGGCCACGGTGGTGATCCAGCCTGAGGTGTCCAGCTTTCGGACGCGCTGATTGTCCGTGTCGGCAATGTAGACGTTGCCCGTTGCATCCATGGCCAGTTGTCTGGGGTGATTCAATGCAGGCGCCCCTGTCCCGGTAATGGTGGAGATGATATCCCCCAGGTCCACCTCACGGATGCAGGAGTTCATCGTATCAGCGATCACCATTTCTCCCGCGCCATTGAGACAGACCCCCCTGGGACTATCGAGTTCAGCATTGGTAGCCAGCCCTCCGTCACCTGAGTAACCAGCCGTTCCTGTGCCTGCTAAGGTATCGATATCCCCTGTAGCACCATCCACCACTCTTATGCGGTGATTTTCTGTGTCCGCGATAAAGACGTTTCCCGCGGCGTCCACAAAAACGCCGCGAGGTTTATTCAGCTCCGCATTGGTAGCTGGAGCGCCGTCTCCGCTGTAACCGCAGTGGGCACTCATGTTTCCAGCCACTCGCGAGATGTTGCCGGTTGAGACATCCACCTTTCGAATCGAGCAATTCTCGGTGTCGGCGATATAGATATCGCCAGAGGTGTCTACAAAGACCCCCCGTGGCTTGTTCAGCTTGGCGTTAGTGGCCGGGCCTCCATCGCCGGTTTTGCCTGAGCTGCCAGTGCCTGCGACGGTAGTGATGTTACCGGTTACGCCATCCACCTTTCTGATGCAGTGGTTATCGGTATCGGCAATAAAGATGCTTCCCGACGAATCTACAAACACCCCGTTCGGCTTCTTCAGCTTTGCGTTGATAGCCAGGCCCCCATCGCCGTCGTAGCCTCCCGAGCCGGTGCCGGCCACGGTGCTGATGTTGCCTGATAGACTTACCTTTCTGATACGATGATTCTCCGTATCCCCAATGTAGATGTTTCCCCACCCGTCCACGCAGACACCTTCTGGTTTATTGAGCTGGGCGCTGGTGGCCGGTCCTCCATCGCCGCTGGACCCGCTGGTGCCGTTTCCAGCCACCCTGGTCAAGGCGCCCGTGTTGCCATTCAGCTTCCAAACTGAGTGGTTGAGAGGGTCAGCGAAGTAGATATGGTCCAGACTATCGCAACAGACTTGACTGGGTTGGATGACCAGGAACGGGGTTTCGATGGAATGGATGTAATAGCGGAAGGATGCCCCCATGGCCTTACTCGCGCCAGGGGCTGAGGCTGCTATGGTCACGGCATCCGTGTAGCCGGCCACAGTGGAACTCTCTACCGTTCGTATGTAATCAATGCCATGGAAGGTAAATGTGTCGTTTACCCGCCAGCACGGATCCTGGGTCAACTGCCATACCGCCTCTTCGATGGCGGCTTCCTGACCAAAAGCAGTCTGGACGGCCTCGGTATCGTTGGCGGCCATCCTGGCCTGTAAACCGGCTCGCCGGTTCAGGGCCACGGCGGTCACGGCCACGAGCACCATCATGAACAGCATGCCCAGAAGAATGAAGCCCTTTTCTTTCATATCATCAATGGTTTCGTAAAAAGTCGATTTTGCTCTCTCCGTGAACATTTTGGGGGCCCTTAAGATGTTCAGCTAAAATGCTAAGACTCTCCGCCTCCGGCGGATCAAACAGTTAGCATTTTTTAACGCTAAACATCTGAAGTGCCTTTCTCCCAAAATGCTCAATGTCGCTCGCAAAACACTTCTTACGAGTCTGTGATCATTGTCAGTTAATCAGTCTGGCCTTCACCCGCGATGTCAGGCTCACCTCGCTCTTGCCGTGGCCCAGGGTGAGCGTGATCTCCACCAGGTTCCTCGCCAAACGGTTGCAGTGAAAGGCAGTCACATGCTCGCACAAGACTTCCTTGCTCATGGCATCAGCGAGTGCCGCTGTGCTGTAGTCCGGCATCTCTTCCCGGAGCCTCCAGTTGGCGGCGATCGATTTGTCCACGTCAAAGGTGATCCAGTCGGAGGGGTCCGCGCCCCCTTCGTTGACCAGCCCGTCCCCGTCGTTGTCCGCGTCCAGGAGCCCATCACCATCCTCGTCATAGGCATGGCTGGTGTTGTTGTGGGTATCGAGAACCCGATCGCTTACGATCAGGACTTCTCCATCGCCCACATCCTCGGGCGCTTGAATCGCATCGGTTTCTTTTGCGAACATGACCATGCGGCCCATGGCATACCGGGCCTCGGCCAGGAGTTCCTGTTTGGATCTGGTATCGTCATAGGTCGATGTAGCCGTGCTCATCACCTGGTGGAGGCCAACGACGATCATGCCGAGGATGGCCATGCTGATGAGAAGCTCAAGGAGGGTCACGCCGTTTTGATCATGGGTCATGGTTCGTCACGACTCCGTCTTGAGGGTGACGAGGCTCACCTGGTCCGCGGCCACGGTGATCTCGAGCATGCCCCCCAGGCCCCCGCTCACATCGGCGATGGCCACGGTGGGGGTATAGCTGCTGCCATGAAAAGAAAAGGTTTCCTTGACGGCCTCGGCAGCCGAGCCGAAGAGCGCGGCGAGGTCCACGGGATTGCCCTGATGGTTGTTGAGGGTAGCGAAATCAAGGGTCGCCACACGATTCAGGGTGCCCCTGGCCTGGTTCGTAAAAACCCCCACCTCGTCCTCCACGGCCGTGGAAAAGATGGCGGGCCCATAGGCGCCCACCATGGGGACAATGGCGATGGCGAGCAGAAGCACTGCGATGATGATCTCTACCAGCGTGAAGCCCTTGTTATTGGACATCGATCCGCCCTGTGGTGCCGTTCACGGTGATGGTTCTTTGGACGCCGCTGTCGCCCAAGACAAAGGTGCTGTCCGAAGAAGACGAATGGCCGTCGGGATAGAAACAGACCGTGTTACCGGCCGGTGCGGAGATGATCCCCACGCCATTATAGGTATCCATCGTGTCATAGTCTATGATATACCATGTTTTGTCCAAGGGGTTGAGGACCACGCCAAAGGCCTCCACGGGTGGCACGAAGTCGTGGTGCGGGCTGGCATCTGTCTTGTACTGATCGTCATAGACGCGGAACCAGTCGCCGGCCACATTAGCTCTCAGGCCGAAAGGCCTCTGATATTTGACTGCCAAGTTGCGGGCATACTGAAGTGCGGACACGAGCTCGCCAGAGGCCGCGTTGAGCCGTCTAGCCCCCATCATGGAATGGAATTGAGGCACGGCCACGGTCCCCAGGATGCCGAGGATCACCATGACCATAACAAGATCAAGGAGGGAAAAACCGAGTTGAGGATAGAGGATGGTAGGCCTGGAACCTGTCAGATCGATTGAATCGTCATTACTCTGTATCGTGGGCACCATCGTCTGCCATGAGGACGCCTGTCAGGCTATAGAACTTCCAGGCCGTTGACCCGTCTGAGGCCTTTACGGTAATATCTGTCTCGGTTCTATCCAAATGCACCGTGTCGAGGTTGTTGTACGGGTTTTCAGGCAATGCCCCGCCCTTGATGTAAGGACCAAAAGGGAAGTTGGTACGATCTACGTCGTCGGACACGACACCGCTTGCATTGGTATACCGGGTAAGTTGCTGCACGAAGGCCGTGGCCGCGGCAGCATCGTCTGCGGGCGCACCTCCGGTGATACTTAAGGCGCCGGGATACGTCGAGTTGTGCTGCGCATAGTAGATCTCGACCGCATTGCGCATGGACGTCAGGTCGGTCTGCAGGGTGCTGAGCTGGGCGTCGCCGGTGGTCACGGCGATCTGCGGGATGATGACCGCAGCCAGAATCCCCATGATGATCACCACAATGATCATCTCGATCAACGTAAAACCTTTTTGGTTAAGCAAAAACCGTTTCATCAGTCTCCCTCCCGGGGATTTTGTGACATCGGGCCGAAACCGGCCGACCATGTTAATCATCTTATCGGACAAAATGAGTGACACTTTAAGCCATTACCAAAGGTTGCCGTCAAGTTCTTCCATGCCGGACCTGTCGGTTTCCCGGGGTCCAACGTTCAGGAGTCAGTGCAAGGCCTGTGCCAGCTTGAACAAGGGCAGAATGACGGAGGAGACGATCAGCCCCACCACCGCACCCATCACGATGAGCCCCAGGGGTTCGATCATGGAGGAAAGCGTTTTCATCTCCTGATCCACTTCTTGATCATAGAACTCGGCCAACCGCAACATGACAGGCGGCAGCCTGCCGGCCTCCTCGCCCGTGGCCACCATTTGTTTGACCGATTCCATCATGTAAGGATAGCTCGCAAAGGGCTGAGAGAACTTTCCTCCCTGCTCCACATGAGACATGATCTCGGTGACAAAACGGGAGAAATACCGATTCTTGATCGTGGCCCGGGTCACGTCCAGGGCTTCGAGCAGGGCGACCTGGCTGGCCATGAGGTGTCCAAGGGTTCGGAGCATCTGACAGGTATAAATCTTGTTGAACAGACCGCTCAGCACAGGAGCGCTCACGCATAAGCGGTCGATGAGGGCCCGGCCCGGCGCACTGTCCTTCCACCACAGGAACCCCGCGACGAGTCCGGCAGCACCCAGAACATAGGCCCACCAGTATCCCTGCAGGGAGGCACTCAGGGCCATGAGGGACCGGGTCGTCAACGGCAAGATGTGCTCCTTGCCTTCAAAAAACTGGGTAAACTTGGGCAGCACGCCCACCAGGACAAAGACCACCACGAGGACGCCAAGCACACACAGGATCGCGGGATAGGTGAGGGCTGATCGGACCTGAGCAATCAGGGCCTGGCGCTTTTCCTGCATTTCCACGATTCGATCCACGATGTCCTTCAAGAAACCGCCGGTCTCCCCGGCCTTGATCATGCTCACATAGACCTGGTCGAACACACGAGGATGTCGTTTCATGGCGTCAGAAAGCTGACGGCCTTCTTCGATATCGCCGAGCATGGCCCGGATCACTTCTTTAAAGGTGGGATCGTGGGTCTGCGCTGCGATGGCGCCCAGGGCATTTTTCAGGGACATGCCGATCTCCAGCGTCAGAGAGAGTTGGGACATGAAGAAAATCCGGTCCCGGGCCTTGATCTGCCTGCCGAATCTGGAGACGATGGCCTGCCACGGGGACGCAGAAAAGCCACGCTTCGCTGACGCTGCTTCGGGCTGTTTTGCCTTTACTCGGACGGCCTTATGATGAAGGGATATGGCCATCTCTAAGTGTCCACAAAAGTGGCCCGCGCCACTTCCTCTATGGTCGTGACCCCCTCCAGGACCTTCTCGTAGCCCAGATCCTTCAACGTCCTGTGACCTGTTTCCTTTAGATAGCCTTTTAGTGCGTCACTGTTAGGATTCGTCAAGATGAGAGATTTAAGCCCCTCATCGACTTCCAGCAGTTCATAAAGGCCGATCCGGCCCTTGAAGCCTGAATCGTAACACTCAGAACACCCCTTTCCTTTGAACAACTCTTTCTTCTCATTTTCATCGATCCCCAGTTCCTTCAACACGCTCTTAGGGGCATAATACCCCGTCTTGCATACCGGGCAGATGGTTCGCACCAGGCGCTGTGCCAGGCCAGCCAGCAGTGAGGAAGAGATGAGATAGGACTGTACGCCCATTTCAAGGAGCCGCGTAATGGCGCTGGGGCTATCGTTGGTATGCAGGGTGGAAAGGACCATATGCCCGGTCAGGGATGCCTGGATGGCCGTCTCTGCGGTTTCCCGATCTCGAATTTCGCCGACCATCACAATGTCCGGGTCCTGTCTCAAGGTATGTTTCAGGATCTTGGCGAAGGTGAGGCCGATCCCCTCCTTGACCTGGCTCTGGTTGACCATCTCCAACTGGTATTCGACAGGGTCTTCAATGGTCACGATGTTCTTTTCAATCGTGTTGAGCATGGTGAGGGCCGAATATAGCGTCGTGGTCTTGCCGCTGCCCGTGGGTCCACACACGATGATGAGACCATAGGGCTTTCTGAGGAGGGTCTTAAACCGATCCAGCATCTCCGGTGCAAACCCCAGCTTATTGAGGTCCAGGAGTGCCTGGTTCTTGTCCAGGATACGCAGGACCACTTTTTCACCGTGGATGCCGGGCATGGACGAAAACCGGATATCCACCATGCGGCCTTCGGCAGCCACCTGTATGCGTCCGTCCTGAGGGATGCGTCGTTCTGCGATGTCGAGATTGGCCATGACCTTGAGCCGGGAGACCACGGCAGGGTGCATCTCGGCCTTGGGCGACATGAGTTCATACATGACCCCATCGATTCGGACCCGTACACGAAACTTATTCCGATCGGGCTCGATATGGATATCGCTGACCCCGTCGCGGATGGCCTTCAAGAGGATACGGTTCGTCAAATTAATGACAGGGCTCCCCTCGGCCATTTCCGCGATCTCTTCAACCTCCCGCTCCGCCAGGTCGGGCACGAGGTCGATGTCGGCTTCATCGATATCCCCCATCAGGTCGTCCATGCTCACCGCTTCGTCGTAGTAAAGCCGGATGGCCTCAACGATGTCATTCGTGCGGGAGAGCACAGGCTGGACCTCAAGGTTGGTGATCTTGGCCACTTCGTCAAAGACGAAAAGGGCATGGGCGTCAGCCGTGGCCAGGGTGAGGGTATTGTGAACCCGAAACATGGGGATAACGCGAAACTGGAGGGCCTTTTCTTTGGGCAGGACGTGGACGACCCGGGGGTCTACCAAACCCTTGCGGAGCCAGATATGGGGGATGCCGAGCTGTTCTCCGAGGCAATAGGCCAGCTCCTCTTTGGTGAGGATCTCATTCTCGATCAGGATGTCGCCTAATCGCTTGGACGTCTCCTTCTGAGTGCGGAGACACTCGGCCAGCTGTTCCGGCGTAATGCGGCCCTGGGTGAGCAGGATCTCCCCGATTCTCTTTCTCTTTGGTACAGGTGCCCTTTTCATGCGCCATGCCTAATGGCTTCGTGGACGTTTTCATAGACGGGAAAAAGACTGATAAGACGGGTTGCAATTAAAATATCCTTGCAAACGTCGTTCAGGGCGGTGAGCTTGAGTATCCCCCCCCGTTCTCGAAGCTTTTCGTTGATCTGGACCAGGAGTTCCAGGCCCGCGCTGTCCACATGAGACACGGCCTTACAGTCGAGGATAATCTCCGTCTTGTGTTGGTTGATGGCCTCGTTGAACATGGCCGTGACTTCTTTACAGTTCTGATGAGTCAGGGGTTCCTTGGGGGTGAGGATGGTCCTGGCGCCGCCCGTGCGGCCGCCCGCGGCAGATGGCTTGATCTCAACAACCTTATTCGTCATGACCTGTTTCAAACTCCGCCTTGAGGGTGTTCTCATACACGACCTTGAAAGCCTCGACGACATCCGGGTCCAGCTGTGTTCCAGCCACTTCCTTGACGATAGCCAGGGCCTCTTCGGCTGCCTTGGCCGATCGATATGCCCGGTTCGATGTGATGGCATCAAAGGTATCCGCCACGGCAATAATCCGGGCCAGGAAAGGAATCTCCTCGCCTTTCAAGCCATGGGGATAACCCTTGCCGTCATAGCGCTCATGATGGTGGAGAATGCCCGGCAGGGAACTGTCCAGTTGTTCAAGGGGCTCCAGGATATCGTGACCCTTGCCGGGGTGGCGCTTGATGATGCTGAACTCGTCGTCATTCAGCCGGCCCGGTTTATTCAAAATGTTTTCGGGAACGCCGATTTTGCCGATGTCATGCAAGATGGACGCCCAGTTCAGGATATTTTTTTGGGTCTTGTCCAGCCGGAGTCGTTCTGCCATGAGCATGGCATACCGGTTCACCCGTTCTGAGTGCCCGCGGGTATAAACGTCTTTGGCCTCAATAGCGAAGACCAAACACTTGACCATGTTGATGACGAACTGTTCCAGATCGTGGTACAGGTCTACATTGGCCATGAGGACGGAGATCTGCTTGGCCATGGATTGCAGCAACCTCAGTTCACTCTGCCGGAAGTGTTCTTCCAATTTGAAGGATACCAGCCCCAGCCACCCGTCGAAGGTGCTGTTGTGCGCCACCTTGACCGCCAGGAAGCGATAGGGGTCGGGATGTAATTCCCTGAATCCCGGCGTGTTGGCGGCGTTATTCACAATGAAATAATCTTGCCCCGGGGCGGCTGCTTCCGGCGGGATGGACCGGATGAGGTTTTGAGTAAAGGCTTGTTGATCGGAGACCCTGTCCGACAGCCCTGTCCCACTGACGATGGCGTTGTACTGCCCGCGCTCCGGCAACTCAATGAAGGCCAGGTCAACCCTCAGGGTTTCCTGGAGTTCCTCGATCAAGGCCTTGAGCATTTTCTTAGAAAACCGCAGGGATCTCATATGGGTCGAAATCCTGGCATACAGGGTCAAGTCTTCAAAACTCTGGGAAAGTTCTTCAGCGACCTCTTCGATTTCTTTTCGGCTCGCCCAGGTTTCTTCCGCCAAGCCGGCCAGGTGTGTGAGAAACGGTTCCATTTGTTTGGCATCATAGGTTTTCACGTGGACGCTGTCTTTTGACAGCAGCCCGGAGTGATCATTGGAGCCGGAGACAATGAGGGAAGCGATGACTTCCTGCCCGTATTTGATGGGCATGCCGAACATGGGGGCTCCGCCGTTATGGGAGCTGGACTGATAGGCGGCCTGGTTCATGACATGGTCCGCAAAGACCTGGTGTTCGGTGAGGTTGGATGACTTGGCCCCGTTGTCTGATGAGTAGACCAGCCCGTTGGCATCCCAGATTTGAAGACTCAGCGGAAGCAGAGAAGAAAGGCTGGAAAGAAACCCATGCAATGGATCCACGCATTTCATGATGTGCTCCTGCAAAAATATTCATCAATACAGCCCAACAGGCGGGTGGGACTGAATGGTTTTTCCATGAGCTTTGTGTCCTGCATGGCCTTTACCCAGTTCCGGTCGTCGGGCGATATGCGGTTCGTCATAACAATGGTCAGGAAGGGCCGCTGTTGCTTAAGATGATTCGTTTTCTTGCAAAGATTTTCCCCGTCCAGCTTGGGCATCATGATGTCCGTGACCACGGCATCGGGCTGTTCCGACTCAATCAGGTGCAGCCCTTCCTCCCCGTTCATGGCCATGAGCACATCGTATCCACGTTTTCTCAACTTGAGTTCAACCACGCGCCGGATCTGCGCGTCATCATCGATGACCAGGACCTTCTTATTCTTGCCCAAGATGAAAACCCTCCTTTGGTAAACTAATACTGATGGTTTCGTAAAAAGTCGATTTTACTCACTTCGTGAACATTTTGGGGGCCCTTAAGATGTTTAGCTAAAATGCTAACACGCGGTGAAGCTTTGCGCTAAACTCGGGCTAGGGCCCTCAAACAGTTAGCATTTTTTAACGCCAAACATCTTAAGTGCCTTTCTCCCAAAATGTTCAATATCGTTCGCAAAATACTTTTTACGAGTCTGTCAATACTAAGACGCGTCGTCCTGGACATAGCGCTTTGCACCTGGATCTGGCCCCTGCGAATGATTACTGAGCATAGTCCGTCGGCGAGTTCGTCCTTGGTTCTCGATCATCAAAATGTCTTCTTCAAGACGGGGCTATCGCCCAGGAGCTCTTGAACTGCCTGCAATATCTCCTTGCCTATGAAAGGTTTGGTGAACGCATACTGCGCACCGAACTTCTTGGCCAAGTCCAGACACTCGTCTGGTCCGATACGGCCACCTCCAGATATGGCTATGACCTTCACTTCAGGGAAATCGCGCCGCAATTCCATGATGGTCTCCAGGCCCTCCTTTCGTGGCATGAGAACATCTGTGATGACCACATCCGGCTGTTGAGCCTTGAAAAGGTTGACCCCTGCTTCGCCGTCCGCGGCCACAATGACCTGGTATCCAGCTTTTCTTAGCTTGAGGTCGAGCACCCGCGTGATCTTTGCATCATCATCAATGACCAGGACCTTCTTATTCTTTCCCAAGACGATAATCCTCCCTTGGTAAACTGATACTGAAATGGGTTCCTTCGCCCGGTGTGCTTTGGACTGCGATGCGTCCCCCGTGCAGCTCAATGATGTCCGACGTCATGGCAAGACCCAAACCGCTGCCTGTTTGTTCGCTGATATGGGGGTCGGAAGATCGATAGAATTGATCAAAAATGTGGTTGAGGTCTTCTTCTGAAATGCCGTAGCCCTGATCTATGACGTCAAAGGTGGTCGTATGGTCCGCTTCGCCGAGAGACAAGGTGATTGTGCTGTTATCAGGGCTGTACTTTACGGCATTGCCCAGGACATTGATCATGGCCACCTTCAGCAGTTCCTTGTCTCCGACGAGAGAAGGCCATTTGTCGGGCAGCCTTTTCTCAATGGTAATGTGTTTCTTCTGGGCCGGCGCCTCAATGGCGGCAACACAGTCCTTCACAAGCCGGTCGGTTTTCACGAGCTCCTTCTCTATGGCCAGGCTGCCCATCTCGATCTTTGACATGTTCAAGAGGTTTTCAATGAGACGGGCCAGCCGGTCGGTTTCTTCGTTGATGGTGTTATAGAATTCTTTTTGGGTCTCGAAGTCGTCGATTTCGCCGTCCATGAGCATCTCATTGTAAGACTTGATCGTCGTCAAGGGCGCTCGCAGTTCATGGGCCACATGGGCGACAAACTCGTGTTTTGCCCTGTCAACGGACTTCTGGCTCGTGATGTTCTTGACACAAATTACCTTGCCGGTGATGGATCCATCCCCGTCATCCAGATAGGATAGGGTCACGTGAAAGCTCTCCCCTGGAGCGTGTGCGGGGAAAGTTGTTTCTATGTCGCGCTGGGTCGTTTTCTGGGCGACGCCCTCTTGCCCTGAGACGAACGATACGATTTCTTCGTGTTCCAAGACGTCGCCTAATGGCAGGTCGATCACGTCGCTGCGTTCCTTGTTAAGAAGATTCAGCATGTGTGCATTCATATGATTGATATGGTCCTGGGTGTCGGCAATGATGATGCCGTAGTGCACCGCATCCAGGATACGGGCGATTTGTTTTCTTTCATAAGCCATGACGCCTTTTTTGGCCTGCGATTCGATATTGGCTGTCTCGAGCTTCTTGTACCTTTGCCTGAGAAAACTGAGTGACTGATCAAGGCCGGCAATCAGGTCATCGATGCCGGGGCCCTTTGCCGGGCCGGCTTCAACAGGCATTGGTGTGCCGGTAATGTTCTCGATCTTTAAACCGAGGTTTTTGAAGGGGCGCAGGGCGAGCCTGATCCCAAAGAAGGCGAACGGCACCATGGCAAATATGAAAAAGGCGATGGTGGCCAGCAGCCCCACGCGCTCCATGGAGAATATTGATACGGGCGGGGGCCGGAGCCCCAACCTGACGGTGCCGGTCTGCTCTCCATTTTCAAAGATGGATTTGGCGAACTCGTAGATGGTATCGTTCGAGTTGCCGGTGCGAAAGGTTTGTTCGGTCAACCCCAGGGTGTGCAGGGATCTGAGCCCGACATCTGGAGGTATTCCTGAAACCAGCTTGTAAGGGTCCAGCACCATGAAGGGCTTGCCGGTCTGATCATGTATCAGGCAGTATGCCAGGCCTTCTGAAGAGATGTAGTCATGGAGCGTTCTCAGGAAGAATGGGCGCTTGCTTCCCTCAAGGTCCTTGACGGAATGAAGCGCAATGAGTGCGACCAGGTAGCGGCCCTTGTTGACAATATCCCGAGTCCTCGACCTTTTCTCGTACCGCATCAGGGTCGTGGAGACGATGGCCATGCCGATGACGCACAAGACAAGCAGCAGGATGCCGATCCGTTGGATCTTCATGGGATCTCCCGTTCCAGAGTGGCTCGTGAGAAATGATTCCGACCCCGATCTGCGCCGGCGGTAACCGACCCGCCTCGTCGGCGCCTCGAGGCCACATGAAACACTTCGGCTTTCCCGGTGAAATTCTTTAGGCAGTTCATGATGGTCGTTCAAATCAGTTTTGCACAGCCTTCGCCCAGGCAGCTCAATTTTGCATGGTTCTTGCAACCCCAGGAGAGCGCATGGGAATCAAGTTTGTTCTAGAGGGGGCGCCGTCTCGTGATGGCCAACAAACGCTCAGGTATTGACCGACGCTCAGGTATTGACCGACGGGAAGTCTATGATCTGGATTACTACTCACGCGGAGGGGTCGAGCGCAGGAACCCCGTGGAGCGACGGAGTCGGGTGGAGCGCAGGGCCGGTTGGCTGAGGTTGACCGAGTGGAGCAGCGTGTTTTTGGGCAGCCTGTATGGACGGACGTGAGTCAATCAAGTTCTGAGCCTGCCACGCCCTCCTCTTCTTAGCCAGCCTGTTTTGAACCTTCCGATACGCTGAGAGAAGTAGTTAATCCGGCAACATCAACAAAAGTCAATAATTTGACACCTTTCTGCGCAGCTGACCCTATTCACGCCCTTTGTCGCGCCTGGATGTCCCGACAGAGAAGATATTATTGCTTGGAACTTCAGCAAGTTACCTGCCTTCCCCGGGGCGGCATGGTTCCTGCTAACGGAGAGAACTGGAGTGGTATTGGCGTACCAAATTCCCATCCGTTTGGCTCAGGCCGACACAGCAAAGGAATTTTCTCATGGCCGGAAGACTGAGTTACAAAGCACTGGAGCAAAAGATTGGGGCATTAGAGGAAGAAGCCGCCAGGGGGAGGCAGGCGGCAGAGGCATTGAAGGCATCCGAGAAACAGCTCCGGGACCTGGTGGAAAATTCTCTGGTGGGCGTCTACAGGACCAACCTGCAAGGCGAGATTCTTTCCGTTAATGAGGCCCTGGCCGGGATGCTCGAATTTGAGTCGCCTGAAGAGATGATGTCGGAAAGCGTTCTTGTCAGATATAAAGACCCTGAGCAAAGAGATGTCCTCATTGAAAAGCTCCAGAAATCAGGCAGGGTGATCAACTTCGAAGCTGAATTATGCACAAAGACAGGCGAGACGCGAAAGAGTCTCTTAAGCGCCGCCCTTGATGGAGATTCCATATGCGGGATGATTGTGGATATTACCGACCTCAGTCGAGCCAAGGAACAATTAGTCTATGAGGCTTGCCATGACAGCCTGACGGGTCTGCCGAATCGGGCCCTTTTCATGGATCGCCTCGAACAGACCATTCGACATTCAAGGAGACGAAAGGACACGTTATTTGCTGTGACTCTTGTGGACCTGGACCGCTTCAGGGCTGTCAACGTCGCGCTTGGACACAGAGCCGGAGATCGACTGATTACCGAGATGGCCCGAAGGCTCGGGAGCTGCCTGCGGGGTGGTGACACACTCGCCCGCATCGGCGGCGACGAGTTTGTGATCCTCCTCCAGGACATCGAGGACGTCAGCGATACGATTCGTGTTGCGAAGCGGATAAAGAAGAAACTCGCCGTGCCTGTCAACCTGAACGGACAAGAAATATGCACCAGCGCGAGCATGGGTATCGTCCTGAGTGCACCGGGCTATGAGCATCCAGAGGACATATTGCGCGACGCGGATATAGCGTTGCATCGCGCCAAGAGCGGCGGAACGGCACGCCACCAAGTCTTTGACAGGGCCATGCATGAGCGTGCCGTAGCGCGTCTACAGTTGGAGAATGACCTCCGACAGGCGATAGCGCGGGAGGAGTTTCGGGTTCACTACCAACCGATTGTCTCTCTGAGAACCGGCCGGATAACGGGGTTGGAAGCACTGGTGCGCTGGCAGCACCCCAAGCAGGGTCTGGTCCCCCCCATGGAATTCATACCCGTGGCAGAAGAAACGGGTCTGATCGTTCCCATGGGTTTCTGGGTGCTCCGGGAGGCGTGCAGCCAGATGCGCGACGGGTTGTCACGATATGCCGCTGACGAGCCATTATTGATCAGCGTGAATCTTTCAGCCAGACAGTTCTCGCAACCTGATCTTGTGGACCAGGTCGAACGGATTCTACGGGAGAGCGGCGTTGAAACGCGCAGTTTGATATTGGAAATTACGGAAAGCGTGGTGATGGAAAACGCCGAATCCGCTGAAGCCGCCCTGACGCAACTGAAGACACTTGATGTTCAATTGAGCATCGATGACTTTGGCACGGGCTATTCATCATTAAGTTATTTACACAGTTTTCCCATCGATTCCCTGAAGATCGACCGCTCTTTCATCGGGAAGATGAGTATGGACGCCAGAAATCTGGAAATTGTGCGGACCATCATGGCTCTTGCCCGTAATTTGGGCATGCATGTCACCGCTGAGGGGATAGAGACGGCCGAGCAATTGGCCCAACTAAGGGCGTTGCAATGCGAATACGGACAGGGATATTTGTTTTCCAAGCCGATGGATGGCGAAGCGATCAAGAGGCTACTTGCCTCTAAACCACAGTGGTGAGAGCCGTGCAAAATCTGGATGATGAGCTAAAAACGGCGACAGCCATTGCCAAGAGGCTGCTTCCGAAAATGGCTGAGTGGAAGATTCCTCTGACGCCGGAGAATTATCATCTGTGGTTTGAGTATTCCATCGATAGTCATGAAGGCATAACAAGCGATATCAACAGGATCATAGCATCAGGAAAACCTTTTACCCCTGAAGTCAACAAGAAACTCTACGACAAGCACTTTGGCGACGACCATGACAAGAAATTGGTTGAACAGGTCCAGAAGGAAACCCAGCAGATATTCAAGCGTATTGTTGATGACATTCTCATCACCAATGAGTCGACGTCGGACTATGGTCAGAAGTTAAAAGAGTATTCCAGAAAGTTAGATCAAGCAAGGGAGCTATCCGACGTTCAGTATATCGTCAAAGACATCATATCGGATACCAATCAGGTCGCAGAGTCAACGCGTCAACTGCAGGAAAGACTCGAAGAAGCAACGACCCAGGCGGAAGGCTTGAGACAACAGCTTGTGAAGACAGAAAGAGAGGCACTGGCAGACGCCCTCACAGGGTTACACAATCGCAAGGCCTTTGATCGGAAGGCGAAAGATCTTTATGACCAGTTCCAGGAGGATGGGACCAGCTTTTCCGTGATCATGCTGGATATCGATCTTTTCAAAAGCTTCAATGACAAATATGGCCACCAGACGGGTGATGAGGTCCTGCGGATTGTGGGGTCCATGTTGCATGACACCTTGAAAGGCAGGGATTTCCCAGCACGGTACGGCGGTGAGGAATTTGTGGTTCTTCTTCCAACGACCTCGCTAAATAATGCCTGTATTGTTGCAGAACAAATAAGAAAGAACATATCAAAAAAAATACTCAAGGTTATCAAAACAGGTGAAAGCCTGGGCAACATTACAGTGAGCCTTGGTGTATCAGAGATCAATTCAGCAGATACCATGGATTCAGTCATAGAAAGGGCTGACAAGGCGCTGTATGTGGCAAAGGATTCCGGCAGAAACAACGTCAAATCCGAAACAGACCTGAAATCCTGAGGCCCTTATGTCTAATTGAAGCCTCCCCGCGGCAAGCCACGGGGAATCTTCACCGTAAGGAAGTTTTTCATTTTCAGATTCGCTCGCTAACCCAGCCGCAAGCAGCGGGGAATGCGCTCGCTTTCGCGGTTCAACGTCTAAAGGGGATAAAACCATGATTGATCGTAGTCACATTCCAGTCGGTCGAAAGAGCCCATCTATTGGGCGATGTTTTTGGGGAGCCGCCCTGGGCACACTCCTGTTGTCCGTTGCGGCCGGTGTCTGTTGGGCGGGCGCCCGTGACACCGAACCACAGCTACCAGCCGATCTTACGGAACTAAGCCTCGAAGATCTCATGAATATAGAGATTACGTCGGTAGCCAAGAAAACGCAGAAGTTGTCCAAAGCGGCTGCGGCCATCTTTGTTATCACTCAGGAGGACATCCGGCGCTCCGGGGTGACCAGCATTCCCGAGGCGCTGCGCATGGTTCCGGGGTTAGAGGTGGCACGAATCGATGCCAACAAATGGGCGATTACGTCCCGTGGTTTCAACGGCCGTTTTGCAAACAAGCTATTGGTCCTGATCGACGGCCGAAGCGTTTATACCCCCCTCTTCTCCGGCGTGTACTGGGACGTGAAGGACACCTTGCTTGAAGATATCGACCGCATAGAGGTTATCCGGGGACCTGGAGCCGCCCTCTGGGGAGCCAATGCGGTCAATGGCGTCATCAACATCATTACCAAGACCGCGAAGGATACCCCGGGAGGCCTAGTGACCGCGGGGGCGGGGACCGAGGAGCGAGGCTTTGGCTCGGTTCGCTACGGCGGAAATCTGGGTCAAGACACCTACTACCGGGTGTACGCCAAGTACTTCGATCGAGACAACGCCGTTTTCGCCTCAGGCGAGGATGCAGCAGATGGGTGGGACGTCTTGCGAGCAGGATTTCGCATGGACTTGGAGGGGTCAGGCCCTGACTCACTGACCCTGCAGGGAGATCTCTACGATGGAGAGACCGGTGAGACAATCTTGACGAAGTCCCTGAACCCGAATGCCCCGCCGACTTTGGATGAAGAGAACGACATCAGCGGGGCAAACCTTCTTGGCCGATGGAAGCGCACCGTTTCAAACACCTCTGAGATAGCGTTGCAAGTCTACTACGACCGCACCGAACGCAATAGTGTCATACTTGATCAGATTCATGATACCTTGGACATCGATTTCCAGCACCTGCTCGCCTTGGGCGGGCGGCACGAGATCGTTTGGGGCGTGGGCTACCGTTTCATTAGCGATGACATCACGAACACGTTCTACGGCTCCTGGGATCCGGACAGTCGAGACGACGATCTCTTTAGTGGATTCGTGCAGGATGACATCACGCTTGTCAAGGATCGAGTGTATCTGACACTGGGATCGAAGTTTGAGCATAATGACTACACCGGCTTTGAAATCCAGCCCAACGCACGCCTGATGTGGACCCCCCAAGAAGGGCATTCAATCTGGGCAGCGATTTCCCGGGCGGTCAGGACGCCTTCTCGAACCA
>Ga0307419_10000116_pt1 | contig 32467 bp, 37 predicted proteins | sample SalMarWE160230MG_2_FD_202512 | JGI IMG/M metagenome (GOLD analysis project Ga0307419, IMG submission 202512) | Salt marsh sediment microbial communities from the Plum Island Ecosystem LTER, Massachusetts, United States - WE1602-30 | ecosystem: Environmental > Aquatic > Marine > Intertidal zone... | reverse complement strand
AATTCCTGAAAGAGGGCGCTGCCGTAGAAGATTTCCTCAGACCTGAAAGGATTGTTATCGGGATAGACAACGAAAAAACCGGAGAGATAATGAAGCGCCTGTACATGCCCTTTGTCCTGAATAACCATCCAATCCTTTTCATGGATATTATATCAGCGGAGATCACCAAGTATGCGGCTAATTCGATGCTTGCAACCCGTATCAGTTTTATTAACGAGATAGCCAACCTTTGTGATCTCCTCGGAGCCGATATCAATAATGTCCGCAAAGGTATCGGAAGCGATTCAAGGATTGGCAGCAAATTCATGTACCCGGGTTCAGGTTACGGCGGATCCTGTTTCCCGAAAGATGTAAGGGCAATAATCAAGACAGCAGATGACCATGGATATGAGCTGAAGGTCATCAAGGCTGTGGAAAAAGCAAATGAACATCAGAAGAATGTAATGTTCAACAAGATCAGCAAATACTACAACGAGAATCTCAAAAATAAGCTTATTGGTATCTGGGGATTGTCTTTCAAACCCAAAACTGACGATATTAGGGAATCGTCTTCAATATATCTTATTGAAAGACTTTTAAAGGAGGGGGCTGGTATTAAAGCCTATGATCCGGCTGCAATGAATGAAACCAGGAAAAAGCTTGGGGATAAAATCTCATATGCTGCTGATCCATATGAAGCATTGAAGGATGCTGACGCACTGGTGCTGATGACAGAATGGTCGGAGTTTCATATTCCTGACCTGAAGAAGATGGCGGAGATTATGAAGGGAAAAGTTATATTTGATGGAAGAAATATATATGATCCGGCAGTAATTAAGAAAATGGAATTTGAGTATTTTGGGATAGGAAGGAGATAGGGGACAAGTGAGAGGGCGAGAGGGCGAGAGAGCGAGAGGGCGAGAGGGCGAGAGAGCGAGAGGGCGAGAGGGCGAGAGAGCGAGAGGGTGGCTGACATAAAGATCCCCTCCTGGGAGGGGTTTGGGGTGGGTTTTTTAAAGAAATCAAAAATATAACCATGAAAGGTATAATTCTCGCAGGCGGTTCAGGGACAAGGCTTTACCCGATCACAAGCGTAATATCGAAACAGATGCTTCCGGTATATGACAAGCCGATGATATATTATCCTTTGTCGGTGCTTATGCTGGCCGGGATACGTGAGATACTTATTATATCCACCCCACGTGACCTGCCGGGATTCCGTAACCTGCTCGGGGATGGATCCCCGCTTGGTCTGAAATTCAGCTATGTGGAACAGCCTTCGCCAGAAGGACTGGCACAGGCTTTCATACTGGGTGAGGAATTTATCGGAAATGACCCGGTTTGTATGATACTGGGAGATAATATCTTTTACGGTCATGGATTTGGAGATGCCCTTCTTGATACCGCAAAACTCAAAATAGGGGCCTGTGTTTTTGGTTATTATGTTACCGATCCCGAACGTTATGGAGTCGTGGAGTTTGATAAGAACCGTAAAGTAACGAGCATAGAGGAGAAACCCTCCAAACCCAGGTCGAACTATGCCGTAACAGGATTATATTTCTATGACAATACTGTAATCAGCAAGGCAAAATCGCTGAGGCCGTCAGCACGCGGTGAACTGGAAATAACAGATCTCAACAGGCTCTATCTGGATGAAGGCAGTCTTGAAGTAAAACTTATGGGTAGAGGAATGGCATGGCTCGATACAGGTACTTTTGAGAGCCTGCTCCAGGCAGCCAACTTCATTGCCACTCTGGGACAAAGGCAGGGACTCAAAGCATCATGCATTGAAGAGATAGCATACAAAAGAGGATTCATAGATAAAAATCAGCTGAAAGCTCTTGCAGAACCTCTTGCCAATAGCCAGTATGGTAAATACCTCCTTAAAATAGCCTCCGGGGATATCAATTTTATTGAAGAATCAAAGTAAGAAACCGGGATATGGAAAAAGTCGAAACAGGGTTTACAGGGCTCTACATCATAAAGCCGGATATATATTCCGATTCAAGAGGATATTTTTTCGAAAGCTACAACAGCGAGTCTTTCAAAAAAGCATGGATACCATTTATCCCTGTTCAGGATAATGAATCAAAATCGACCAGGGGAGTAATACGCGGCCTTCACTATCAGCTCAAACCTCATGACCAGGCAAAACTTATAAGGGTTGTTGAGGGAAGTATATATGATGTGGCTCTCGATTTACGTAAAAGTTCAAGGACTTTCGGAAAATGGTTCGGCATTGAGCTCGACTCTGAAAGCAAACAGCAACTTCTTATCCCGAGGGGATTTGCCCACGGTTTTTCTGTTTTAAGCGAGGTGGCTATTGTACAATATAAGGTTGACAATATTTATAATAAGCTGTCGGACAGAGGGATAGCCCTTACAGATCCGGTTCTTGACATTGACTGGAGACTGGGTGAAACTGCTCCTGTCATCAGCGAAAAAGACCGGAAAAATCCTCCGCTGGCGAAAGCTGAAATGAACTTTTAAGACTATCTTTAACACTATGGCAGTTATTCTTATCACCGGAGCAAATGGTCAGCTTGGAAGTGAGCTAAAAAATGCATCAAAAAACTATTACGGATACGACTTTATCTTCACCGACATTTCGGATCTCGATATCTCCTCCTCCGGTAAAACTGCTGATTTCATCCATAAAACCCGGCCTGACTGGATCATAAACTGTGCCTCTTATAATTTCGTTGATAAAGCTGAAGATGAATATGATAAAGCTTTGATGATCAATGGGACCGCAGTCAAAAATATTGCTAAGGCTATAAAAGGATCGGCGTGCAGATTCATACATATATCTTCCGATTATGTTTTTAACGGACAGGCAAATACACCATATAATGAAAGTTCTGTCCCTAATCCCGAGGGTGCATACGGACGTTCAAAGCTGGAGGGTGAAAAGGGTGCACTTCTTCATCATGGATCGATGATCATAAGAACATCCTGGCTATATTCCTCATACGGTTCAAATTTTATAAAAACTATACTGGCCAAAGCAAAAGAGCATGACTCTCTGAAGGTTGTTTTTGATCAAACCGGAACACCTACATGGGCAGCCGACCTGGCAGAGGCCATATTATCGATAATCGCAGGTGTGATAAGGAATCAAATTGCTTTTAACGCAGGTATTTACCACTATTCAAATGAAGGTGTCTGCAGCTGGTATGACCTGGCACTGGAAACAGTAAAGGAAGCAGGGCTCAAGTGCAAAATAATTCCGATATTGTCAAAAGAGTATCCGTCGGCAGCAAGAAGACCATTTTATTCGGTCCTTGATAAATCAAAAATAAAAGAAAACTATAACCTTGAAATACCTCACTGGAGGTACAGTTTAAAGAGATGTATTAAATTGTTAAAGTAAAAAAGAAGAAGACACTAAACACAAAGGAACACAAAGTGCAACACGAAGGAACACGAAGGAAAAAACTAAATTATTTCCAATAAAACCTCTATCAATATGTTATCAATAGACGACATCAAAAAGAAAGCCCGGACGTGGCTTGGAAGCGAGTTCAATGAAGAGACACGTAACGAGGTTCGCGAAATGCTGGAAAAAGATGAGAAGAAGCTGATTGATGCCTTCTACCAGGATCTTGAGTTTGGAACCGGTGGTTTGAGAGGTATTATGGGTGCGGGCACAAACAGGATGAACATTTATACTCTTGGGATGGCAACCCAGGGACTTTCAAACTACATCATCAAACAGTGTGGAAAGGATGGTATAAGAGTCGCTATCGCTCATGATTGCCGTAATAACAGCAGGCTCTTTGCTGAAACTGCAGCAGATATTTTTTCAGCGAATGGCTTTGAAGTATACCTTTTTGAATCACTACGCCCAACTCCTGAATTATCATATGCCATACGGCGCTATAAATGCCAGAGCGGTATTGTCATCACAGCTTCGCATAATCCCCCGGAATATAATGGTTACAAAGCATACTGGAATGACGGCGGACAGGTTGTTGCCCCTCATGATAAAGGTATCATCGATGAGGTACGAAATATTAAATCTGTTAATGAGATCAAGTTCGACGGGAAAAAAGAGAAGATAAACATAATCGGAAAAGAGACTGATGATGCATTCCTGCAGGAGGTTCTGAAAATGAGAATTAATCCTGAGGTTATCAGCAGTAACAGTGATCTTGGAATTGTCTACACTCCTATTCACGGTACAGGTGTTATACTGGTGCCGCCAGCTCTCAGATTATTCGGATTCAGGAATATCATCAGCGTCCCGGAACAAGATAAGCCTGACGGTAATTTCCCAACTGTCAAATCGCCCAATCCTGAAGAGCCGGATGCGCTGAAGCTGGCAATTGAGAAGGCTGTCAGTACAGGAGCCGATCTGGTAATGGCTACAGATCCTGATGCTGACAGACTGGGAATTGCATGTAAAAACAAGAGCGGGGAGTTTGTGCTCCTGAACGGGAACCAGACCGGTAGTCTGCTCATATATTATATCCTTTCTCAATTCAGGGAAAAAAAGAAATACAAGGGTAATGAATACATTATCAAGACAATAGTCACAACCGACCTTATGGACAGTATAGCAGAAAAACATGGTGTTACATGTTATAATGTCCTTACGGGATTTAAATTCTTTGCCGAGCTGATAAGGAACCTGGAAGGTAAAGAGAAATTTATCGGCGGCGGAGAGGAGAGCTATGGTTTCCTTGCAGGAGACTATGTAAGAGATAAGGATGCTGTAGCAGCATGCGCGCTTGTTGCTGAAGCTGCTGCCTGGGCAAAAAGCAGGGGCAAATCACTTTATGAGATGCTGATTGATATTTATCTCGAATATGATCTTTATAAAGAAAAGCTGATCAATATTATCCGTAAAGGTGCTGAAGGAGCTAATGAGATCAAGGCAATGATGGTTTCTTACAGGAAAAATCCTCCAAAGAGCATCAACAACAACAAAGTTATTAGGATAAACGATTATGAAACACTGATGTCAATTGATTATATATCAGGAGAAAAGTCAAAGATTAATATCCTGAAATCTGATGTTCTGCAGTTCTTCCTTGAAGATAAATCAAAAATATCAGTGAGACCATCCGGTACCGAACCGAAGATCAAGTTTTATTTCAGTGTAAATACTAAGCTGGAATCAGCAGATAAATTTGAAGAAAAAAGTAAGCTGCTTGATCAGAGGATCCAGGGAATAATCACAGATATGAAATTGGGATAAACCATTTTTAACCACTGAGTTACACAGAGTATTACACGGAGTCACACGGAGAGAAATACCATGTTACTCAGTGTCAGTATAGCTGGCGCGGATTTGTCATCGTGCCATTTGCTCTGTTGCAATCTGTGATTGGGAAAAATAGCCCCGATTACAAATCGGCGCAAGCATTGAGGATTTCTCCGTGAAACTCCGTGAAATCCGTGGTTAATTTATTTAGTCCCCTAAAATTTTAACAAGCACTCTTTTGCGTCGTTTGCCGTCGAATTCGCCATAGAAGATCTGTTCCCAGGGGCCGAAATCCATCTGCCCTTTTGTAACTGCTACGACCACCTCCCTGCCCATCAGAGTACGTTTGATATGGGCATCGGCATTGTCTTCAAAACCATTGTGCTTATACTGTGAGTAAGGTTTCTCAGGGGCAAGCTGACCAGGGAAGCAGATGAAGCCGGACAGGCTTCCGCTAACGCGGAATCTCCACGGAGTTTATCCCGCAAAGCGGGGTTCCGATCTCCCGGGAGGGAATCTTTATCTAAGCCATCCTCTCGCCTATTCTTCAAACCACTCTTTTCCGAAATTCACGAGGTATACCCTGTCGGTTGATCTTGTGAGTGCCGTATAGAACCATCGCAGGTAATCCATTGTGATTTCGTTTCGGTTGAACATTCCCTGGTCGATAAAGACCCTCTCCCACTGTCCGCCCTGTGCTTTATGACAAGTAACCGCGTAGGCAAATTTTATCTGTAAAGCGTTGAAGTAAGTGTCATTGCGCACTGCCTCGTACTGTTTTCTTCTTGTTCTGATATGAATATATTCTTCAAGAATATTGTGAAAAAGCTCGCTGTTTTTTTCGGCAGGTAATGCCGGTGTGTCAAGATTTAAAACATCAAGCATAACCTTTGACTCCACCTCGAAATCATAGTCGGGGAAATACAATGTCATTTCAGCAAACCTGAATCCATAATTTTCCTCGTATCTCCTGATATTCTTTATTTCGGCTATATCGCCGTTAGCGATGAAACCGGGCCCCTCCTCATCATCCTCTAAAAGAAAATAATTGTTCTTTACCACCATAATAATATCTCCGGAACTTACCTCCTCTTCACGATAAAATATCCTGTTGCGGATACCCTGATTATACTTGTTCGCCTGCTTATTTGAATTGACCACGATTATTGTACCATAAAGGCCACAGGTGCCATAAGATGAAGAGAGTTCTTCTATCAACTCTTCACCGCTGAGCTTTATCACATCCTTGAAATTTACACAATCAATTGAAGGGTGTACAAGATTATTCTCCATGATCTGTAATCTTACACCGGTCGCATTCATAAGTACTCCTGATGATTCACTCTGCCTGACCACCTGTTTCAGTTCCGCGCTTTTTAGCGCAAATCCATACTCTTCAAGTGCCTTCAGGTCGAGTGCCGGGCTGAGTGCTGATCCTACCGGTGGCAGCTGGGCTGCATCTCCGACAAGTATAAGCTTGCAATCATTCCCGGAATATACATATTCAATCAGGTCATCCAGAAGCTTTCCGCTTCCAAAAAGGGATATATCTGATGACATATTAGAGATCATAGATGCCTCATCCACAATAAAATAGGTATCCCTGTGCAGGTTCCTGTCGAGTACAAAACTTCCCATCCCGTCCTTATTGGATTTCTGGCGGTAGATCTTTTTATGAATGGTAAAGGCCTGTCGTCCTGAATAGGATCCCAGAACCTTTGCGGCTCTGCCTGTTGGAGCAAGAAGGACTGATCTGATCCTCAGCAAATCCAGCGACTGCACTATTGTACTTATCGCACTGGTCTTTCCCGTACCTGCATAACCTGTAAGCAGGAAAATAACATCATTACTGTTCTCTGCGACATATAATGCGATCTTCCTTAGAGCTTCCGACTGGTCATCTGTCGGTACATTACCCAGGTTTTTGCAAAGGTTATCATATATTATTTTATCCCGCATTTTTTTATTTTAACCGCAGAGATCACAAAGATATCGCGAAGCACGCAAAGTATTAATTGATGTTCTGGATTCTTTACGCCCTTTGTGTAAAAGCTTTGCGAACTTTGCGGTTAATAATGTCCTAAGTTACATAATGTAGATTTTAGCAGAGTGTGAGTTTATAACATTATACTATATTTGTTAATAAATAAATCAGGGCAAATGCCGTTCCTGGAGCTTTTTGATGAGACACTTGATATAAACTCGACTGAGAACTATGAATTATCGGTTCAGATGAGCCGTGACGGTTTTGCCTTTACCATCCTGGATACTTTAAGGAATAAATATATTCTTCTACGATCACATGATCCTGATGATGACAAGTACCTCTCAGCTGACAGGATAAGCGAGATCATCACCAGGGATGATTTTCTGACAAAGAAATATAAGAGCATTAACTTAATCATTCTATCATTCAAATCCACCCTTATTCCTGCCCCTCTCTATGATCCCGGCAAGAAGGAAGAGTATTATACCCTGAATCATATCAAGGAAGAGAACGACCTGATTCTTGTCAACAAGATCCCGGATCCTGATACGTATATTGTTTTCTCAGCTCCGAAATCATACATCGATGTATCTGCCGGTTTTTACCCCGGAGTACATCCGAGCCATCATACAAGGCCATTGATGAATCAGATGTTCCATAACAGCCGGAGCACTAACGGACGGTATGTTCATCTGCATGTTGAAAGAGAATTTTTCAATCTCTTTGTTTTTGAACATAATGCCCTTAAATTCAGTAATGCATTCAATTTCAGGAACATATCCGACATTCTTTATTTTGTTCTTAATGTATTTAAGAGCCTTGGAATCGGAAATGATGAAACGATACATTTCAGCGGACTCACAGAGAAGTATGATGACCTTTATTCAAATTTTGTATTGTATATCAAGAACCTGAAGTTTACAGCTCCCTCCGGTAATTTCACCTTCAGCTATGTCTTTAATGATATTGAGCTTCACAGGTTCATAAATCTTTTTACCATAACCAGTTGCGGATAATCGGCGGCAAATACAGGGGCAGGAGGCTTGTTCCGCCACCGGGTTTCAAAGCCAGGCCCACCACTGACTTTGCCAGGGAGGGTCTTTTTAACATCCTTAACAATCGTATTGATTTTGAATCGATAAAGGTGCTTGACCTTTTTGCAGGGACCGGCAGCATAAGCTATGAGTTTGCTTCCCGGGGAGTCCGTGAGGTTCATCTTATTGAGCAGGACAAGAAACATATTGCCGGCATAAAAAGTATAATTAAAGATATAGGCTTCACAAACATCAAACCTGTTCATATCGATGTTAAGGCTTATCTTAAGATTTGCCAGACTAAATATGATATCGTATTTGCCGATCCTCCCTATGATCTGAAATGGCTGAAGGATATACCTGATCTGGTAACAGGGTCAGGCATCATCGCGGAAGATGGATTTTTAATACTTGAGCATCCGAGGAATGTGAGCTTCACTAATCACAGGTTATTCTTTGAGCATCGCAGTTACGGGGGAGTTAATTTCAGCTTCTTCAGGGCATCCTGATCTCATTCATACATATCATCGATATCTGCCTTTGATAATCCGAGCATCAGGTCGCTTATCTTTTCAACTACCGCATTAAAATATTTTTCCCCCTTTTCGGGAGTTGCCATTGAGGGATCTCCGATGCCGGTATCGGAAGTCACTTTTGACCATTTCCGTTCCGCCCATGCCCATTTCTCGTTCAGTGCTTTTATTTTGAATTTCTTCGCGGCTCCTCTGCCGGCTTCTTTTATCGGCAGCACCAGTTCCGGGGCAAGAAAAAGCATAAGGCTTGTCTCCATCTCGTCAGCATGGCCGCCTCCTTTTTCGAAGAAATCGGAATTCTCAACCGATTGGTACCAGTTACAGGTACATATCATCATTTTAGGGTAAAGGACTCCCAGTTCCCTTATCATCTGTTTGAAATCGTTGCCTCCATGACCGTTAAGGATAAGCAATTTATAAATCTCATGCCTGTTCAACACATCAACAATGTCCTTGAGAATTGCAAACTGAGTTGTCGGATTCATATTAATATTGACCTTTATGTCAAGCTGACCGGTATTTACTCCGAACGGTATTACCGGCAGCACGAGAAGTTTTGCTCCCCCCTTCCATGCTTTGCCGGCAGCCTCAGCGGCAATTCTTTCAGTTTCAATATTATCGGTACTGAATGGAAGATGCAGGTTATGAGCTTCAAGTGCCCCCCATGGAAGGACTGCCATCTCGACAGGCATCTCCTTAATCGTTTTCCATGTAGTCTCAGCTAAAATATATGGTCGCATAACGCCAGCTTTTTCCTGTTATTTAAATCTTATAAAATCAAAAGTTAAATATAGCAACTAATAAATTAAAACAATTGGCAATAAATCCTATACAAAAATTTTGTTAATTTATGGTTGTTTAATAAATTTATACGATGATTGCCAATTAATTAAGTCAGTTTCTTGTGAAAAGGAATTCTTTTATAATTGAGTTGATTAAAAGTCCACCATTCCTGATGTTCATCGTACTGGCGCTGTTAATCATTCTGGGTGTCATTTTGGCCAACCGTAAGGACAAGGCTGTCCAGTTGAAGGAGGATGTGTTATATATCCAGCCAAAGACAGACGAATAAAAAATAACTTCTGATCTTCCAGTTCATCTCTTAATTTTACACCAAGAAAAATGATTCCTTATGGTTCACATAACAAGATGATTTGAGATGGTCTAATGTGACTGGACAATTTATTAATCAAATATAAGTGTATATGTTGAAAAGAGTGGGTTCGGGGGAGACTCATAACTTGCTTTTTTTTCACATTCTAAACTGTTGCAACAGTTTACATTATCTATGAGCTAATATATTGACAGCCCCAATCCTGTAACAAATACAGAATTTTCTAGCAAACGGGTCGTTGAAAACATATTACTAGTATGTGAATTATGTAACATTCTCCAAGAGTTATGTAATATTTACCTGGTTAAGGTTGCTTAACTTAGTACTCTTAAAATCCATACTTATGCAAGAAAAAGGTATACAATACACTCAAAAACATGCCTAAAAAAAGATCTATCAAGATGGTTTTCAATAATAATCACCCGAGGCTTTGCTTCCGGACATATATCAGGAGGACAAACAATCAATCTAAAAATCTAATTACCATGAACCAATCAAACAAATTCGAATTTAATCCCTTGCCATATGCCTATGATGCGCTTGAACCATATATTGACAAGCAAACAGTGGAAATCCATTATAGCAAACACCATAAGGCTTATTATGACAAATTCCTGAATGCCATTAAAGACACAGAAATGGAAACGATGGATATAACAGATATTTTCAAAAATATAAGCAAATATCCGGTAGCAGTCAGAAACAATGGTGGTGGTTATTATAATCACACGTTTTATTGGGAAGGAATGAAACCCAACGGTGGGATTCTGCCAAAAGGCAAATTATCAGAAGTGATAACCAAAACCTTTGGTTCCTTTGAAGAATTTAAAAAACAATTTTCAGAAGCAGGTAAAACCAGATTTGGCAGTGGCTGGGCTTGGTTGGGTATTGATAATAAAGGAATTCTGTTTATTTATTCTACCCCAAATCAGGATAATCCTTTGATGGATATATCTGAAAAAAGGGGAATTCCTTTACTAACAATGGATGTATGGGAACATGCTTATTATTTAAAATATCAGAACAAAAGACCAGATTATGTAGATGCCTTCTGGAACCTTGTGAACTGGGAAGAAGTCGCTAAAAGATATGAAAATGCTTTAATGTCTGTGGCTTTGAAGTAAATCACGAATTTTATAACAATAAAAACTAAAATTTAGAATATGAGAAGAACAGCAACAGCCCATTGGCAAGGAAACCTTAAAGAGGGTAAAGGAACATTAAGTTCACAAAGTAGAATATTAGATAAAACCAATTACAGTTTCAAAACACGTTTTGAGGAAGGTGAAAATGGGACTAACCCTGAAGAATTACTGGCTGCCGCACATGCGGGCTGTTTTACAATGTCAGTTGCATCTATTTTAGATAAAAAAGGTTTAACCTCTGTTAACCTGGATACAAATGCAATTTTGACACTGGAAGGATTAGATATAACGGCTATACATCTATCAATAACAGGTTCTGTAAAAGGCATGGATGCTGATGCTTTTGCTGTAGTTGTTAAGGAAGCAGAACAAAACTGTATAGTTTCTAAAGCATTAAAAGTGGCAATTACATCTGAAGCACATCTTGTTGTTTGAGAAAACAGAATATTCCTGTTTAAATACAACTTACGCAAAATGGAACAACATAATGTAAAAGTAAGATCAATTCAGTACATCACCCATGATGTGCTGAGAATTGTAACTGAGAAACCTCTGGGTTACAGTTATACTCCCGGGCAGGCTACGGAAATCGCTATAAACAAAGAAGGTTGGAAGAACAAAAAAAGACCATTCACTTTCACCTGTCTACCACAGCATAATTATCTTGAGTTTTCCATTAAAACGTATCCTTCGCACAAAGGTGTTACCAATGAATTTCTGCAGCTGATAAAGAATGATGAGCTGATTCTTCACGATGTATTTGGGGCAATTGCTTACAAAAGTGAGGGTATATTTATTGCCGGAGGAGCAGGTGTTACTCCATTTATTTGCATCTTCAGAGACCTTCAGTCAGAGAATAAAATTGGCAATAACAAACTCATCTTTGCCAATAAAACACAAGACGATATAATACTTGCCGGGGAATTTAAAACTTTGTTAGGCAAGAATTTTATCAACATTTTATCCGATGAAAAAGTTGATGGGTATGCCCACGGACAAATCACCGAAGACTTTCTTAAGGATTACGTTAAGGACTCCCCTAAAAATATTTATGTATGTGGACCTCCACCCATGATGGATGCAGTGGAGAAGTTCTTATCCAATTTACATGTTGATGAAAAACTAATCATCAAAGAGGCATTTTGATAGATTAAGGAAGCAGCAGACAGTTATCCTGTTGAAATTATTAAGTATAACGAGGAATAGACATTATTTATCCAATTAGGAAATTTATAATTACTTCAATGGCAGATCTTAAAACAAAGTATATGGGGCTCAAATTAGATAACCCCATAATTCTAGGAGCCTCCAACATGGCCAACGATTTGGATAAACTTAAAAAGGCCGAAGAGTTTGGTGCTGGAGCAATTGTTTTTAAATCATTATTCGAAGAGCAAATACAACTAGAAGCATTGCAGCTTGATGAGAAGCTTACTGAATTCAACGATATTAATGCCGAAATGCTAACAATCCACCCGAATATTAAATATGCAGGACCCGATGAACATCTTTTAAATCTCAGGGAAACAAAGGAGAGTTTATCGATTCCTGTAATCGCAAGTTTAAATGCGATCAACTATGATACCTGGATCAAATATGCGAAGTTAATAAGTGAAACTGGAGTTGATGGAATTGAACTGAATTTTTATCATATTCCCTCCGACTTCAACAAAGATGCGAAGGAGATTGAGGATGAGCAGATCAAAATAGTGAATGCGATCAGAAAAAATATCTCTATTCCCATTAGCGTAAAATTAAGTCCCAACTACTCTAATATTTTGAATTTTATTAATAGGCTCGACCAAATTGGAGTCGATGCATTTGTTCTGTTTAATTCCTTTTTCCAGCCCGATATAGATATAGCTAATGAAAAGCATATTAAATCTTTTAATCATAGTAATGAAGGGGATTACAAGCAATCTTTAAGGTATTCGGGATTACTATTCGAAAATATAAAAGCTGACGTTTGTGGTAGCCATGGGATATTTACTAGTGCAGATGTAATTAAACTGATTTTATCAGGGTCATCATGTGTGCAGGGTGTAAGTACATTTTATAAAAATGGTTTGAAACAGATAACAAACATCAAGAAAGAATTGGTGGATTGGATGGAAATCAAAAACTACAAGAGTATCGATGAATTTAGAGGCAACCTATCAAAAAACAAGCTCAATAAAAATTCTTTAGTTTATAAAAGAGCTCAATACGTTGATTTACTTATGAATTCAGAAGATATTTTTGGAGATACTCATTAATGCTTTGTTGTAATTTGCTTACAGTGGGTATGTTTTTTAGTAAGTAAAGAGTTTGACTATTTTAAAACATGAATTTTAAAAATATACTATGAGCAAAAATGTATCTGACCAACTGGTGGAAACATTGGTTGACGCGGGTATCCAAAGGATCTATGCAGTAACAGGCGATAGTCTCAATCACGTAAATGCAGCCGTGCACCGTAATGGTAAAATCAAATGGATCCATGTACGGCACGAAGAAACTGCTGCTTATGCCGCCGGAGCTGAGGCACAACTGAACGGCCTGGCATGTTGTGCGGGCAGTAGCGGCCCCGGACATGTCCACCTGATAAACGGGTTGTATGATGCACACCATTCATCGGCATCGGTATTAGCCATTGCTTCTACCATCCCAACCAAAGAGTTTGGAACAGGTTTTTTTCAGGAAACAAACACCATTAAACTTTTTGACGATTGCAGTTGCTACAATCAGATAGCTGCTACACCTGCACAATTGCCACGCATGTTACAGGCAGCCCTTCAACATGCTGTGCATAAAAGAGGCGTAGCTGTCCTTGGTTTACCAGGTGATATTACCAACCTTCCCACAGTAGCAGCTGAAACTACTACGATGCTTTATCGAAACCTACCTGTCGTCAGGCCATCGGAAGATGAACTGCTGCAATTGGCTGAACTGTTAAACTCGCACAAAACGGTCACCATTTTCTGTGGGTTGGGCGCTGCGGAGGCACACAAAGAAATTATTCAACTTGCTGAAAAGCTAAAGGCTCCAGTGGCTTATTCCTATAAAGCAAAGATGGCGATTCAGTACGATAATCCGTATGAAGTTGGCCTCACTGGATTACTGGGCATTCCATCGGCTTACCACGCTATGCACGAATGTGAATTGCTGGTATTGTTGGGCACTGATTTTCCATACACACCTTTCATGCCCGTTGAAAATAAGATTGTTCAAATTGACATTAAACCCGAAAACCTCGGGAGAAGGGCTAAACTCGATCTGGGACTTTGCGGAGATGTGAAAGATACCTTGCAGCCGCTCTTGCCTCTGTTAGGAATGAAGGAAGATGCCACTTTTCTTGATCAGCAATTGGAATTTTATCAGGAAGTCAAAAAGAATTTACAATCCTATGTAAAGGATACCGGGAAACCCAATGAAATTCATCCTGAATTTGTTGCTTCTGTGATTAATGAGCTCGCTGCCAAAGATGCCATTCTCACGGTAGATACAGGAATGTGTTGTGTATGGGCTTCACGCTATATTGATGGAACAGGCGAGCGAAAAATGCTGGGTTCGTTCAATCATGGTTCAATGGCAAATGCAATGCCACAGGCCATTGGCGCTGCGCTTGCCCGTCCTGACCAACAGGTTATTGCCTTCTGCGGCGACGGAGGTATATCGATGATGTTGGGCGACCTCATGACCATTGTTCAATATCAGTTACCCGTGAAGATCATTGTTTTTAACAACCGGTCATTGGGAATGGTGAAGCTGGAAATGCAAGTAGCCGGGATTCCCGATCTGGAAACGGATATGTTAAACCCTGACTTCATAAAAATAGCGGAAGCAATGGGAATGCCAGGTATTGGTATTGATGATCCGGATGATGTAAAATCAGGATTAGAAAAGGCCTTTATGCATGAAGGTCCTGTATTGGTTTCAATTCAGACTGATCCGAATGCCCTCGCCATGCCTCCCAAGTTGGAATTTGACCAGATGAAAGGCTTTGCTTTATATATGGGTAAAATGATGTTAAGCGGGCGTATGGATGAGGCATTTAAGATTATTTCATCCAACTATAAGCATTTGGGCGAAGTATTATGATTTGGAAATATACTTGTGATTAGCGTTTAATGAGTACTGAGCGTGACAAAAGTTGTATAATTTATAACTATTTACGGATGAAAAAATTAAATGCCGGAAAGGTTGCTATTCATACTAAAAATGAGTTTAACCATGATATGGATGAATTGGGTAAAGCTTTAAAGGGTTTTGTAACAAAGTCTAAGTAAATAATTGTATGGGCTTAGTTGCTGATTTGCAGACTATAAGGAGACGAATTTTTTTGTCAGCCTTGTTGCTAACTCATGGGTAATATGTGAATTATGTAATTTTTTCCTGGGATTATGTAACACTCATCCGTTTACAGTAGATTAACTTTAATTTCCTCATATTTCATTAATGTTTATGAAAGAAGAGACGACAATACGAATTTGTCCGACCTGAAAGGCAGGGAGAAAGGACTGGTAAATATTTAATAAAAAAATCTGGATTTTCTCATATATATGAAAAAAAGTGACATCACTGATATAGATAATGCTCTTAAAGATTTTCCGATCAATCTTGTCAAACTTGTAAAGTTATCCCTGAATACTAAAAACTCTGTTAAAAAACTTGCTGCAAGAAGTACCCTGGCCGGAATGGGTAAAGCGATAGTTCCTAAAATGCATAAACTGATAGATTCAGAAAGTGTTTTGCTACGTATGGAAGCTGCCAAGATAGTTGAACTTATTGCTGACAGAAGATCTATTCCCTTTTTAATCAATCTGCTTGATGATAAAGAATTTGAGATAAGATGGATAGCTGCAGAAGGTCTGATTAAAATCGGAAAGCGGAGTATATTACCCTTACTAAAGTCAATTCGCGATGGGAAAAGCTCCCTTATATTTAACAAGGGAGCTCATCATGTATTGATTAGCCTTCTCAATGAGGACGAAAAGAGTAAATTAACATCACTACTCCTTTGTCTCGATAATGCTAAGGAATTAGGAGAAACTGCTCCTGTGGAAGCTTCATTAGCAATAAAGAGAATATTAAAAGATAAAAATATGTCATAACAATACCGCTCTTGTTTTGTTTATTTTAGAAAGAGACTATTTCAATCATTGAATAAAACGAAATCAATTCCCAATAAAGTATTCCCCGTTGAAATTAAACCGAATTCAAACGGGGTTAACACATAGTTGAACATAAAATATGAAAATTATGAAAACAATTATCGTTCCCCTGGATTTTTCAGATGAGTCATTTACTGGTTTGGATCTGGCATTGATGCTGTCTAACAAGACCGGAGCCAATATCCAAATGGTTCATGTTATTGGAAAGAACACCGGTGACTATTATGAACAAATGGAAAATGAGAATCAGCTTGCAAAATCAAAATTTGAAGATTAGTTCAAAAGTATAAAGAGAAAAGTAATTCTGTAATGAGTTATACAATAACTGAAGGCAGGGTATTTAAGGAAATAACAGATCTCGGAGATAAGTATGAAGATCCATTGACGGTACTCTCAACCCATGGTGCATCTGGTTTTGAAGAATTGTTCATCGGAGGTAATGCTTATAAAATAACATCTCATTCGAGGAATCCCGTGATCACTGTCAGAAGAAGCAAAATGCCTTCAAATATTGATAAGATTGTATTACCCCTGGACTTTACTTTTCAGACACGGGAAAAGGTTCCATATACTGTTGAGCTGGCAAAAGTATTTGGTTCAAAAATTCATATTCTACCCATAAGTCTTTCAAAAATTAAAAGTACCGGGAAAAAGCTCCTGAAATATACTCAACAGGTGGCTTCTTACCTCGAAACTCATAAAATTCCATATACAGTCGAACATCTTCATGGCAGCAACCGGACTGATTTAACTCTTGATTATGCAAGATCAATTGATGCTGACCTTATTTCAATTATGACTGAGCAGGAGAAGAGTGTGTCCAATTTGCTTTTAGGTAATTATGCGCATCAATTTATTAACAAAGCTTTTATTCCGGTCTTATCATTTCCAAATTATCATTTACGTGTTACTGCAGAGGATATCTGGACTTTGGGAGCCTTTAATGCGTGAGATCCAACATTCAAACAATGGGGAAAGGTCAATAAATATTGAAGCATTAAATTAAACATATAAGTAGAAAATTATGAGATCAAAAAAAACTCCGGCAACAATCAAAGCAGCACTTTATTTTATCGTGTTCATGGCAATAATAGTGGCTTGTGATTCCGAACAGAGTATGATGCATGAAGGTAGTTGGTCAATGGACATGGGAAACGGCAATTGGGTACAGGTTCTGATTGGTTTAATTATAGGGTTACTAATTGGTTTCCTGCTTGGTTATTTAGTCGCAAGGAGAAAAAAATAATCTTGCTGATAATTTAAAACGTATGCGATGGATGTCTATGAATAACAACAAGGACCAAATATCATATGAAATATAACGAACATGAAAACAAAAAAGATAAATAAAATATTGATAGCGCTTGATTATAATCCGACTGCACAAAAAGTGGCGGAAACCGGGTTTGCATTGGCTAAGGCCATGAATGCTAAAGTTGTTTTATTACATGTGATATCTGATCCGCAATTTTATTCTTCAACAGAGTACTCTCCGATAATGGGATTTACAGGATACGGGGTAGTGGGTCCACTGCAATTAGAAAGTGTTGATGGATTGAAAAGGGCATCTCAATATTTTCTAGATCGTTCAAAACACCATCTTGGCGATAAAACCATTAAGACACTGATAAAAGAAGGTGATTTTGCAGAAGCTATCCTAGAGGCGGCAAAAGATTTGAAAATCGACATTATTGTCGTTGGATCTCACAGCCACAGATGGCTGGAAAAGATACTTATGGGAAGTGTCACAGAAAAAGTTTTGCATCATACTTCGATTCCGCTTTTAATTGTTCCGACTAAAAAACAAGACTAAGTCACGCATCGGTTGCTGCAAAACGGCCTGTAGCAGATTATACTCAAAGGGTAATACCAAACCTGTCAGGGGTTTCAATTCCTTTTGAGGCTGCTATGATTCTTTGGCAACGTTAATCTATAAATACTACAAAATACTTTGAAAATGAACAAACAAGAACTTATAAATACTGCTAAGACACTGGTAAGAGATAACAAGGGTCTGTTGGCAATGGATGAAAGTAATCCAACCTGTAATAAACGATTTGCAGCACTAGGGATTCCTCAAACCATTGATTTCCGCCGTAGCTATAGGGAAATGATTATAACTACACCTGGTTTAAGTGAATGTATTAGTGGAGTAATCCTCTATGATGAGACAATCAGGCAGCAGAAAAAAGATGGTACTCCATTTATAAAAGCTATCACCGATCTGGGAATAATTCCTGGAATAAAAGTTGATACTGGTGCAAAGGATATGGCAGGTCACAGGGGGGAGAAAATAACCGAAGGGCTCGATGGATTGCGTGATCGTCTCCGGGAATATCTTCAAATGGGCGCTCGTTTTGCCAAGTGGCGGGCAGTGATTGCCATAGGAAATGGTATTCCCAGCCGCGCTTGTATAGAGGCTAATTCGCATGCCCTTGCCCGTTATGCTGCCTTGTGTCAGGAAGCAGGATTGGTACCTATTGTTGAGCCGGAGGTACTAATGGATGGCAAACATTCCCTGGAACAGTGCTTTGAAGTAACTGAGGATGTCCTTAGAACTGTTTTCAGCCAGCTTTATTTACAACGTGTTACACTGGAAGGTATGATACTGAAACCCAATATGGTGCTTCCCGGATTGGCCTGCCCTAAACAAGAAACTATTGAGGAGGTAGCCGATACAACGGTAGAGTGTCTTTTACGAGCTGTCCCTGCTGCAGTTCCGGGTATTGCCTTTTTATCAGGAGGACAATCTGGGGAACTGGCCTCAGCACGTTTAAATGCCATGAATGAGAGATTCAAGTCACGGTTGCCATGGGCTCTGGCGTTTTCTTTTGCCCGTGCAATTCAGCAACCGGCTCTGGAGATCTGGCATGGTGAGGAGACTAATGTGTCAGCAGCGCAACAGGCTCTATATCATCGTGCAAATTGCAACCGGGCTGCACGAAATGGGAAATACAACGATGAAATGGAAAAGGAATGAGCACAAAAGCACAAAAACATTCCGGGAGTCAAATGCTTCTGTATCCGTTGAAATTCGAGCCGATTTATCAGTATAGGCTCTGGGGCGGTCGTCATTTGGCTGATCTGCTCACTGAACCTCTGCCAGGTAACGGTCCTATTGGTGAAGCATGGATTCTCAGCGACCGGGAGGAGCATCAGAGCCTTGTTGCTAATGGACCACTCAAAGGACAGACCATCAATCAATTGATGGAGAATGAGCAGGAGCAGCTGCTCGGAAAACTAGCAGGACATTTCAAACGATTTCCTCTTTTGCTTAAGTTCCTCGATGTGCATGAAATGCTTTCAGTGCAGGTGCACCCTTCTGATCTTAAAAAGGGCTATCTTCCGGTTGGTGAACATGGCAAGACCGAAGCATGGGTTGTGCTGGAGGCAGGCCCGGACAGTCGCATTTATGCAGGACTTAAACAAGGGACCACAGCTGACAATTTACAAAAGTCTCTCACAAACGGGACAATCGCTGCTCATTTATCATACTTCACACCAAAACCAGGGGACGGTGTTTTTATACCGGCAGGAACGGTTCATTCCCTTGGAGGAGATGTTGTGGTGTTTGAGGTTCAACAGAACAGCGACGTGACATTTCGATTGTACGACTGGAACCATATTGATAAAAAGACAGGTAAGCCACGGTCACTCCAGGTCGATCAGGCGCTTGCATGTATTGATTTTACGCAAGGTGCTACAAAACCAGTGGTGCCGGTAGTTGAAGCAATAGCACCTGTCAGGAATGAGATGCTTTTTCATTGTGAACATTTCGACCTGTGGCGGCTTCAGGGACAATCACCATTTACTGTCGGTGAAATAGGTGTGCCACGAGTGCTGGTATGCCCTGAGGGTGAGGGGCAGATAGAATATGACGGCACAATTTATATTATTGGAAAAGGAGATGTATTCCTTTTACCTGCTGTAGCAGGAGTGTGTACCTTCAAACCGCGAAGTGCAGTTACATTATTGGAAATTGCACTTCCTGAATAGATTAATAGATATTTTATTATGGTAAAAAAATTAATTGTTTTTGATCTGGACGGTACTCTTGCCGAGAGCAAATCATCTATTGATGCTGAAATGTCTGCACTGATTCATGACCTGCTCAGCATCGTAAAAGTTGCCGTGATTTCAGGAGGCGACTGGTTGCAGTTTGAAAAACAAGTGCTTTCCGGCCTTCCCCATAATAAAAGCCTGGAGAACCTGTCAATCCTTCCTACCTGTGGTACAAAGTTTTACCAGTATGGCAAGGATTGGAAAAAAATCTATTCCGAAGATATTACCACGGATGAAAAAAAGACAATTATCAGTTCATTAAAAAAGTCCATCGAATCAGCAGGCTTCAAGATTAAAAAGCTATGGGGAGAGGAAATTGAAGACCGTGGAAGCCAGATAACATTTTCCGCTTTAGGGCAGCAAGCTCCAAATATAGAAAAAGAAAAATGGGATCCTGATTTTGTCAAGCGTAAAAAGATTAAAGCAATCCTTGACACATTAATTCCCGGATTTTCAGTTCGATTGGGTGGAGAAACATCCATTGACATCACCAAACCTGGCATTGACAAAGCCTATGGAATTAGGAAGCTGCGTGATACTCTTGGCATTGAAATTAACGAGATGATTTTCGTAGGTGACGCATTGTTCCCGGGAGGTAACGATTATCCTGCAGAAGAAGCAGGTGTTATATCTATCAGGGTCAAAAATCCAACTGAGACAAAACGGGTGATTGAAGCGATTATAGCTTGTCTGGAAAACGATAATAGTATAAACCTTAACAAGGAGGAGAAGTGATGAGTGGAATTAAACTGAAACGTCTCGAGCAGATGATGGAGCCTGAACCCGGCAACCCGATGGAAGTGGAAGGTGTCCTGAATCCGGCTGCTGCCCGTGGCCCGGATGGTAAGCTTTACCTGTTTCCACGGTTAGTCGCAAAGGGCAATTATTCACGCATAGGCATAGCAAAGGTTCTTTTTAATAAAGACGGTGATCCGTCAGGAGTCGAGCGGATGGGCATTGCTCTTGAACCTGAAACAGATTATGAGATGCGATCGGACGGCAGCGGTGGTTGCGAAGATCCTCGTGTCACCTATGTAGAGCCACTGAAGCACTATATGATGACTTACACGGCGCTTTCTCCCAAAGGGCCCCGGATCGCCATAGCTGTATCGGCTGATTTGTTTCACTGGAAACGCCTTGGATTAGTTACCTTCGAATCATACAATAGCGTAGATTTCGTTCATGTGGACAATAAGGACGCAAGCCTCTTCCCCGTTGCCATTCCTAATCATTCAGGGAAAATGCAGCTGGTTATCCTTCACCGGCCTCTTTTTCAGGGTACCAGACCTGAAGAAACTGTTCTCCAGGCCAAGACTAGGGAAGTGGACCTCGACCATGAAAGCATCTGGATTTCTTACTGCCCGATGCCTTTAAATGATATTGAACCTGATCACGTCGGTTTATTTAATTCACATCACCGGCTTGCGACACCTGTGTCACCATGGGAAAGGCTAAAAATTGGCGGAGGAACTCCGCCGATTCTTACTAGGCATGGTTGGCTTATCCTTTACCACGGAGTCTGTGAAATGCCTGATCAGGGCAAAGAGGGGATGCATTTATGTTATTCGGCCGGTGTGATGGTATTATCAAAGGATCATCCGCAAATGATACACTATCGTTCAGTGGAACCGGTATTGGAACCAGAACTTATACAAGAACGTCAGGGAACTATTTCAAATGTAGTGTTCCCTACCGGTATGGACCGGCGTGACGATCTTGGTTTGCCGGACCGCTTCGATGTTTATTATGGTATGGCTGATAACAGAATTGGCGTTGCACGTCTTGATTTGCCGGATTTCTTGCCGCCTGAAGGAATAGCGGACAATCCGGGTTCAAAGGTGTAATGAAGTATATAGAGTATAATCATTTGGAAACTGTGTAAATAAAATAACTTTTTTTAAAAATATCTATTATGACAATTCAATATAATACGGACAATAATATTAAAGGAAGCGAAAAACTAAGAGCCCCGTTAATCGCCTTAATATGAGAAGAATTAAACAGGTACAGCATATGAGATCGGTAATTCCGTCCTAGGTAAACAATTAAAGTATTGCTATTATGAAATCTTTAAAACCTAAAATTGCAATAATTGGTGCTGGCAATGTGGGAAGCACTTTTGCCTTTTCATTAATGATCAGCGGGTTAGCCAGGGAAATTGTCTTGGTGGACAAAAATGAATTACTCGCAAAAGGCGAGATCATGGATCTGAATCATGGTTTAAGCTTTGCTCATCCCACAAAAATTTATGCGGCAGGGTATGAAGGTTGTAAAGATGCAGATATTGTTGTAATTACAGCAGGTGTAAAGCAAAAACCGGGACAGAGTAGAATCGATTTGGTACATAAAAATGTCACATTATTTAAAGATATAGTACCTGAAATTATAAAATATTCTGTCAATGCTATTCTTTTGGTCGTGACAAACCCAGTTGATATTCTAACATATATTACATTAAAAATATCAGGCTTACCATCGAATAGGGTATTAGGCTCAGGAACGGTACTCGATACAGCAAGACTAAAGTATATGTTAAGCGAGTATTACAAAGTGGATCCCAACAATATACATGCTTATATTATTGGTGAGCATGGGGACACTGAACTTCCTGTATGGAGCAATGCAACAATTGGGGGAATAGATATAGAAAAGTATTGTTCCGGATATGTACGTCCTCGCATTGCTAAAAATGAATTATCTGAAATATTTGAGAACGTAAAGAATGCAGCTTATCATATTATCGAGGCAAAAGGTGCTACTAATTATTCTATTGCATTATCATTAGTTAAAATCACCCGCTCTATTGTTAGGAACGAGAATTCAATTTTACCTGTTTCCACTCTAATCACTGACTACTATGACATTAGTGATTTATGTATAAGTATACCATCCCGGATTAACAGTAATGGAGTAGATATGTACCTTAGACTCGATCTGTCAGAGCAAGAGCAAAAGCTACTCAGGATTTCTGCCAGTACATTAAAAAAGATCATAAAAACCATTGATTTATAGTCCTTCTTAATTATTGAATTATTAACCAGGTTTCAGTTCTTTTAAAATGGGAAATTAACAAAAGAGGTAACTATGAGGCAAATGCATTCACAAACAAAGGTGATAGTAACATTGGGTCCTGCATCAAACAGTAAAGGCATTATTCTTCAAATGATTAATGAGGATGTTGATGTATTCAGGTTAAATTTCTCTCATTCTACAAAGGATGAGCATCTTAAGCTGATAAACATTATTACAGAATTTAACCTGGAATTGGGAACTAATGTTTCAATTCTGGCCGATTTGCAAGGGCCGAAGCTCAGGGTGGGCGAAATTGAAAACGACCTTCTCAATCTGGAAGAAGGTGATGTCATATCTTTTGTTACTGAAAAATGTTCAGGCACCAAAGATCATCTTTATATGAGTTATCAGGAATTTCCAATGGACGTTAATCCAGGTGAAACAATACTCATCGACGATGGTAAACTAAAGCTGGAAGTGATAGAATCTAATAAAAATGATACTGTTAAAGCGAAGGTAATTTATGGAGGTCCGCTTTCTTCAAACAAAGGGGTAAATCTGCCTGATACAAAAGTTTCTCTTCCATGCCTTTCTGATGAAGATATTTCGAATGCTGTTTTTGCACTGGACCATGATGTTGACTGGATCGCATTATCGTTTGTACGTAAAGCTTCTGATATTCTTGAACTGAAAAATCTCATAAAGAAGAATAAAGGCCATGCTGGCGTAATTGCTAAAATTGAAAAACCTGAAGCTCTCCTGGAATTAGATCAGATAATCGACTTAGCTGATGGGGTGATGGTTGCCCGCGGTGACCTGGGGGTGGAAGTTTCCTTTGATCGAGTTCCTTTAATACAAAAATTAATTATCGAGAAATGTATTATGCGTTCTAAACCAGTAATTGTTGCCACACAGATGATGGAAAGCATGATTCTAAATTTCAGGCCCACGAGGGCTGAAGCCAATGATGTGGCTAATGCCGTACTCGATGGTGCAGATGCTTTGATGCTTAGCGGGGAAACTTCTGTTGGTAAATATCCTGTTAAAACTATAAACAGCATGCAAAGGATTATTTCTTATACTGAAAACCAAGGGAATCCTTTTAATAAGCAGCATACTCCTATGGAAGGTTCTGATACATTTCTTGCCGATTCTATTTGCTTTAATGCATCACAATTATCTCAACAAATAGGAGCAAAAGCCATAATTGCATTTACACATTCAGGGTATACTGCATTAAAGATATCCAGCCATAGGCCCAAATCCAATATCTATGCTTTTACCAATAATGAAAATCTTTTGCATAAAATTTCAATGATATGGGGAGTGCAACCATTTTATTTAACCACGTACAAAGATTTAGACAAGGCAATTCATGAATCAATAGAAATGCTTAAGTATAAAAAACTATTGAAAGAAGGCGACATTGTGATTCATGTTGGCAGCACTCCCCTTAGTCTTCATGGAAGAACTAATATGCTGAAGGTTAGTAAGATATAGAAGAATATTTATTTCTATAAATAACATTAATAATTGTAAAATCAGGATCATGACAAAGGAAAAGAAAAAGGAAATTTTGCACAATTTATACATAGAGTTGGTCAAGTTGCAAAAGGAGATTATTTCATCAGATCTTAAATTACTTGTGATACTCGAAGGAAGAGATGCCGCAGGCAAAGACGGAACAATTAAAAGAATTATCAAACACCTCAGTCCGCGCGAAACAAGGGTTGTGGCATTGAACAAACCTTCGAACAGGGAGGAACGCGAATGGTATTTTCAGCGTTACTCTAACCAATTACCGGTTTCCGGAGAATTTGCACTCTTTAATCGAAGCTGGTATAATCGGGCCGGAGTAGAAAAAGTGATGGATTTCTGTACTGAGAAGGAATACAAATCTTTCTTTAAGGAAGTTGAATTGTTTGAGAAGATGTTGGTGGAGGCAGGTTTTATAATTCTTAAATATTATCTAGATATCAGCGAAAAAGAACAGGAAAGTAGGCTGAAGGACCGCGAAAACGACCCGCTCAAACAGTGGAAAATAAGTCCTATTGATAAGGAAGCTCAGAAATACTGGAAAGATTATTCTGAAGCCCGAAATGAAATGTTGCTGAAAACCAATTTCAAACATGCTCCATGGTTTGTGGTGAAGGCAGACAAAAAGAAAGCGACTCATATAGCTCTCATAGCGCATCTTCTAAGGCAGTTGGAGTACCAGAATAAGGATAAAAAATTGTTATCACATGATTATGAATTGGTTTATCCTGCAACACACGAAAACATTAAAGATAAGCTTTATTGAAAATGAGAATCATCTGGATATCAAAAAAATGAAAGAGAATATTACGATCCACAAAAAGCAATAAATTAAGAATCATGAATACCAACTCTGACAATCCAAAGTCTCCGGAACCGAAGCCAGTATCCAATGCAAATGTAAAAGATGATCTGAAAACCATTCCAATGTATGAACTTCAGACAAAACTGGGATCTTCACCGGAAGGCCTCACCCAAGAAGAGGCACAGAAACGACTGACTCAATATGGACCTAATGAGATTGAAGAAAAAAAGACCAATCCCTTCCTTAAATTTCTATCATATTTCTGGGGTCCTATCCCGTGGATGATAGAAGCGGCTGTGATCCTTTCGGCAGTTGCCAGGCATTGGCCTGACTTTGGCATAATATTGGTTTTGCTTCTGGCAAACGGTGTGGTAGGATTTTGGGAGGAACGGGAAGCCGGTAGTGCCATCGAAGCTTTGAAAGCTAAATTAGCGGTTAAAGCCAGGGTGAAACGTGATGGGAGGTGGGTCACCCCTGCAGCACGTGAATTAGTTCCTGGTGATGTTATACGCCTGCGTCTCGGGGACATAGTTCCTGCAGATGCCCGCTTGCTGGACGGTGATCCTGTGGAAGTTGATCAATCGGCACTGACAGGTGAATCGCTCCCTGCTTCCCGCAAATCCGGAGAAGCAGTGTTTTCCGGTTCAATCATCCGTCAGGGTGAAATCGGGGCAATGGTCTATGGAACAGGCGCTAACACCAACTTTGGCAAGACAGCCCAGCTTGTTCAGGAAGCACACACAGTCAGCCATTTTCAAAAGGCAGTTTTAAAGATTGGTAATTATCTTATTATTTTAGCTGTAGCCCTAGTGGCAGTGATTATTACTGTAACACTTTTCCGTGGAGATAAAATACTTACCACACTACAGTTTGCACTGGTGTTAACAGTTGCAGCTATTCCTGTAGCTATGCCTACGGTGTTGTCAGTAACAATGGCCGTAGGTGCACGTCTTCTGGCTAAAAAAGAGGCTATTGTCAGCCGGTTGGTAGCCATCGAAGAGTTAGCTGGGGTAGACGTGTTGTGCGCTGACAAGACTGGCACCCTGACACAGAATAAGCTGACACTCGGAGATCCGTTTTGTGTAGATCTTATCTCTCCTGATCAGGTGATCCTTAATGGCGCATTGGCATCCCGGGCTGAAAATAACGATACCATTGATCTGGCAGTATTGGGTGGTCTGAAAGATAAGGATGTTTTAATAGGTTATGATGTGGTTCATTTTCAACCATTCGACCCCGTACATAAGCGCACTGAAGCCACTGTTAAAGGGAATGATGGGAAAATATTTAAAGTGACAAAGGGTGCACCCCAGGTGATTTTGGAATTAGCAGCTAATTCAGGTGATGTTCAGTCCTCGGTTGATAAAGCGGTTAATGAATTTGCTGCACGCGGCTTTCGTTCATTGGGTGTTGCCCGTGCTGAGGGAGATGACAAATGGCAATTTATCGGTGTTTTGCCATTGTTCGATCCGCCACGTGAAGACGCAAAGGAAACCATAGCTACGGCATTGGCTATGGGAGTAAAGATCAAGATGGTTACAGGCGACGCACTGGCGATCGCACAGGAAACTGCTAAAAAGTTGAACATGGGTTCAAACATACTGGATGCCGGCGGTCTGGGCGACTCAAAGCAAAAGGAGACAAACGCGGTGGCAGAATCTATTGAGAAGGCCGATGGTTTCGCCCAGGTGTTCCCTGAACATAAGTTTCATATTGTGGATGTCTTGCAGAAGCTTGGCCACATTGTTGGCATGACAGGTGATGGAGTGAATGATGCTCCTGCACTGAAAAAAGCCGATTGCGGTATTGCTGTTTCAGATGCAACAGACGCAGCTCGAGCTGCTTCTGCCATAGTACTGCTGACACCTGGCTTGTCGGTAATTATTGACGCAATAAAAGAGAGTCGTCGCATCTTCCAACGAATGAACAGTTATGCGATCTATCGTATTGCCGAGACATTGCGTGTGCTGTTCTTTATGACCCTGGCTATACTGATCTTCAACTTTTATCCGTTAACCGCTGTAATGATTGTTATGCTGGCGTTACTTAACGATGGTGCCATCTTGTCCATCGCTTATGACAACGTACACTATAAAGATCAGCCTGAGGCCTGGAATATGCGGATGGTACTGGGTATATCCACGGTATTGGGAATCATTGGTGTCGTATCTGCTTTTGGCTTGTTTTATCTTGGTGAACGCGTCTTTCATCTGGATCGTGCGCATATCCAAACGTTAATGTATTTGAAATTATCGGTAGCCGGACATCTGACTATTTTCCTGACTCGTACCCGTGGCCCTTTCTGGTCAATACGACCCGCAAGAATTTTATGGGTGGCAGTACTTGGTACCCAAACCGTTGCCACATTGATAGCCGTTTATGGGTTTTTTATGACACCTCTCGGCTGGGGTTGGGCAGGATTCGTTTGGGGTTATGCCTTATTATGGTTTCTCCTTAATGACCGTGTGAAACTACTTGCATATAAGATTTTTGATCCGGTCAAAACCAAAATAATTAAATAAATAGATGATTTTCATTGATTATTATAAAATATTAGGAATAGATAAAACGGCAACTCCAAAGGAGATCAAAAATGCTTACCGGAAACTTGCAAGAAAGTATCACCCGGATTTGAATCCAAATGATAAGGATGCCAAAAGGAATTTTCAGCATTGTCCGTGTTATAGGCAGCCCTTTTGTTTTTCCATTATGGAGTTGTATTAGGTCAAATGAAATTTATCATGTTGCCGTTGTTGCAAATGATAAATAGATAGATAGATTGGGTTGTTATCTCTATTGCTATTTCATTTAATGGATGGTGGCAGAATCCTATTCCGGATACTTTTTTATCCATGCCTGATATTCTTCAGTAGACATCTTGTTCATTTTATTCAATAAGAAATCAGTCATCGCCCATATCTTCTGGTCAGTATGTGTGGGCCCAAACGCAGGCATGCTAGTCATCTTAATACCATTTTTAATGATCCAAAATGATTCATTAGGATCTGGCATATCATTTGACTTATAGAACTTGGGTGGTTTTGGATATAATCCCTCAGTCATTTCCTCAGGATTGATTCCTGGTGCCCCATGACAACTTATGCACATCTCGTTGTAATGCCTGAAGCCCTGTATAATAATAGCCGTATCGTTCAATGGAGGCACTTGAATATCTTTCATTCTATGCTTGATGGATTTGTGCATGGTGGTATTGATTATCCATTTTGTGATTGCATTATGCGGTACCAACTGGCTCACATCATAAGTGCCCGAATAAATGTACACTGAAAATCCTGCAACGATAACAACCAAAGTGAAAATAACTGTAAAAATTATTTTTTTCATGGTAGGAGTTTTCTTCTGTAAATATATTATAATTCTAGTATTTTTAAAGCAGAGCTTTCATTAAAATGGGTTCCTTTGCCTTTTGCTGAACTTAAAGCCAAAATGTCTTTCTTAAATTTTTTTTCAAAAAATATTAAATTAATACTTAAATTGCACCTAAGTAATTGATATAGAGATTACATCAAAGGATTTATTCAAAGGAACCTTATAATTCTCAGGTATAAAGATTGAGGGAAAAAATTGTGGCAGATTTTGTGGCATACACTAAAAAACCCCTTGAAATTCAAGGGGTTATAGGGTCTTAAGGGCGGTGCGGACGGGACTCGAACCCGCGACCCTCGGCGTGACAGGCCGATATTCTAACCAACTGAACTACCGCACCAAAAGTAAAATGCGATGCAAAATTAAGCGAAATTTCATTTCCTCAAAATAAATTCCCGAAAATCTTTAACCTGTAATATTTAACTCCTGTCTTAAAATGTACCTCACATCATCGCTCCCCATAAAAGTGATTTAATCAACCAGTAGTTTGAAGCTGTCTGAAAAAATATATTTAATCTCTTTTTTATAAGAGCTGAATTTTCTGATAATTTCAAAAAATCGCTTGAGATCCGTTTTCAGCATAAATTTAAGAGGTGGTTACTTATCTGGTTAATAATTATTTAACTCTGCCGGTTACATAATCTTTTTTTTGCGTAATTTTATATACCTGTAGATGGGGAAAGTCAGGCAAAAGCAGGCTATAAAATTGTATTTCAATGTATTACGGATTACCTGCTCTTGTGACTGAGGGGGTGGGAACATGTCCGGGTTCAAGATTCCAAATTTCAAATTCCACATTCCAAGTGCTAATATTTACAAAATTCATCTCGCTGCATTATGAAAAAGAAAGTCACTTTAAAAAGGATTCTCCATCATGACGTATGGAGATATGGGATTTATTTCGATTATGATCCCGGTATCAATTCAGTAGTTAAAGCATTGCCAGGAGTAGCATACAGTGGTACAAACAAATGCTGGCATGTTCCGTGTGAGGAAGAAGCACTGAAGAACATTCTTTCATCCCTTAAGGAGATTGTAAATGTTGACATTTCAGGGATATCGTCCCCATCGGAAATCAGGAGAATGGCGAACAGCCAACCTGATACGGCAGAAATATCTTCCACGAAGAATAATTCTGAACCTGTTACAGGTCAAGATTATAATCAGAGTGGAATGACAAGGAGGGTATCAGTAACTTCCCGCAGTAATTCAAATTTCGGGCCTGTACGTTTTGCCATCAGGGAATGGGATGGAAAGTTAATAATCAAGTTCCTTGGCAGGTATGATCCTGACTGGATCAGGGAACTAAAGAGCTATGGCAGGGTGTTTTATGATAAATTCCTCAGAGAGTGGTCGTTACAATGGTCGCAGATAACAGTTGATTCCCTGGCTGATTATTTTATGGCAAGAGGCATTGATGTAAAAGTTGAGAAGGCAGGTATACCGGAATCAGTAAAAGAGAAGCGAAGTGATTGCGGTACTGAGATAAAGGATCGTGCACTTGGGAAGGATGCCATAGAAGGGATTGATAATGTAAGGAGGTATCTGGAAGAGAATCGTTACAGCCCCAACACTACGGAGGCATATATCAGTTTGCTGGAATTATTTTTCAAATATTACAACATGAAATCTCCGGCAAAAATAACAGAGGGTGATATTTCAGATTTCTTTCATGATTTTGTTTTTACGAACAAATATTCTTCATCGTATCAGAATCAGATGATTTCGGCGATAAAGTTGTATTACAGTCTGAACAGAGGAAACAAAGTAAACATACTGAAGTTAGTTCGTCCCCGGCGTGGTCGTACGTTACCCAAGGTATTTTCGAAGGAAGAGGTTAAGCGTATTTTAAATTCCACACATAACCTTAAACATAAGTTAATTCTGTGGATAATTTATTCCTGCGGGTTACGACGCAGTGAAGTTATAAACATCAGGTTAAGGGATCTTGATCGGGAGCGTGGTATTTTGAACATTATTGAGGCCAAGGGTAAAATTGACAGGATAGTACCTGTACCTGCACGTGTATAGGTAAGGATTGATGAATATTTGGAGAGTTATCGTCCTGTTTTATATTTATTTGAAGGTCAGTCAGGGGGCAGGTATTCTACTTGGTCACAAGAGCACAAAGACGACAGAGATATATACACATGTAAGCCGTCGTAATCTAATAGACATAAGGAGTCCGATTGAAGATCTTGATCTTAAATAAGAAATACTGGATATTAATTATATGATAAATAATAGATGAAAAGGCCATTAGTTTACCCAAAATCTACAGCTGATGATATTGAATTACAGAAGCTTGTAGAGTTTTACGATGAGACGTTAGGGTTTTGTCCGAACAGTATAAAGACAATGCATATAAGGCCGGGGATAGCAAAGGCTTTCATTGAATTGAACAGAGCTGTTATGGAGAATAATGGACGGTTGACGAGTGTTTTAAAGAGGTTTATCGCTTACATAAGCAGTATGAGTGCGGGCTGCAGGTATTGTCAGGCTCATGCCATCAGGGCAGCAGAGAGGTATGGTGCTTCGCATTTGCAGCTTGAGAACATCTGGGACTATGCGACACATCCTTCCTTTTCAGAGGCAGAGAGGGCAGCACTTGATTTTGCCAGGGCTGCTACGGTTATTCCCAATGGAGTTTCGGATGAGGTTGCCAATAATTTACGGAAGTATTGGAATAAAGGTGAGATAGTTGAGATTCTGGGAGTTATATCCTTATTTGGATTTCTAAACAGGTGGAATGATTCGATGGGTACGGAGTTAGAGTCGGGGGCAATAGAATCGGGAGAAAATCTTTTAATGGCAAGAGGTTGGGATTCTGGTAAGCATTTATACAGGTAAGAACGGTTAACAAGGCAATAAATTATTTTAACATTATAGTAAAAACCTAATCATATCCAACACATCAGGGAATTATTCAGTAATTTTACTAACGATATAAACGAGTAGGCTTCATGTGAAAACAATCGTAATCAAAATATCATGTTCGACGAATTAAAAAAGTACAAAACCAATGATCATTTTTTCGTAATGAAAAACAGTGCATTAGAAAAAGTCTGCAATGCTCCAAAGACGAGCAGTGGTATTTATCTCGTCTTTGCTCTTAAAAAAGGAAGAATTGAGTTAGTTTACATTGGATCCTCGGGCAAAATTCAGAATGATGGATCAATTAAAAATCGTGAAGTTGGCCTCTATGACAGAATTGTAAATGGACATCAATTTGGAAATATTCCAAGAAAAATATCCTGGTTAAATAAAATAAATGAAGAGGGTATGGATGGATTAGATGTTTATTGGTATAACACTTTCAACAATAAGACAAAAGATATCCCTGCTTTTGTTGAAGCAGTAATAATTCAAAGACATTTTGATATTTATAATAAACTACCTGACTGGAATATTGAATTTTAATAATCCAGATTCAATACTAAAAGACAAAAAAATAAACACGAAAGCCTAACACGGTCGGTATAATTAATAAGCTGTAAGCAGCAACTTACAA
>Ga0307419_10000114_pt1 | contig 32872 bp, 27 predicted proteins | sample SalMarWE160230MG_2_FD_202512 | JGI IMG/M metagenome (GOLD analysis project Ga0307419, IMG submission 202512) | Salt marsh sediment microbial communities from the Plum Island Ecosystem LTER, Massachusetts, United States - WE1602-30 | ecosystem: Environmental > Aquatic > Marine > Intertidal zone... | reverse complement strand
ATTATAATTGAAATCTAACGAGCATTTTTCTTTCTATTTTATTATGCTATCGGGATAATATAATTGATTATATATATTCCATCTTAATTTATTAATGCCGATATTTTTGAGAATGTTAAGAAAAGAACTTTAAAAGAGAAATGTACTGATCATAATAACAAAAAAACATGGACCGCCTCCAATTTAAAAATAATAAATTTGGTTATATTCTTAAGTACCCGTTTAGGAAATATGGAATGTCAATTATTAACGATGATTTAGAAATGGAATATTATACAAAAATTTTGGATTTTTATCAAAACCAAAAATTTGATAAAGAAACTGTCGAGATTTGGAAAAGCAAGTCTTACATAGAATTAATGCAAGTTTTAAAGCGAACACACAATAAAAATCTTGTAAAAAATGCAATTATATTAATATTATCTTTATTTGAAGAATTACCACTCGATATTTATGATTCTTCAGGTCAAAGCGTAAGAGAATTAACAGAAGAGGATAAAAATTCTTACATTTCTCATTTAAGATCCGAGTTTGTAGATGAATTTCCAAATTAATTTTTATGCTTATTTTGATCGAAAGACTCCTTCATATCAAGCACGTCTTTCAATTTTGTCAACTTATTAGAATTTTGTTTTAAACCTAATTCATCAAGAATCCCTTTCATTTCTTTTATGGAGAGTACATCCTCTTCATCAAGATCTAGTGAGATCTCTTTTTGAAACTCGAGATTACATTCCCTGCATCCAAATGTAGTATCGTATTCAACGATTTTAGAAGATCCACATCGAGGACATACTTGCTTATTCGCCATATCCTTCAGATAAAAAATGATACAATAAATAATATAATTTTTTTAATATTTAAACTTCTTTTTCAAGGATTTTCTTTTTTGATGAAATTCCAATAAACTTAGATATTAATTATCTGTAGTATTCAAATGTGTCAATCATAAGAATAAGATGCTTAAATTTAATAGCTGGTTTTTTTTTAATGCTAGTAATTAAATTTATTTAATACCGGGTTTTTATGATGAAAAAATTTTCTAATAATTCAATTTTAAAAAAAAATTTCGTTCAAAAGAAAGTATATCTTTTAATTATTTTAACAATATTCCTTTCGAGTAGTCTTCTCATTCCAAATTTTAATAATATAACTGGGATAGATAGAAACTATGATAATTTTTCCCAAATACCTTCAATTGCAGATACTGATTCAGTATTATTTGAAGGTAATGAAATATCTTTAAATATAACTGACTATGGAAATTTATATGAAACTGATCAGCAGATTGATGTAACTAATCAAGAAACCTTAAATCTTACTTATCACTTAGATAATGTTCATAATTGGGAAGTCTCAGAAGTTGAAACGCAGATTAACAATATTCAAGATGAGAGAGACTGGGTCGATAATGGGGTTATTGGAAGTGATACAGAACTTACGCCGACTTCTCAAGTTTCCCAATCTGAAGACTCAGGTCCTAGTTATGGAAAGAATTTAAATCCAAATAATTATTTGGCTACCTTTGACGGTAATGATTGTGATTATATGCGAATTCATTTCGTACTCCTTGAAGTTGAATATTATTATGATGAATTATATATTTCTAACCAAGATAATACCGTTTTAGATAATTTTGCCGGATATTACACCGATTTCTACACTCCCTGGTATAATGCAACAGAACTAAAAATTTCCATAGATTCCGATGTTTCAGTAGAACTTTATGGCTATTCTGTAGACTTTTTTGAAACATATAATGGGAGTATGTTTATTCTTGATAGCACAAGTTGGAATTATTTCGAAGATACTATTAATGATCCATCTCGATTATATGGTGGTACTGCAGAAATTGGAAATCGATCAGCTCTTAGAACAGTGATTGAGGGGATTGATAATTCTCCTTCCTATTCATATGAAGACGGGGATATCGCCGGTTTCTATCAAGACTTTACAATTCCAAGGGGGGAACTTATTGACGCTTGGGTGTCAATGGACTATAATCTTCTCAGAGGGATTACAACAAATGATAATTATGCATATATTAAAGTAAATGGAGAAACTGTTTACACTCGAGGATTTAAAACTATTACAAACGCTGGATTAGGACAATGGCACAGTACAGGTTTAATAAATTTGGACTTATGGGAAAATAGTTCGAGTATTTTCGATGAAGTACTCATTGGACAGAGTATCAATTTATCTGTTGGAATCGAGATTGGAAATGGAGTTGAATATACAGGATTCGACCATTTAGATATTCAAGAGGCATATTTTGACAATATTCAATTAATCCTCAAAACAAGTGCAAATTCAACACAATCAGGAATAAATCTACAATTTAATAATAGCATTTTAAATGATGATAATACTTGGGGTGTTTCTTATTTAAATTTAACAGGTAATTGGAATATTAATCCATTAAAATTAACTGTTACTACAGATTCACCTTCCTTATCATTTGATCTTGATACAACCCTTTATGGGTATCACAAAACCAAATCAAGAGTAGGACAAACTACTCTAGAAGGAGTTTATTATAAAATCTTAGAAAATAGTACTATAATATGGGAATTTTCTCACAATTTTTATATGCCATCACAGTATTCAGATTTTGAAATCATAATTAATAAACCTAAAAATTGGAACTTTATATCAGTTCTAGATCCTACCTTACAATCCCGTTCATACGAATACGGTGGTGAAGGAGACTCGATTTTGCACATAAGCAAAGAAAATGCACTATTTCCAGGATGGTGGACTTTTAAAGCAACTTCTCCAAATTATCTAAGTATCAATAATACTAAATTATCAGATCAAGGACCTTTTACTACAGGTGAATTTACTAGAATTAAAACTCAAGTAAATTACAGTAGTGAAATCCCTAGTAATATTGCATCGACAGAAGTGAATTTGACGATATTCGATCCGGAAGGAAATCAGTGGTATTCAGAAGTGAATACCCCCCTAGCAAACGGAACGGTTTTCTTTTCAGAAATTACATTTTCTGCTTTAAACACAACAGGTGGTCAATTTAAATACACATTAATCTGGAGCAATGGGACAGCGTTAGGTGGATTTAAATCGAGTTTTATTGTTAATCACCAAAGTCAAATTAAATTGTTAAAACCTGATGATGCGAAACTCGACCTGAGAACTGATGGTTTTGTGGGAGATATAGTTCCTTTACGAATTATTTTAACCGATCCTGAAAATAACTTATCAATTTCAGATGCAATAATTTCCTATAATTGGACGGGAGGGACCACTCTCAACTTTTCTGAAGCAGCTATTGGCGTTTATGAAGCTATTCTCGATACAGCTGATTTATCTTCAAGGGGTTTATACGAGATACTAATAAGTTCATCTAAATTAGGATTCATTGAAAGTAATCTATCGCTGAAAATAAACCTAGGGGAAGAAACTAATTTGCAAAGGCTTGAATCCGAATACAATATAGAATTACACGCGAATAGCACTATTAAGTTTAAATTTACTGATTTTAGTGGTTCTGGTATTGATGGAGCAATAATTAACATTAGTATAAATAATCCCTCACATTATTTGATTGAAAATCTTGGAAATGGGATTTATGACATTGAATTTAGTACATTATACATTGATAATATCGGAATATACCAACTAAACTTCAGTTTTTCAGCAACGGGATATGAACCGCAATATTATGGATATCAATTTCAAATTATTGAACAATCAGTGAATATTTCAGTTTTTCTTAATACTGTTAATATTCAAGAAAATACTGTGTATGAAATAACTTATTTTGATAAAATTAATGTTTCTGCTAAAGTGATGTCAACCATAGATAAGAATTATATTTCGGGCGGAATTTTTACCTGGATTAGCGATTCTTATCAAAAAAATTTGACGGAATATATGGATTATTGGTATAACTCATCGATAGAATGTCTACCAGAATATTTTTCATCAGGAATCAATTTTATTTATTTGAAATTTGAACATCCAAATTATAGAACTCTAACATTTGGTTTTGAAGTATTAGTAGATCGAATTGAATTTAATGTCGATATAGTTGGGTATGGAGATTTAAATCCAACCATAAATGTAGAAAAAGGAGGAATATTAGAACTTCAATTAAGATTACTAGATCTAAAAACCAATCAGACTATCGAAAATGGGACTATTTTATACGAATGGAAATATGGAGTCGGAGAATTTGAGGAAATAACTCCTGGTACATATCAGCTTACATTTAGATTGCCTGAAAACTTACAAGGTAATTTTATATTCAATCTCATTATATCAAAAGAGGGAACAGTATATAAAACAACGCAATCTTCATTTCTATTAGTCATAGGTGAACCACAATTCCCAACCTTTCTGATAGGGATTATTATTATAGTTTCAGCTCTTATTATAGGTATTTTAGGTATGTTGAGCTTGAGATCATATGTTATCCTCCCAAGAAAAAGAAGAAAAGAAGCAGACCTCCTGTCCCGAACTCAAAGATTCAAGGATATGAAAAATGTTCAAGCCATTGTTGTAAGTCACAGACTTAGTGGAATACCACTCTATACAAAATCGTATTCACTTTTAGAAAAACAGAAAAAAGAACTATTTTCAGGATTTATTCAAGCTATTACAACTATAGGGGAAGAAATTGCAGGTAAAAGAATTATTGATGGTAATAATGTGAAAAAAACCGCAGGGGGAATAGAAAGGTTAATAGAATTAGATTTCAAATATTTCTATTGTCTCATTTGTGATCGTGAACAAATACGAATTGTGCTAGTTTTACAAGAAAGGGCATCAGATCGTTTAAAAGGGATTATAACGAATCTTGCAACCAGTATTATCTTAAACCATTCTGATATACTTGAAGATTGGGATGGATCAATTGAATCGTTTGAAAAAGTAATCCCCTCTACTATTGATCAATATTTCGATTTCTTCTATAAGGAAGGGTTTATTCTTAATAATCCAAAATACATTGCTACTATAAGGAAGGAAACTGAATTTAGTAAAATGGAGACACGGATTTTAAATACCATTTATTCAATAGCAAAAAATAAATCGGAGTTCTTCCTGGAAGATATAATATTGACGGTTCATGAAGATAATAAAGATTTGATTATTGACTCTATTGAAACATTACTTGATAAAAAAATAATAATTCCTAATATAAATTAAGTCCAAGATTTATTTTTTTTAATTCCATTTATTACTTATATGAGCAATTTACCAAAAATTAGATTTTCTTGTATTAGATGTGGATCTTGTTGTACAGATAAAAATACATTAGTAAATGTTACTCATACTGACATATTACGCCTATCTAAAGGATTAAAATTAACTTTAGATGAATTACTTGAAGTTATCAGTTTTTATATATTTGAGAATAAAATCACCGAGTCAGATATATCCAAGATGGTAATAACCCCAATTATGACTGAAAGAGGATTATCATTTCCAGGACTTAAGAAGAATCCAGAAGGAATTTGCTATTTCTATAATACTAATGAAAGTAAATGTAGGATTTATAAGATAAGGCCTAATTTTTGCAGGACATTCCCTTTTACATTTGAATATGTTGATGATAACCAGAAACGTGTTAAAATTAAAATCACCAATAAAGGAAATGAATATTGTCAGGGATTAGATAAAAAATATCCTTACATTGATATCGAGAAATGGATTCTTTTAGGAAAAAGTGTAATCGAGAATTTACTAGAAAATGAGAAGTTTGTACAATCTTGGAATCAAAAATTAAAAAAGACTAAAACAAAGCCTAAAGCAAAAGAGTATTTAAGAGAAATCCTTAATTTATAGTTTCAAGAATGTGTTCATGCTCTAAAAGAGCGATGAGCATCCAAAAAGTCATTCTCAATTCAACTTTTAATGCACAAACATCATTACTCCAATGGAAATTATTTATCTTATTTTGTTCTTGAAAAACTTCAGAATTAGATATTAATGAATTTAAGAGAATATTAATTGATAAATCATCTTTATAATTTATGCCAAGCATTTTAAATATTAATAAAACTCTAGCTGAATCAGTTAAGTTATCGTTAACTAACCCTTTTTTAGAAATTAATAGTTTTAAGTCATCTTTATATAACTCTTTAAACAAGGTTAAATCAGTCTTATCATCTAGCAATTTAATTAAACTCAATTGACAAAACAAATCTAGTGGGAGGCTTTTTTCGTCCTTTTTTATTTGTTTATAATTGATCTGCTCTGATACTAAGTGTTTTTTTTCCGTGAGAATTACCCCCCACTTCTCAAGAATTCTTAGGCTCATTAAGGTGAAATAATTTAGATATAATTTCTGAGGTAAATATAATTTAAGTTCATTTTCAAGGAACATCTCAATATCTAATAAATCAATAATCTCAATATCATTTATTAAATTTAATTCAGATACAATAGATAATCCAAAAAAATTGCTTAATGGATTGGAGATATGATACATTCCAGTGCTAAAGATCTTTCCACTTATATAACGAGTTAAAATCTTGATAATTTCTTCTGTTTTTAAGGGTACTTGTAAACCAAATAACTTGTATATACTTATGTAATAAAATAGACTTTCCAAATCCAGGAATTCAGGGTTTTTTGCTATGGATATTAAATTATCAAAGTCGATTTTCACTAATTTTATAATTTCTCTATTGAGTGTTGGGAGATTGCCAAAAAGATCATAATAATAATCTCCATTTAGTGATTTATAACTTAGTTCGGATGTTTCCATAGAATCTTTTTGCTCTTCTACCAAAAAATTTTGTCGAATATCTTGTAAAATTGGATTCTTTAATGCTTCAATGTTTTTTTCTTTAGCATCGTGCAGTTTTTTAAGAATATCTACATCCAATTCGTTATTAGAATTTATCTCATCGTTAATTTTCAAGCTAGTTGGATTAAACAATTTTCCTATACTCGGGTATAAAGATTTAACTTTGAATTTATCTCTATCTTGAAAATGTAAGGTTTTTTTTAATTCATTTAACTTTGTTTTAAAATTCTCAGGAAGTAAATCAAAGAGATCTAAATTGTCCAATTTTTGGGTATCAATATCAATGATATACTCGAAAATAATATTAAAAAGGTGAATATTAATAGTTTTCTTGCCAACGATCTCAAAAAGTTCTTTGTAGTCCCTTATCTCATTATTACTAAGAAGTAAGAATTCCTTAGAAAGGTTATCTTTAAAAACGATTGATGTAGATAAGATACCAATTGAATTTAAAGCAGAAGCAATAGTTTCAACTATACTATTTACTATTTTTATATTTTTTTTCTCGTTATTTCGAAAGATTGAATGACCAATATCAATATTTTTATGTTGAAGTAGGTGTAAAGTATAGGAGTAAAATCGCTGGTAATAATCTAAAATCTCTACTTTTAACGATTGAGATAATTCTGTCAATAAGTCTTTAATAATTTCCATTATAAATCATAGTTTATTATATGTAAAAAAGAATTTTGGAATAGTTAGAAGGTAATGACAATAAATTAGAAGTACAATATTTACTTTTTTATGTTAGTAACAATTAAAATAAAATGTTTAAAAAACATTTCACTCATCTATTAAATCCATTATAAATTAAATCCCTATTAATTCGATATGAAGGAATCTTGTTATGACGGTTTTGCCAAGGATTATGATAATAAAAGAAAAAATCCTTGGATGCCATTAAAGATCTTTTTGGATGATTTAGAGAATCAAGATTATAAATTTAACGGAATTACTATTGATCTAGGATGTGGAAATGGAAGAAATTTGCCATTATTAAAAAAGCCTAATAATTTTGTAATTGGAATAGATAAATCACTAAATTTCTTACATTTAGCTAAGAATAGGAAAGATTTACGAGACCTTAAAATCCATTTTTTATTGAGCGATATGTTAGCTCTCCCGATACGACCTAACTCTATCAATTCTATATTTTCAATCGCTTCAATTCATCATGTTATGAATATGAAAGAAAGAAGTCTTATAATGGAGTTTTGTAATTTAATCCTGAGAAGAAAGGGATATATTGTAATATCTGTATGGAGAAAATTCCAAAAGAAGTATAAAAGCTATTTCTTATTTGAATTTATGAAACAAAAAGTATCATTAAGATATAAGAATAGGCAAGAATCACATGGTTTACGCGAATTTGGAGATATTATAATTCCGTGGACTGTTTCAAGTAAGCAAATCACATATATTCGCTATTATCATCTATTCTCAAAAAAAGAACTTAAAAAATTATTAGTTGGATTTAAACTTTTACAATTGAGTAAATTAGGAGGGCCCAATGGAAAAGATAATTATTTCATTTTTGCTGAAAAAAATAAGGAATGTCATTCTCCATGACATATGAAAGAAAGATAGCTTTTTTCTATGAAAGATTTGAAATTATCATAAAATTTGTCAATGATTTCAGTATGAATATTGAATAATCTCTCCGTCATATCACAATAAAAAACTCCGTGAATACTTTTTGCTGAATAGTGTCGTTTATGCAACATTTTTACGCGCCGCCCGTACCAATATGTGAATTCATGAGATAAATGCCATGTATTCGCTTTATTCAATACCACCAAACCTATAGCGTTATACGTGTCAATTGAACGTTGTACTTCTTTAGAGAAGAAAAATGATCCACGTATCTTCTTTTCCCAGGAGATATCTAGCTTAGCATTAGATCCCCAGAATTCATCATAAGAGTTATTAGAATGCAGTATTAAATTTCCTTCATTCTCATTGCCTTCAAAACTAATTTCCTGAAACCATTTAGGCATGCTGTTAATTTTTATATTAGCTTCAGATTTTTCATACACATAATAATTATATTCCAAATGATTCCCTCAAATTATTTGCTAAAATTCCATTAGAGTAAAAGAATAACTAGATCCTCTTAATAATAACAAATTATCAAGGATTTTGCGTAAGGAAAATAAAACTATTTAGAAGTAAGTTCCTTTCCTTCTTCAATCCAATTTGATATTCTTTCTGCCGAACATCCCTTGATTAGTGAAGCTAATTCTTCGGGGTTTTCTTTAAGAAGATCTTCCACGCAAGTAACTCCAATTTCATTAAATTTTGATGATGTGGTTGGACCAAGTTTAGATAATTTGGTAAGTGGAGTATTACCTGTTTCAATGGGTTTTATTTCGGATGGTTGTTTTTTGGTTTCCTTTTTAGCCTTTTCCTGTGGTACTACTTCTAACTTCTGTTCTTTTACCACTTTTGTGGGAGTAGGTTTTTTCTTAGGTTTTTTAGTTTTTGGTTTAAATGGAGTCCTTTTCTTTTCCTTCTGTATAAATGGTTCCCGCTTTTTATCTTTAGAAGTAGTTATCTTAAAAGATTTTAGCATATTAACATTAACATCATGAGAGGATTTTCGGAAGTAATCTATTTTAATATTCAGTTTTTTGATTGCTTCTAGAGAATGTCCTGATGCTTCTATTTCCGATAATGAAAAACCTTTCCCCGCCTTTAAGTGAGCATCTCTTGCGGGTGACTTTACAACTGATTTTAAGGCTTCTTTACTTTCCATATTCAAGCACTCTTCGATTTTATTTAAAAGTATTTAAAATAAGCCTTTAAAGCTTTTATTTTTTTCGATTTAAATAAGAAAAAATCGAGAGAATTCTTTTTTTAAAATAGGTATCATATCTTACATAGTGATAATATCTAATTGATGTAAATTTTTTAATGAATCTATTATTTTAGTTTTAGGCCTTTGCATTATCTTAGAGATATTTAAAGGCGAATTATCACCGGTACATTTCAAGGCAACATAATATTCAAAATCATTAATCATGCCCATTGACAAAATTTTTTCTAACACACCTTTTCCAATCATTAATTTTGGAAAAACCTCGGCAATATGCCCCTCGTGGCATAAATTTTCAATATCTGCGACGATAGTTTTAAACGCACTTTTTTCAGTAGTGGTTCGAAAATTCGTGATATCCGATTTGTGTTTTTTCCAAAACCTATTTGCAATTTTGTGAATGACTTCGACTAATTTTTCAGTATCATCATCAGCATCTGATATACTGCAAAATAGAATTCTAGAAGCAGCGTGATAATAAATCAATATCACAGAATACTCTGATTCTAACATCCTTACAAAATCAGTTTCTTTTTTTCCTTTAGCCATGGCATCTTGAATGTTATCAATAATTTTATTAATTTCATTAAAGAAACCAGGAATTAAATTATCATCTATTTTATCTTTCTGAAACTCTTTAAAACTTGTATCAAGTATAGAAATACCATTATCTCCATCAATTAAATAAATTTTGTAAATCAAAGTCCTAATTAGAAAAATTTCAAATCTTATCAAGATAATAAGACCATGCCCTTAAGAATGTTTTCTATTGCCAAAATGACAAAAAAGAAAAATCCAGAATCTCAATAAATCAAGTCAAGTTTATTTCAATAATGAATAAAGATAAAAATATTAAATTTTATAGAAGTAACAAAATAACCTAACTTTTTTATGATGAAAAATTCGAATAAATCTTTCCTATTATTAACATTGCTATTAATTTCAATCTTAGTCCCGTTTTTTTATCAAGATTATAATGGAAATTTGCCAAATAATAGCAGAATTAATTTATCTTCTGATAATGGAGTATCTAATTATGATATAGTTCAAAGCGTGAGTTATGAAGTGGAAGTTAACTTCACATTGACACATAATTCACCAGCAAGTGGTCCATATTGGTTCCAATTCTCTCGTTTCGATGATCGCCAACCTAATGATACGTTGACTCACTTCGTTCCACCATATCAAGAGAGTGAATTATTATTTAGTAAAATCACTGATACAAGCGGAACTCCTTATTTGTTACAAGATCGATTTAACAATACTTATGACGTTTTTAATAATACATCATTAGCACAAACTGAATCAGTTACCTTTAGCCAGAAATATCATGTAAAATTAAATGAAATTTCATTTGTTAATGCAAATATGAGTCAAATTGGTCTATATGATACTTCAGATGAGATGTTTGATCTATACTGTAATCATTCAGAAACATATTATGAAAGAGATGACCCAAATATTAATGCAACTTCATTTAGTATCGTTAATCCTGGAGATAATCCCATCACAAAAGCTACAAAAATATGTAATTGGGTATCAGATTATTTAACCTATGATGATACACTTCCCCCTCAAGAAAAAGGGGCTTTATGGGCATACAATAATAAACGAGGAGATTGCAGTGAATATTCCACTTTAATGATAACGCTCCTTAGATGTCAAGGTATTCCCGCAAGAAAAGTTACTGGATACGTAATATCAGCAAATCCATCATTGAGGCCATATGTTGGACAGCAATGGAATTATCATCTAAATGATCAAGGAGAAAGCACGTTTTTAGGTCACGCTTGGGTAGAATATTATGTCCCAAATATGGGTTGGATAGCTAGTGATCCCACATGGAACTCTGGAGGAAATTATGCCAATAAAGTAGATTATCTACGACTAAATTTAAATGTGGGTGCTTGGTTTCACATTCCCATGTTACCTGATGAAAGTGAGTTTCCCCATCCATGCATAGTATACGATTCGAATTCAGATTTTAGTTATCAATATTCGCTCAAAATTACTGTACTTGAGACTAATCTACTTCCTGATTATCTATTAATCTGGATTATTGCTTTAAGTTCCATAGTGGGTGTTATCCTTGTTGTAACTTATATCGTAATTTCAAGGAGAAGAAAGAAACGAATTAAATGGACTTATTAAGTCCTTTTTATGTTTTTTATTTCTAAATCTTAATAAAAAATGAATCAAATATAGGTTTTAATCAGATCTTTTATATTTTTAACAAAATCCGATAAATTTTTTTCTACTTTTTTGATCCCTTGGTCTTCTTCTACATATAATAGGAGATAAAGATTATATTGATCGACAATTATCCGCTTAAAAATCATGCTTTTTGAATCATCAGTAATTCCAGATGATACAAGATAATCTTTTTTCAATAGCTTAAACTCTTTAAATGTCTTAAATAATGTTTGATAATGGGGAGCGGATATTTCAAATACTGTATCGGAAATCTCAGATTTTGAATAACTGGATAATATAATGCCATTATCATTGAGTAGCAAAATTGCTTCCGAATTTGTATTCATTGCAAACTGCTTTAATTGGTTTACAAATAATTCACGATTTGGACTCAGTTGACTAAGTCCAAAACTATATGCTGAAATCAAGGACCAGTGGTCAAATATAGATGTGTTAAAAATCTTGAAGAAAAATCCCTCAGATTGTTTTTCTATATCAATAGTAACATTTTTTATTCTTTTTCTCATGGGTTTGGTGTCTTTTAAGTCAGGATCATGTTTATTTAAGCAAATAATTATTGAGGGAAACTCGTTTAACTCCTTTAAGTTATAAATTATTTCTTTATATAATTTAAGGGATTCTTCAATCCTTTCTTCATCTTGTATATCAATAAAATAAAACAATAAATCAATATTATATAAATAAAATTTGCTTTCTTCGATAAATTTATCACGATATGATTTCTGACCTGCTAAATCCCATATTGAAATCTGTGAGTTTTGCTGCTCAAATATGTGTTCTTGTGATCTAGAAACACCTTTTGTCGGTAAAACTTTAATAATTTCCGAATATCTTTTTTTAACTCCCAAAAGAAAGCTAGTTTTTCCTGCTCCATCAATCCCCGTAAACAGAATCTTTAGTTGACGTTTATGTAATAAAATATCTCCTAAGTCTTTTGTAAATTCTATAAGTTCTGCCTTCAAACTTTCTATAATCTTCTCTATTTTGTTAAAATCTTTTGTTACTTGGATTTTAGATGCCGCTTTATCTACAATGATTCGGAGATATTTCATATTTTCATAGAAAAATACTCGATTAGATTCATCAATCAATATTGTTATTGTAGAAGCTTTGGCATTACCACGTGCTTGAGAATCAGGTATTAAAAAAAAATATGTTAAACCATTTAATTTCAGATCTGGGAAAGGCAATATTCCAAAATAGTTAATTTCACTGGTAGATGAGCCATCTTGGTAAATTGCATCTCCCATTAAAATTGATATAGTCTTCATGGCAATAAGCAATCTGGCTGATTCTTCCATGTCTCTAGGCCAATAGATTTTTGGTGTTGGACCATCTTCATCAAAAATACTGAATACAACAGCCTTTATAATTTCCGGTTTTTGGTCGATCATATTATCTAAACCTTAGCATAAATGTAAGAGATGAGTGCAATTAAGATATAGTGATTAGAAAGACTCCTTAAATCTCGTGCCAAATTATCTAATGATTCTCTTAGTAATCCTATAAAAGTATGTGTTAACTTTTTATTTATAATAGCAGAACCTATTATTAAATATTTGTTAAGCTTAATTTATTGAATATATTTTGAAATGGTATAATTATTCATTCAAATTCAAGAGAGAAATTTTAGGCTAAAGATTTCAGTGTTTGTACAGCTATAGGATAAAATTCTCATTAAATCATCTGGATTTTGTAGATTTTCTTCATGATGCCTCAACGAAATTTCCACTATTGCATCATTTAAAATCCATGGATGAAATCTACCTTGTTTTTTAATCCTGTCGTTTAATTCAAGAGTATCTATTTCTCTAAAATGGGAAGTTTTTTGATAATTTTTTTGAGCCAATTTGGGGAAGTGTTTTGAATCCAATCGTAAAAAGCGTCTAATCGCTCCTTTGGAGGAAGAGTTAATTATGGAATAATGTTTTCCATCATTTTTGGATCGTTCTACACAATAATCATAAATTTGATTCACTATTTTTTCTCCTAATTTTAATGCAGTATCCGTTTCTTGCAATTCAAAATCCGTCAAGATTTTAACAGCTTCATTCAATCCAACAAATCCAATACATAATTCTTGCTTATCAAGATCAAATAATTGATGATTCTCTAACCGACCACTACATAACGGTAAATGACCTGTTTTTAATCTCTGTTCTATGATTGCATGTTTCTTATCTAAGATTTCAAAACAAATATCTAATTTTGTGTTTAGAAATTCAAGAAATCTGTTTTCGTCTTGATTGGAAAAGGCATATCGAGGTAAGTTTAGCGATACCTTTTGAAGAACCCCATGATTGAGATAAGAGCTTGGTAATATTTTATTAAGAATTTTATGCCGATCGATATTTATAAAAAGAGGAGTTTGATTTTTTAATACTTCTTTACAGATTGAATTATATTGTCCTTTAAAACTAGCTAACCATTTCTCGTTAAAATAAATGAGATGCTCAGGATAAGGGAAATAACAATTATTATCGTCTCCTTCAGTGTATATTTGTGTTATTATATCAAATAATTTTATACATTCTTTTTTAAATGACTCATAATTACCAATTTCAATCCCACCCGGACCAATTGCGGGTTCACTTAACAATGCCGGCACAATTCCAGTTGAACACGAAAGAGATGATTTTAAATAATTTTTCCCTGAAGATGTCGATAAATAATTTATACTAAATATGAATCTTTTCATTATTTCTCTTATTTCTTTGTCATTTAATCCTTGAATATAGGGAGCAAGAAATATTGTTATTAATTCAAGTCCTTGATTACCGCTGAATTCTGTTTGCACCATTCCTAACCAATTAGCTAGATGATCGACGGCTTCTTTTAAATTTTTAGCCGGTTTTGATTTGCAAGCATAATTATAATTTTTAATTGGGGGTAATCCATGTACTAAAACTAATCGAGGATCCCAATACTGATTATAAGGTCGTAAGTCGAAATATTTGAGCTGATGAATATATATATCACCAAACAAGTGTGCTTTTGATTCCTCGTCATTAAGTATTCGGAGGAGAGTATATTCTTCTGCTAGTTGATTAGCTGCCCAATGATGGATTTTTTCTGGATTAATAATATTATCCGGAGAATCTTTTTGACTAATTTCAAGGATTTTTTCATAGTCCATTAAAGGCATTCCAATACGAGTATAAAGTTTTCGTTCTTGCTCGTATTGATTTTCTGAAAGTATTGAACAAACAATTTCTCTAATGTGAGGTCCGGATAAAAATTTTATGTTAGAGCTAATAATTCTTCTAACAACAAGTTCCGTAATTTTTCTAGCATTTTCTTCATCCACACCTGTTTCTTGAATAATGCTGTCCATTATTTTAGAGGGTTCAAATTCTTCAACATCCCCCTTCTTGAATACTCTTGGTAGAAGATTCATTTTATAATTATTCTCTTTAATTCATTTATTTCTGAAGTATTATATTTATCTACATTAAAAAAGAAAATTATTAATGAACTAGTTAGTATTTACTATAAGCTGGCATATAGAATTGCATCAATTAAATTGAGAAAAACAGAAAATTTCCTCGATTTTTCAATTAATTATTACCCTCCCTTTGTTATTTTATGATAATGATAGAATAAATATTATGAACCTTTCGTTATCAATAAAGACTTTAAAACACTTTTTTTCAGAAATATACAGAATTTTGAAAGGGACGGACACTAAAGTGACGGAAGTATGGGTTGGAATTTCAGAGATAAATTTTTTTAAAGGTAATGATGAACCCAAGATAAGAAGTTTTTTATTTAATTTTGAATCCATTTGTATTCAAAAAGGGAACTATAAAAATTACATAGTAATTAATAAAATTAAATTTATTCTTGAATGCATTCAATTTTTAGAGGAAGATATTGTAAAGTTATCAGCATTGATAGATTTTAATGGATTTGAAGCGTTAGTTGAGGAAATTCTTAATAGGAATAATTACAAAACAATTAAAAACTTTAGATTCTCTGATCGCTCGAATTATAAAATAAAAACTTCTCAAAAAAGATACGAAATTGATGTAGTTGGAATATCTACAAATAAACATCATATTTTAATAATTGATGCCAAACAGTGGGTGAATAAAGATTCATTTTCCGCAATGAATAAAGCTGCAAATCATCAATATCAACGGGCACTTGCATTACAATTAAATCCAGAAATTTTTTCTGATATGGTTCAAAATATTTTAGGAACTTCAGAAAGTATTGAAAAATGTCTTCCATTTATTGTAGTCCCTGTAATGGTAAGTCTTGAACAAAATCATATTAAATTTAATGAAAATAACATACCTTTGGTTTCTATTTATCAACTTAATTCATTCTTACAAGAATTAACAACAAACGTGTCATATTTTAAAACAATTAAAATTAATAAATTATTCATTCAAAAACAATTGTCAGACTTCTATTCATTAATCGTTTAATCCCAAATATTGTTTTACTTGCTTTTTTACGATGCTAGCAGCAAAGTATATAATGCCACTTTTTATTCGGGGGTTAGAAAATAAAATTAAAAGCATATTTTGAGAAATAGGAGCTAGATCTAATACACCGTTACTCCCTCTAACAGAAATATTCAATAATTTGCCCGCATTTAAACCATCTATAATATCATTACCAATCATTGATAAATTCTGACCTATTACACCAAAAAGAGTATCAGATATGCGAGATGAGATTGCGGATGCAAGAATTGTTCCTTCTGATTTGATAATTGCTGATGCTTCAATATTTAAATCAACTTTTAAGAGATTTCTTAGAATTTCGTTCATGCTTGCTGGTGGTATCGCTTGTTTTTCGTTTTTGACTTCCCTTTTTTCTTCTAGTTTATCACTTGGTAATCCTTTAACACTAATTTTTTCAGAGAGGAATTTTAAAACTTTCGACATATCTTGCTCTAACTGTTTTTGACGGATCAAAGAATCCTTACTTGGAGTATATTCATCCAATTTAGTTGATTTCACTGAATGTGCTGGTTTTTTTATACTTGATTTTGTTTTTCCCCCATACACATTTTTTTGAGCAATGATTGAGCCTTTGTAAGGTCCAGGAGTGATTTCTTTTAATGTTTCTCTTTCAACCTCCTCTTCTTCGTCTTCTTCATTAAAATCATCAAAAAATTCTTCTGATTCAGTTTCACTTGTATTTTTTTCGACTTTATTTTCAATATTTGGTAAAGTCTTCACTTTAGGTATTTCTTGAAGCTCAAGTGATTTTGGTTGGTTTATGGATTTTTCTTGAGGTTTAATTTGAGGTTTTGATCGAGTTTGTCTAACTTTTTTTACTGGTTGTGTTTTCGTTTCAATTCTAATACGAGGAGCTTTAGTCGAAACGGGTAACAAAGCACCACATTTGCGACAGATATGGCCTTTAGCTTCATTATTTGTTGCGCCACAATTACTACATATAATCAAAGAGATCTCTCTTAAATTTTTTCTTCTCTAAGTCAAATTGGTATTAAAACACATGTTTTTATGTATAATAATAATAAAACTCTTGATTTATTAATTTTAATTAATAAGAAAAATTAGAAATATAAAAAATCTTTAATACTAAGATCCTATTAATTCTTTAAAATTTCTTTGAGAAGATTAGCAAATGAATCAAAATCTTCCTCATTTAGGGTAGGATCTTGTTTTAGCATTAGTAAATAATAAGGTGGACTGCCTTCTTTTAGCTTAATTTGCTTAAATACAAAGTTTCGGCCAAACCTTTGAACTACCATGTTATTTTCTTCTTGTTCTTTCCCTGGTAAGGGGATTTGAGTGAATTGGAAGCTATCATTTAATGTGAGAAAATAGGGAGTAGATGCAGATAATAGATTTTTGACTTCTTCATTCTTATAGAAACTTCCCACTATTAAAGAATTATCATCAATCATGACAACTCCATCAGAATCTACCTTTCTAGCAAACTCATTAATTGTTTTCTCAATTAATTCAGATTTAGGATATAAATTTAGTAAAATTTCCGACATTGCTTTAATTATACTAGGAAGATTATATATTGATGTATCATAGAAATAGAGCTGTTTATAGTTAGCTGCTTTCTTGATTTTCTCTCTTAATTCTACTCTCATCGTTTGCATTTCATTGATGGCATTCCTTAAAAGAGCGGGATCACATTTATGGAAAAAGATATAGATAGGTGGTTTAATTTCAAGGTTATTTAATTGCGTTATAACATCTTCTAAATAGCTTATCGCTTCAGGAATCCTTGCTTGATTTTGTATGTCAACAACATAAATTAAAATTTCTGTACCATCAAAATATTTACCTGGATTTTTAAGATAAGAAATTCTATATGAAATTTGACCCCCTAGATCCCATTCTGCTATATCTTTTCCTAAAAATTCAAAAATTCTGCGTTGAGCACCTCGAGTGGGTTTAAGTAGCGCGATTTTTGAGAATTCTCTTTGAATTGCAAGTATGATTGTACTCTTACCTGCTGTATCTAAACCAGTAAAGAGAATTTTATGTGGTTCTTCTTTATCTTGTCTTTCTGGCTTTTTTCCTTTTGATAAGTATTGAATTTCCAAAAATAATTTCACCTAGATTAAATCAAAAAAATTATCCAATATATTCTTTAGTAAATTTAAAGATTATTCGATTGTTTAAAAATTCTTTTGTAAGTAGGTCTTAAAATCACGATAATCCCCTATTTCAAATGAATTGATGACTTCTTTTTTTTGGTGAATAATCTCCAATGAATTGGGAATTTTTGGATGTTTATGTGTTAATTTTATGATTTCCTCGGGGAATTTTGCTGGATCTGCTGTTTCAAAACTAATTGTTTTAATCGCTTTTTCTGATGGAAATTCTTTCTGATATCTCAATAAAGCAGCCCATCCAACAGCTCCATGGGGATCAATCAAAATATTAAAATTATTATTGAATTCAATAATGGTCTCTTTAGTAATTTTGTCAGTAATTGAATACGATAAAATTTCATCTCTAATTTTATCTATGTCTGGATTTATGCTCATATTCCCTTCCTCATCAAGTTGTCCATTGTATAGATCAATTAAACGAGCTAGGTTTGAAGGATGACCAACATTCATGGCATTTGAAATACATACTCTCGAAGGGTTTACTTTTTTATAAAACCCTGTCTCTAAAAATGTAGGAAATTCATCATTTTCATTCACTGCAGAAATAAATCTCTTTACGGGCAATCCCATCTTCTTCGCGATTAGCCCTCCTGTAAGGTTTCCAAAATTTCCTGAAGGTACTGAAAAAATTACATCCTCATTTTTTTGTTCGACGATATCAGAATAACTTTTAAAATAATATATTGCTTGCGGTAATAAGCGACCAATATTTATTGAATTAGCAGAAGTTAGATTTAAATGTGATAAATCTGAATCAGCAAATGCACTTTTTGCAAATTGTTGACAATCATCAAATTTTCCATTGATACCAATAGCAGTGATATTGTTTCCTAATGTGGTCATTTGCTTGCGTTGTAAAGGGCTAATTTCATTTTTTGGGTAGAGGACTACTACCTCAACATTTTTCTTATTATGGAATGCTTGAGCTACAGCACCCCCTGTATCTCCTGAAGTTGCTGTTAAAATAATAATATTTATTTCTTCTTCAATAAGAAAATGTTCCATGAAGTTTGCTAACATTCTTGCTCCAACGTCTTTAAAACTACAAGTTGGACCCTTATCTAAATAACATAAGAAATTTTTATCCGTTATAGGGTGTGTGGGAATTGGAAAGTCAAGTGCTTTATTAATAATGGCTTTTAAGGTTTTTTCTTCAATATCATTCTTTAAAAACGGGTTGAGAATTTTAAATGCAATTTCTTTAAGATTTAACAACTTAAATTCAAAAATATCATCTTGAGAAATGAAAGGGATCTTTTCAAACATGTAAAGCCCCATATCTGAAGCTTGTCCTTTCAATACAGCTTCTCTAAAGCTCACGTTAGAAGAACGTTTATTTGTTGAGTATAACATGATTAGGAAATTAAATATTTTTTATAGGATTGAATTTATTTTGGGTAAATATTTCATTTAACTTATCAATAACCGCTTGAGGAGTATCAGCACCGTGAATCTTATCAGTTCTTCTGTCATCTAGTTGTTGTCCCGCTATTTTTGATGACCATCCTTCCACGCAAGTAAGCCCTATTATCGGTTTTTCGTAGATCCAAGCAAAACAAATCTCTGATAATGTTCCTGCCTTTCCAGCCACTGCCACACACACATCTCCGCTCAAAACGACCACAACATTACGAGCTTGAGAAAATGGAACTGGAATAGCAATATCTACATATTCATTTGCTTTGGCTTTTTCTTTAAATGGGATGATTCCAATTGTAAGACCTCCCTCTTCTTTTACTCCCTGACAAACGGCTTCCATTACACCTGAAAGACCTCCGCATGACACCGCATAATTATTTCGAGCAAGTAAACGTCCTAATTCGATCGAAATTTGCCTTGTTTTTTCGTTAATTTCACTTGCTCCAATGATAGATACTGTTCCCTTAAATTTATTTTTGAAATTAAAACTCATTATAGTTCAATATCATCTTTCTTTATAATTCCTAATATTCCTCGAATCTTTTTATTTGTTTAGAATCCAATAACTTATCTTATGATGAATCTTATTGATCACGGAATGTTGCAAAATGGTCACCGAATGATCGAAAGCAAAAAGTTATATGCTAGTTATTATTAATGTGATATATGGAAACAAAACATCGATTGAAACCAAGTATTTTTATATCCCCTCCACAAGACAATATTCCCATTTACTGTCCAGATTGTGGGCATATCATGGAAAAAGTGCTTCATATCCCAAAAGTGAAAAACCAATTTTATCAGTGTTCTAGATGTAATACTTTTATTCCGGAATGTGTTTATGGACTTTCAGATCTTAAATAAAAGTTAATAATGAGAATTATTGCCTAATGGGGGAGACATTGCGTTTTTATTAGCTTACTTCTTATCATTATGCCATACTTATTTTGTTCTTTCTTGTAATATAGATATCAAATCATTCAGTATTGCTAATGCTGCCTCGATACCTCCTGCACCTCGCCCTAATAATACAATTTTACCCGCATTTTTAGTTTCTAGTTCGATGACATTTAAAGAGCCATTAATATTAAAATATGAACATTTATCAACATGTTGTGGTTTAACATATAAATGTTCATTCTTAGCAAATGACACATGTTTGATAACCTGATTATTTAATTTCACTGTTTCAATATCTTTTTCATTGATATTTTCAATTCCTTTAATCTCAACATCCTTTATTGACATATTATAGCCTAGTAATTCATTTGCAAGAATGACTAATTTCCCTGCGGCATCATAACCCCTAATATCAAGATTAGGATCAGATTCAGCATAACCCAAATCTTGAGCTTCTTTTAAAGCTTGTCCAAAACTAATGCCATCATCATACATTTTACTAAGGATATAATTTGAAGTTCCGTTCAAGATAGCACTTATTCCAATTATTTCATTTCCTTGCAAATATCTTTTTATAGATAATACTGGAACACAACTTGATACTGTAGCTTCATATCTAACTAATCGCGTTCTATCCTCTGCCATTTTTTTAATTTTTTTATATTCAAGATAAAATGGAGCTTTATTAGAAGAAATGACGTCTATTTTATTATTTAGAGCCTTTAAAATATGAGATAATGCCGGTTCTCCGTTTTCTGGAATAGTTGGAGTAGTTTCGATCATTATATTAAGGTCAATTTTATCAATGTAGTCTAATGCTCTATATCCAGATTTCCAATTATCATAAGTCTGATAATTTTTTCCTAATTTTAACAAATTTCCTAAGTTTATTCCATTTTCATCTAAAATCGCACCATTATGTTCAAATATCCCTACAACTTTAATGTCATACTCACATGAGTTTAGGATAATCGGATTTTTTCTATTTAGAATTTCGAGGAAAGAAGTCCCAACATTACCTTTACCTATCAATCCTATGTTAATATTGTTTTTCCTCATCATTTCTGAATGGTTTCAATTCGACTTTATCTTTGAATATTTACTAGAAGATATCTTATATTTCTTTCTCACAAAATACAGTGTTTTCATAAATTTTGATACCATTTGGATAAATAAAAATTACTAAAAGTAGGAAAAATCTAATGAAATAATAACATAAAGCTTAACACTTGCTATGAGTTTTGAATATTATAAAAAAATTAGATTATCCCGTCTTAGATCTTTGAAATTGTGACAATATATTTTATCTTTTTTTACTTAATTATATTTATCCTCTTTTTTCATATAAAAAATTATAAGGATAGATAATTGTATTAATGTAAGAATGAATGATTGGATTGAAAAATTGAAATTTGGACCTCTAAAACCTTTAATGGCATCTGATGATTTCGCTCTTACCTATTTTATTAAACGCGATCTTCTCAATGAAAAAGTTGAGCCGATTTGGCATGTATGGAATCTTCCAGAGGTTCAACAAATTTTAAAAAAGCAACAAGAAAATGGTAGTTGGAAATCCTCAAATCAAAATAAAAAAAAATATCCTGCTATAAATTATTCACTAATTGAAACGTGGAAAAATTTTCGTTTTCTTGTTGAAAAATATCAAATGAACAGAAGTCATCCTTCGGTTGAAAAAGCTTCAGAATATATTTTTTCTTGTCAAAAAGAAGAAGGCGATATAAGGGGATTTTTAGCGAATCAATATGCTATTTATTATACAGGTGCATTGATGTCATTATTAATTCAAGCGGGCTATCATGAAGATCCTCGAATTGAAAAGGGTTTTAAATGGTTACTTTCTACAAAACAAGCTGATGGAGGTTGGTTAGGATCGCCATTGATGTCATTAAATCTTCCTCATAATGAAATCCTCAAATTAACTTCTCAAGATGTTCCTGTTATAAAAGAACATGATAAATCAAAACCGTCTTCTCATAATTGGACCGGGATGGTAATACGTGCTTTTGCAAACCATCCAAAATATAAAAGTCACCCTGAGGCAAAACGAGCAATTATCACATTGAAGAAAGCATTCTTCTCAAGAGATAATAACTACACTTCTTATCAAGATGCAGATTATTGGATACGATTTGATTTTCCATTCTGGTGGAATCATCTTGTATCAGCAATGGATTCTATTTCTAAAATTGGCTATTCTACAGAAGATATTGACATAAAACGTGCATTAATGTGGTTTATTGACAATCAACAAGAAAATGGGCTATGGAAGTTATCCTATTCAAACAAAAAACTTGTTAGAGACACTCCAAAATCAAGAAGAACTAAACTATGGGTAAGTTTCATCATTTCTTGTATATTCAAACGATTTTATGGAGAATAATTCGATTTTCATTTTGAGTATTTATTTAAATGAAAATTATATTCCCGATGGAGCATTATAGCGCAAAAATTCGGGTATTCTTTCACCACATTCGGGGCAAAAGGTTAAACCTTCATCGATAGATTTACGACATTTTGGACAATGAATTTTTCCCGCGATTGATGACATGATGGTTTCAGATTTGTCCATATTAGTCATTTCTTCCGTTTTTACATCTTTCACTCCTTTAGGTTTTTTAACTATGATAATTATGGGAATAATTATAATTGCTGAAAAAACCACAACTAATAGAATCACCCCAAACCCGTAGACAATTTCAAAATTTTCATAGTATGAGAATGCTCCTGTGATGTTTAGAGAAAATTGATACACACCCGGTAAGGCATTTATAAGAGGAATTAATTGTAAATAAATGATCTGAGATATATTATTTCCAGTCAATGATAATGAACGATTTCCAACACTAAAAAATTGAGGTCCATCAGATTCACTAAAAAAGCATTGAATTTGTCCAGTATTGTTTGCACTTATATTTAATTTAAGTTGAGGATTGAGCCAAACTAGTGAAGGGAGGTAAGTATCTATGGTAAAATTTTGAGTTCCTTGTGAGATTTGAATTTTTGATGGATTTTCTTGGGATATTTGATAGTTTGAGCTTACTATGAACTTGAAAGGGGAAATAAAAATTGATGTAAGTATTAGTATTGCGAGTATAAACAAATTTCGTACTTTACGAGCCATTAATTTCCAATCCTAATTCAAATTTCATTAAAATTTAAGTACATCAAGTGAACCCTTTCCATCACTTATTTTTAATAAATGCTCATCCTTAATAATTTTTCCAATAATAGTGGCATTCATGTCATGCTTTTCAAAGATCTTGAGAATATCATTACTTTTTTCTTCTGGAGCGCTCAATATATAGGAGGTGGTAAGGTACATTTTTGTGTATGTTTCTAAATCATAACCATTTCTGATTAAAAAGGGTGGAATTTTAATTTTATTAATATTAATTATAGCTCCAACATTAGAATATTTAATAAGCTGTAAAATAGTTCCGAATATTCCCGAATTGGAGATATCCTTAGCAGAATTAGCTAAGTGTAATTGAGCAATTATATTCATAGATTTTCTTCTCAACAAAACCTCCTCGGATTGTTTGAATGTAACTGTATCCCAATAATACTTGAATACATCCGGTATTTTACCTAAGAAATCTACAGCTAATATGATATCATCGTTAATTTGAGCATTTTTTGCAGATAAATACACACTTTTTTTTATTTCACCGATCATTGTGGAACTGAGTTCATCATTATTACTATTAAGATTGGTGTGTCCTCGTACTATCGGAACATGAAATTTATGGGATCCTTCCATGGCACCTTCAATTATTTGTTCACCAATCTGTTTGTTTTTAAAAGAAACAATCAAACTTGCCGCTAAAGGAGTTCCTCCACAACAATAAATGTCATCAACACCTACTAAAATTGAACTAAATCCTGCTCCAAATGGATTCTTTAAGATATATTCAGTTTTTATACGATCAGTTGTTATTAAGATTAAATTCTCATTATCGAGAATCGATGCTGAATCTTCACCAATATCTGAAAAAATTCTATCACTTCTGTATGATTTAGACTGAATTAATTGAACAATAGGATCGATCTCTCTTTTTTCTATTATGTTTTTGTTTTCTCTAATTGATACCGCAATCTTTTTCAGCATGTATAAATCCAGTATAAAATTTAATATGTATTAGTGTTTCCTATAAATATATCTAATAATGATTCAAATAATTAAGCTTTAGGTTATGGAAGTATTAATAAAATCTTCAATTTTCAATGGAGTCGTATTCGCAGTCTATGATAAGTTAGGTCCTCAACCCGTTTATATGTTTCCTCCTCCTTGTAGGAAAGATTCTCAAGATGAGGGAAAAATTGAACCTCATAAAGATTTACTTGAATTAACGATGAGAGATTATACTCATATTTCTATTAAGAATCTTTCTCTTTTAATAGGAGATGGTTCTATTTTAGAAAAGTCAGAAATAAAGGATTTTAAACATTTCGGTGTTATTCCATTTCCCGATTTTCATTCCACTTCTTTGACTTTTTTCCACTTCGTTAAGATCGGACAAGCTGAACAACCAGCAGCAACCGCTTTTTCTTTATTATGTGATGAAGATCGTAGAAGCTTTCTCTATAACAACATGGATCGCTTGAAACATTTAATTATAGCATTTTTTCAGGAATTCGATAAAGAACTTATAGACCAACTAAAACCTCAAGAAGAAATCGAACATTATTTTAAATCTCTTTTAAAACAAGTCATGAAAATAGAACAAGCACCATCCACATCATTTTCAGCACAAAGAAAATTGAAAATTTTATTTACTGGCTTAGATAATACTGGTAAGACATCTTTTTTACTTTCTATTGATAGAAAATATTCAAAATTAATTGGTGTAAAACCTACTTTGGGTGCCAAAGTTCGTTCTATCGAAGCTCTTGGAGCCTCAATCTTTCTTTGGGATTTAGGTGGTCAAGTTAGTCTCAGACAAAAGTACCTTAATAAAGCTCACATATATCTATATGAAGCAGATTTAATATTTTACTTTATAGATGTAAAAGATAAAAAAAGATTTGAAGAAAGCATTGAATATCTTGAGAATATTCAAAAAGTCTTAACCACATTTGAGCAAAAAACGCCAATAATGTATATTTTATCAAAATCTGATCCAGATGTGATGCAATTACCCAAGATCAAGGAGAATATCATGGAAATAACTCAAGATTTAACTAATGTTTCACATGGAGAACAACCTGAAATATATTTTACGAGTATTTTTGATTCTTTTTCGATCTTAAGGGCCTTTTCCTCAGGAATTGCTAAACTCAGCCCCAACCGGAAATTAATCGAACATAATTTGAGCAATTTCTCAAAAGAAACAAAAATTTATTTGGCGCTATTGATAAGCAATGATGGTTTGATCATGGCGGAATTTTTTACACCTAAAGCTATAAAGATTACTGCAATTTCAAAACCAGAAGAAATATTAAATGTTTTTCAACTTACCGCCCCACAATTCGCGATATTATATAAAATCTTTTCTAAATATAGAACAGTTCCTCAAGATGAAACTATCTTTAAAGTCGCTAATTCAGTAATTCTATTTAAAAAGGTTAACGTGAATCAATTTGGAATGTTTTTGCTTTTATTAATGGATGATGAATCTAAAAAAGAAAATATAAACTCTAAATTACCGAATTTCCTCAAGATTACTGGAGATTTGTTGTTAACCTATATTTCTTAGAAAATTTTTGTCAAGGGAGATTTTTCCGAGATTTTCTTTCGGATAATTCTTTTTCTATAGTATGAATTTATACCCGCTATTAATGAGATTGCAGGAATAACACATTTTGCGAATTTTATTGGACCAAACAACACGAAATCACTTCCTGCATTGACACAATATGCCATCTGAGCAGCAATTGCGCCACATCGAGAAGCATCCCCAAATTTTTTCCCAAAATTCCAAGCATAAACCGCGTTGGCAGGAGCAAATCCTGCAGGATATCCGAGTTCCTTTTTTATCATTCCGACGGTTTCAATATTAATTCCAATAGAAGGTAAATCTAAAACAGCTGTATCTATAATAATATTCTCAATATTCGCTTTTTGAGCCTTAGGAATTAAGATATTTTTTAAAAACTCCAACTTTTGTTTGGGAAAAATGCAACTTGAGCCAAAAGTTAATAGTACAGCAAATTTTACCCCTATTTCCTTGATCTTCTCAAGATTCACATCGCTTGTTGAGTCATCTATGCTATTTAAGATTGCTCGATCCAACAAACCTATTTCTTTCAAACCTTCTAATGCCGGAATGCGTGAACTATCATTTAAACCATCTACTAAGAAAGGAAAATCAACTTTTTCTGCAACGAATTCACATTCCTTAATGAGAGCCTCTGAATATCCTCCTACAACGTCTATAATTCCTTGCATATTGGTTTCATCAATAATCTCTGCATATTCATTCAATTCCTGTTCAGCGAGTTTTTCATCGATTTTCCCCGTTTTCTCATCTAATAACGCCGCATGATTGGCATAAAACACTGTTCCAATCATGATAGGAGGATTTTCTCCCGGCTGGCCACCTAATTTTACGTCTCCAATCTCGATTACTAATTGTTCTTTTTCAAAATTTAACATTATAAATCATCATTTTCAAAAGTTATGGATCTTAGAAGAATTCATTATTATTATTTTTTAATTTTTATCTGCTTTAGTAGTTAAGTCTCTTTTATGCGATTTAAACTTCTTGTTGATTAATGTACCTATATAAATAATGCTAATGATGAATTCTGGAATCCATTTGTGGAGGAGTAAGATAATAATTGCTGCTATAAAAGAACTTGCTGCGCTAATTGATACATGAATGCTCTCCCAAGGATATCCAATATAATAGAGATAAATCTGAATTATCATTCGAATAATATTAACAACATAAAATATTGCAGCAGACATGATGAGAGACTTAGTTTTGCGCCACACTATGTCCTTCCGTGTTCTAACATCCTTTGAATGAGGAATAAAAATTATTAATCCCGCAAATACACAAATTGCCTGAACTCCCGTACAAAAAGTTTCAAAATATATATTTGATTGACCAGGAACCCCAAAATTCCAATAATATGTCCCGACAGGCAAATAATTTGCAGTAGCACCCATATTAAAAAATAAATTAAGGAAATACACGGTTTGCTTAATCACGAGTTCATGAAGCCAATAATTCGCTTGATTATCAAAAAATAAATATATCAAATATGCTGATAATGGTGCCCCTAGTGCAAATAAAATCAAGGAGAAATTTGAAAATACATATTTCCTATTTTCAAATTCTATAACTGGACGATTGAAACTCTGTTCATTAATATCGTTATCACTAGTTTCTCGACTGTCTTTTTCAAATTTATCAACCATAATAAAAATTAACAGAACTAACAATGGGATCATAACATTCCCAAAATTATCCCTGCTTAAAGCTTCCATTAGTGGAATTGTAAATCCTATAGAATAAGCAAATGCAAGGTTTAATCCACTAATTAATAGTATATTGAATCCTTTCCGAGACAAGATTTTAAATTTAGTAAATTTAAATAAAATTAGCTCTTGAAAAAATAAGAAAACAATTGAAAGTATGGAAAAAAGTAAGATCAAACTAATTTGATTGAAAGGGGTTAATCGTCCGAAGTAAAATACGCACACTAATAAAACTGATAAGATTATACTGATGAGGTACTTATTTTTTAAAAATGATTTGACGTTAATCACCGTAATTATTTTGTAAAATTTGAAATATTTAAAAAATATTAAGTTTTTCTACTAAATCAAATAAGGGAATTTCTCTAATATTTAAAAAAACTCATAAAATGAATCTAAAGAGATTCTTCAATTACTTTTAATAGAAACTCCCCTTTTTCTTGTATTTCTTCCTTAGTGCTAGTTATCTTTATCCCATATGCAGAACCAAGTCCAGCATCAGAGACACCAACACTGATATTTATTGCTCTACTTAGTAAATCATCAGTTTGTGGTAACATCCCTTTCTTATATTCAATCTGGGAATTATAATAAGGACAGGTAAAGGGACATCCTTCTTCAGTAACTGTCATTTTTTGTAGAAAATGTTCCATGTTATTATAAACGTGCCACCCAGAATGTGAAATTGTTGTAGTTCCAAGCTTTTTAGCCAACTTTTCAGCAGACTTCGCTGTAGGCATAAAAAACGTCAATAGAGTTCCAACATCACCCTCTTTATCTAATAAATGGCGAAATTCTATGTCTTTATTTATCGAAATTATAGATTTTAAATAGGCTTTATTTTTATGCAATTTATTTCGAATATATTCTAGTTTTTTTAGTTGAGCTTGGGCAACGGCAGCAGTCAATTCATTCATCCTAAAATTCAGACCAAGAATAGAACGTTTTCCTTGTTCAACACCTTGTCTAAGTGGTAAATGACCTTGATCGTGAATCGCAAATGCTCGTTTATATAAATCATCATCATCGGTTATAACCATTCCTCCATCTCCCGCGGAAATAGTCTTGTATACATTCAAGCTAAACGCACCCATTTTACCAAAAGTTCCAACAGATTTGCCTTTAAATTTAGCTCCCATGCTCTGAGCACAGTCTTCAATTAATAACAAGTCATTAGTTTCAGCAATTTCAACAAATTCATTTAAATGACCTGGATTTCCAAGCATGTGAACCAGCATTATAGCTTTTGTCTTAGGTGAAATTTTCTTAATCACATCCTGAGGATCTAAAGTCAAAGTTTCATCCACCTCTGCTAAAATTGGGATAGCTCTTGAAAATATAATAGATGTGATGCTCGCAATGAAAGTATATCCCGGTACGATAACTTCGTCTCCTGGACCTATTCCTAATGACCACAAGGCTGTTAATAATGCTGTAGTTCCTGAATTGACTGCTAAAGCATGTTTTGAACCTATAATATCAGCAAAATCTCTTTCTAAATTCCACACTTTTGCTTTAAATTTAGGATCAGAAAGATCACCATATCTATATAAGTAACCCGATTCAATAACTTCAATAAGAGCCTTTTTCTCTTCTTCACCAATTAAATCCATACCAGGACCGGGCAAAAAATTATAACCTTTTAGTTTTAGTGATTTGGGATTAATAATTAAAAGAAATTTTAATAGTTTTCAAATAAAATTCTATTCTCTAGAACAAATTATTTAATATTAACAGAATAAAACAAAATTATGGATAAATTAGAAATTAAATTGGATGGAAAAATGGATGATTGGGGTCCTTTTGGAAAAAACGAGGGAAAATGGTTAATCTTTTCAATTGGTAACCCATACGAAGGTCATGGATATGCATTACCGCGTAATATGGATGATTTTTTTAGCCAGAGAGTCGCACATCTTATTTCGTGTAAAACAGGTTCTCGATATGTTGCTCACATTCCATGGGCGACTGACGGTGCTGGTGAAGTAGCAACTGATTGGGCACCTAAATACATTCCAATACAAGAATTATCAAATCGATTGATTGAATATCTTAGAATACACATTGATGCTTACAAGGAGATGGGATTACCAGCTAATCGGGTTTTTATTTTCACCGGTCATGGCGGAAATAACGTTTTAGCAGATTATACTAATGAGATTAAACAAGCTCTTAATTTGCAGAGCTTAATTATTGCGACCACCGACGAAATTGAAAAAAATGTTAATAAAATAATGGAAGCATCTAAAGATTTAACAACTAAATTAGCACAAAAGGGTGGAGATAAAAGAGCAATTGCTAAAACTTTAGTGCGAATACTATTAAGTGCTGGGCATGCAAGCCACATGGAACATTCCATTGCAGCTGCTATTGGAGTTTTGGATGAAAAGAAACTTGAAGAAATGAATGCACTTCTATCTGAAGATTTCGAAAAAGCTTTAGCCAAATGGCCTCCAATCGGAGGTTTAGGAGGTTATCTTTTAGCGGGAGGAAAGTATGCCGAAGCTTTAGGAACCGAAAAAAACGATAAATTTGGATTATGGAATTGCTTAAAAGGATTAAAAGAGATTGATGAGGGAAAATTAAAGCCCATTAAAGAATTAGGTGAAATGATCATCAATACCACGGTGGATTATTTCTCAGAGATTTTGTTAGAAAATTAAACACGTAAACATTTAAATTCTTATTTCTCACAATATATTCTATTAAAAATAATGGAGATATTTATGGAAGAAATCACACATAGTAAGTTGAACATGAGTTCATACGGATTCGGGAAATTTGTGAATGAATTTTTTGTCATGGCATTTGGTTCCTTAGTCTTTTTCTTTTACGAGACTGAGATCGGCTTACCTTCAATCTACGCAATGATAGGATATATAATATTCGCAATTTGGAATGCTATAAACGACCCATTAGTTGGATACTTAACAGATCGACCATTTAAATTCACAAAAAAATGGGGAAGACGATTCCCATGGGTTTTTATTGGAGGGGTTCCTTGGGTTTTAAGTTATATTCTAATTTTCATGCCTCCAGCTGTTGATCCAAACGAAGGAGCATTGATCATTTTCGCATGGTTAATATTTACCACGTGTTTGTATGATACATTTGCTTCAGTTTTCAATGTCAGTTTTTATGCTATATTTCCAGATAAATTTCGTTCTGGGAGTGAGAGACGTAGAGCATCAACAATAAGTACCATGATTGCTGCCTGTGGAACCGCTTTAGGTGCTATAATCCCCCCCATATTTTACAATTTTAACGATCCACAATCTTACATAATACAAGCTATCGCAGTAATAGTTATATGCATGGTTGCTTTATTGCTAGCAATTCCTGGGAGTCGGGAAGATCAAGTTCGCATAGATTGTTATTTGAGTAATTGCGAAAAAGGAATGGAAAAGAAATCATTTTTTAGCGAATTTAAATCAATTTTAATGCATAAAAATTTCTTGGCATATATTATTACATTCACTCTCTATCAATCACTGGTATCATTGATGACTGGATCTATCCCTTATGTTGCCCAATTTGTATTAGAAGTAGAGGAAAAAGATATTACTTTGATAATGGCAGCATTGATATTGGGTATGCTTATTTCAATGCCAATCTGGTCCCATATTGCAAATCGCACTAATAATGACAGAAGAACAATGCTCATCGCAACAATTTATCTCACAGTCGTAACAAGCATTTTATTCTTTATTACTGATTACTGGGTATTACTTGTTGGAATATTTATCTGGGGCACAGGAGAAGGAGGATTTTGGGTCATGATGTCCCCTATATTAGCAAATGCTATTGATGAATCAATTGTGGATACAAAACAGCGAAAAGAAGGCATTTATAATGGAATAATGACTTTTGTTAGTCGTGCTGCATTAGTTATTCAAGCTGTAAGTTTTTCTGTAGTTCATATCTTAACAGGATTCAATCAAAGTCCAACTGCGACTTCACAAACGCCACTTGCTAATCTTGGTATCCAAATACATTTCGCATTGATTCCAGCAATATTAATATTTATTGGAGTATTTGTATTCTGGAAGTTTTATCGATTAACACCGGATATAGTAGAACGTAATCGAGAGATTATAATCGAAGAAAAATTATAAATTACTTCAAATATCTTTTTTTTTAACAATGTTACATCGATCTAAAGACTAATGAGTTATTCATAATTTTATAGAAAGATAAATTTTTTTTTTAAAGATGAGTTTTCATAAATTAGAATATAAAATTTTAATCTAGCAAGGGATTACATATGTCTGAAGAAAATCAAACCGAAAAAGAACCTAAAAATAAAGAAGAAAAAGAGGAAAAGAAAGAAGTATCAGAATCAGCAGAAGAAAAAGCAAAATTTACCTTCAAATGTACACAATGTCAACGTTGTTGTCTAGAACGAGGACCAATTCCAATTACTTTTTGGGACTTAGAAATGTGGGCACGTAATGGGGTTGTTGCAAATTTCATGCCTTATCTTGATATTTATGATAAACACGATGGTGGTTTGGATCTGATATTAAAACCTTTACCTCCACCTCCAAAAGAAGGGGAAGAACAACCTAAAAAGGATCCTTTTGGAAGCATTCCAATTGAAGATCTATTAACTGTAAAGTGTCCTTTATACAATGAAGAACAGAAGAAATGCTTGGTATACGATAATAGGCCCCTCTCCTG
>Ga0307419_10000112_pt1 | contig 33001 bp, 44 predicted proteins | sample SalMarWE160230MG_2_FD_202512 | JGI IMG/M metagenome (GOLD analysis project Ga0307419, IMG submission 202512) | Salt marsh sediment microbial communities from the Plum Island Ecosystem LTER, Massachusetts, United States - WE1602-30 | ecosystem: Environmental > Aquatic > Marine > Intertidal zone... | reverse complement strand
GTATATACACGAGGCAATTCGAAAGTATATGCTTATGGCAATTCTGAAGTAATTGCCCGAGACAATTCGGTAGTAATTGCCCGAGGCAATTCGAAAGTACATGCTACAGGCAATTCGAAAGTATTTGCTCATGACAATTCGGAAGTATATGCATATGACAATTCGGTAGTATTTGCCCGAGGCAATTCGAAAGTATATACACGAGGCAATTCGGTAGTATTTGCTACAGGCAATTCGAAAGTATATGCCTATGATAATTCGGTAGTATATGCCCGAGGCAATTCGAAAGTATTAGATTATAGATAGCCAGGGGATGGTTAGCCCGTATCTCTACGGAGTGCGGGCTTTTATAGGTAGAAACACATAAAAATTATTGATTATGTTCTTAGATGAAAAATTATTTCAATTTGCTATTAAATTTCCAAAAGAGCAAGAGTATTCATATTTGCTTATTAATAAGTTATATGGATTATGTAACGATAACTGGTTACCTGATGTAAAAATTGGAGGATCAAAAAGAGTAGTTTTAAATAAATTAAATCAAACCATAAAATATTGGGATTTATTTATAGAAAGGATTAAGTCCCATTCCCCATATTTATACGCTAGAATAAATGATTATAAATCATATGGGGAATTTATTAAGAATACTGACATGTTCAAAATAATAAAGCAATAATCATGAAAAAGTATTTATTTTTAACAGCATTAATTTTCGCCATTTCCTTAACCGGTTGTGAAAAGGAAAATTTAGAACCTGAAACAGTTTATCTTTATGATACTGTTTACGTGAACAAAACCGACACCCTGATCAGGGTAATTGTAGACACTGTATTCAGCGATACCAATTTCATAGATTATTCAGATTTGCCGAATTTCAACTTTGAGAGTGGTTTTGGGATATGGTATAATACAGAGGATGGATCTCTGAACACAGGGATTTATTTCGTGAATTTAACCAAGAATTATATAATGGTTGAAATTAACGATACCATTTCATTCGAATTCAATATCAGTGTGATTAATATTGATGAAAATTTTGGTATTGTTATGGGGAATGTTTGGAACGATTTTAACAACGTTTCTGGCTCTTTTTATTATCAATATGATAAGTGGTTCGAACTTGATATCGTTTATGAAAACGAAAACATTAAATTTTACTTTTATAATTAATTTTATTTATCATTTTCAATGCGTAAAATAACATACTATAGACTTAATACTAACTTTCAAATAAATGGTGCTGGTGAATGTCATTCAGAAGCCGAATGGCTTTCTCGTTATGGATACATAAACATAACCTCAACAGAAACAAACTTTTTTCAGGAAGAAACATGCGCCGGTTGCAAAAAATATTTAAATTTACCCGATAAACATATTTAAATAAAAATATTAAGGAAAATAATCAGGCCGTTTCAGGCCAGCTTTATTGTTGCTTGCTCCCCGGTTGGCCCCGGGGAGCTTCTCTTTTATATGCCCACATCGATAATGCGGGTTTTTTTGTTCCTTATTTTTAGTACATTTATAAATGTAAACCATAATTAAATTAATAGTAAATGGGAAATTTTTTTAAAGTAGAAAAGTCTGGAACTATTGTTCTGACATCCGGAATCGAAGCCGAGCTTGTGGGTTTACAAGGTAAACACCAGGCGATGATCACCATTAATGATGAAGCTAAGAGAAGAAAAGGTATTGATCAAATGCTTTTAAGTTGTTTAAAGCGTTTAGGAAACAAGACATCGTTCGAAATTGAAGATATCCAAAACCTTCTCTCTGCTGATCGTAAAAAGTTACTGTTTGAACTTAGGAATATTTCAAACAATAACGACAAATCTTTCATTTTTGATTACGAATTTCCGACCCAGGGTGGCAAGAAACTGAAACAACGGTATACAGTTGATTTCCTTAAGGATGATTTTCCTTGCACACCTTACGGATGGGTTAAAAATGAAATGATAAGGACTTACAAGGAAAAGCACGGTATTACAAAAACATTGACAGAAGATGAGGAGAATGAAGCAATCGCTAAACCTTTTCCTATTATGTTTGAAGATTATGCTGATATTATTGCCCTTTCAGAAGTTGTAACAAAACTACCTGAATGCAGGGTGGATATAAAATGGAACATGTTAAACGGCAAAGAGGAAGTCAAATATGCAAAACTTCTTCAGGTTGCCAATATAACAAGCCATACGCAAATTGAAATGCGCCGTCCGCAATTTCAAAATCCTGATCTGGAAGGGAAACCTTACCAGAGAGTTCCGCTGGATGAACTTTCATTAAATGATATTGAAGCCTTGAGAAAGGATATCATGGAGAAAGAAGGGAACGTAGATTCTTATGTTGTTGTCCAGTACAAAAATGATGCTTCTATACAATCCCAAGTTGATTTAGTTTCTACACCGGCTTTTTTCTTCTCCAGCTTGGCAATATAGATCCAAATCCCCCAGAGGATAAAATTGGCAAGGAGTTACTGGAGGCAGATCTTGAGAGTGTTTGGTTTGATTTGAATTATGGGGGGCTTCGGATTTCTGAAGAAGAGTTTTATAACTGGCATTACGATAAAATTGATCGGATGTATGAACGGTTAATAGCTCAGATAAAAAGAGAAGAAGCTGATATAAACAAAGTAATAAACAATAGACATGGCAATATTCGGCGGAGGTAATACAGGGGGTGGTTTAGGGATAGGAATTGTTTATTCCTTGAAAGATGAATTTTCAAATACAGCAGATAAAATATCATCAAAATTCCAGAAAATGGACAATATTTCTGCTTCTGCTTCTGCGAAAATTGAAAAATCCATGAACCGTATAAAAGGAGGGTTTGCATCGATGGCAGTCGGTTCTGCCCTTCTTGCTCCTATTGTAATTGGTATTAATAAATATGCCCAATTGTCAGATCAGTTGGCTGATGTAACAAAAACAACTAATATTTCAGGTAAGGCTTTGGACGAACTACAGCGAAAGATTGAGGGTATAGATACGAGGACTTCAGTGGCCGGTCTTTTGGAAATAGCGAAAGCTGGAGGATCGATGGGCATCGCCCAAAAAGATATTTTCGGCTTTACAGAATCGGTCGATAAATTGAATGTAGCCCTTGGGGATCAGTTCGCGAGTCCAGAGTTATTAGCTCGGAATCTTGTCAAGCTTAGAAATGTACTGCACGATACCAAAACGGATGATGTGGCAAATGATTTGCTCCATCTTGGTAACGTATTGAACTATATGGGAGCAAATGCAGCAGCAACTGAATCAGATATTTTTGATATGGCAAATAGATTATCTGGGTTACAGGCCATAGCCGGGTTATCAACCGGTCAGATTTTCGGGGTTGCTACTGCCATGTCAGAAATGGGGATAAATGCTGAAGTAGGCGGTTCTAATTTCAGCATCGCAGTTCAAAGGATGGCTTCCGATTATAAGGATTTTGCAAAAAAAATCGGTGTTAATGCCAATGTTTTTAAAGATATGATCAATAAGGATGCCTTGCAAGGGTTTAACTTCTTCGCACAGCGTTTAGTTAAGATGTACCCTGATACAATTGGTATGTCAACAGCTTTAAAAGACTTGGGATTAAGCGGTGCGAGGGTTTCAACTTTATTTGCAAAATATGCCGGTAATATAGAACTGGTTAATAAAAGGGTTCAGGATGCAAATGCGAACCTCACAAATACGAACTCAATCATGAATGAGTTCAATGCAAAAAACACAACCTTGGGTGCTGTGTTTGAAAAAATGGGTAAACAAATGAATATCGTGTTTACCGATATCGGAAAACAGTTTGCCCCATTGGTTGAAAAGTTAGGGCAAAAGATAATCGGTTTACTCCGGATTATTTCAACATTCATTAAATCCCCACTTGGTGGTGTAGTTGTGAAGTTGGTTGCAGGGTTTGGTGCTTTGCTTGTTGGGGTTGGGGGATTGGTTGTTGTGATGAATTCTGCAAGGTTTATGGCTGGTAAAGCTGCAATGGCTTTCTTGTCTATGGGACAGGCCCAGATCGCTGCCACGTTTGCAAATAAAGGTTTGATCCGTGGTTTGATTGCCCTTGGAAAACAAGCAATAAAAACCATGATCACGATGGGTCCGATAGGATGGATTATGTTAGCAATTACCGGGGTAGTTCTTTTATTCGTGAAAGCAATCCAATCTTTTAATGATGTATTAAATGGAACAGCTGAACCAGCTCATGGTTTTCTTGGTTTCCTTCAAAGGCTCGGGGGTGTTCTTAAAGGTATAGGAATGATATGGAAAAGTGCAACTTCTGAAGGTTTCAGTATGACTCAGCAGATGCATGATGCGCTTCAGAAACTTGGTATACTCGATCTTGTTGTTTCAATTGGGACATGGATAGTCCGGGTCAAAGAATTTTTTAGGGGATTGGGTATGGGGATTAAGGCAGCGTATGTTGCAGTAATTAAACCAATTGTAAGAGCAATAAAAACAGGGTTTAACTTTTTAATGGATATGCTCGAAAAATGGGGAATAAATGTAAGAAAAAATACTAGTGATGTAAGCCAATGGGCAAAAATTGGAAAGGTTGTAGGCATTGTAATTATGGCAACCTTAGTCCCAGCATTTATTGCTTTGGCCATTGCAGTAATTGCTGCAACATGGCCAATTCTTGTAATCATAGGCGTTATTGTTGGCATTATTATGGTTATTAAAAATTGGAGTAAAATAATGGATTGGTTTGGGGAAATATGGCAAAATACTTGGGGATGGATCAAAGAAAAAGCTGGGGAATTTTGGGATTGGATGAAATCTATACCAGAAAGGATGTATAATTGGGGGGCTTCAATAGTCCAGAGTATCAGAGATGGAATACAGTCTGCATGGGGATCTTTTAAAAGTTGGTTGACAGGTTTATGGGATTCCCTTATGAAGCCGATAAAAGATACAATGAGGTTCCTTGGTTTCAATGAAAATGGAGAAGTAAGCGTTACACAGACACAAACTGTGACACAGAAACAATTAGAATCACCTGTAGGGAGATCTATTTCAAAAATTGCTGCAACAAAAACAGAAGCTCAGCAACCTATTATATTCGATAAGAGCACACAAACAGAAACGGTTAAAAATATTAATATAAAACTTGATAGCCGTGAAATAGCTCACGAAGTAGAATCGGTACAAGAAGAAGAATCAAATAGGAGGTAAAATGGGTGTGTTCATACCAACAGAAGTACGGTTAAGGGATGCGCTGGTAAATGCGCAAAAAATACCGTTTTCAGAAACAGAGCAGAAACAGACAATCCCTAATAATGGTGGGTTAAGTTATAATTTTGGCACTACTGAACATCAAATTTATATCCTGGAGCTTGAGACGGGTGAAAGGTTGGAGGCTCAATTTGTGCCTGATGTCATCTCAGCACCTAGGGATGCTAACCTTACAGAAATTATGGTAGTAGCCCGGAACCACCCAAAATTGCACTATGTGAATGGTAAGGATACGCTCACTATGACTCTTGAGTTTTACTCGGATGAGCCTTCCAGAAAAGATGTTTTTCGGAAGGTTCAGTGGCTTAAGAGCTTGACTATGAATAACGGTTTCCAAGGTAAATACAGGAATGTGAGCCTTGTGTTTGGTGAAATGTATAAAAACGAGATATGGGTTATACAATCAGTGCGCCCGAATTTATCAAACTTTGATTCTGAAAATGGATTTTATCCACTCCGGGCCACTGTTTTGTTAAATTTTATTTTGGATCCAGAAAAGAATTTATTAATCAGTGATGTAAGATTATAATTATGGCTACTCTTGAATTAAAAAAATACGATTTATACGGAAATGGTATTGTAGAAAATTACCCAAACGGGGAGCAGTATCTTATAAGGGAAAAAATTGAATATAACGGCAATGAGGATGATTCTTATCATGTGGTCAAGGAAACGGATACCATGACTTATATTGCATGGTTATATTACAAGGATGTCGTTGAAAATCCGTCAAAATATTGGTGGGTTATTGCTGATGCAAATAATATAGAATTCCCTTTGGATTTATCCAGTTTGGTAGGGTCAGAAATATTGATACCAAGTCTAACTAAATTTTTAATTAACCAATAATGGCCAAGTCCCCATTCTATAAAATTTATACGGCTGATGAGCAGCGTGATATTACTGAAATGATATCAAACTTCAGGTTCGAGGATGTGAACGAGGAGGATAACCTTCTTGAATTACGTTGTAATGCTGCAGATATTGATTTTATTGATGATCCTGCAATGGATATCGGAAAGGAGATTATTTTTTTTTATGGTTTTCTTGGTGGAAAGCAATCGGGTAAAAGGATGGCAAAAATAAAGGATTTCGATACCACTTACACAGATTCGATACAGTTTATAATTAAATGCACCGATCAGGGTTTTATCCTAAAAAAAAGGACTTCTTTATTAATTTATGAGGAAAAGACATCTTCAGAAATAGTCAAAGAGATTGCTTCGAAGTTTAATTTTACATACGAAGTTACCGAAACACAAACAAAACATACTATCCCGCAGGGGGGTAAAAGTTATTATAATTTTTTAAAGTATTTGGCAACCAAGGAAGGGTTTAGGTTCTTTGTTAAAGACAACACCATTTATTTTACTGATAGGGATTTGTCAAAGAAGGCAAAACGATCCTATACTTACGGAGATCCAGATGGGGTTGTGAGGCGGTTTCGCCCACAGGTAAAACAAACAGATGGCAGTAACAATACAGTGGGTGCTTTGGGGATTGATGAAGAAACGAATTCCCTCTTCGAGATATTTTCCAATAACGATAACTCAAAAGAATCTGGCCTCGGTAAGCGATATGTTAATTATGATGCTAATGGCAATGAACTTCAAGTTTCCGATTCCGATGGTGGGAAGCATCTTGTTACTCCCGATAACAAAAGATCGGCAGTAAAGAAAAAAACAGATAAGGTAAAGAACGATGCCATGTTAGATACGATGGAGGCTGATTTGGTTATCGAGCTTGATCCTGATGTTGAAACGGACGAAATAATAACAGTCGGAGGGGTTGCAAAGAAACATGAAGGCAACTGGTTTGTGGAAAAAGTTGTACATGTTATTACCGGTTCTGGAGGGGTTACCACCTTAAGCCTTAATAAAAATGCTACGAATAAGAAATTATCGGATCAAAGCGGGGATGTTTCCAAGGTAAACAATACCGTGGGTGCTGAAGATCCAGGTTCGACTAAAAAGATTGATTTAGTTTATTACGATGCTAACGGAAAGGAGATCGAACGATGAACCCATTTATAGAATTCAGGGAAAACATTTTAAAGCATGGTCTGGAGTATTATGGAATGTATTATGCAAAATACGAGGGCAATGTTTCCGATAATGACGATCCAGAGGTTCGGGGAAGGATAAAAGTGAAATGCCCTGCCGTTTATGGTAAGAAAGTTTTTAACAAGTGGGCATTACCTTATGGGATGTTTACCGGTAATAAAATCGGTTTCTTTGCTATCCCTCAAGTCGGCGATCCGGTTTGGGTATCTTTCAAAAATGGGATGCCTGAATATCCTTTATGGACTTATGGGTGGATTCCAAAGGATTATAAACAAGATGGTGCCGGGGTGGGTAAATATTTAATAACTACCCCGAACGGATATCGTCTTTTATTTGATGATGAGGCTGAAAAAATTGAACTCAGATTTTCCGATACCGTAACGATCACGGCAAATAAAGATAATATCTTTATGAAATATGGAGATAATAATCTTGAGATCAGTGATAAGATCAGTATTAACTTCGGTGATAAAAACCTAAAAACCATCATGGATTCATGGCTTGATCTGCTTATTCAGGCAATTATTACTACTCCTTCCGGACCCGGTAATTTTGCGCCAAATACAATAACAGAACTTAACAAGGTTAAGACAGATTTGAATTTATTAATGAAATAGTAAATCATGAGTAAAACACAATTTATAAACGACTATAAATCCATTAAGGATACTTTAAAAACATATGATGGAACTGAAGGAAAGGATCAGGAGGCTGCTATTCAGAAAGAAGCTGAATTGCTCGCTGATGCGATAACTGATTATGTTGAAAGGATCCTTTCAGGGAAACAGTGTGTTATTACCCCCGCTGCGGTTGTTACTGCTGCTTTGTCTAATGGTGGCGGTCCTGTTGCTGCCGCAAACAACTTGACAGGAAGTATTGAAGATAAGCTGGTTTAATTTCGTAAATTTATCATTATGGCTCTTGAATATTTAGGAAAATCGTTTAAATACCCACTCCAACCGACTGAAGTGGGACAAATTGAGAAAGTAGAAGGCTTAGATTCTGTTAAACAATCCATGTTTGTAATCTTAAGTACCCCTATTGGTACATATTTTTTCTTGGAGGAGTTTGGAAGCAATCTTCATAAACTGAAGTTCGAACCAAATGATAAAATACTGGAAAGCTTGCTTCGATATCATGTTGTGGATGCTATTAACAAGTGGGAGAAACGGGCAAAGCTTCTGGATGTTTACTTTCAGGATGTATCAAGCTCACAAAAAAATATTATTATCAATTTTATGAATAAGAAAAAGAATGAAATAGACAGTTTCGTTTATCCATTTTATAAAGAATTAATCGCATAAATTATGAATAACCCTTGGATCGGATACGTACAGCGCAGCTATTTTCAAATGAGAGATGCGATCATAGCAAAAATTAAAAATCCTACAAATGGTATTCCAGAGATAACTGATCATAGCCCATCAAATGAGTTTATTAAAATGGTAACCATTTGGAGTGGCATTGGTGAAATGATCGGGTATTATCTTGACAATAATGCGAGGGAGGCTTTCCTTGCAACTTGCCGAAAATATGCCAGTATGGTTAAACATGCCGAGGATCATAATTACAGGATTCATGGTGTAGTCCCTTCATCTGGAACCGTAACTTTCGAAGTTAGCGAGGCGGCACCATCTCCAATTGTGATTCCTGCCGGGACTAAAGTCCAAACGGCACAATTAATTGAATTCCTAACCTTGGAGGAAGTAACAATCGGGATGGGCGAAACAAAAGTGGATGCTGAAGTAAAACAATGGACTCATGTCCCAAAATTTGTGTGGGGACAATCCGATGGATCACAAAATCAGATCATAACCTTAGGTGCGGACGTTGCCGATAATTCCATCGCTGTTACGGTTTCAGGAAGTCAGATATTTACTACTGTGGATACATTTGCTTTTTCAGTTGTAGAGGATAGGCATTTTGTGGCCGGCCTGAATAGTTCAAAACTCATGAGCATCCGTTTCGGTGATGATATCACCGGGGAAATACCTCAATCGGCAGCTAATATTGAACTCGAATATTATACAAGCTTAGGGAAAGGTGGAAATACCCCAGAAAATACCATTGTGGAAATTGTTGATACCATTACGCTTCCTGGAAGTTTGACCATCGAATGTTACAATGAAGATGCAACCAATGGTGGATCGGATGTTGAAAGCCTTGAGGATTTAAGGAGAAATATCCCCCTTTCTATTCGAACAAAAATGAGGGCAGTAACCGAACAGGACTACAGGGATATTGCAATTTTGGCACCCGGTGTCGCAAAAGCGGATGTCGCTTTTGATGTTACAACAGGAGTCACTGTTTACATAGTCCCGGTTGGTGGTGGAATCGCCAGTACTGTACTATTGGCTTCAGTTGTTGATTATTTCAACGATAAAAGGATGGTAACCACCCAAGTTCAGAGTAAACCTGTTGGAGAAGTTAGGCTTCAGATTGAAGCAATTGTTACAGTATTAACGGGATACAATCGAACTGAGATTGTGAATAATGCAAAGGCCAATGCCTTAACACTACTCTCTTGGGAAGAAGCGGATATAAAAGGGAGACTGGTTATTGGCGATCTTTATGAATCGTTCGAAACAACAGAAGGAGTGGATAATAGCCAGATTTTAAATATAGGGATCATACCTTACCCCGCACCAACGGACACCGATTCTGTGGCTTTGAATTGGATCATCGAAGTTATAGATGCAGGATCAGTTGTTAACCAGTGGAAAATTCAGTTCCTCGATGCCACTTCTTATAACCTATTCAAGAACAATGCATTTATAAATACTTACAATGTGGGTGTTGAAGTGGTCAGACCTGAAATTGTATTTACTATTATAACGGATAGTTATCAAACAAATGACATTTATATTTTCAACACTTACCCGAAACCAGATTTAAATCAGGGAGTCATTGAACTAGATGAATATTCCATCGTGGTTGCCAATTCTTCGGATGTGGTAATAACAGGACAGGGAGGTATTTCGTAATGTTGCTTAAGGATAAAATATTCGATTTATTTGGTATCCAAGCAAAAGTGGACGATATCAATAAGGATGTAAACGATAAGGGTTTTCATCAGCGTTTTGAGGAGTTGCTTGCCGGTGATCTTGATGATAATGAACTGGATTTGATTAATAACTTTATAAATAATTTAATCAGCCCATTTGATGTCATCCAGAAGTTCGTTATTTATAAGGAAATATTAATGGGTTTCGATTTGCCCATTTCGGCTGATGATTACTTCAGAAAGAAGCTCTACCCGCTTTTATATCGATTGTATGATATCAAAGGGAGCATCCCGGCTTACATTCAATTTTTTAGGCTGATCGGTTTCGATACTTGCCAGATTACTGAAAGCGATGCATCTGAAGGGTTTGATCATCCCACTTTAACTCTCGATTCTGATGAACGTCCGGTCTTGGATTCCACTGGTTCGGTTTCTGGTTATTATAATGTCATATTAACAGGATCTTTGCCACTCACCGATCAACTGCGCCAGTTTATATTTAATGTGATCAAGATAAACGAGCCAATTAATGCTGCATTAAATGCGGTTACTTATAATGGGGATGATGTTGAAGATATCGAGGTTTCAACCTTGGGAGATTTTAATGATGACTTCAATGAAGATCTTTATACTTAATTGTTAATGATTAAGCGAATTTGTATTTTAGTAATAAATAATTATTTTAAATATGAGCCAATTCCGAACATTTGAATACAGAGCAGATGATTCAACCTTTGAGTTAAACCAGAGGCTATTGGGAATTATTGAACCTGGTGTTTATAGGGGGTTTGATTGGGATCAACAGGCAGGGTTAAATTTCATAATGAGCCATGCCACAACCGGTATTCAATATTATGACAGTAATGAGCTTTTGAATGATCCGACAGGTATTTTGGTTTCAAAGCAGGGTGTTACAATAAAGGAAAATGCCAGTATTTCACTTTCCATTGATGTTGGGAATGTTTTCCCAAGATGGGACGCAATTGTTATGGAGCATTATTATAGTGAAGTAACTGGTGGAGTCCCTGCGATCTATTTGGTAATAAAAGGTACTCCGGGAAGTTCTCCGGTGAAGCCATCACTGACAAATGCGTCACGGCAAATACTGATCGGTTATTTGTATGTCCCTGCTTCTATGTCCTCACTCGCTGAAGGGGGGGTTCTTTTTGAAAAACAAGCTATTCCTGATTTAGCTGGAAATGGTTTTAAATCTCAAATTGATGCGATCATAGCTGTAAACACAACTCAGAATACCGAACTTGCCGATCGCATGAAAATAAGCGAAAACGGAAACGACATAAACAATAAAGCAACTTTCAGGACAAACATCGGACTCGGCAACCATGTAACCAATAATTATGCCGGTTCTGGTGGTGTTTATGGATCGGCAAATTCAGTGGCAAGGGGTGATCATAACCATTCAGGAACTTACGAGCCTGTTTTTACAAAAAACACTGCTTTTAACAAAAACTTTGGTACGATTGCAGGAACTGTAGCCCAAGGTAATGATTCACGTTTTAGCGATTCGAGAAAATGTAACAATACATTTGATTCAGCTGCAACTTCCAGAACAAACCTCGGACTCGGTAACCATGTAACAAATAATTATGCCGGTTCTGGTGGTGTTTATGGTACTGCGGGAAGTGTTGCGAGGGGTGATCATGGGCATGATGGTTCTGATATTTTAACAGGCACTGTTCCCGTAGCAAGGATTCCAAATATGGGCGCGGATAAAATTACATCTGGTATTCTTGATTTGGGTCGTATACCTAACATAACATACGACAAAACACTGCCTTTTAATTATCTTAAATTGGTTAACAATGCATCAATTACTGGGGCATCTACTACAAGAAGTAATTTAGGGTTTGTAAATACAGGAGGAATAGCAACCACATCACTATCTTTTAGAACATATATAAAAGGGGCTTATTATAACTTTTTAGTTAAAACTACAGCAATGGAAGAGCTTGCTTGTCCTTATGTTTATATTATTAATAATGGAAAAAAAATATTCATTAATGAAATTTTGAAAGAAGCAAAATTTATGATGAATGAAAAAACCGAAAAGGTTAAAATTCCATCTTTTGCTATTGATTCTAATAAATTACAAGTTATAATCACTGAAGAAAAACAGGAGGTTTCTTATATTTCTGATATTAGATTGATTTGTGGGGAAGAAGAATTTATACCTAATATAGATTTAACTAATTACTTGGTCCTGCGTAAAGGGGAAAAATTAATTGTTAATTTTGATATTACTGGGAAAAGCAAAGATTCAATTTATATACAATTAACTGGTTTTTATATACCAACAAATAATTAAATATGAAAAAAGTTTTAATAATTGGCTCTATGTTTGGTACAACTTCTGAAATTTCAAGTAGGGTTGTTGTTGATATATATAAAACACTTTTTGCAAAAAAATATAATGTTTTTCCTTTACTAATTATCGGTCTTGATGATCTTGATAAAGTAATGAACAGGATTTCATTTGATGGTGTTTTTGTGGCAACATATGGAGGATTCGGAAATAATGGGTTTCTTCAAAAAATATTTGAACAAAAAGGCATTGTTTTCAACAATTCTGGAAGTTTTACACATGAAATTTGTTATGATAAGATAAATACTTCAGAATTTATTACTGGGTTAAAATTAAAAGCTCCGGAGGTTTATTCTAAACCGGTTTATCCATGCATTATAAAACCAGTTGAAGGGGAGGGTTCGGAAGGCATCAATGTCTGTAAAAATTCAAAGGAGTATAATTTATATATGAATGATGATAGTTTTGCGAGCGAATTTATTAGGGGTGATGAGTATACCATTTCAGTTTATAATTCAATAGTTGGTAACCCTATAAAGGTAACAAAAGAATCAGAAATTTGGGGAGGAGGTAACCCTGCCTATGATACTCTGGATTATGATGAAAAGGCTGAAATAAGAAATATGGTTCAGAAGGATATGCTTAAGATTTATAAAGGGTTAAAAGCAACTGATGGGATTAGGATTGAATTCATTATTCGTGGCTCTGATGTTTATTTTATTGATATAAATTCAATGCCCATATTAAATAGAAATGGATATTTTCATAGGAGCCTGCAAGATTATGATTCAGCTTATGATTTTGATACGCTTATAACTGAAATGTATAATAACCTAATTAAATAATGAAATGGAAGCTTTAATTAATAATCAAAATAGAATACTTAGACAAAAGTTGGAGTCTATTGATGGGGCAATTACCCAAGCTGAAAATAAATTATATGAATTACAAAACCACCTCAATGATCTTCATGGACAAAGGAGAGAAATTATAGGCGGTATTGGTACATTGCAAGAATTAAAAACATCAATAATGGATAATAAAAATGGCAAATAAAGGTACAACCAGTTTAATCCAGGGAATCATTGATGTAATTAAAGAGAATGGTACAAAATCAATCACTGGAAGCATCCTACAGACGCAATTGATCAATATCGTTCAAAGCAGGGGATTAATTGAAGTTATGGTTTCTACAAAAACTTATCTTCAAAATGAGTTTGTTAGTTATAATGATACCATTTATAAAACTCTGGCAACAGTTAACCCTGATGAAACACCGGTTACCAACCCGGAGAAATTTCAAGTCCAAGGGACAAGCGGGGGTGAGCCGTCCAATGCGGTTGATATCACTTTCACCCCAGGATCATCTGGTTTGGCTTCCACTAATGTGGATGCTGCAATCAAAGAGGTAAATACCAAGGCAGATCAAGCCCTTCTGGATTCAGCCAGTGCCGTAACCGCAGCGGATAATGCAGTAACTACTGCGGATACAGCAGTAACAGCAGCAGGAAATGCCCAATCGACTGCGGATACAGCAGTAACAGCAGCAGGAAATGCCCAATCGACTGCGGATACAGCAGTAACAGCAGCAGGAAATGCCCAATCGACTGCGGACAATGCAGCAACGGCAGCAAGTAACGCTCAAAGTTCAGCCACGACAGCCCAAACTACTGCGGACAATGCAGCAACGGCAGCAAGTAACGCTCAAAGTTCAGCCACGACAGCAGTTAATACCGCTAATAATGCACAGGCTTCAGCAAGTGCTGCGGTAACAACAGCCAACAATGCACAATCGACTGCGGAAGCGGCAGCTCTGGCAGCTGCTGGAAAGATGAACAAAGTTGCAGGGGCGGTTGATGGTAATATAGCTACATTAAACGCAGAGGGACAGGCTATTGATTCAGGCATTAACCCGGCTTCGTTGCGCCCGGTAATTCAAATTGACGAAACTTGGGCGGATGAGGAAACAGGTATTGTTGAAGTCGGGGATTCTACCACGGATGAGGTGATTGAGATTCGTGGGTTTTTAAGGACTGGAACTGTAAGGTGTAAGGTGGTTATCACAATCACCCACGATGGCACTGATTGTGATATTGATTATCAAATGACCCCTTATCGTCCTGAATTTGAAACTGTATTTATTTCAGCTGCAATAAATGCAAATGTAATTGAACTGTCTTATGATGCTGGGACTCAAGGAGGAAATATTATATTTAAGGGATTAATAGAAAATTTTAATATAGGATAAATGGAAAAAGAAACACAAGAATTAATTGAAACTTGGGCAAATCAAGAAACCAAAACAATTACAATTGGAAATAATGAACATGATATTATTGAAATAATTGGTGGATTGAAATCTGGGAAAAATAGGTCCATATTTAAACTTATCGTTAATCATGATGGTGTCACAGCTGATATGGATTATCAAATCACACCGTCAAATGAAAAATTTTCGAATATTTTTACAAGTGTTGTATTAAATGGGAGAAATATTGATTTAACATATGATGTTGGTATGGTAAATAATTTGATTAAGATTAATGCAATTATTAATAAATATAAAATTTAAAGACATGAAAAAATTTTTCATTTTATTTCTTATAGTGTTTCATTCAATTGTAAATTTTGGCCAGACTTTTTTTTCAAATGGATTAATATCAAACGGAAATGTATCAATACAAAATAATTCGGCTATTCAATTGGGGGGATTTTATTTTGCATATAATGCCGATTCAATATGGATAGAAAATCCTAATGGCATTTGGTTTGCAAAAATAACAACAATTAATAATGATAGTTCTATTTATTCGGACACTGCTGACTACGCAAATAAAGCAGATAGCTCTATTTATTCAGACACTGCTGATTACGCTAAAAATTTGCTTTATTTGCCTGAAGAACAGGATTTGAATATTTATATTAAACATTATCCAGCTGGTAACGATACAACAGCAGATGGATCAGAATCTCATCCTTTTCATACAATAGTAGGTGCCGCATTATCAATTAATACACAAATCAATTCTTATGTGCAATTTATAGTTGACACTGGTAACTGGGAATGGGGATTAAATGAGGCAGCAATTTTTTCACGATTTGAACTTACAGGAAATGATATGGAAATAAGGGGCATATATGATACAATTATTCCGTCAGTTTCACTTGCATATGATGCAGATACTATCTTAAAATATACTGCAACATCTTCAGGGGTAACATTGACAGAAGATTCATTAATAAATTATTTTGTTAAAGATGGTATACATTTTTATCCAATATCTCATAACACGGCTGGTACAAACACATGGGAAATGGAAATTGCAAAGTCGTCAAAAAATATGACACGTCCAATTGTCCGGCTTCGTACAACATTTAATTTAACAGATGATTTTGCCCTAGATTTTAATCTAATGGCACAAAATAGGGGCACTCTTAATTTTAACGAATTAATATTTGTCAGAAATGGCAATGTAGAACATGAACGTTGTTTAAGGATGAGAAAGTATATTAATTGTAAATTTTCAATAAATGGAAGCTTTTCAATAGGGGCATATGCTGAGACTGCATTAAATCAAATTGTCATGAAAGGGACGGTTATTGAAAATACATCAGCTATTGATTATGTTGTCCGTTTAAAACGTTTTATAGGTAATTTATCATTGACAAGAATGTTATTTAGAAATAATTCATCAATAAGTGGTGCTTTATTTCTTTCTGATTGCTATGAGGGATCAAATATATATATGACAGATATATTGTTCATGGGAGATAAAGATAATTTACATCCTGCGATACAATTAACACATGATCCAACTTTAGAGATAAGAAAAGTAATTTCTATCCGAGATTGTTCATATGCTTTTGAAAATACATCATACATGGCAGATGCGTTTCATTTATTTTCATCACTTGATTATTTGCCAGGCATTATTTATCTTTTTGATACACCTAATCTTTTCTCATCTGAAGGGCATAATGTTAAAATAACATTATTAGGGGGCGTTATATCGAATTCAACGTTTAATTATTATGCGACAGATGATTTTTTTACTAATAATCTAAACAAGTTTAATTACATAAATGTATCTAGTGTTAATAATCTAATGCCACAGGCATATTATATCCCAGATTCAGTTGATGCAAGTCCGATAAAACAGAGAAAAATATATGACGAATCTGGAAATTACTGGAAATATGGTACTTCAAAAGTTGACAGTTCAATTTATTCAGATACAGCAAATTATGCAAATAAAGCGGACAGCAATGCAGTTACTTATACGGCTGACACGGGATATTTTAATAATATGTATAACAACCGGATAAAGGCTGACAATGATAGCTTAAATCTGGATGGATTGTCTATATTATGGGATTATTCAATAAACAATAAAGATTATAAATCCGGTAATAATTTCGATTATCTTGGTTTGTATGATGCTTATAACATATTAGCATACGGAAATAGCAGTTATAGGTCACAGCTGAGTAATTATGGGGATCATATATATATGGAAAGTAGGACATTGTCTAATTATTTCTATAAGTTTGATCTTTTTTATAATAAAGCTTATCTCATATATGATACACCAAGTGCTGCTGAGGATACTGTATATATGTTTAACCCTGATTCGTTATTAGCACCTGATATTGATGCAAAATTTAATTCCGTAAGTTTTAATAGCGCATTATCTGTTAATAGTGATGTAATTATACGTGAAAGTACAGGAAGTGTCAATTCACAATTTAATTGCGATTTAGCGGATAACCCTAATGCTATTACAATTCACGAAAACACTTTAGATGAAAACAAGTATTCTTTAAATTGGCAGGGAGTTAAAATAGATGCAGGATCATCAACGGGTTATTCTATTTTAGATGCATCTGATAATGTCATAGCAGGGTTTTCAAGCGCCGGGATTGGTGCAGATATATTACAAGTCAATGATAAATTAGTTATTCCTTATATGAATAGTTGTGATTTAACTAATAACGCCCCTACGGATGCAGAATTTACAACTTGTGGGGTTGTAGGTAATTCACCCCAACCTGCTGTGACTATAGTTAGGGATGCATCTGGAGGCGATAAATACTTAGTGATCAGTACCGATGGTTCTACATATAACTGGATAAAATTTGGGAACGAATTGTCAGAAAGTAGCATTGGCACAATTGCAGATAATGATGCTACACCTGATATTACAGGTGCAGTAAATTGGACTTATAATGGAAGTGCTAATTCAGTCGTAATTACAGATTTAGACAATCCTATTGTAGGAAAAACATATAAAATTATTGGAAATTCAGATACTTATACTATTACCATTAACGATAGTGGTAATTTTAATCTTTCGGCATCATGGGTTGGCGGGGCTGATGATATTATTACTATTTTTGTTCAGGCCGATAATGATTATATTGAAATTTCACGAAGTGATAATTAACTTAATTTATTTATTATGATTATTTTACACAGATTTCCGGAAGAACCACCTCCTCCTAAAGAAAGAAGAGGGTTTTTTTCATGGATACTTAAAATTTTAGGGTTGAAAAAATGAGGATAAGTACAGTTGCAACGATAATATTCTTTTTATTATATTTCGTATATAAAATATTCGGAAACAATGATAACGATTATTGGGTCTGTGCGTTTTGGACAGTATTCAGTTGTTATCTGGGAATAGTATCGTTGCAATTGTCCCAACATGTTTTTCTTGATGAAGAGTCATGGGTATGGAAATTGGCAGCGATATTTTGGGGTATAACAACAATAGTTCATGTATATTTACTTTTCAATATTACTTTATACAAGATATATGCATCTGCAACTAGTACGATGACTCTTGGGTCTATTTTGATAATTGGGTTTTTTTCCTACCTATCATATAAAATATTTAAGGATGGAAAGTTCGGTAAATGAGATGATATTAACTGCTGCAATTGGTAGTTCGTTTAGCTTTGTTGTAGCGCTAATAGTGAGTTTTTTTTCGTTTAAAAGAAACTCTACAATTTCAATAAATAGGGATGTGGATAGAAAACTTCGGGATAAACTCGATGAGAAGATTTTCAATGCTTATAGAGATTCACATGAAAAAAAGCACAGAGAAGAGAAGGAAGTTAATAAGGAATTTAGGAACTGGCTACGTGAAGAAGTGTCAGGTATTAGGGAAGATATTAGGGATTTAAAAAAATAAATGAAATATAAAAAAACATCTATAAACTTCTTAAGTAGTTGATATTATAGTTAATAAATTTCATTATTAATATAATTGTTGCTTAATGTTAATATTTTAGATAAAAAGTTTTTAATATCATAAAAAATATTTTTATCTTTGTGAAATATAATTATATTTCACCACAACAATAATATTAATAATAATGAAAACATTAGTTGTTGATACAATTAAAAACAGACAATGGGAATTCGATAACCTCACTACTTTTGAGGATGAAAGGCTTATGAAGATAAAATCAGAGCTTGGTGACGAACTTTCCCATACCTTTTGGAATTTTAAAAAGAATACAATTACATTATTTTCTGAAGAAACATCAAAAAAAACAAGTGCAATAAACAGGGCTCAACTTTTCAAAGAAAAGGGAGTGCCTTCCCATATAGTTTTATCCGTAAAATTTTACAATTTACCGAAGACTGTTTATGACTCGCAATTACGTCGTAATTATACCGATATTGGAGATGGTTATCAAACAATTATGGTACCTCTTGATCATTACCAAGATGTGGTGGATGATCTTGATAAAGAAGATTGTAAAATTATTGGAGAAGATTACGTATGGGAAAACAAGGAAGTTATCCAGAATTAAAGGAAGCCCTCGAAATCTTTAGGGAGTTATTCTTGAAAAAGATACTCCCACCAAACACCGTCAACGGTACTGCTCAATTCTTGAAAGCCTGTAGGGAAAATACAAACTGAAGAAGCCAGTTTCAAAGATATTGTTAAATCATTAATACCAGAAACCAATTAAAAAAATACAAAACATTTTATTATATTAAAATAAGTTTTTATATTTGTCAAAATATAGTATTCACCACAAATAAAAAAATTATGGCTTATAAAATTATTAGTGAAGATGAGCCTCTGTTTATCGAGGCGGTAATTATCTTGATCTTCGGAGAACCAGGTATAGGTAAAAGTTCTTTGGCTATGACTGCCAAAAAATCACTCCTAGAGGATTTTGACGGAGGCATTCAAAGGGCGATCAGGAATGGTAAAGTAATGAGGATGGATTCATGGGAAGATGCCGTTCAATTCCATCATTCAGGAGAACTCGAAAAACTAGGCATCGAATCCCTTATTTTTGATACCACTGGAACTATGCTTGATAATTACATGGCCCAGGCGGTTATACGTAATGATCCAAAGAATGCGAAACGGGATGGTTCGCTGGCACTTGGTGGTTACGGAGCAATGAAAAATGTTTTCAATTCTTTTGTCAATGAGATGAAATCAAAAAATATTGATTTGATATTTATTGCCCACGATGATGATGAAAATATAAAGGATACAATAAAAAAGAAACCTAAGATTGCCGGTGGATCGTATGATATCATCAAAGGGGTTGCTGATCTCATTGGTTATATGGAAACAGAAGGGGATAAAAGGGTTATTGACTTCAACCCTTGCGATCGTCATGTTGGAAAAAACTCTGCACAAATTGCAAAACAGGTTATTCCTGATTTTTCTTCTCCTGAGTACTCAAATTTCATGGCACGGCTCATTAGCCAATGTAAAAATAAAATGAACGAGATGTCAGAAACACAAACAAATGCCCTGAAAATAGTTAAAGAAATTCAGGAAAAGATTGCTGGATCTGATTCCATAGAGTTACTGAATCCTATAGCTTTTGAAATTGAGCAGATGTCGGATACTTATCGTATCCAATTAAGCAAGACTCTCAATGAAAAATACGGGGCATTTTTCAATGATCTATTAAAAGATGTGAAATATACCGTACAAATGGATTCAATTGTAGAACTCGTTAAAAACGCCCCAGAATTGGTCAAAAAGCATATCAGGAGTTCAATCATGGTTAAGGTTCGGGAACTTGGATTTAAATGGAACGATGAAATGGGTATTTATCTGGATAAAACCGGTAAGCCTTCTGAGCCATCCGAATATGACAATGAAACAAATGATGTGGGTTCCTCTGGTTCTGGTGATGCAAGTAATGAAAACAATCAGCCGTCTACCGAAACCGATCAGGAAAATACCATTAAGGATCAAGGTGCAAGCCCGGCACCAGATAAAAAAGTTGGTGAGGATAAAACAAATGTGGCAAAGGCTGAAAACAATAATGAGGCTATCGATGATAAAGCAAAAAACACTGCATCTTCAGCAACAAAAAATCAAAAAGTAAACGAACCAAAAATTTTCTAACAATGTCAGAAAACAAAGAAGTTAAGCAAGGGCAAACCGTGGATGAATATACTTCCCTTGTAAAAATTGACAGTTCAGAGGTAACGATGGATACATTGAATATTTTTGTAAACCAGTTGAAAAAAGGCACTGAATTGTTGAAAACAAATAAGGTTATAAACAATGCGCAGGATCTTATAAAAGCCACTGACAATATCGGAAAGGCAAAGAAATTGATCAATCTTGTTAACAAAGAGGTTGCCAATTTATGCAAACCCCTCAAGGAAATGAAAAAGAAAATCGATGAGGGTCAAAATGCCATAAAGGATCGGGCTGGGGAAATGACAAAAGCTTTGTCAGAAGTTGTGGATGATGTTGAAAAGGCAGTACTGGAATTTAACAAAGCGGAGGTTTTAAGGGTTGCCAAAGAACAGGAGGAGCAAAAAAAACAGATCGAAGAAAAGATCGAGGAGATTAAAAACATTGGTCCTTTGGCAAGTGAAGAAGAAATATCTGAAGCAACCAAGCAAGCCGAGACGGAATTTATAAAACCGGTTGTATCTGCTCCTTCAATAAAGGGTTTAACCGTAACATGGAAATACGAGATTACCGATACATCTAAAGTCCCAATGCAATATTGCTCCCCGGATACCACTAAAATACAAACTGCTGTGCGATCAGGGGTAAGGGAAATACCAGGTATTAAAATTTTCAAGGATGAGAAAATAAGGGCTGGGAGGTAGTTATGGATATTTACAGAATGTCCCCGTCAAAAATTGAGAATTTCCGGCTTTATATTGATGAGGAATATGGAGGATCAATCACCTTGGAAAATACCATCAAATATATTCAGGGAAAAACAGAGTGGAAGACTACCATGAATTATGGATCGGCAATCCATGCCATTCTTGAACATGGACATCTTAAGTATATGAAAAAAGGTGGTATTTGTGTGATCAAAGAGGATGATTTTCCTGAAGCTATCACAATGACGCTGGATGAACTTGCCCCTGTTATTGAATATAGGCAAAAGCACCAAGATCTTATCTCAGAGATAAAATTAACCTATGAGTTAACTTTACCGGACAAAACAGTTCAAATACCAATGCGTATTGACGGTATTGAAGGGCTTGTGGTACATGAGCATAAAAATCCTGAAGGATCATGGCACTTGGATAATTATGAACGTTCGGTTCAATGGAAGATTTATCTAGTTGCCACGAACGCTTTGTGTGTTCAATATAACCTATTTGTGTGGAATAAGAAAAAAGATGGCCCTGTGCAGATAGAACTGAAATCATTCAGGCTATATCGTTACCCAGGAATAATGGATGATATTTCAGAATCTGTCAATATGCTGATAAATTTTTGCAACCAGCATGGGCTGACTCAATATATTACTCCAAAAAAGTTTTATGATTAACAAAAGGTATGTAAATTTGAGGGGGTGTAATTTTGCATCCCCTTTTAAGCAACAATAATATGGCTAAAGACCCGGCAGCTTTATTTTACACGGATAAATGGATTGCAGCAACGCAAGGTATGCGTGGCATTGAAAAGGGTTGGTATTTGGAATTGATATTATATCAATTCGATAAAGGACCTATTCCAAATAATCTTGATGAAATGGCATCAATTTGCAGGATAAGACCTTCAGAATTCAAAATGTTTGAACAAGTGTTTGAACAAGTGCTTAAACAAAAGTTTCAACAAAATGATGAAGGAATGCTTGAAAATGAATTTGCAAAGGAGATAATACAGAAAAGAAAACTCTTTAAAGAAAAAAGGAGCATGAGTGGCAAGATGAGTTATGTGATCCGTTATGCTAAAACTAAAATGAAGTTGAATGATAAGCAGTTAGATATAATAAAGAGTAATTTTGATTTTAATATTGACATTAAAAATGAACAAATATTGAACACTTGTTTAAACAAGTGTTTGAACACATATTCAAACAAAAAAGTGAACACACTAAATGTAAATGTAAATGTAAATAAAGATAGTAGTATTATTAAAGATAGTACTTCTAATTATAATAATATTCTTATGTCAGAACTTTTCAGTTCTGACGAATCAGATTCTAAAAATTTAAAAATTAAATTTGAAATACCTGAAAAAGACAAGCAACCGGCACAAATCGCATATCAATTCTGGACGCTTATAAAATCAAACCTTGAAAAAAACAATATTTCAACAGTTCAACACGAAAAATCTATTTATAAAAATTGGATACCTCCCATTAGGTTTATCATACAAAATAAAGAGGCAACAATTGAACAATTAAGAGAAATACATTCTTTTTTAAAAAAAGATTCATTTTGGCAAACAAGAGTTTTATCAACAGAAAAATTGAGAAAACAAGTTCAACAATTACTTTTAGATATCAGAAAAAATGAAAAAAATACAGGACATTATCAATCATCATCAGAACAAAGGAGATCAATTGCCGAAAAAAAGGATTTCAAAAATACATTTGATTGATACCGATGAAGAACTGAATTTGCATAAGAAATTATTTGATTTTTTTGCAAAAAAGAAAATAGTCAATTATTCGTATTGTCCTGAAAATTCAGAAATAATAACAAAATTGATTTATTATTTCAATGGTAATGAAAAAAGTGGGTTAGATTTGAATAAGAGCATTGCGCTTATAGGGCCTCCTGGATCTGGAAAAACAATTATAATGGAGATATTTTCAGAATATTTAAAAGCAATAGCAACCCCAAATTATAATATTTACAGGACTACTTCAATCGAACAGTTGAAGGAATATTACAAAGCAAACAACCAATTAAACTATTTTACCACAAACTATACACAATCTGCATATACAGTTTTAAGCAAACCATTTTCATTATGTGTCAATGAAGCTTTCATTTATTATAATGAAAAATCATATGGGACCGATATCAGTGAAATTTTTAATTCTTTTTGGATGTTACGATATGAAGTATTTCAAACTTTTGGTAAATTAACACATCTAACATCAAATCTTGATACTGATGATATGAAAAAAACAATTGACCCTGTTTTATTTGATAGGATAAAGGAAATGGTCAATATTTTAGTATTAAATATAAAATCATGGAGAAAATAAATTATGAGTAATTCAAGTTCAAGTAATAGTAGCGGAATAAGTTTATTCAGCTTATTAGGAGTAGCATTTATAGTGCTAAAGTTAACAAACGTGATTGATTGGAGTTGGTGGTGGGTTACATTACCGTTATGGGGAGGGTTTGCAATAATATTAGTGGTGCTACTTGTTTTGTTATTATTGCATTAGTGGCGAAAAAATAAAGCTTACACCAACCACATAACTTAACTTAAAAATAATAAGTAATTATTAAATGTAGCGAGTGTTAGCGGTAGTTATTCTATTGAATCTGAAATTAAGGATAAAATAGAACGTAGTTTAATTAATGAGAAATTAGAACCTATTAAATGTGAATGCGGTTCAACTGAATTTATTGATAAAACAACTGATAAAATTGACTATTTGGAAGTTGAAAAAGATAGATTTTGTAAAAAATGTAATAAGTTAGTTGGTTATTGGAGCTACGGTCATTGGCTTCCATAATTACCGCTAACTCATAAATATAAACAATACTAATAAAATAAATACTTAACTTAATAATACGAGCGATGGATATTTTAAGCGATAAAATAGTAAAAACCAGAAAGCCACATATTTGCAGTGCATGTTCTAGGCGTTTTGAGGCTGGCAGTAAAATGAGAAGGCAGGTAAACAATGGCGATGGATTAGTAACATGGTATGAATGTGAAACCTGCATTCAATTACTTACAAGACATAGAAAAGAATTTGATGATGGATATAATGTATGCTGGATGAATTGTGTTGATGATAGTTTAGAGCGAGGGCAAACTCCTGAAGACTTACTTCGTTCGCTGGATGAAAGAAAATTAAAAGATCGCGTTTTGCCTATATCTGATGTTAGCGGTTCGGTTTGCTATTCATCAGCTTGTAGTAATAACGAAGACAATAAATGTAAACATGGTGATTATGATTGTTTGGCAAGGCAAACTACGAAGAGGACATACCAGACTTAAATACATACTACGAAAGTCATTATTACTAATGGTGGTAATATTAAAAATAATAAGTAATTATTAAATGTACTCACCTATAAAAATAAAATAATGTTTAACCAAAGCAGATGGGCTAATAATAGCACTACAACTCCACTGTTTTATATTTATTGTTGTAGTGCGTTAATTAACATGAAAGTAGCAGGAACCATAATTCAAAAACGGATGATTCACGATCATACCGAAACGACATTTCATGCCACTTATAAAGGGCATGATATTTACATAACAAGTGACCACGGACACGGTAAGCCTAAATACGACCACTTGACAAGATATGATATTGAAGTGCGTGTGGTGGATAGTGGCATTATGGATGTTAACACATGGGAAGATTTTCACACAATGAAGGATGCTATTCGGTATGCGTTGCTAGGTGCTTGCTTGATATCTTAATGCGCTACAACTATTATATATCGGATTATTAATTTAAATAACTATACTTCAAAATGTAAAAACAGAAATTTAATGAAACAGCATTCAGAATTACCCAATATTAAAAAAAGAAAAGGCGATCATGAGCATGAATTACAATGTTCAGCAGTACTATGGTTTCGTTACCAGCATTCCAAATATAAAAAATTAATTTTTTCTATCCCTAATGGAGGATCAAGATCAAAGAAAACCTATATAAATAAAGCAGGCCAAAAGAAAATATATTCACCTGAAGCCCAAAGGATGATCAAGGAAGGGCTTCTTCCTGGCGTATGTGATCTTTTCCTTTCAGTACCTAGGGGCAAATATCATGGGCTTTATTTAGAAACTAAGTGGGGAAGGAATGGGTTGAGTACGGATCAGCAAGAATTTATCCAAGAGGTAAAGTCACAAGGTTATAAAGCTGTAGTTTATAGAACTTTGGATCAGTTTATGACTGAAATTAACAATTATATGAACTTAAATCAAAATATGAAATAGAAGATGAATCTTACCAAATTTAGGTGAACACTTTTGTTAATTATAAAATAATTTATTACTTTTGTTAATTATAAAATAAAGCAACGATGATCAAAATACCTTATTACAAAACACTAAAACAATATGCAGGTTTATTCGAATCGGCTTGTTTGATTCTTGATCCTGCTCATGGTAAAAATGTCCCCGGAAAACGTTCCCCAGATAAAAAGCATCTGGAATGTTTATGGAGCCGGGATAGGATCAAAGGCATTGCATCGGTATTGGATAAAGCTTCGAACAAAGGCTTTGATCTTGAAATCCCATTCAGGGACGAAATGAACGAGCCCGGTTTATCAAAACGGGTAAATGTTTACAACGAATTGACACATTCTTACGATGTTGTTATTACCATTTCATTGCATAACGATGCATTGAAAAACCCTCCTGCCTTTTGGTCAGGACCCGGTGGGTTCACTTTTTATACCGATAGGGGCGAAACAATGGCAGATACCGTTGTGGATTTTATTGGCGATATATTTAAGAGTTCACTTCCAAGGGAGCGATTCCGTTTCGATCATGGGCTTGGTTCGGGTGAAAAGGTAAGGGATAAAGACAGGGAAGCGAATTTTGCTGTTATACATGGATATGGAAAGAAACAAAACTTTGTCCCCGCTAAATATATCGGCATCCTGATTGAAAACAACTTCATGGATGTTAAGGGTGATCTTATAAAACTTATGTCCCCTGATTGGAATAAAGAACTTGAATTCGTTTATATCGATTCTATTTTCAAAATTTTCAGGGAGATCGGAATGACAAATTATATTGATCCAGTAACTTTTAAACCATAAATTATGAAAAAGATAGTATTCATGTTAACTGTTTTGTTGTCTGTTTCAGCAATTATTATTTCGGTACTTTTGTTTAGGAACAGAACTAATAAAATACAGTATAAGGATGATATTGAAATAATAAAAGGGGGTTATGTTGATAAATTAGGGAGGCAGGTATCTTTCACTCAGGCAGCGCAAAAAAAGCTGTCTGAGTTGGAAGCTATATCACAACATGATTCCCTAGAATTAAATAAATATCAAAAAAAATTATCTTGGGCATATACTGAAATAAAAGCCCTAAACAATAAGTTAAAGAGCGTTTCAGAATTTACAACAGGAGAAACAAAACTGTCTGGTGATTTTATTGAACCTTTAAAGGATACTTTAATAGAAGAACAGGATCAAAAATTTGCATATTATACAAATGGATATCTGGATGAAATGATCCTTCTAAACAAAGATGTGGATTCGGTAAAGGTTTATTATTCACATATAGATACTCTTTTATTGGTTGATTTCTGGAAAAGAAAGCCTAAAAAAAACGGCAACCAGGTATTTTTTCTTTGGCGGTGGCTCCGTCCTTGGGAGGTACAGGTTGAAGCAAAAACTTCCGATCCAAATAGCATTATTTATAATCTTGATAAAACAATTATTAAAAAATAGCAATGGAAATTACGAATTTAAAAGAAATTGACATTTCTAAATGTCTAACAATTGGGAAATATGTTAAGAAAGTCAAGGCTCGAACTGGGATTGATTCTATTTCATCACAGACAATACATTACCACACTAAAGAAGGCAACAAACATGATGTCCTTGATTGGGTTTGTTTTTGCGGTATGAAGCTTATCATTATGAATGATAAAGCTGATAAATTTGTGCCTACAGAAGGTAAGAAAACAAGGTTTGTATCTACAATAAGCTTGAAGAAGTAAAACAAATTTTAAAAATTTAAAGGATAACGAAAATGGAGAAGCTGAATCTAAAAAATAGCCTTGTTTTTTTCGACTTGGAAACAACAGGCCTAAATATTAACGAGGATCGAATCATTCAATTTGCTGCTGTTAAAGTTTTACCAGACGGTACACAGAAAATAATGAACCAATTTATTGATCCACTTATTCCAATCAAAGCTGAGGCAACGGCTGTTCATGGTTACACCAAAATTGATTTGGTCGGATGCCCAACAATGGAAGAAGTCGCTCCAGATATAATTGCCTTCATCGGAGGTTCTGACTTTTCAGGTTTTAACATTATACGGTTTGATTTACCATTACTCATTGAGGAGCTTGGACGGTGTGGTCAAATCCTCGATGTTTCTTCTCGGAGAATTGTTGACATGCATTATATCTATAGGGGATTGCATCCGGCAAACCTTTCATCTGCTTACAAGGAATACGTTGGTGGAGAATTTGACGCTCACGATGCACAAGCAGACTCGATTGCAACCCTTGATCTTGCATTGTCAATATTTGATAAAGAAAAGGAACTTGTGGGGGATTCAATTGAAAAATGGGAATCTTTTGGTTTTGATCGTTCAAAAATGGTCGACTTTGCCGGTAAGTTCATTAGGGATGAAAATGGGGATGTCTGTTTCAATTTTGGAAAGGATAAAGGTAAAAAGGTAAACGAAAATTTATCATTCCTTAACTGGATGCTCGATAAGGAGTTCACCGCTGACACTAAAAACTGGGTCAGAAAACTACTTAAAGATACGTAAAAAGTGGATGACTGTTGAAATCCCGCAGGGATACACTGGAGAAACCCAGAAAGTTAAGGTAGAATGTGATAGAATACTTTCAATTGTTATTGAATTAAAACCATATAAAACTGAAAACAAAATGAAAGGAAAATGTAATAAATGTGCGCATGTATATAATATTACATGCAGTCCAAATAAAATTGAAGGTTACTTTGTAACACAGGATGTTTGGGATGCTAGACAAAGTGAAATGCTTAATGATGTAATTAAAGAGGATGGAAATAAACCTATATATTGCCAAAAATGCCCTAAATGTGGACATATTGCTGTGGTTTAATTGGCGGTAACGGTATGGTAATATGGTGTGTAGCGTTAATTATGCACTAAACTTCATTAAATGCACTTTCGTAGTTTTAATATTTTTAGGGAGGGTATTTATTTTTTATCTTAATATTTGGATATCAAATATATTATCCGTAAATTTGGATAAATATTTAAAATTAATATTATGACACGTTTAGAAGAATTACAAAAAAGAGTAGAAGATAAAAGAAAAGAGTTGAAAAACTATGAAACTCGTTTATCTGCAATGGAAATGCTAATTTCTCATGGTTGGAGTGATGATGCTTCATTTATTATTATTAACCAGGATTCTAGGATGTGGGGAAGAAGCTATATGATGAAAGGCAATGATGCTGCTATTGCATCGGCTTTAGATTTATTAAGCAAAAGAATAGAAGAATGTTAGACTGGTTAAAGAAAAATAAACGCTTTATTAGAATACGTGCTATTGAGCAAGAATTAAACATGCCTGATAGCACGTTAATTAAAGCAGTAAATGAAGTTCAAAGTTTACCGAAAAAGTGGCAAGAACCACTTAGTAAATTCTTAACTGGTTTGATAAAACCAGAGGCGGGATGGCAAAATATTAAAACTGGCTAAATGCATTATGCTTCATTAATTGTACGAATAAGCTATACACTATATTACGTGTTGTGCGCATGTTGGCTGGATTAAATAAAGTGTCGAGTTAACGAGTAGACCGACCAGCCAATTGCGACACAACGTAAATTAAACGTAATAACTATAAATAATTAACTTACAAACAATTACAAATGGAAATATTAGTTAAAATTTTAGGAGTAGTAGCTTTAATTGCGGGGCTTTCCTTATTGATGGCATTCCCGACTATGTGGTTATGGAATTGGTTAATGCCCGATATTTTTGGGCTGGTTGAAATTGACTTTTGGCAAGCTTTGGGGCTTAATATATTTAGTGGTATATTGATAAGATCAACCAACAGCAGTAATAAAAGTTAAATAGAATGGCATAAGCCCTTGTTAGCAAATCGTAAAGTGAACGGATGAAAAGTATAAAAGATTTAGAACAAATAGGATATACAGCGTGTGAGTTTAGTAATGAATGCGATGTATGTAAAGAGCCAAAAGGTAGAACATTTATGAGTGGCTATGTGAATGACATGTGTGGTGAGGAATGTGATTATTATATATGTCAAAAATGTGCAAGCAAAAGCTATGATGAACGTAAAAAGTACCTTGAAAGTTAGTGAGCGTATGTTTGATAACTCATAAATATCAACAATACTAATAAAATAAATACTTACAATTGAAACACAAATAAAATTAATTATAGCGATGGATGAACAAGAGCAAATATTTTGGGAAATGATAAACTTTGAATTAGGTGAAACATTAGAATATCTAAAAGACAAAGAGAGCGTATGGCAACACCTTACGGACGATAACAAAACATTAATTATACAGCTTGTTAGCAACTTTAAGTCTCCGATTTGGCTTGATGGCAATAATGCTTATCTTATAGGAAATATTTATAAAAGAGCTAAAACAGATGATGACGGCTATAAACTAAAAGCGGTACAAATGTTACAAAAAATAGCAAAAGAATTTGGTTACGATATACAGATAATAGAAGCAATACAGCTAATTGAGGCTTATTGTTGTTAACTTAAAAATAAAAATTATGTCAAATATAGAATTTATAGAAAGCGAACTGTTATTAGTTTCTAAAATAAAGGAAGCATCGGAAAACCCAAGGAAAACGATCACCGATGAATCTATTATGGAATTACAGGAATCAATTAAAAAAGTTGGATTATTGCAACCTGTACTGGTTAAAGAAATTAAAGACGAAAAATTTAATTATGAAGTTGTGGCCGGATCACGAAGGTTAAAGGCATGCAAAAACCTAAAATGTTATCATATACCCGGTATAATTGTTTCAGCAGATGAAGTTGAATACAGGCAAATCGCATTAATTGAAAACTGTCAACGTATTGACATGTCACCTGTTGAAGAATGCCATGCATATCAGGAACTTCGAAAAAACGGCATGACGGTTGAAGAAATATCCGATCGGATCGGGAAGTCGGTAAAATATGTATTCGACCGATTGGCTCTTGGACGGCTGTGTGATCAGGGACTTGTTTTGCTGCATGATGGTGTGATCAATATCACCCAAGCAAAAGTCCTGTGTATGGTGAATAAAACCGAACAGGATCATATAATATCGAAATATTCTTTTCGTGATGGGGATTCGATTATTGGTATTCAACCTTCCTCAAAACTTAAGGAATTCATCACTAATAACATCCAACAAACCCTAGCTTCATCGATTTTTGATACAAAGGATAATAAATTAACCGATGCTGGTTCTTGTTTAGATTGCCCAAAAAGAACTGGTTCAAACCTGTTATTATTTGAAGGCTTTGAGTCTGATGATATTTGTTTGGATAAACTTTGTTTCAGGAATAAAAAGATCGCCCATTTGGATTTGATAAAAAACGATCTTGAGCAAAAAGGTTTTCAAGTTGTTAAGGCTACAAATTACGGGTGGACGGATGAGGATCATGAAATGGGTTATGATTATGCTGGGATTTATCATATTCTTAATCAAGAAGATATAAAAAATGGAATTCTTATTGAAAAGTATATGATTATTTACAACGGGGCAAACGTTGGAGATATTATCCCAATTTTATCGGATCATCAAGTTGAAAAGATAAATGTTGAGCAATCAGAAAATAATGAAGAGGTGAAATCATTAAATAAGGCATATCATAAAGCAATAGAAACAACAGTAATGAAATGCGCTGAGATGGTTGCACAGTTTGATACACCAATTATAAGTTTATCAATGAAAAAAATACTTGCTAGTATACTTTGGACTAATATTGATGTATATGGAAAAAGAAATATTGCAAAATTAATGGAATGGAAGGTCAAATTAGAAAATAAGATCATTGATTATCGTGATATCGATATTAATAACGATGCAAATTTTATTATTGAAAACTTACCAAAGATGGACGAAACCAAAATGGACCAGACGATATCTTGGTTATTATTTGGTAATATACAAAATGGTATAATTGACAACCGGTTAATCTTCGAGCTTGCCGATTCGCTTAAGATCAATTTTGAGAAGAACATCCTTCCCGAAATAAACAAAGAATTTGGCACAGAAATTTCAATTGAAAACTTTATTAAATAATGTCTATATCCATTGTTTATAACGAAGATTGCTTGATTGGCATGAAAAGATTCTGTGATAATTATTTCGATATGGCAATTTGCGACATACCTTACGGAATAGATGTTGCAAATATGCCTTATTTAAAAGAAATAAACACAAGAGTAAGGCAAAAAAACGGATCGTTATTAAATGCAAGAAGAAATAAGAAAACATATGTTAAAAAGGATTGGGATAAATCAGTGCCAAAACAAGATTATTTTGATGAATTAAGAAGAATAAGTAAAAATCAAATAATATTTGGGGTGGAATATGTTGATTGGGATGGTTTAGGAAGTGGAAGAATAAAATGGAATAAAGGAGTTGCTGATAACATGAGTTTTAAATCTTATGAATTAATATATTGCAGTTTATTTGATAATAGTGAAATTGAAATCCAATTATTGTGGAGTGGAATGATGCAAGCTAAAAGTTTAAAAGAACCAATGACGCAACAGGGGAATAAAAAATTAAATGAGAAAAGGATACATCCTTGTCAGAAACCAAGGCTTTTATATAGGAAACTTTTTATGGATTATTGTATAGAAGGAATGAAAATATTGGATACATATGTTGGAAGCGGTTCAAGTAGAATTGAGGCTGATTTAGCAAATTGTGATTTTGTTGGGTTTGAGATTGAAAAGGATTATTGGTTAGATCAAGAATTAAGATTCATGAATTATAAAAAACAATTAAAATTAAAATTTTAGCAATGAAAAAAGAGATTAAAATTTATAATCATTCAAATCTTCCAACCGCGGACTTTGAAATATTCGAGGACTTACAGGAGGATTTTAAAATAATGGATTTGGACCGGCTTATGTTGCTGAAGAAGGCAATTGTAGAAAGGGGTTTTAAATACAGTTTTAAGGCATGGAAGGATATGGACGGGAAACTGTGGATCATAGATGCCCATCGCAGGAAGCAAG
>Ga0307419_10000110_pt1 | contig 33189 bp, 23 predicted proteins | sample SalMarWE160230MG_2_FD_202512 | JGI IMG/M metagenome (GOLD analysis project Ga0307419, IMG submission 202512) | Salt marsh sediment microbial communities from the Plum Island Ecosystem LTER, Massachusetts, United States - WE1602-30 | ecosystem: Environmental > Aquatic > Marine > Intertidal zone... | reverse complement strand
TTATTGCCTTTGAGGCGTAGTGTGGAATCGCGAGCCGTCGCACTTTCGCCGATCGGAGCGCGACGCAGGCTCCGATATCATAGCGCTATGGCGAACGAATATTGCCCATCTTCATCGACCGTGGCGCGCCATTTTTCTTTTGAAATCGATAACTCATGCGGGCGCGTCAGCGCGCAATAATCGGCGCGGCGAACTGGTCGCGTATATGTCGCATTTTTTGCCCTAGGCGTCTAATTAACTTATGCAACGGCCAACGTGCGACATCGCTGACTGTGTTGTCGGCATGCGTAACGCAGTGCCGAGGGGGTGGGCATGAGCCGAAAGCGACCCAGCCGAATCCGCAAGGACCTTGAAGCCGCCAAGGCCAGCGTCAATACGCTGATCGGCGTTCTTCGACAGAACGAATCCGAGCGGCGCTGGGGGCTCGGCGATGAGTGTGCGAAGGCGATTGACAAGCTACAAACGTTGCTGCGGGACAACCAAGCGCCGCATGAGTACAAAGTTGCCGTCATCGGGCGCTTCAAAGCTGGCAAATCGACCTTTGTAAACGTCCACCTCCTTCGCAGACTCACCGCTCGAACTCATATCGTAGCTGCCTGGGCGGTACTTCATCGCGGTAGCAGATACGAACTGGAATTTGTTGCACAGGCTACGTGATCGTCGCCATCCCCAGCATCATCCAGATAGAAAGCTTCCTGTAAGGTTCGCGAGCCTGGTAATCTGACTGGCCCATCCCGAGTCCTCCGCTGTAGAAAGGCCAGCTGCGCGCGGGTATCCATAATGGCCCGGAGCGACTGCTCCATATTGAGGCCGGATAGATTTGTGCGGACCGCACGTCCATTCGAAGATTCCACTTGCGATGCGCGGCCGATCCATAGATCAGATTAAGTCTTAGCTAATGCAAATTTTACAGACGCGCACGGCCAACATATTGAAATGCAGAAACTGTCCGTCTAATCCATCACCGCCTCGCCGATCGTGTGCGCGCTCATGTTCTCTCGTGCATGCTCGCTTACTATCTCGAATGTCACTTGCGCAAAGACTGGCCAATCATTTTCGAGGATCACGACAAACCCGCCGCATTTGCTGCCCGCCGCTCTATCGTCGCAGGAGCCGTGCGGTTCGAAGCGGCTAACAAAAGTCTGCAACCAAGCGCACCGACGATAGTCTGCACGTCCACTGCTTTCTTTCGCTGCTTGCCGATCTTGCCACCGTCACTCGAAACCCCACGGCGATGGCACGCAGGCCGCAAACAACCTTCGTGTTCTATCCAACACTTACCCCGCTCCACGAAGGCGCTTTCCAATTGCTTGATACCCAAGTTCGGCTGTAGCCGTTCACGGTATTGCTCCATCATCCGATCTGCGAGTCAGATCAACAACTTGGCAACTTTGTAATAAGCGAACGTCGGCCTCAATCGACTGATTGTGTTCATGCGGGCCAAACCAGATGGTCGCTGGTTCTTCTTGGCCTTCTGCGTCTCCTTTGTCTCGGCTTCAACGGTTTGGTTGGAAACTGCTCGACGATTCTTGTCTGTGAAGGTTCTCCAGTTCGGCCTGCTCAAGTGCGATGGCGCGGTCGTAAGACGCGACTGCCTTCTCCTTGTTCTGTGTCAATTGATCAATTCGCGTCTTGAGTTCCGCTATGCGGCGCCGGCGCAAGTCTTCGGGGAACCCGATGGTATCCGTTTTCATATCGCTGAGCGGATTGCGTTTGCGTACCTGGGCGAGCCACTCGGCGTTCTCTTTGAGAAGCTGGTCCAGAGTCATGAGGTCCTCCTTGGCTCAGGGCTATCCGATTTGATTGAAATTGGCTTCCGTGAAGGGGAAGTCGGGATGATTGATGGTGCCGCCGCTGGTGACGTTACCGATGAACGGTCCCTGCTTCCTATCGAAGTTCACCGAGGGCCATCTCGGCGTCGTGGCCTTTATGTGATTGCCCATGACGATCATGCGTCTGCCAGTAAGCCGTACCGTGGCGTCCCGTTCGCGGTTCTGCGGTTCGGGCGCCGTGACATGCATACAATAGTTCTGGTCGAAGGATACGCGCTCGAACCTTTGAAAATTTCTATCGTCAATGCGCGTCTCGAGCAACTCAACCAGGGCCCCCCTACCGGTACCGACAAATTTATTGCCCTCGATTTGGGCTGGGAAGCCGGTGGTTATCTCTGAACCGCCGACGAGGACGGTTGTTTCCAGGAGACCCTGGATTAGTAGGGCTCTGTCTTCCCGCAGCGGGTCACGCGCGAATGCATTCGTATAGGTGATAAGATTTCCAGTGATTCTTGTCTCCCGAATGAGGCTGCCGACGATGCCATAGTCCGCTTTCGTGGTTGCCTGCGGTCCACCATCGCTGCCGGTATCCAGGATTTCGTTCCCCGCAATGTAAACTTCACCGTCGACTGCGAAGATGCCGGCGGCATAGACCGTCGGGGAGTTGGTCGCGTTGATCGCGCACTGCGAGAGACGGTTCTCGATGACATCCAGCCGGCTTGATATCTGCATGGCCAGGAGGCCCGTGAAGCTCAATCGATCAAGCCTGTTGCCGAAGATCCGGGGAGCCGTCTCCCGGAGCAGCGCAATGCCGGTGCTGCCGTCCCGACAATAATTCGCGGCAATCTCGTTCTGTCCGCCATCGCTGAGCATGATCCCGAATGGTACTCCACGTACATGATTTCCCGAAAAGCGCGATGCACGTACCGCTGCGCCCACGATCGCGAAGCCGTCGCCGGATACGGAGGTCTCGATAATGTTTTGATTGACGACAAGGTCCGGTGCTTCGATGCATACGATGCCGGTTTGCGGCCCGACGATCGAATTGTTGGCTACTATCCCGCCAATGACCAGAGGCGAGCCCGCCCGCAGCATGGCCCCGATCTGGATCGCGACGGGACCCAGCACGTTCGCCTCTCGCATCGTCGACAGCAGAACATTGCCGCTCGTCTCACAAAGCGAGCCGGTAACGCGGATGCCGATAAAGATAAGGCTGGAATAGCGCACCCGATTGCCGCGGATCGTGCAGCTGTTGGCCGCGACATCGATCGCGACCGGCCGGTTCTCCAGGGTGCCGCCGCGAAATTCGGGGCAGATCACGATATTGTCGGTAACGATCGAGAGCTCGGCGAGCGAAGTCGGATCGCCTTCTGATTGATCGTTGATAGAGATGCCGAAAAGCGCTCCGGAAATAGCGTTGCGGGTGACCCGGCAGGGAAATGCGGAATTCGCGTAGGCGATTCCGAAGAAGCCGAAGGTATTGTCCTGTTCGCTGAAGCCGCTCAATTCGATGATATTTTCATCAGCCTCGAAGCCCTGGCAGCGCTGGAGTACAAGAACGCCATAGGTGATGGCGCTGAAGCGGCAGCAGGTGACGCGAAGCCAGTCGGTCAACTCGGCATGGATTCCGACATAAGTCCCGCGCTGGCTGGCGCTGAGCCCACAGTGTGAGATGCGCACCCGCGCCGCGCCAGTGACGACGATGAGCTCCGCTACATCGGAATTGGCCGACACGAAATCGATGCCCAGGATATCGATCCCCTCGATGCGCGCGCCGGCGGGGTTGCCAATGGTCAGCACCGGACCACTGCCCTGTGATCGCACGACGGTTCCGGGGCTCTCCGCCTTGAGCACGATGCTGCCGCGCGCAATGCGCAAAGGCTCGCGGATGACATGCAGCCCGGTCTTGAGGCACACGCAGCCTCCCTGCGGCGGCAATGCATTGATGCCGGCCTGGATGTTCTCGCCAGGCTTGACGATGATGGTGCAGCAGCATTCGCCGGCACCTGGCTGTGGCGGCGGCGGGCGGCAGTCGGTCACGAGCGGATCGGCACCGCCCAGGCCGTTGATCGCGGCAAGCTGCACATAGTGATGAACGATGCCGCGCGGTGGGGCGTCGGTCAGTTCTTCAATCGTCGCGGTGGCGGTGCGCGCCCAGAACACCCAATAGTCGCCGACACGGAACGAGCCGCCGGCGGGATCAGTGGAGAACTGAATCTCGATGCCATCCTCGATGGGGATCGGTCCTCCGCCAGTCAAGATAAGGCCGTCGCCATCGACGGTGTTGGTGGCGCCGGTCTGGTCCCAGCGCTGGATCCGCGTGTGGCGCGCCGCGAGCTCGTCGGCATTGGCGCCAAAGGGGCGATTGGTGCCGGTGGGCAGCGCCCGGTCAAGGACGATCTGGCGGTTGGTCTCGTCGATATCGACGATGAGCGCCATTTCGCCCGTCTCCCCTATCCATTCGCGATGGTCGTCCGTCACCGTCACCCAGTCGCCAACGCGCAAGCGCAGGAACTGGTCGCGGCCGATGCGGTGGACGGTGAGCGTCGTCTGCGTGCCGCTGACCGCGATGGCGCGCACCGCGGAAACGATCGAGCCGTTGTCGCGCGACCATTTGAAGCGCGCCGTGCCGAGCGCTCCGCCATTGTGGATTTCGACGCGATAAAGCCGGTTCTCGAGGCCGCGATAGCCCGACGCCGGCGGCAGGATGCAAGGGTCATCGGGAGCGGGCGGGGCGATCGCCCGGCTGGTCAGTCGCCCGGCCGAGGGCAGATCGCCAACCGGCACGCCGCAGGCGGCGTTGTCCATCGTCGCGACACGCACCTGCCACACCGTCTGGCGGCGCGTCGTCGTATCAGGACCACCTAGCGCGGGGTCGATGAGCTCAGGATCCTCGATGTAGGTGACCTCGCGGTCCCACACATCGAGATAGACCACGGCATTGCCTGTGTTCGGCAGATCGAGTGCCGGATCAAGCGGCTTCGGAAAGAAAGACTGGGTGCGATAGGTCGCGGCCTCATCGGCGAATGTCTCGATCTGGACGCCATCGACATAGAGCCGGCCGAGGCCGATCGACAGGTCGGCAGGCGAACCGGGAATGAAACCGATCTTGAACGCGTTGGAGCTCACCACATACGGCACGCCGACCGGCCCCAAGATGTCGAGCGTCGTGGTGCGGATGCGGCGGCGGAGAATATCAATCTCCTCGTTCCAGTCGGAATCGAGCTGGACCCGGCCCTGCTGCATTAGCACGCCGGAATAGCGGTTGCGCGGATCGAAGCTGAACCTCGTATAGTCGCCACTCATCGCGCTTCTCCTTCGCGGGCCTGCCTCACGTCACGTAGATCAGGCCATAGTCGAGCCCGAAGGGCAGATACTCCTTGAGCCTCACCCGCAGATTGGTCTCGCGCTGCCGCTGCTTCAGATGGCAGTAGGCGCCCAACTCGGACCCGTCGGCTGCGCCCGTGGCGATCTCCTCGGGTCCGCGCAGCGAAAGTTGCAGATAGGCGGGCTGGCCATAGGCTTCGGCTGTGTATTCGGGCTTGACACGCAAATGCACCAGATCGCGGATCGCCTGCTTTTGCGCCGTGGTTAGCGGTCCAATGCGCGCCTCCTCCACCTCGATCGCCTTGCGGTCGGCGAGATCGGGCTGGCAACGATAGCGTCTTGGCGTACGTGACAGGGGCGGCACGTAGGAGAAGCGCACGCAACCGGTCTGGGTGCGTTTGGCCTCGACATGGCCATCGAAAATCGTCTCGGTGGCAAGGTCGATTTGGCGAATAAGCGTGCGGCCGCGGATGGTCGTGCGCTCGCTCCGCAGCGTCGGGCCTGGTTCATCGGTCGCAAGTCCCGCGATGGCGTCGATACCGACGCCATCTATGATACTGTCGAGCGCCACGATGCGCTCGGCATGGGCCGGCATGCGGACCGGACCTACGATCGAGAAGGCGATTTCGACTGCTAGCTCTGTGTTGGCGATGCTACCGGTGGTAAGGCTCGCCACCGCCGAGACGCTTGGCTCCGCGGGCTGTGGGAGAATAGGCGGATCGGTTTCGGCGATTGAAACGCCGGGAACCAATGTCGAGTGCAAGATGCGAAGCCGGTGCATAGAGCCGTCGATAACCACGCGCCCTTCGACAAGCAGTCCGCTTAGCGTAACGGCGTAGTCAGGCCGGTCGCCCGATATCTGTAGCGGACCTTCAAGCCGCAGATGGGGACGGCGGCCATCGGCAGCTTCGATGACGAGCGTATTGCCCACGGCGCCCGCCATATCGACGGCGATCGCTTCATTGTAGGTCCGGTTGTCGAGAATGCTGATGATGGCATTGCGCCGTCCATCCGCCGTCCACTCGGCGAGCGCCGCGGCTATGGTGGGATGGGCGCCTGAGCCGACTGAAATAAGGTGAACGTCCTGGGCAAAGTTACGTCGCATAAGCCAAGCGCGGCGCCGATAGGGTCCGCCGCCGAGATCGGCGGGGAAGCCGTAATGATAGGTCGCCTCCACGATGGTCGCCGGCACGAGATCGGGACCGAGGGATATGCGTCCGCGCGCGACGTCGATGGCGAGGCGATCGGTGGCGGGCTGCGACCAGGTCGAAAGATCGCGGCAGATTACTTGCGCGCTCGGAATCTCGATGGCATCGATGAAGACCGTGATGCTCGAGACGTTCGGCACCGAGCCGTAGAAATCACCGATATTCGAAAAGAACCTCGCCGGGCGCATCGGCTGCGGCACATGCAGCTCCGTGGCCAGCCCCGCTTCATTGCCCTCGCGCCGCGCCCGACTGAAAAGCGGCGCGGACTGTCCCAGCGGGTTGAACAAATAGCGGAAATCGCCAGCCGTGCCGACACGCCGTGCCTCCGTGTGCTCGAGCGCATAAGCAATGACCCGCCAGAGATGGAAGCCGATATTGCGAATATTGTACCAGCCCTCGTCCTGGGAGAGCGGCCGCACATCGACAGTGTGGGCGATTTCGTCAAAGGCGCCGTTGAGCCGGCCCATGCGTTCGACCGATCGGACGTCGGGCGTGCGCAAGGAATGGGGACGCAAGTGACCGCGCGGCCATTGCGTCCAGCCGAGAAGCTCGAAATATTCGACCGCATGCGCCGGCCAGCCGGTGACATCGCGCGCCAGCTCTTCGAGCATCGGCAGGGTGCCCTTACGGCGGCGGAAGTAGATCGTCTTGGCTACGTCGGCGCGCGAGCGCAGCGCCACGAAGGGGCGCAAACCCCGGCCCGGCAGGCTCCGCTCGTCCCGGCCATGCAAAGCCTTGATGCGGCGGTCCTCGGCGCCGATCAAGTCGCTGAACAGCTCAACTGCAGTGTCGCCGTCCTTGACGCGGGCTTCATCGAAGAGCGGTGTCGTGCCGACGAGATCGCCGATATAAGCGACCACCCAGGGCTCGCAGCTTTCGATGAAAGCATTTTCCTTGAGCTGCTTGATGTCCTCCTCAATGATGTCAGCTTGCTGATCGACGACGTTGAGGAGGCCGCGCAGCACCTCGCCGCTTTGCAGGTCGCGCTCGCGGATGAAGGCGGGCAGGAGATCATAGAGTCGGTCGCGCTCGGCGTTGGAGAAGGCCATTAGAGTGCCTCCACCGCAGTGAGAACGAGATCGGCGGATGGTTCCTCGATAAAGGCCTGCTCGGCCGCGAGCACCGGCGGCGGCGCGCCGGCAAAGCCGGCATGCGCAAAGCGATCGATCAACGCCGCGGGCGGTGTTGGCCGCGCCGGGAAGATACGGATATGCGGCTGCAGCGGCCCGGCGTCAACAGCGCGAACTTTGCGTTCTGTCGCGGTCAGGTCTTCAAAGTGCTTGAGTTGAAAGACATCGATATCTGCGGCGACGACGCCCCTCGCGGATTGCAGTGTTGCATAGATGTCGCTGACGAAGACCGCCGCGCCGAGCGGCATGGCATCGAAGGCGAAGAGCGCCAGCATTTTTGTGCGCGCATCTTCGAGCATCGCTTCCGCTTCGAAGGCCGGGTCGCGCAGCAGGCGGGCGGCGATGACGATCGGCACGCGCACGAAATTGGCGAGGAACAGCGGACGGTTCGGATCGCGCGCCGAGTCAAGAGCGCTACGCAAAAGCTTGAGAGACGCGTCGGACAGCCTGCCGCCATTGGGCCCGGCGACGGTTACATGCACGGCGCGCTCCAACTCGCTCCACACCCAGGTGACGCCGGCGCGTGCCGCGATCCCTGAGGCGGTGGCGATCGCCTCGAAATCGGCGAGCGATACGGCGCGGCCGAAGGTCTTGACGGAATTGGGCGCCGCCTCGCGCGCTTTGTCGCGGGTTTCGGGGTCGGCCGCGCCGTCGGCGGGCAGCGGATTGGTGACCGAACGCAGGCCTGGCGGCCGCTCCAACGGGATCGACAGTTGACCGGGCTTCATCAGCCCCTGCAGGCCAAGCCCGGTGCGATAAGTCGCGGTGACATTCATGGCGCCCGAGGGAGCGCGCGCGCCGCTCGTCCCGTCGCCAAAGGTCACATAGGTCTCGGCATTGTCGTTCTGCCGCGCGGTATAGAGCCGCTCATGGGCGCGCCGACCCAAGAAGCCCGGCGTTTCCTTCACCAACTCGCCATTGATGCGGATCTCAAGCGCCGGCGTGCCCTCGAGATTTGTCGCCGATTGCAGATAGGTGAGATTAGGGCGCGCCAGCTTGAACGTCTGGAAGGTCTTGGCTCCATCGCCATGGCCGAGCGCCTCGAGCGGCTGGATCTCGCCATGGCTTGCGGCGACGACATTGCCGAGAACTGCAACATCGCGCAGCGGCGTGCGCGGCGCCGGCGTGAAATCGACCAAAAGATGATCCGCCAAATCGCCGGGGATGGCGGCAGCGGGCGTTACGGCGATAACCGTCGCCTTCTCGGTGATTGTGCCCGCGCGCAACAGAATGCGCCGGCCCTTGCCGAGATTGCCGAGGCCCGCGCTCGCTGGTGTCATGCGCAGCGCAAGACGGCCTTGCGAAATTTGCGGCGGATAGTCGTAGTCGCGGAAGACGATGTCGTCGGATGCGACGCGACAGATCTCCGTCCGGCGCCGGTCGTCGATGGTCCCGATGCCGTCGCCATGACCCGTCCAAGCCGCCCAACCGGCGCCGGTGAACGAGCGCGAGGCGAGCGTGCCGTCGCTGCCCCGGGCGTAAACGTGCAAGCCCTGCATGTCGCGTGCTGCCACCGGCGTCGAGGTAAGCTTGCCTTGCAGGTTCGTCCAGGCGCTCCAGCTCTCGCCGGTTCGCACAATGGTTTGCAGCGAGCCATCCTTCGCCCAGGCAAAAACATCGAGACGATCGGGCGCGCCGCCCGCGACGAGAGCCACTTCGCCTTGCAGATCGCCGCCCAACTCGCGCCATTCGCTCCAGGCCGCGCCGTCGAACTTGCGATGGATGAGCGCTCCCTTGTCGTCGAGCGCCGCGACATCGATGCGCCCCGAACCGGCCGAAGCCGCGGCAGGAGCAGTGGCGAGCAGGCCCTTGAGCGTCTGCCATGACGACCATGCCGCACCATTCCACGAGCGATACCACAGCGCCCGATCGAGCCCGCGCACGAAGACGGCGAAGCGTCCCGGATTCTGCGACACCGGCGCCGCCGGCGAAGTCAGAATGCCGTCGAGGCTCTGCCAGGTACTGAGCGCCGCGGCGGTGACATCCATGTACCAGAGGCTCATATCGCGGCCGCGCACAAACGCGAGAATCTGGCCGCCCGCTTCGGCCGCGGCGCGGGGCTCCGAGGTGAGGGTGCCGCCGCGATCAATCCAGCCGACGAAGCTACCTGTAGGCATGCGTGCCTGCATCAGCTTGAGCCCGGCATCGCGCACGAAAATATCGCGCCGCAGCCCCAATGCGATGGCCGAGACATTTGCCGAAATGCCTTCCAAGCCGCGATACTGCCAGGAGCGGACGGGCAGGTTCGGCGGATCGAGCTCCAAAATACTCCCTGCGCCGGAGCGGGCGTAGGTGGAGCGCAGCGTGCCGAGTGATCCCACAACCGCCGGCCTGTCGCGGATTGTCTGGCGCAGCGCAATGTGCGTGACGGTATCGCGCAGGATTTCGATCGGCGCGCTGGTTGAGTCCGTCAGGAAAGCCGAGCGCCCTTCGGTGCCCACCACCGCCGCGGTGCGAAGTGTCGGCTGGCCGGCCGATGGCGCGCGGATCAAAAGCTGCTGGCCAACGGAAACATCACTGACACGGCTGTCGAGCGGATAGGCCCGATCGGACGGATTGAGGCTGCGCACAACCGGCCGCGTTTCCCAACGCGGCCAGGCAAAGGGCGGTGGAGGTGGCGGAGGAATGTAGACGTTGACGGTGTCGGGCGCGTTGTGGCCGAAGAAGCGCAATCGTCCCTCGAGTCTCGCCACGCGCGCCACTTCGCCAAACCAATTGCCTGTCTGAATCGCAAGATCGAACGTCAGCACCTCGCCATCGGGTCGCGCCTTGAGGTCGGCGACCGTCTTTTCCTCGATGACATTGAGGCCAAAGAGAACGAGCTTGTCGCTGAGCGCCAGTTTTTCCGGCCGCGCGACGATCGGTCCGCCGGTCGATCCAAGTGCCAGGGCGTTGATCAAGACTGGCGGCGCAAAGGCGGGCGGTTCATTCAATTCGGCATTGGTGATAATCTGCTCGATGGTCTCGAAAGTCTGCGGCTTCTCATCCTGGCCGGGGACGCTCATCACCTTGAGGCCCTTGCGTATGCGGGTCTCCGCGCCGGCATCGAGCGCGAAGCTCAACATCGTCTGGGCCGCAAGGCCAGGCCGCAAGCGATAGCCGAGAAGGCGCGTCAGGCGCAGAAGCGAATCCCGCTCGCGCGCTGTGCGCAGATAGAGTTCGTTGGCGATGCGCTCGTTGTAGAAAGAAAGAACATCGCCGGCGGCGGCGAAGAGCTCGAGGATGGTGATGGCGGCATCGTCGCTCTCGCGCGTCGTGAGACCGCCGAGCGTGGCCTCTTGCGCGATCGCTTCGAGCATTGCCTCGCGGAACGTGGCGAAGGTCCCGATACGATAGGAAATCTCCGAAAGCCCCGGCCGGTTGAAAATCGCGAGCGGTGTAGCGGCGATGGTCGGCTCGCAGCAGGCGCAGAAGGGATCGGCCACGCTAGAGCCCTCCCACCGCACTCAGGCGCAAGACGCCGTTCTCGGCGAAATTCGGATCATTATCGAGGCGCGGTATTTCGAAAGGCGTCATCGCGATGGCGCCCTTGTCGAGTTCGCCGCGCGGCGGATCCCAGAAGCGCTTGAACTTGGTGATCTCGGCCGAACGGACGCCCTCGACCGCGCTCACCGCGGCATAGACTTGCGAAAGATAAATCGCCGAGCCGAAACCGAAGCGCAGTGGGAAGAAGAATCCTGTCGTGCCGTCGGCAAAGTGGCGATTGGAGAGGGCGTTTCGCACTTCCGTCAGCACGTCGGCACGGAATTGACCATCGCCGACGCAGATGCGGATGTCGATCTCGAGCGGCACATAGATGGCCGCGCGGATATCGAGATCGTAGCCAGCGAGCTTGAAGCGGGTGAGGTGCGCCTCGATCAGCGCCGCGAAACTGGGCTGCAATTCTGTGCCGCCGCCCGGCAGGCGGCGCAAATTGGCCGGATCGACAGGATGAATGGCCACGAACACCGTGTGCCAACTGCCGGTCCAGCGGAAGCTCGCTTTGGCCGCCGCGACATCGGGATGTCGCAATGCCATCTCCTCCCAGTCGCGTTCGGTGACCGCGCGAAACTGGATGGCGCGGAAGGCTTCGGGCGCGAGCTGGCGGACATGCTCGATCGTCTCCGGCTCCTCGCCGCCGCGCGCCGGCAACGGTTGCCAGACGCGGGTGATCGGCGGAATGACCACGACGCCGGGATCGACCAGATGAACGAGCGTGCCCGAGCCGGCATTGCCGATCGGACCGTTGCCGACGCGGTAGCGCGCTACAACGCGTTCGGCGTCGAAGGGACGCCGGCCATATTGATCGTCGCCAAAGCGCAGTTGGGCAACGCCGTCATTGTCGGTCTCGACGACGAAATGCTGATCGAATGGCTCGCTGCCGAGCAGATTCGGGACCGGCCTCCAGGTTTCGGCAGGTTCGCCGGGAAAGGTGATGTCGAGTTCGATCGCCGGCTCGGCACGGCGCGTGACCGGCGCGTCAGGGAGTGTCAGTTCAGGGATCGGCCAGCGCCCTGAGCCCATGTCGGGCAATTGCAGCGAGCCGTTTTGCGTGTCGCGCACGATACCGCGGCCATGATCCACTGGCGCGAAATTGCCGCGGGCCACCGTCACCGGATTGATCGGCAGGTGATCGACCGTCTCGGCCGAGATGCAAGGCGTGAAATTCAGCGCCTCACCCTTGGCAAGGATGACCCGCAAGAGCGGCAGTGCTGGATCGGCGGAATTGGTGCGCGGTGTCAGCACGCCGCTGCCGGCAAGCGCCGATGTGAAGGCAGCGTCTTCTGTGTTCGCGACCTCGCCGATGAGCAGCACCTGGCGATGCTTGCGATCGGCGTCCGCTGCAAGACCAGTGACTGGACTGCGGATTTCCTCAAGCAGCACATATTCCCCGGCACGCAAATCCGGTCGCACCGCGGTACCGGAGTTGTCGCGATAAAGGAAAATCTCCTTCGCATCCTTGGACAAGCAGCAGAGCCGATCGTCCCATGTATGGATGCGCAGCTCATTGTGACTTTCGAGCACCCGAGTCTCGGACTTGATCTCGAAAACCAGCGTGTCGGCGAGCGCGGGGTCGCGGTCGAAATCGGCGAGCGGCGGGACGACCGGCCCCGGCGGCGCGACCGTGCCCCTGAGCGGCAGCGCGATGCGACTCGTCACCTTCGCCGCTGCCGGCACGACGCCATTGGCGCCTGATCCGCCCTCCAGATGCACGAAGGCCGACGCATTTCGCCCCTGTCCCATCGCGTAGTCGATGAGGCGCGCATGGCGCGCCGCCGAGATGCGATGCAGGCAGGTGTCGAGATAGCCTTCGGTGCCGGGGCCGGCGTCTTGATAATAACTCAAATAGTCGGCGGCATAGGCAAGGAGTTCGACCACCGTCATGCCGAGATCGGCGGGCAGCCGCTCCGTCCATGATGGATTGCGTTCGGCGATGAGATCGACCATGAGCCGGCGGAAGCTCTGGTAGTCTTTGACGAGATAGTCGAGCGCTGGCTCTTCGCGTGACGGAGAAGGGCAGTCAGGCGAAACGCGGCAATCGAACTCGCTCGGGCACGCCGACTTGAAGCTGAAGACCGCCTGATTGCGCTCGAGATCAAGCGCCGGATGATCTATTTCCAGCACATAGGCCGAGAAATCGCCCTCACGATCGACCAGCACCCGCAACATCAGGGGATCGCTGGCTACGGGTTCCACGCCAACCACTCTCAAATCGACGATGCGGATGCCGCCGCTAATGTGACAATTGGCGGTCGTCACCGCCGGCGCGGTCTTGAGAAAAGTGACGTCGAGAATGAACCGATTGCCCGGCTCGCGGCGGAACTCGACGAAGTCGATGCCGTTCAGCGGGTGTGCCGGAGCGCGCAGAACGCCGGAGCGCCGCTCGTCATCGCATCGCAATGTGCCGTCCGCGGCAAGCATGGTCATGGCCTGGCCTCACGCCGGAACTGGATGCCTGAACACCTCTTCGCGTCGCTCGCCCGTCTCGCGGCGCATGTAGGAAACCTTGATCTCAAGCGTCGCCTCGTTGGCTGTCGCCTCGACATCCTCAAGCGCGATGACGGGATCGAGCCAGCGGATGAGCGCGCCATGGATGAGCTGCTCGGTTGCCGCAGCGAGCGCGTCGGAAAGCGGCGCGAACACCAGTTGCTTCACGCCACAGCCGAACTCCGGCCTGTTCACGCGCTCGCCGGGCGAGGTGAAAAGCACGAGCTGGATCATGTCGCGGATGTGATTGTCCAGGTCCGTGGCAGCGCTTCGCCCGCGCTCGTCGAAGCTGAGCGGAAAATCGAGATATGGCCGGTTTGCATCCATGCCCTACACAGTGGTGATATGATCGAGATGTGCGGTGATCGAGCTGTTGTTGGTCTTGATGACGAAGGCGCCGGGATTGTCGGTGAGATGCTTCACGACACCGCGAGCGATGGCGACGATGAGGCGGCGCCGGTCGCGCACGCTTTGGTCGGCGGGGTCCATGCTCAAAGCTGGCAGGCCGTCATTGGTCATCAGCGTGTTGAGCGCCTTCTCGATCTCGTGCGCCAGGGAATCGGTAAATGCTGGATCGTTGGGATCGGGTGACGGCGTGAGGTTGCCGGCTTTGAGTTGCGTGCCCATGCGCCTAGTCCAACACGACGATCTTTGAGAGAAGGCTGGGAGTGGGATCCGGCATGAAGGGAACCGGCGGCGCCGGTGTCACCGGAATGATCGCGGCCACCGTTTCGCCCGGATGCGTATGCTGGTTGAAGAGCTTAACGAGCGCTTGAAGATATGTCTTAAGTTCGTCACCCAAGACGCCAGGGTGCTGTGCCGTGCCGCTGCCATGGCGAACTTTTGGCGCGCTCGACACGACCTCGGCAGCGCCCGTGATCGTCACGATGCCGGTCTGCGTGTTGACCTCCACCACGTTGTGCGTCGCGCCGTCCGCCAGGGCGATGGTCTTCGCCGTCTCATCCATCACAACCGTCAGCCCGGTGTCGGTGCGCCAGATATGCGTCGTCGGTGGCGTGGGCTGGCCCCGCGGGCCGGGCGGCTTCACGGGTAATTCGAGCGCCCCCCAATAGCAGCCGGTCCAGATCGGCAGCGACACGCAGCCTTCCTCGAACTCGATCCATACGCCGGCACCCTTGGGCGGTACCGAGAAGAACCCCGAGCCCAGCCCGCCGTAAGGTACGCAGGGCTTGGCCCAGCCCGTCGGCACCTGCCCCAGGAGCGAGGGCACGAAGGCCTGCAGTCGGCCGAGATGGTCGGGGTCGTCATTGTCATGCACGACGCCCCGGTACTTGCCATAGAATTTCTCTGCGCTGCCGGTGGAATGATAAGAGGCCTTGTCCAACATGGCATGTCCTTTCAGGCAATCGCAGCCACGACATCGAAGAACGTCTCCGTCCCGGTGAGGCCGACGGCGTTGCGCCACGCCACGAAGTTCTGCCGGTAATCGTCACGCGAAATCTGGTGGTGAACGGCCTCGACGTAATAGAGGCCGCTGTTCTGCTTGCCCGCGCCGCGCACCAGAACCGGCAACCCAACTCGCAGCGGTCGCGCGAATTTGAGCCCGTCGACTTCTCCTTGCGCGGTGACGGCGCGGCTCATGGCCGAGGCCTCGGCATCGGCGCGCAGCTGCGCCTCGGCCGGATTGGCGATGCAGCCGCGCGCCTGACGCGTCAAAGGCGGCGGAAAGATTCGTCCCAGCAATGGTTCGGCACCCATAGGCCGTTCGCTCGAGGCCACACCCAATGAAGGCATCGGAAAGCGGGTGAATTGATCGATTGTCGCCCCGGTGACGCCGGTCGGCCGCAGCATGTTGTTCGAGACGGAAAACTGCGTGAGGTTGGTCTGAATGCCGAAATCGATCGACAGCACCCCTTGGTGCGGCAGATCGATGAGTGGCCGGTGCAGATGCCCGACATCGAGGCCGACGAATGGATCGGGTTGGATATAGAGCTCGAAGTTATGGAATTGCGCGAGGCCTATCATGAATTGCGCATCATAGGCACGCTGCATGGTCGTGGTGTCGCGCTCCGTTCGGGTGCGCGGCAACAGTTCGACCTGCGGAACAATGGCATGGCTGCTGAAGATCAGCGCAGCGATCTCGCTGCTGGAGAGATTGGGCCTGGGCAGGATGGTCTGTTGGTTGGTCATCAACGTGCCCAGCGCGTCCATGCCGACGACTTCGAGGCGCGAGGTACCGGGTGCGTCCCCGGCAGTGAGTGATGAATCGACGATGTAGCCGTTGATTAGAACCTGCGGCACGGGCAGGCCTGCCGCGACGCTGATCTTGACCGGAAGCAGCGGCCGGAAAATGTCGAACGCCAAGGCATCATAGTCGCCAGCAAAGGTGCGGGACAGATCGAAATGCAGTCGGAACATGGAAGCTTGGCCGACGGCGCATTCGACTTCGATCTCGCGCAGCGCCTGAAAGAAGGGCAAAGGCAGCGGGGCGAAGGCGACTTGAACGGTGAACCACGAGGGCAGGAGACCCATTCAGCCGCCTCCTTCCGGTGTCGGGATGGCGATGAGGCTGCCGGGGATTGCCGTCAGGTCCACCGGCCGCTGGATGAGATTGAGATCGCAAAGGCGCCAGAATTGCTCGGGATCGCCGATCGTGCGGAATGCGACAAGGTCTGGCCGATGGCCCGTCTCCACCTTGGTGAAGAGTCGCGGCGGCGCGGCGCTCTTGGGGATGAAGCGCATGCGCTTGTAACGGATGGCGCGGCCATCCTTGGCGAGAAGGCTTGTCTCAGAGATAGGCTCATAGCGACTGCCGCGAAAGAACATGGCGCCCCCTTAGAGCCGACCCAGCGCAGCGATACCGCCTGTGTCGGCGAAGGCACTCAATGTCGAGAGCACTTCCTTGCGCTGGAACGAGGCGAGATAGACCCAATAGCCCGGATTGGCGACATCGAGATCGCGGTAGGTAAGAACCTGGAGTGTCAGATCGGCCTTGGCGCGGATCGGATTGAGCTTCTGGTCGAACGCTTCTTCCTTGATCGAGAGACTCTGCACGCGCACCGGCAGGACACGGCGCCGGCCCCAGACAAGAAGCGCCAGCGGCGCCATCTCGTTGAGGATGAAGGCCGTGCCGGCAAGTGCGAGCGCCTCGTTGGCGATGACCACGGGATAAGAGGGATATACGAGGCGTTCGAGCGAGGCGATGACCGGATGGAGGCCATTGGCTACCGTCGCCGCATTCTCGTCAGGCTTCTCAAGCTGATCCGTTGCATCGATCTCGACCGAAAAGGTCAGCGTCTCCTGCGGCGGCCCATTGACCCGATTGGCCTCGCCCCGCCCGCTCCCCTGGCCGGCCGACTGACTTTGCAGCGAGCGCGACACTTCGTCAGGATTGTATTGAAAGACGATGACAGTGGGCGAAAGGTCCGGCAGGCGATAGGCCACGAGCCCACCCTTATGGATGCGCGGACTACCTGGGAACTCCGAGCCCATGGACTTGCTCCTTGGTAATGCTCCCCAAGATGGTGCAAAGGTGATGCACCCAAGAGGTGATCCCCAAGAAATCTGACGCTACGCTAACACAGTAAATTCCGCATGGGCATACGAATTTGCGCTGAGGTGGCCAGCCCGCGATCATATCTGCTTCGCGATCGACGATCAGACAGCGCTATTTGAGATTACGCCAGTCTCTCTTGCCTGGGATGTTGGGCGGACCACCGCCCGGCGGTTCGATTTTTCGCAACTCAAGCACCAATGTTTCCGCCGCCTCGCGCGATTCACCGTTCCCCATAATCATCTTGATCATCGATTCTTCTTCATCAGTGAAAATGGGAGGCTTCGGACCGCCACCGCCTGGCGGCAGCAAACCTTTTGGCGCACGAACCGGAAAAAATCGCCGAAACTGCCTCCGGAAGAATCCTCTGATCTTCTGGAACAGCTTCTTGATCGGCCCGCCGAACACCATCAGGATCGTCAATACTTGGGCTAACCAACCGCTTAAGAAACCGCCTCTACTGCCCAACTGCGAACCTTTGCCCTTACCGCCGTGCTTCTGGGCCTCGTACAGGCTGTCGGGATCAGCGACGAGTGCGGCGAGCGCTGCGAGATCGTCAAGGGCCGAGAACTCCCCACCGCTGCCGCGATCGCCTTCGGTGCTTTTGCCGGAGGAGGTTCCTCCCGCCTTGTCGCCTGCCATGCCACCCGCCTTACCTTCGGTCTCGGCCCCGGGCTTCGATCCCGTCCCCTTTTCCGTGCCTGACTTTGGATCGCCCTTTTCCGTGCCGGGACTGCCTTCGCCGACAGGGCCCTCTTCGCCCGATGGGCCGATCGCCCCCAGCGGCGAACCTTGCGAGAGCTCATCGGTGATGATGATCTTGCGCCGGTGCAATACCTGGTCCGCCTCCCAGTGGTTCTTGCTGACCCGCCCGAAGGTAACGCCCGCCGTCTCGTAGCCGTGCTCCCAATAGATCTTGCGGAGCACTTCCTGCGTCGAGGAATCGGAAATGCGCTTGTCGTGGATTTCGGGAATGTCGTAGGTCGCTTCTTCGCTGCCGGAGGAACCGGCCTTGTCCCGGCGCACCACCGGTGCCGTCTCCGATCGGGACTGAACCACATGCGAAAGTTCGTGAGCGATCAACCGCTGTCCTCGTACGGTTTCCGGCGCGAATTGACCGGCGGCAAAGGCGATGTGCTGTCCAAGCGTGTAGGCGTTCGCATCCATGCGCGCCGCGGATCGCATCGCCTCTCCATCGGTGTGAATGCGCACATCACCGAAATCATGCCCGAGGCGCGGCTTGAAATAGGCGCGCTGCGCCGGTGTCAGTGGCACGCCGCCTTCGCGCACAAGCTGTCGCGTTTCGATGTATCGCTCCTCACCGGCACTTGCCGCCGAGGATGCTCTATTCCACCGACCGGCCACCCCGCGACCACGGCTTCGGCATTCCTCTCTGCCTCGCGCTCAAGCGAGTTGTCCGCTGACCCGACGCGGATTTTTACGCAAGGCGGCGGCCGCTTGCTTGCCGAGCTCGGCACCAATGGCAAATGTTGGAAGGCTGGGGCTCGATTCATGTTGCGACGCCTGCCTGTTGCCCAATTCTGCTAGCCTAACTTGTCGACCCTTTTCCAGGTAATCACCGCGCTCCAATTTTCGCTGTTCGAGTTCGCTTCGCCACCACTTGCGCGCTCGACGAGAATCTCGCTGGAATTGGGAAGCTGTCCGTAGAGGAACGAGCTGTCGACGAAAGTGTAGACCTTTCCGCCCGCCTTTTCGACGAATCTCGCGGACAGCCCCTTCGAGGGGTCCGCGCCGGATGTCCGTTCGGTCTCGTACTTCGTTGTGTACGTATCATAGTGAGTGTTCGACATCTCGACAAAGCCCGGATACCTGGCCGGAAGCGGGCGAAACTTGAGCAGCCGGTGCATGCCGACCGCGACGACCGTGCTGAACCTTCCGCCGACCGAGGATTGGTCCAATGTGTCGGGACGAAACGTCCCGACATAGGGTGGCGGGCGGGCCCTGATTTCAGCGGCCTCGAAATCATAGGTGGGCGCGAATCCCGGCACGGCTCCCTGTGAGCGTGCCGCGTCAAGGCGCAGCTCGCGCGTCTCGAAATGGAAGCCCCGCCTCGGCCCGCTGCCGGGGACCGGATATTGCTCACCCATCTGACCGCGAATCTGCTGATCGAGCGTGCGGGCATGCGGGTCGTCCTGGTCGGGATCGCCCGGTGCGTAGTTTTCGCGCATGACCGGGTACTTGGATGGCGCGGCAGGCGCCGCATACCCGGTAATCTGGCTGATGTACATTTTCTTGAAGTAGACGACCTGGCTGGCGTCGCCGATGCCGGCGATCGCGGCGGCAAGATCAATCGTGTTAGGCACTTCCATCACCAAGGTGATGACGACACCTTGACCGCGTGCCTGCAGCGCCTCGGCTTGCGGCATCAATTCCGCCAGGCGATCCGCAGCTTTTTGCGCCTCGGCACCGCGAACATTGCCAAGCTGCATGGAGAGCAGAGCTAGCGCCCCGCCTTCAACGGCCGCCTGGGTCGATGAGCCTCCGGATATGCGGATCGGCTCGACCAGCGCGCCGCGGCCTTCAAAGGTCGTTCGCCCCCGCGTGGCCTCTGGCGACACCACGACCGATGGCTCGTTCATCGGCCCGCCACCACTGGGCGGCGGCGTGCGCGTCGTGATCTCGCCGCTGATCGTCTGCGCCTTCGGCTCGATCGCCGCCGGCCGCTGCGGGACCGGGTTGGCGAGTGGCGTCAGAACGTGCACGCCTTTTTCCTGCAGACGGCTCTGCACATAAGTCCAATGTTCCGGAATGGGCTTGGGCAGGCGCTGGTCGCGCAGCCATTCCGACATGCGGATACGTGTCCTGTCGCCATAGCCGTAGCGCGGATCGGTCGGCATCTTGCCACGGAAATAGAGGTCTTTTTCGAAATGGCCGAAGCCCCGGCCATTGTCCTTGAAGCCATCGAACGGCGCCCAGTCGCCTGCCTTCGGTCCGGCATGTCCCTCCGGTCGCTCCGAGACACCGCTGCGCTCATACATAACCTGCCGCTCTCCGCCGCCCTCGACAATGACGACCGAGCGGCTGACGCCGTTCTCGTCGGTGACCGACCACACGTCCGAGACAATTCGGAATTCGGGAGGCTCGTCGTTGGGGCCACGGCGGATGACTCCGGGATCGGCTCCACCCGAGTTTTGCAGAACATGCGCGAGCTCGTGCGCTATGAGACGCCGCCCCACTTCATTATTGGGCCGGTACTCGCCGCGCGCAAAAGCGATGTCGTTGCCGATCGCAAAGGCTCGGGCATTGATGCCGTGCGCCGTAGACGCGGCTTCGTTGTTGGTGTGAACGCGAACGCCCGACAGTTCACGCCCGAAGCGTGGCTCGAAATAGGCGCGTTCGCCGGGCGTCAGCGGCGCGCCGCCACCCGACACCGCAAAGGTGGCCTCGCCGGCCGAACCCGTATGTGGGTGCGCCTCCGATTTGCCATCCGCAGACTTGCGCTGCGTGGTGCCAAGAGGCGCACTGCTGATCGCACCGATGGGCCGATCCGACACCACCGCATCGGCGATCTTGTCCGCCTCGCGTTCGAGCGGATCGTCGAGGGCGCCGATGCGTGACTTCGCTCGCAGACGAGGATGCGCGGCGCGCTGCCGCGCCGCTTTCCTCTCCAGAGCTCTTGTTGTCGTCGCCATCGCTGTCTCACTTGAGCCCAAGGCCGACAAATAATATTCATTTGTAGTTGGATTGCACCGCGATTTGGATTGTGATCAAGATTGGTATCGTACTCTCAATGGTCGTTAATCAACGTCCGGGACGTTGCCGAGCGGCATATCGACGAACACGCCAAGCTCCTCGAGGCGCCGCTGGATGATCCCCCAATCTTCCGCACCCACTTCCTGCCACTGCGGTTCCGGTTGAGCCTGGAGCCACAGATGGGCTTCGTAGGCTTCCTGGTTGCCCCACCGATAGAGGTCAGGCGGTGTATTGGGCGAAACCGCCGAAGGAGGCTTGATGAGTTGTGCGCCATACCGCAGCGGTCTGAATCCCAGATGTGGCGCCCAATCGCCAATCTGCGCACCGTAAGGCTCGATCCCTCCCCGGCCGTCGCGTTGATAAAACGAGCGAACGCCCGTTGGGGTGTTGACGACACGGATCCGCAGTCCGTCATAGATCCAGGCTTCGTCGGTGGCGAAGCTAAATTGCGGAGGTGCTGGCGGCGGACCTGGCGTTGCCATTCCAAGCACGCCGGGGGGAATGTCATATTTTGCCCGCGAAGCCTCAATCATCCGCCGCGCCGCTGGGAGAAGGTCCATCCAATGCGGCAGCGCGTTGCCGGCTTGGCCAGCCGGTCCAACAGTACCGCTCGGTGGGACTAGAACCTCATCGGGGTGAGGTTGAAACACGGGCAGCTGCACCTGTTTGCCGGCGTGCGGCGGAACCAGTTGCGGCTGGCCTTGAAATCCGGCTTGGCCCGCGAAAGCGCCGGCGGGCCGATAGGTGCCTGACGCATTGCTCCAAACACCTTGCATACCTTCGTCGAAGTTCACTTGCCCAGCATAGGAGACGCGCCCACCCATTGCCGCTTCCGCGTGACCGTAGCGCGATGCCCAAGTTCGCCCATCCTGTACCACGAAGGAGTATTCGCCCGAGGCAGGCCGGGCATTTGTCGTACCCGGTTCGATTTCGAACCATCGGCCATTAATCTGCCGCAGCTCGACGCGTTGACCGCCTACCGGCACACGGCCAGGAAGATTGCCGAAAGTAGGCAGACCGAGATCGGGTTCGACACGCGGAGGTGCAATGACGGGCGACGGCGTGGCTGGAGACGCTGGAGTTGGTGGCGGCGTTGTGGCGCCGGCCGCCGGAAGCGCACTTGAAGGTTTTCTGATCTCGCCATTGGCGATTACCCCCACCACCTCGCGGGTGCGGCGGTCGACGATCTGGCCGTTACCAGTCTGCGGGTCAATTTCGCCGTCGAAGGTCCGCTTGGCGCCCAGATCCACGATACTGGCCTTGACCTTGCCGGACTGCGGATCAAGCATCGCCGGGCGGGTGATGACGAGATCGGGCTCGGCCGTCTCGGTCGGCGGTCGCGGCGGACCGCCTTCCGTGTCAGGCTCGCCGCTTGGTGGGCGATTGCCGCGCCAGCCGCCACCGAATGAGAGATAGTCAGCGTAGCCGCTGGCCAGCGGCATGAGATCGCCTGCGAATTGCGGAATATCCGCCAGGCCAAGGCCGCGCTGGCGGATCTCCAGCACATGCTGGCCGAGGGCCGCTCCCGAGAGCATCGCCCCGCCATAGAGCATCGTTTGACCATAGAGCGACGGGGCATTGAGGTAGAGATGAGTCCCGAGCGCCCGCATTGACTGGCCAACGCCGCCTCCAAGCAAGCCGCCCGCGCCGACAGCGCCCCCCGGCGCCAGCATGGTGCCGAGTAGCATGCCGCCACCGAGCGCCGCCGATCCGACCGCGAAAGTGGCGATGCCGAGCTTGAGGCCGGCCTCGGACTCCAGAACACCGATGCGATAGCCTTCAAGGAGGAAGTCGCGGTCGCTGGGAACGTCAAGAAGCAGCCGATCGATTTCGAAGCTAAAGCTCTTCGTGATCGTGAGCGTCACTTCGCCGCCTTCGGGAATGGCATCAAAACTTTCCTGCCAAGCGCCGAGATCCATATCCGGCGGCGGTGCCCAGCGCTTCTCCAGGCCGAGTTGCGCGACTACCCAACTCAGTTGGTCGCCCGTATAGCCGGTGCGCGTGCTGGCGACGATGAAGGCGATGATGCGCCACTGTCCTTCCTCCGTCTTCATCGTCATGCCCGGTTGCTTGTGAAAGGTGATGTTCACGGCCCCGCTGCTCTGTGGCGGTGCCAATTCCGCGCGCCGACGCTTTGGCGGTTCCTTGGGGCCGTGCTTGCTCCTTGCGCCAGCGCCGCGCTTGGGCGGAGCCGCCGCATACCTCCACTCCGCCATGCTTTCCGGGCTGAATAGCGGAATGTCCTCGAGCGAACGGACTCGGCTCTTGGTCCAGGGCGCCGAAATCTCGGTCAATCGATTTGTATAGAGAAGTGCGCCATCACGATCGCGCCGGGCCCGGCCTTCGAACTGCATGAGCTGCTTTTGGACCTTCAGCAGGCCTTCGGCGATCGCTCGACGTTTTTCATCGCTCGCTTCCGGGTCGTAGTATTGCTGGGTCTTTGCCTCGGCCCAGGTGATAAGGGCCGGCGCATCGTCGTCGAAAACAATCGGCGGAATGCCAGCCATCCAATCAAGGGAGGCAATGGCCTCACGGCGTCTTCTTTCCACCTCGGTCTCTTCACCTTCGAGCGGCTGGCGCGCCAGGCTCGGGGCGGCGCGCTGTTTGATCGCGAACGGACCCTTGCCCCCTGCCAAGGCGCTGGCGGCTGCCACAGCCTCGCTTTCGTGAACGCGGCCCGTTGGAGGTCCATGGGCGCCACCCGCACCCTGTTGAACGACGTGCGCCAGTTCATGCGACAATGTCTGCTGCAATCCGGCGCTGGCTCTATCGCCGAGAACAATATGTTGCCCAAAGGCATAGGCCTTGGCGGCAACGGCGCGCGCCGAACGCGCCGCGTCTTCGCCTCGATGGAGTCTCACCCAGCCGAAATCAGTGCCAAATCGCGGCTCGAAATAGGCGCGATCCGCCGCGTCGAGCGGGCGTCCCGGTTGCCTTAGCACGCGATACACGATCGGCGGTGCTTCCCCCGGGGCCGGCCCCGTCTCTTTGCGTTGCAGCGCCTCTTCGTCCTCCTCGGCGCATTCAGCGCATTTCAATTGCGGACGCGGGGCACTGAAACCCGTCACGGGCAGGTCGGCAACGATCGCATCGGCGATGCGATCCGCTTCACGCTCCAAGGGGTCGTCGACTGGCCCGAGTCGCGTTTTCATTTGGATCGGAAGCCGCGCGGCGGGTGCGGCCGGCGACTGTGCCGCCCGTTGCGGAGCCGCTCTCATCGTTGGTTCCCACCGCTATGTCGCGCGAGTTCGCGGCGGATCGCGCGATCGATCTCAGCCTGACTGGCGCCAGCGGGCAATGTTAGACGAAGTCTGTCAATGTGCAGCGAGCGATCATGTCCGGCAAATTCGGCCGCTACTCTCTCACCGATCGTCTGGCCAAGCCGCGCCGCATCACGCCGTGAGCCGGCGCCCGATACCTTGATCTGCGGAGCATCGGCCATGGTCACGTGACTCCGAACCAATTGAGTCTCAATTCGCGGTCGAGCTTGCGGTACTCGGCTTTGGCTGCGCGTGCGATGTGGCGCATGTCGAGAGGCACGCCGTCCGCGGCGGCGAGGAAAGCGGCATTGATGGCGATGACCGTGATGTTGCCGCCAGGGATGTCGAGACGGGCCAACGCATCGTAATCGAGCGTGCCGCGTGGCATCTCCGGTGGGAAGGCCTTTTCCCAGATGAGCCGGCGAGCGTTCGCATCCGGGAAGGGCACATCGATCACATAGCGCAGCCGGCGCATGAAGGCGATGTCGAGATGGCCTTGCATATTGGTGGCGAGGATGGCGAGGCCGTCATAGCTCTCCATCCTCTGCAACAGATAGCTCACTTCGATATTGGCATAGCGGTCGTGGCTGTCCTTGATCTCGCTCCTTTTCCCGAAGAGCGCGTCGGCTTCATCGAAGAGCAGCACCGCACCGCTCGCCTCGGCCGCATCGAACACGGCGCGCAAATTCTTCTCCGTCTCGCCGATATATTTCGATACGACGCGGGCGAGATCGATGCGATAGAGATCGAGGCTCAAGTCATTGGCGATGACTTCCGCCGCCATGGTCTTGCCGGTGCCGCTCGGGCCGGAGAGCAGGATCGAGATGCCGCGGCCGCGCTGGTGTTTGCGCGCGAAACCATAGTTGCCGTAGACCAGCACGCGATGGCGCACCTGGGCCACCGCCGCCTTGAGGTCGTGCATCACTTCAGCCGGCAGAACGATGTCATCCCAGGTGTAACGCGGCACGATGCGCTCGGCCAGTTCGTCGAGTTCACGGCTCGCCCGCTCGCGGCAGGCCTGCCACAGATCGCCACCTTCTGCCGCCGCAGCGGCGATGGCGCGCGGTCCGAACTTGAATTGCGTAGCGACCGCGGCGATTGGTTGATGAATTTCAGCGTTGTGGGGACCCAGGGCATCGTGCCAGAGCCGCAGACGATCCTCGGCTTCGAGCGGGTCGAGCCTCAGGACCGGCATCTCGAAGGAAAAGTCGTGCCGGGCCTCGGCGATGGCGATAACGAGCCCATCGAACTGGTTCAAGTGCTCGCCGATGAGGCGCTTGCCTTCCGCGGTCTCGGCGTCGATGAGCAGGGCATAGCCGCCAAGGATGGCCTCGCGCGCCAAGACCGCGAAGAGATCGGGTGCCGCCTCGAGCGAGCGTGGCTTGATCTCGGCGAGCCCCAGCCCGAAGCCGCGCGCCAGGGCTTGCGCCGCAGCGCGCCGCCCGCTGTGTTTGGGCCCGATAATCATCGCCAGAGGGCGCGGCGCCGCGCGCAGCCGCTTGGCCAGGCTTTTGACGCCCGTAGCATGGCGCTTGGGAAATGGCCCTGTCTCCACGGTCGTGGCGATTGCGGCGATACGCTGGTCAGCCACATTCTCGCCCATGAGGTAGCGGCCAACTCGCTCATCGATGAACATGTGCGTGGCGCCTGCGAGAGGTCGTTCGGCAATTTCGATGAGCTGGAAGCGACGCAAGGGCGCGTGTGGCGCCAAACGCTCCCACAGTTTCGTCAGTGCTTCATCGCTCGATGCTTTCAACAATGCCCGCGCCGCTTGCGGGCTGGCATGTTTCGGCCGGCCGTGAAGCGCCGCCGACAGCGCCAGCAACAGCATATCTTCATCGAAGGGCGCCAGCCGGAACAGTGCCGAGAGCCGATCGATCGCCGCAGGCGCGTCGGCATCGCGCATCCGGGCCCGTGCGTCCTGATACAGCGTCGCGGCGCCGGCGGCATCTGCTTCCGCGGGTTCCACGAAGAGCGCGCCAATCCACTTCAAGCCCAACGTCATGACATTGAGATTGTCCTGCGGCCAAGACTCGCAAGGGGACTCACTGGGGGACTCGCTGACCCTGATCGCTTGCGTCTCCTGTTGCTCGGCGCGTGCCATGGCTTCAAGGTCCCAGGATGAACGTCACGTTGTCGCGGCTGCGCGCCCCATCGACCTGGACCGCGACGCGATAGGGTGTGGTGGAGACTACGAGCATCTCCCGCAGCGGGGCCATCGGAATTTCCACGTCGGTCGGTGTCGGCGTGGCCCAGGGATCGCCGCTCGATGGCGCTCGCACCGGAATCGCCGCATCGCCGACAATCACGTCGATCGCAGCCGGGCCTTCATGCCACAACCGCTGACCCGTGATATGCATGACCTCCGTCGCGCCGGCGCCTGTCGAGGTCGCGCTGGCCACGCTGGGAACGAGCTGCAACAGCCAGATATTCGAGCGATATCGACGCGTCTCGTCGATCGCCTTGCCCAGTCCCAATCCGCCCTCGACACCCTCAGCCGGATGCTCGCCGATGAGCTGGATCGACAGCTGGCCCGGTTGCAATTGGATGTCCGCCGGGATCGGCCGGACCGGCAGCGGGGGATGATCGAGATCGGGTGGATATTGCCCATCTGGCAGTACGATGCGCACCCGCCCGTCGCCCGGCGGCGACATGCGAATGGGATCGAGCTTGCCTAACCGGACATAGAGCTTGTCCGCCAGGCTGTGCTCTGAAACGATTGTGATCTCATCACCGATGCGCGCCCGCGTCTCGCCGATTGGATCAGTCGATGAGGTGGGCGTAACATAGGCATCGACGATCTCCGGCCGCTTGCGCACAGAGACGAAGATTCGGCGCGTCTCTACCGGCAGCGACCTGACGCGCGGCGTCGGTGTTTCGATCTGCACGACAGTGACCTCATACACCACCGAGCGGCGGAAATTGATCTCCGAGGCCACCGACCAGACCTTGGTGATATCATCGAGCGACATCGGATGGAGCACGATCCGCAGGCGCTCGAATTCTTGGGCGAGATCGGGATCGAGAATCGGATCGCCTGGTGTTCCCGCTACCGGATTGATGATCGCCAGCTGATCGATGCGGTTACCAAAATCGTTCATTACCCGCATGGCGTCGCCCAGGATGGTCTGGGCGCTGAGGTCGCCTTCCTCCTGGTCCTCGAGCTGGCCGTAGGTGGTCATCAAGTAGCGCAGATCGAGCGACAAGGGTGGATGGCCATAAGCAGCCGGATGGCCGTGGTCCGGAATTTCCTGATTCTTGAGGCTGGCATTCTCGATGACCTGCATCAGGTAGAGATTGACCCGCGGCCCCGTCAGCTCGGCATCAAGCGGCGCCAGCGTGATCTTGGCGTTGGTCACCATGCGGTCGTGCAGCAGCGTCCTGAGCGTTCGGCTGACGGCGGATATGGCGGTGTGCGAGGCCAAGTCCCACCTCTATCTCGGCTGGCCGCGGCGCGCGCGGGTATAAGTGTCGAAGCCGCGTGTTCTTTGCGGCTGAGGCCGTGACGACTGCACGCGTGGCTCCTGCGGCAGAAACTGGACTTCGATCTTGCCGATGGAAACTGCCGGCGCGGGGGAAGGCGCAACCCAATCCGGACGCGGGGATGCGGATGAGAATGCTTTAGGAGCCGAATGACCTTGATCAATTCGCGCGTCCTGCCCCGGCACGCGCACCGGCAAATCGAGCCCGATCGGGTCGTCCTGGACTGATGATTTGATGGACGCACTGGCGACTTCGGCCTGTGGCGGAATGACCAATTCTGTTGTCTTCGCCAAAGTCTGGTCGCTGGGCAAGGCTCCATCACGTGTGGGGACCGGCAGTTGCTGCTGACCTTGCGAACGATGACTTGGCAATGCGAGCGCTGGAACATTGCGCGCAGGCGCTCTGGTTGCGGCAGATACGTCGTCATTGGCTGGCTGGCGCACGGTTGCTTGCGGTGTTGCGAAATTTGCGGCATCGGCATTGTGGCTTGCGCGCTGCCCGCCTTGCCATGCCGGTACCCTTGCGGAGGCGAGTGCTTCAGTTGCAGGCGCAGGATCAGCTGGCGCAGTTTCCGCCGCTGCTTGCGTCTCGATCATTGCCGAAGGCTCAAACCGCGACATCGGACGCGGCGTAAGAACCGCCAGGGTGGGACCCGATGTTCGCCCAATGGCGCGGGCAACGAGGCGAGCGGCAAAATTGGTCACGGCCTTGCCTCCGCGTCGGCGATCGCCAGGTAGTGGCGGCGCCGCTTAAGCGGTAACGAGAGAATATCGGCCTCGCTCCAGTGATAGGTACGCGCCATGCGATACACATCGCTGTAGATCCGCTGCGCACCGCCAAGCCCTGATCGCAGGATCGCATAGCCGTCAATCAGTGCCTCAATCTCGCGCGCGCAGGACGGACACTCCATGTCGATGCGGCATTCGGCGATCGGGTCAAGCTGCCACAATGCGGCGGCCAGATCGGCTTCGCACGCGACCGGCAGCTCTTGGCTCGCCACCTTGTTGCCGGCGGGATCAGCGAGATCGAGCAGGCAATCGACAAGCAATTCGCGGGCAGCGTCAGTGCTGCAATGCGCCGCCTTCGCCAGATCGGCGCAGTTCGGTGGCCGGCACCGTGCCGTCCATCGTCCATCACCTGCCTCGAGCGCGACGCGGTCAAGCGGAGCCGCCGGGCGCGAGGCGATCACCTGATCGAACCGGATCGGCACCTCTGCGAGGTTGCCACAGTGCGGACACGGCGTGACGAGGTCGACCTCCGGGCCGAGCAGCACCGCGCAGATCGCTATTACCAGCCGTTCGCGATCGCCCGCGGTGAGCTGCAGCAACTGCTCCTCGGAAAGTCGCGCGCACCCACCGACGCGCAGCGTAAGTGCTCCGATCAACGCGCTCACTCGTTCTGCCGGAAGTACGTCTGGACCAAGTTCGGCCAGCATCGCTTCGTCGTGGCCGGTGGGTTCACGAAGTTCGGCGAGGGTGTGTCGGTGCCCTCCCTCGATCAAGCCGTGAAGCAGTTCCACCTTGAAAGAGCGCGACATGGGCGTTGTCCGCAACTACAGCATTTTCCGGTCAGGGTGAACCTATGAAGCGGTTCCCTCCGCCGCATGCGGGGCAAGAAGGCTGTTCCTAACGTCTCTACGAAGGCACCGTGAAGCTTGGCTCGACCGGTTCGACGACCGACTGGTCACGCAGCCAGCCTTCATTTTCCAGCTTGATGTGCTGAATTGCGACGGCGTTCGCATTGGCATCAAGGTCGGGTAGCGCCTGGAACTCGGAGACCCAGCAGCGGTAGATGTGATAGGACAGCACCTTCTGCCCCGCCTCGTTGAACACATCCAGGATCACATTCTTGCGAAAGTCTTCGAGCGACACCTCAGACCCTAAGCCCGCGCCGAAATTCCATACCTTGTTGGCCCACTGCTCGAACTCGAGATCGTGAGTAACTCCGCGCTCAAGCGTGATGGCTTCGTATTTGGTCCGGCCGGGCGATTTTCGCCCGGTTGACGGATCGCCACCTTCGCGATGCTCGACGACCTCGGTGGTGCGCTTGAGTGCGCCGACCTTGCAGATGCCCGCCACATAGCGGCCATCCCATTTCACGCGGAATTTGAAGTTCTTGTAAGGATCGAAGCGGCGGGGATTGGTCGTGAAAGGCGCCATGTTGATCTCTCCTTACTCCGCCGTCAGGCGCGCGATCTGTTGAATCTTGAGAATGACGAATTCCGCGGGTTTGAGCGGCGCAAAGCCGACCTCGATGTTCACAATGCCGTTGTCGATGTCGGTCTGTGTTGTTGTTTCGCCATCGCACTTGACGAAATAGGCCTGTTTCGGAGTCGTTCCCTGGAATGCTCCCTTGATGAAAAGATCCTGCATGAACGCGCCGACATTGAGCCTGATCTGCGACCACAGCGGCTCGTCATTGGGTTCGAAGACCACCCACTTGGTACCGCGGTAGAGGCTCTCCTCGATGAACAGCGTCGTCCTGCGCACCGGCACGTACTTCCAGTCGGAGGCGAGCACATCGGCGCCGTCGAGCGTGCGAGCGCCCCAGCAGATATTGCTGTAAATGGAGAAGTAGCGCAGGCAATTGATGCCAAGGGGATTGAGCGTTCCGTTCTCGAGGTCCGTCATCACGTAGGCTAGGCTCTCGACATTGCGTAACCGCGCTTCGGTTCCGGCCGGCGCCTTCCACACGCCGCGCGCCGTGTCGGTGCGTGCCCACAGCCCGCCGATCGTGCCGCTCGAGGCGAGTGAGCGCGGCCGGCTCTGGTTGAGCGGATCAGGCGTGAGGGTTCGCGGATAGTATACTGCCGAGTTCGGATGGCGCAGCGAGTCGTTGCTACCGAGCCAGGTCTGCATCTGGTCGATCGTCACCACGGTTTCCGGGATATCGACGATGATCATCGAGCGCCGGCTCTCCGCATAGGCGATCGCCTCCGCATATACAGCAAGCATGTCGGCCGCGCTGCAACGTGGCAGGTCCGGCATGGCAATGATGTTGACGAGGTCCATATCATCGATCGCATGCAAGCCGGTCTTGAGCAGCGGACTTCCCCGGAATGATGACGCCGGCACGAGATAGCTCACTCCGGTCGGATCCACGATGGTGCCATCGGTGCCGCTGCCCGTGGTCGGCTGATACTGTTGCGGTGCGACTGAGGTGGGTGTGGCGAGCCCATAGTTGGCGACATCGGCTCCGGTGAACGTGAACGTCGCCGTCGGATCGAAGGGCTGTGCCTTGCCGGCCCTGATAACGAAGCGGCGCGGATTGCCGGCGGAGCCGTCGCCGACGATGTCGACCGTCGCGCCAGTGAAATACGTTCGGTGTTCGGAACGGACGAACGGCTGCGTTCCTGCCGCGCGCAGCGCTGATTGCAGCCCGGCTGCCCATTCCACAAACCCATTTGAAGCAGTCGCCGGGATTGTCAGGCCGATTGGGAGCACCAGGCTGATCTCGATGTTGTCCAGATCAGCCAGGGCCGGCACAGCGGCGCTCGGCAGGTCGTCGCTCTCGATGCCGGCTGCCGTCACGCTCAACGGCGGGTTCAGTCCGTAATTCCCCGCATCGGCACCGCTGAACCGGAATAGCGCCGGCAAGTTGGACGCTGTACCGCTGCCAGGTGTGACCAGCAGGCGGTGGGGATTGCCGGGTGTGCCGTCCCCATTCATCACGACGGTCGTGCCGGTTAAATATGCAACGTGTTCGCGGCGTACCGACGGGTCCGCGCCGGCGGCCCGGATGGCGACTTCAAGCGCCTGCGCCCATTCCGGAAAGCCATCGGTCACCGTGGCCGGAATGGCAAGCGCAACGGGCACCGGCGTAGACTGCACGGCACTCAGAGTAACCGCGAGATCATTGATATCGCCAAACGCCGGCACCGCTACGGCGAGATCGCCGCTCATCGTCCCGCTCGCGGCGGGCTTAATCATGGCGGCTGGTGGGACGGGTAGAGCGGCAAGCCCGTCGCGATTCAACTGGATCAGGCGGGAGCCCTGGTTGACGACGTCGAGCGCGTTGTTCGCTGTATTTGGCGTCATCGTCAGATTGCGGAATGGTTCCGTCTGCAGCACGGTCGTTCGGTTGCCGGCAATCGCGACTTCGCTGACGTACAGATTGAAAGTCGATGCGCTCGCGTTACCGTTATGCTCCACTTCCAGCCGCAGGAAGTTGCCCCAGTTGCCTGGATTGTCGGCGCTTGTACCACGGATCCGCCTCCCGGCCCTGAAGTTGAAGACCGCGGTACCGCCCGCGTCGCTGATCGTCCCGTTCGCGCCGGCCGTTGCCTCGGTGGCAGGAGCCACTGGTGGCAACGGCTGCCCGATGCGTATGACCCAGGCCTCGTTGCCGCCGTTCAGGAAAAACTGCTGCACCGCATAGGAGGCTTCGCTGGTGCGATCGAGCCCGCCAAAGTCGCGTTCGAAATCCGCGAAGCTGAGCAGTTGAACGGCCTTGTCAATGGGACCCTTGCGGAACGTGCCGATGAAGGCCGCCGTCGAAGTCGCTACCGCCGTGATGGGGCGAACGCTGCTCGGGATTTCTTCGATATAGACGCCGGGAAATGTCGGGCGAACAGGCATGACGCACTCCCATGTAAAGGGGCTGCCATCCACCCACGCCAGATCGGCACATCAACCGCGCCTCAAACTCCGTGCGCAGGCTGCTTCCAGGAAAGTATGGATCAGATCGGCTCAGAGGAGCCGAAAGGGAACTATATAATAGCGTTCGTCGAAGTCCAGGGATGAGTCGCTTGGTTGCCGTTTCCTTGACCCTTCCGCGCGCACCCGCGAGAGGGATGGAGTATCTGCGCCGGAACGGTAATCCAACCATGGTACGCTGAAAGGCGCCATGTTGTGCGCCCGTCTGTGCGAATCGTAATTCTGCAATCGCGTCCGACGACGCTGAAGTTCTGGTCGCTCCGGTAACGTGCCGTAAGCCCAGAAGCGTGAGGGCGGCGCGCTCGCCTGCGCGAGTAACGTCGAACTCCCGCCGTCAATCGCAAGCTATCAGACCAACGCTGCCTCGCACGCGATCACAATAGGATGCCGCGAGGGTAATGTGGCCGCGAAGCTCGAGGTAGAAGTCGTTGCTCGGCTGGCCGACTTCCGCCTACACAATTGTCACGTTGCTGGCCGCGTCGAAGACCGTACGGGCCTGTCCCGGGCCGAGAATCGCCGAGGTCGTAAAGACGAGGTGTTGCCGACCCAATTCCTGTGTGTGTACCGAAAACTTCGTTTGTATTGATCTGGCAGTAAAATCGGCTAACGTCGACCGCGATGATTGCGATGCCATGCTTCCTGTTGAGGCTATTGACTTCACCGTTCTGGCCGGCTTGAAGGGGAAAATGCGCCAATTGACCGCGCACCCGACGGCGGAATGGATTGCGCACAAGTTTCAGAAGCATTTCCCAGGTTGATGCATATGTTGATGCATATAACGACGTGCCGCGCGAGCCGTTGCTCGATACCCAACGCGCTTTGGCAATGCTTGGGCCACTATAATCCTCTCGGTCAGCCCGTCGCGTGATAGGGGTCCAGCCCTTGATTTATGGAAATGGCGACTCTCGCGCGGGGTTGCATTATACCCGCGCGGGGCAAGCGAGAGTCAAAGCAAATCGCGTCTAATTATCTACGCGAGATGGTACCCCCGCTGTCACGCGTCACAGATTTCCGCTACAATACGCTAACTGCACTGGTAGTACCTAATAGCTGTTGTCGTACGTCTGCGAGCGAAAGGACTTCATGAAGGGGTGATGTCATAGCCGTCCTTCACGGCTTTGACCCCGTAGTACGTTCCCCGGAGCCGGAAGCTTTCCGG